>Ga0209755_10000090_pt1 | contig 161542 bp, 162 predicted proteins | sample TergutCo191P1_FD_187301 | JGI IMG/M metagenome (GOLD analysis project Ga0209755, IMG submission 187301) | Cornitermes sp. P1 segment gut microbial communities from Petit-Saut dam, French Guiana - Co191P1 (SPAdes) (version 2) | ecosystem: Host-associated > Arthropoda: Insects > Digestive... | reverse complement strand
CTAACTGTAACTCCCGCAGTCCCTGATATAATACCAGCAGCGTTGACACTTCCCCCTGATGATGTTAATGTCCGCGTTGCAGCTCCAAGGGCTATTGTTCCATTATATGTTTGGTTTCCTGTCGTTGTTACATTTGCGTTAATTGCAATTGTCCCTGTACTGGGATTTACTGTCAGGCTGGTTAATGCAATGTTAGCACCGACATTTCCATTAAAACGGACATTATCGCTTGTTATAGTTAGTGTACGTGAAGCTGTATTTGTTATAGCGGCGAATGTAATTGTACTGCCTGTTCCGCTTGAATGAAATATAACATCGGAATTTGCTCCGCTGTTAATTCTTATTGAACCGTTGGTATTTGAACCGTTGCTATATGTTTGATCACCTGTAGTATAAACGCCATATAACACTCTGCTTTCTGCATTATAATTATTACTGACACTTGAAAGACGACTAGTTAATCCAACATTACCGCGAAATTGAAAGGCCGCGTTTGTTATTGTCAGCGAACGCGGGGTTGCATCGCTGTCTACAGTGCTGTCAAATCTGATAACAGGTGCGGCACCGGTTCCTGAAAGGATAACATCATTTCCAAGAATAACTGCCTGATAATATCTCTGTGAAGTGCCTGTCCCTGTAGTAATGTTAGCGCTAATATTACTCGTACCAGTTACATTAATTGATGTAGCGTTAAGAGAACCGCCGGTTATAGAAAAATTACCTGAAACTGTAACTGCGCCTGCACCTGTACGTGCTCCTGCCTCTATTGTTAAATTTGTAAAACTTGTTATAGTTGATAAAGTTGTCCCGGTGCTTCTAAAAACCGCTGTTCCGGTAATGCTTGTACGGTTAGGTAATTGATTAGCATTTCCTGCTCCACCAAAAATTATAGTGCCGTTATTAGTTAGTCCTGCTGCCGGGATAGTAAGAACAAATGTTCCTAAGTTAACAGTTCCGTTATTTGTTAAAGTATCAACATTAGCAGCCGCAGTCAATGTAACAGTATCTACAGCTCGAATTGTTGCGGTATCACCCGCGATAGGATAATTAGTACCTCCCGTTGAAGATGTCCAAGTCCCAGGTACATTCCAATCACCATTTCCTGCGCTTGTATATGTATTCTGCCCCCACACCCCCCCAATGCCGAGAAAAACAAAAAACAATAAAAAACCCGTAAATTTCTTCATTAACGCCTTAAAAGCCCTCACCCATATCAGATTATCGGCATAAGCCCGTCCCTTCTATAATGTAGCACATTACGGGAAAAGTTGGTATAGATGACGCGCTGCAGTCAGGTATTTGGAAAACAATTTACTATGGGTATCCATTTGACGGACACAATTTAATTAGTAATAAGAGGAACTTCCCGCGGAGCCGCAAAGACGCAATCTTTACGGGAAATAAAGAAGTAAATTTTAAATATTTATAATAAACTAGTATCCTGTTTTATTCAAATGACGGAATGCATAGTTAAGTAAAATCCTTATACAATAGGTATTTAACGCATATTGTAATATCGGAAACCGAATAAAACAGGACATTAGACTGCTGCTTTGGGGAATTCTTTTAAAGGACTTTGTTTTTTTTGCCGTGCTTTCCATAAATCCAGTTTTACCTGCATTGCAATCCAGCTTTCTGCGCTTGTGTTTGTGACAGCGGCGATTTTAAGCGCCATTTGAATAGAACAGGATGATTTCTCATTTATCAATTCCGAAAGAGCTTTTCGGGTTACTCCCATCATTCGGGACGCGTCTGTAATTGATAATCCCAAAGGAATTAGCACATCATTAAAAAAAACATTTCCCGGATGTGTCGGTTTTCTGCTTTTTTGCAAATTATTGCCTCCTTAATGATAATCACGGTAATCCACTATATACGCATCTTGTTCGATAAATTTAAAAGTGATGCGCCAGTTTCCGTTAACTGTAACCGCCCATGTATCCGCTTCATTTCCTTTAAGCTCATGTAATTTAAATCCCGGAAGATTCATATCTGCAGATGAAAAACTGGCATCCAGACGGTCTAAAATACGGGCTATTTTACCGGCATGATCCGGTTGAATGCCTTTTTTCGTTCCGGTTGAAAAAAATTGTTCTAACCCTTTATGCTTAAAAGACCGTATCATGTTTTATTGTAACGTGTAACCTATAAGGTGTCAATATGAACATTAGCCGTAAACATAATTAACACGCTGCTCTTGCCTTGCCTGTCTATAAAAAAAGGTGTAAATTTTAATCAACCTCAAGGAGGTGATTATGAAAATTCTATTTATCGGCGGGACCGGGACTATATCGAGCGCGATTACAAGGCGCGCGGCGCAGATGGGCTGGGAGATATATCTGTTAAACCGCGGCAGCCGTAAGAGCGAATTTAAAGGGTCTGAGTATACGCATATTCAATGTGATATTTTTACTGATAATCAAAATGAAACAAAAGAAAAACTGATTAAGGCGCTGGGAAAGGCAAAACAGTTTGATGTTGTATGCCAGTTTTTCGCCTTTACCCCCGAACATACAGAAAGGGATTTCGAAATTTTTAACAATCTTTGCGGGCAGTATATTTTTATTTCCTCGGCGTCTGCGTATCAAAAACCTCTTTCATCATACTTAATTACCGAGAGCACGCCTTTATCAAATCCGCTTTGGCAGTATTCAAGAAACAAAATCGCCTGCGAAGAATTCCTCATGGCAAAGTACCGCGAAGAAGGATTTCCCATAACCATTGTCCGTCCGAGCCACACATACGATGAACGCAGCGTCCCTCTCGGCGTTCACGGCAAAAACGGAAGCTGGCAGGTATTAAAACGGATGCTGGACGGAAAACCGGTTATTATACACGGCGACGGCTCAAGCCTTTGGACATTGACACATAACAGCGATTTCGCGCTTGCGTTCGCGCGGCTTATGGGAAACATCCACGCAATCGGCGAATCTGTCCATATCACCTCGGACGAAAGCGTAACGTGGAACCAAATTTACAAAGTTATCGCGGACGCTCTTGGCGTTGAGTTAAAAGCCGTTCATATAGCGAGCGAATTTCTGGATGAATGTTCACAGGGTCAGTACGATTTTAAAGGCAGCCTTTTGGGAGATAAAGCCAACACCGTTGTCTTTGATAATTCCAAGTTAAAAAGACTCGCTCAGGGATTTACGGCAAAAGTGAGAGTCGACGAAGGGTTAAAAATGACCGTCGCCAATGTTCTTGCGAACAAGGATTTACAAATCGAAGACCCGGAGTTTGACCAATGGTGCGACAGGATTATCGCCGCGGTCGAGGCCGCCAAAAAAAGTTTTAAATAAGGCTGTTCAGAAATATCAAAAAATATTTATATAATAATCAACACGGCATACATTGAAAGCCTTAATTGATTTTACTTTTTCCCGGCTTTTTTAATTTCGCGCATAGAAGAAATAAAAATAATTCCAAAAATCAAAAGCAGAAAAATAATAAGAAGCGCGAGAGTTATGCCGCCGCTGCCTTTTTCTTCGGGTTCGATTACTTCTCCTACAATTAAGGTAGACGGATCCAAAGGGACTGAGTTATCTGTAAAAACCACGATAAGGCAGATAATTACAGCAACAATCATCGCTGCAAGCGCGCCGAGAGCGACAATGCGGGTTAAAAAATTGGATTTTTTATTAAGAGCCATATAAACTGTAGCGCCCAATATAATAATGCCAATCAGCACTCCAAAAAAAATCATAGGATTCTCCTGTTAATATGTTCGGTTATTTTAACAGGCAATTACAGCGATAATCGCTAAGGACTATTGCTTTTTAATAATTTATATGATATTTTGAGAGTTAATTAAATATATAGCGAGGTACAATATGGCTCATAAAATCAGTGACGCTTGTGTAAATTGCGGTTCATGCGCAGGTGACTGCCCGGTCGAAGCGATTTCGGAAGTTGACGGACATCATCAAATTGATGCCGGGAAATGCACGGATTGCGGCGCATGCGTCAGCTCCTGCCCGACAGAGGCAATTTCACCAGAGTAAGGTTTGATATTTACAAAGGCTGGCAAGGGATTTACTCTTGCCTTTTTTTTTATTTCCTTATGCTTTCAGACCGCCTCCGCTCAGCAGGCGGGCGCGGATTTCCCTGTAATTAACCGCCTTAATACTACGGATTTAGGCTTCAGGCAGCTGTCAAGCGATGTAGAAGCCAACAGAATGCGCGTTGCGCGCATTAACAACAGGCAGATGCTCAGCTCGCCTGCGGAAATCGCCGAACTTTTAACCATTTACCAGTACACGGTAAGGCAGGGCGAGGATCTTCTGTTTCTCGCCGCGAGGAGCAATGTCCCGTATGCGGCTATTGCGAGTCTGAACAGAATTTCCAGCCCCGCGTCGCTTCAAGCTGGAAGAACCGTTTTAATTCCGTCCTATCCCGGTATTTTTATTCCAGGAAACCCGTCATCCGATCTAGAATTTATTCTTGGCGCCGCGAGAGAAAGCGCGCAGGGGGCGGTTGAACTGACAATAAGGGTGGCAGGTGCTCCGCAGCCGTTTCTCTTTTTTCCGGGCACGGATTTTACGCCGACAGAAAGAGCGTTCTTTTTAAACTCCGCGCAATTCCGTTTCCCGCTTCGCGATTACCGTTTAACAAGTTCATACGGGATGAGAAACGATCCGTTTACAGGCGCTCCTTCGATGCATTCGGGGATAGACCTTGCCGCTCCCGAGGGGACGGAAGTTTACGCCGCGGCTGACGGCACTGTAACAGCGCTCGGATTCGATCCGGTTTACGGAAATTTTATAATTATCAGCCACAGCAATAACTGGACAAGCCTTTACGGACATTTATCAGTGATCGAAACAGTCTTGCGGACAGAGGTAAAATCAGGTAATCTAATAGGAAGAGTAGGATCGACAGGTTATTCGACAGGTCCTCACCTTCATTTTGAATTAAGGCAGGATGGCAGGGCGTTTGACCCGGCAGGAAGGCTCCGTCCCTGAAAACCGGCGGTTATAATCTGGATTAAGGTATGCTAAAGTTCTTTTTTACTTTCGTGATACTTATATTCTCAGCCGGAACCGCCGCAAACGCGCAGGTGGAATCATTCCGCACAATTGTCGACGGAATTATCGATATATCGCAGGAAAGACAATCAGGAGTTCCTTACAGCATCGGTATTAATTCATCAGTAATAATCAACATCGGCGGCGACCCGCGTTTTTTAAGAGGCGTTGAGCTTGAAATCTCCGCTCCTCAAAACTGGCTGCAGTACCGCGGATCGTTATTTATGATCATATACAACAATATCAATCCAATTACCGCGTCAGGCATTTCAGATATTATAGGCAGCCGTGTCGCCTTTGAATCATTGCCTTCCAGACTTAGGATAACATACCAAATCCCAATCCGCGCGGCGCACGGGCTTAGAACAACTACTACAGTCACAGTGCCGTCTCCTGTTATTCAGCCGTCGTCATTTCCGGTTATGTTCAGGCTGATGCCTGTCAGCAAGGGGCTTCCAAGCGATTTTGAGAATATGAGATTCACTATTACCGCCCGTCCAATCATGAGCGATGAAGGAGCGGTAAGGCTGATCCCGCGTTATCCTCCGCAGCTGAGAAACAGGCCTTTTACGGTTCTGATTGACGATAATTTCATTTCAAACTTGGGCGAGGAGATATTACTCCGCGAAGGCGAACATCATCTTGTCATTCTTTCGGATGATTACCGCAATGAAAGCCGCCGATTTATCGTGGAAAGAGGACGGGTTATCGACCTTGTCATTGATTTACAGGACCCTGCGCCGGTTATCGTCTTTGAAGGCCCCTATAATACGCAGGTTTACCTAGATAATGTCCAAATTTCCAATTTCCACGAACCAATCAATATAGAACCGGGTCTCCGCGAAGTCCGGTATCAAATCGGCGACTATACAATAATCAGAACATTGAACATCCAGCGCGGTAAAACCTACCGGGTTTCACTGACAGTCGACCTGACAATTCAAGAAGAAGAGTAAAATTAACTGTTAAGAAAAGGCGCCCCCTCTACCGATAAATTAAATGTCGGGGTTATAGTTCCCCTCCCAAATCACTATAATTCCGGCATGCCTCAAGGGCATGGAGCTGTTCGATACAATCTCGGACAGCTCTTTTTTTCTTACATTCCACTAGTAAATTAACTGATAATTCGCTATTATTACTTTCTCATGAAGAATTCACAGTCTAAGGATAAACGCTCGGAAAAAAAAGCCGCAGAAACGGCCAGTCCAAACGAAAATGACGATATTGTCACCTTAAAACCATTCATGGGGATCCGCCCGGGCGTATATTTAACTGCAATCTATTCATTTATTATTGTTTTACTGGTATTCCTTTTGTTATTTTTGCCCGGAATCATGAACACAGGATCATTATTAATCGTAAAAACACAGCCGCAGGGAGCGGCGGTCAGAGTTGATGATGTTTATATGGGAGTTTCCGAAGGATACTTTCCGGGGAGTTCAGGCAGCAGGATTTTTCTACCTAACGGGACATATTTGATAGAAGCTGTCATGCCGGGTTTTGAAAAACAGGCTGTAACTCATACAATAAAGGGGCGGGTATTCGCTTCTCTGTTTGCGCCGCGAAAAGAGCGGATTGAGTTTACATTAATAACCGCTAACCCGCAGGCAGCGTTCGCCCGTTATGCCGCGGATTTCGCAGACTGGTCATTCGGCGGAGAGCCGACAGCGACATGGCAAATTCCTATGAGCTTATCAGACGGCGCGTACCGTACAGGCGGTTATAAAAACGCGTCGGATGATCTAAAAGACATACTTACAGCCGCCTCGCGTTTTACCGTAACAAGAGCGGCCCTCCGCGATCTTTTAAGGGCAAAGCTGCTTTTAGACAATTACGGAAACGCTCCTTCTCCGGCGGCGCTTATCAGCTCGTTATCTGATATTACCGCGTTTTTATCCGAAAACCCGGGAAGCGCCGAATGGCTGTTAAGTTTGTTTCCGTCCAATTCGCCTGTTAGCGCCGCGATAAAATCCTCCGCGTGGTACGAATCAAACGCCTACTCTCCGCAGATAATTCATGATACCGCAGAAAACGCAAACGCCCGGAGCATAGAAATTTTGGGATTAAATTTTACAAACATTCAGGCGGCTTCGATTATATTAAACGAAAATATAAAATCAGGAATTATTAACATTGACGAATTTTATATAAGCCAAACCCCTGTAAGCCAGCCGCTGTTCGAAACTTTCCTGAGTGAAAACCCGCAGTGGAATGATCATTATACAATTTATTTCAAGCAGGAAATCGACGCTGATCCGTTGGCGGCGTATAAAGGAGATGCGGTAACAGGAATCACATGGCATGCCGCTGACGCTTTCTGTAAGTGGCTCACAGGGTTTCTGCCCGCGGCGTTTTCAAACATGGAGATAAGGCTTCCTTCAGAAGACGAGTGGTCGGTCGCCGCTCTTACTGTCAGCAATATGAGAAGTCCCGGATGGGAATGGTGTGCCGACCCGTACGCTCCTCTGCCCTTCATTAACGCAAAACCGGAAGCGGTAAACATTGTCGGCTCTCCTGACAGATCGCTTAGGGGCAGGCAGTCCTTAACATCAACTGAAACAAGAGCCTCTCTCCCGCCAGATATATCATCTCCAATCGTGACATTCAGGCCGGTAATCGCCGGGCGGTAACATGAGCGAAGGAATAAAAATAATCGCGCAAAACCGCAAAGCGCGGCATGATTATACAATCGACGAAAATTATGAATGCGGAATTGAGCTTATGGGAACGGAAGTAAAATCCTTCCGCGACGGAAAAATTTCATTCCCGGACGCATGGGCGGAAGTTGTAAACGGTGAAGTCTGGCTGCGCTCTGTCGTTGTCGCGGAAAATCCGTTTTCCTCGGTTTTTAACCACGAACCGCGAAGGCCGAAACGGCTGCTGCTTCATAAGGAAGAAATTAAAAGAATAAACCGCAAAGTGGAAGAAAAAGGCTATACCCTAATCCCGCTTTCTTTCTACTTTAAAAAAGGCAGAGTAAAAGTCGATCTTGGATTATGCAAAGGCAAGAAAGCCTACGACAAGCGCGCCGGGATAAAAGAAAAAGATTTAAAACGCGAAATCGCCCGCGAGTTCAGGGATAAATTACATTAGAATATTTTAACGTGTGCGTTTGTCGATTATTTCCAGCATGAACAGAAAGATAAAAACCAGCAGTCCTATACTGAGAGCCGTAATTTTAATGCTTAAATCAGAGATAAAAACAGGTTTTTGAGCAGAGTAAATTGTTCCGGGCATTGTTGGGACAGAATTCGCGCTTCCAAGCCCGACTATACGGATAAAATGTTCATCGTCACGGCCGTAGCCTAGCTGGCGCGCATGAACCAGTATCGTATCATAATCATAGATAAGGTTATTTCTCGTTCTTTCAAGATCATCGTTAAGAGCACCTAATTCTCTTATATGTTCCAGCTGGTATTCCCTTTCGTTTAAAAGATAATTATACGCGGATAAACCTTTCGGGCCTCCCAGAAATGAAAAAATTGTGTAAACGGCGACAGCCGCCCATATTCCAAAGAGGTATTTCTTAATTCTCATTACAGCCTCAGTTTTTCAGGAACATAAAAATGTATTAAACCTTAAAAAAAGGTCTCATGCCTCGATTAACGGTAATTTTTACGCGATTCTTTAAACATTGACAACGATATTGACATACTTTAAACTTTAAAATGAGAGGAATTACTGAAAATCTGCATTACTGCCGATAATTTATAAAATACCGGTTAATGCAATACATTGTAAATTTGCAGCGATAATCCAGGGAGCGGTTCATGGCGAGTAATAAAAAACCTTCGATATATTCCGATCGCAGCAGCATAGGTTCTGCGGATGATTTAGACGAATACGGGGTATGGGTAAAGAGCGGACCGCAGATTCTAAGCGGAAGCGATGACGATCTCTCTTCTGACTTTAACGCTGTTGATTTGCCGGCCGATGATTTTGCGGAAACCGGTGATCCCTTCTCGTTTGACGACGCTGTTCTTGATGTTAAAGCCGAAGGAGGAGCGGGATTCGATGATATAGATTTTCCGGATGACGGCATAGAAATTGACGCGGCGGAGAGCGGAACGGATTTAGATTTAGGCGAATATAGCTTTAAAGAAGACATCATCGGGGAAGACGGCAGTAACGGCGGAATAAACATCGAAGACGCGCAGTTCGAGGATTTTAAAACACCCGTTAACACGGATGAAACCGAAACCGCAAATGCGGCAGATATTGACATAAGCGCGGATTTTTCAGGCGCCGATCCCGTAAATGACAATTTAATTGACGACAGTTTTGATATTGACCTTGACGATATCTCAGACGGAACTCAGACAAACTTTGAGGATGACTTAAAAATAAACGCCGATATTGATGACATAACCGGCAGCAATTTTCTAAGCGGCGCTTCCGCCGCCGGCGGTATTGATGTAAATACAATTGACGGCTTAGACGATATAACGCCGGAAGATATAAATACAGACGAGAACGATCTTGGCTCTGTGGATTTTGATATGGAAGATCCTCTGGATATTCCTGCGGACGGTGATTTAGGTTCCGTTGATTTGGAATTTGCAGATAACAAACAGGAAGAGGTATCATCTGATGCCGGCGGGCCGGATTCTGTAGATATAAACTTCACGGAAGATTCAGCTGACAATTCCGGCTTAACAGATATCAGCTTTGATGATGATGCAGTTAAAAATCTTTCTGACGATACCGGTTTTGCCGATACCGCAGATTTTGATATTCCGACTGTGAAATCGATAGAAAATAACGCGGATAATACAGAAAAAAATTATGACGCGGTTCAGCAAAATACAGGCGGCGATCTTTCGTCGATTTTACTGCAAAAAATCGCGAACGAACTGTCATCAATCAGAAACGAACTTACGGATTTAAAAAAGGAATTCGCGATAGCAAGATCAGGCATACAGGAAACAGCGAAAACCGCCGCGAAAGACGTTTCTTCGCAGCAGGCGGCCAACGGTTTCTTTTCGGAAGAAGACGACGAAACAATCGCGCTTACAGGCGATGAACTTAACAATATACTCGCGACAGGAGAAAGCATAGAAGAACAGGGAATACCTGAAACATTCGATGAAGACGAAGGTATAACAGTTTCTCTTGACGACGACGATGATGAAACAATCGCGCTTACAGGCGACGAATTAAACAATATTATCGCGGCAAGCGATGAAAACACAGAAGAACAGGGAATACCGGAAGCCTTCGATGAAGACGAAGGCATAACAGTTTCTCTTGACGACGACGATGATGAAACAATCGCGCTCACAGGCGATGAATTAAACAATATTATCGCGGCAAGCGATGAAAACACAGAAGAACAGGGAATACCTGAAACCTTCGATGAAGACGAAGGCATAACAATTTCTCTTGACGATGATGATGATGAAACAATCGCTCTTACAGGCGACGAGCTTGACAATATTATGAGTTCAGCGGATTTTACAGAAGAAGCCGGAACTGATGTAACGGCGGAAAACGGGTTCTCAGTTGATATTGACGACAGCATAACTATTGATGATGAGTTAATAAACACGGAAATTACAGCGGATGATTTACCGGATGAACAGGCAATGGAAAGCGATGACGCGTTAGATGCAATTGACGCGGATTCATTTGACATTGATGTATCTTTGGATGACAGCATTGATATAGATATTCCGCTTGATGAAGATTTAAAAATTGATGAAGACATCAGCATTGACATTCCCTTGGATGATGACGCTTTATCAAATGAAAACATTGAGATTGACATTCCTCTTGATGATGAAACCGGAATTACAGAACATGAAGACACATCTTTACAGGATGCGATCAGCGCGTCAGCCGAAGAATCAATGGCGGAATCTCATGATGATGACATAATTTTTGACGAGCCTATACTGGTTGAAGATTTAAATATCGAATTAAAGGACGACTTAAGCATACAAACAGGTGATTCAGCTGACGAAGCGGATGCTCCCGGTGAGGATATCGCGGAATCTATCGAAATTGACGACAGTATCTTTTCTGACACAGCAGGTGAAACTGAAGATGCCGGTATATCCGCGCTTGATACAAATGACAGCGGTCTTGCCGGAGAATCCGGCGCGCCTGGCGTGTTTGATGAAGCGGATGACACTCTTAATGAAGCGATAAAAGCTGCGAACGCGCTGGCGGATGATGATGAGGTGATAATTTACGACGGGCTTGAAAAGTTCCGTGAAGACGGACTTGAGCATATGACTGAAACTCCGGAAAATATTTCATACCTCGAAGACAGCGAAACAGCGGACGATCTTGCCGATTTGGATCTTTCCGACGCGGTGATTGACGAACCGGACTTATCAGCCGAAAGCATTAAAGACAACTTAACAGAACCCGCGATTGATGAATCGGAGTTTGATCTTGACGCGTTAAATGATTTAACAATTGAAACACCGGAAGAACAGGAGATTTCTCTTGATGTGCCTGAAGAAGAGGATCTTTCGCTTGAAGAAATTGACATCGGTAATTTCCTTGAGGACGAATCCAAAACGCAGGAAGAAGAGCCTCAGCCGGAGATAGAAGAAGAAGAAACTGTTTCGCAGGCTAATGTAACAATAACAGTTCAAGCCGCGCCGCCTGTTCAGGAAACAGAAGCCGCTTCCTTAAAGGGAACAAAACCGCAGGCCGCTCCCGCGCCTCAGGCAGGACAAGCCGGCGGCGGCGGTTCCGGTCCTGCCAGACAGGGCAAGGACGGCTTCCAGATTCCTTCGGAATTAAAATCAGAACTGCGAAATATTCTTAGTTATATGGATCAGCTGCTTGAGTCCCTCCCCGAAGAAAAAATTGAAGAGTTTGCAAAATCAAATTATTTTGACTCATATAAAAAATTATTCAAAGATTTGGGGCTGGTTTAAGCGCTCCCTTTTTTCGGCATGGCTGATTTAAACGATGCCGGAAGCGGAATTCCGCGCGGTGAAAATCTTCATTCACGCTATAATCCTCAGGCGGAAGCCGCGCGTTACGTTGATTCACTGCGTCTTAAAGACACATTAAAATGTTTTATTTTAATCGAACCAGGACTTGGTTATATAATACCTGTTCTCGCAGAAAAATTTAAAAACGGAAAAATAATCGCGCTTCACATAGATAATTTTGAAAGCGGAGAAATAATAACATCCGAAGCAGTTCCTTCCGGAATGCAGGTGATAAGCAGAACATTTCCGCCGGAAACGCATCCGTCGCAAATACAGGGATTCCTTGAAACGCATATTCAGGATGAAAATACTGACAATATAAAAATAATCGAATGGAGGCCTTCTTTAAACTTTTACAAAGAGGCGTATTTAAATCTTCTTTCAGAAGTTGTGGATTTTTTAAAACGCGCTGACGCGGGACAGAGAACTGCATCGGTTTTCGGCAGAAGATGGATAAGAAATTTTTTCCGTAATTTAAAATATTTAAAAAAAATTCTTTTATACAGGCAAAGCGGCCTGCCTGTAATTATTACAGGATCAGGGCCGGGCCTTGAAAACGCGCTTCCTTTTATACGGGAAGCTCAATCAAATTATTTAATTATCGCGGCGTCTTCTTCGGTAATGGCATTGGCGCACTATAATATAACGCCTGATATTATAATCACAACAGACGGCACTCCCTGGGCTTTATGGCATTTAATCGGCGGAATCAGAGATGATTCGTTATCAGAAACTTTAATGGCGTTTAATCTCTGCGCCGCTCTTCCCTCTCAATGCGCTGATATGCCAAAACTTATTTTAAACGACGGAAGTCTATGGCAAAGCGTCATATTAAATAAGCTGTCGATTCCGTCAATAATTATTCCGCAGCGGGGCACTGTAAGCGCGACCGCCGTTGAACTTGCGATGACTCTATCGCACGGCGGAATTTATCTTGCCGGTATGGATTTTTCCTATAGTGATATAAAAACTCATGTTAAACCTTACAGTTTTGACAGTCTTTTTTTTGGAAGAGCCTGTCGCAGCGCGCCTTTATATACGGAACTTTATTCACGTTCATTTCTTAGCCGCGAAGGCGGCAGCATGTATATTTACGCGTCATGGTTTAAAACACAGCTTTCTTTATGGCCAAAACGCGTTTACTCAATCACAAACGGAAATAATATATTTGAATATAAAGATATATCATTATTAAAAAAAACGCCGGTAAAATTAAAAGATACAAGAAATGATTTTAAAATAAAAGAAGATCATCCGCGGCAAAAAGAAGAAGATATTAATATATCAGCCGCACAAGCATTGTTAGACGCAATAAGAAATGATTCGTATAAAGAAAAATTAACAGCGGAACTGCGTTCTTTGGTTTTTGCGGGCGATACTGATATTGATATAACGCAAAAAGAACTGGAAACAGAAATTCTTAAGGTATCAAATGGCTGAGAAAATCCGCTATACTTTTTCTTTGTCAAAAAGCGGAGAAAAAATCCCCGCTATTGCTCTTGCTTCGGGAGAATCACAGAGCCTTCATTCAATGATTGATCCAATACGCGAAGCGCAGCGGCTGATTTCATCGATAACAGACGATATCGGGTTTTTTATTTTCCTTGGTCTTGGAGGCGGTTTTGCTCCCGCCGCCGCGCTTGAAAAGACAAACGCGCAGATTATTGTGATAGATTTTGACAGAGAAAGCGTCCGGTGTCTTCTAGATTCCAAAGATTATTCTAAAATTTTAAACTGCGGAAGAGTAAAACTTTTAACAGATCCGTCAGACGAAGAAATAAAAAATAATATTAAAGAGAATTACAATCCTTCGCTGAACGGCGGCATAAAAACAATTCCATTAAGAACAAGAACAGAACAGAGTCAGGCGGAGTTTGAAAAAGCGGTTTTAGCGGTACAGCAGGCAATAGAAGAAATAAGCGGCGATTATTCTGTTCAGTCATATTTTGGAATTCGCTGGTTTTCTAATATTATTCGAAATATTATTAACATAGGAAAAAACGGCAATGACTTTTTCCTTAAAAATAAAAAAAATAAGAATATAGCGGTTGTGGCGGCAGGCCCTTCTCTTGATCGTCAAATAACATCGCTTAAAGAAAAAATAAATGAAAGATATTTTATTATAAGCTGCGACACAGCTCTGCCTGTTCTATTGCATAACGGAATAAAACCGGACGCTGTTGTATCAATTGACTGCCAGCATATAAGCTACTATCATTTTCTGGGCTGTGATATAAAAGATATTCCTTTAATTCTTGACATCGCAAGCCCTCCATCCTTTTACGATCTTTCAGCGTCATCTGAATTTTTTATAAGCGGGCATCCCCTTGCGAGATATATATATTCATGCATGGACGGTTTTATTCAGCTTGATACATCAGGCGGCAATGTAACATATACATGTCTTTCTCTTGCGGAATATCTTGGAGCCGGGAATATTATTTTTTTCGGCGCTGACTTTTCGTATATAAACAGCCAAACCTACGCGAAAGGCGCGTATATATATCCGTATTTTGATAAAAAACAATCAAGGCACGCTCCATTGGAAGCTCAAGCTTCGGCGCTGCTTTACAGAAGCGCTTTTCTTCCGCCTGAGGATACAGAAAAATTTCAAAAAGATGCCTGCCGCTACTACGAGACATCCCCGCTTCGCTTTTACCGGAAAAAATTAGAAGAAAAAATTAATACAATAAATACCGATATTACCTTCGCGAAAGGAGACGGAGCGCCTGTAGCGCATAACAAACAAAAAATTAAAAATGATAAACCGGAGATCAAATACAAAGAGCCGGAAAATAAAAACAGAAGATTCAGCGGGAGGATTTTCCTTGAACAATACCGCGATGATATAATGATGCTGCCCGCCTTTACAGATGATTATTTATCAAAATTGAACTCAAAAGAAAGACAGATTTTTACAACCATTCTGCCGTTAACCGCGGCGGTAAAAAAACGCAGCCCGCAGTTAAAACAAAAAGACTTAATCGAAGAGGCTAAAAACCTAAGCGTAAATAAAATAGAGAAAGCGCTGCTCTGACTTTTCAAAGCGTTGTCAAAATATCAATCCTAATAAATGCCGTTCCTGTTATTTACCTGCTTGTAATTTCGCTAAGCTGCGCCAGAAAATTAATTTCCGCGTTTCTTATTAATGAAAGCGCCCTTGCAAATACAGGCGAAAAATCCCTGGGGTCTTCAAGCAGCAGCTCGGCGGTAACAGAAGCAATCAAGCCGTTAGACGAAACGGTAATCTTCGCGACTTTTGAACGCCTGTTTGAATAATTGGCGGCGTTAAGCGCGTCTTCCATGGAAATCGCGCCTAGCGTGAAACCTGTATAAACCTGAAAGAACTGAAGATCGTTCTCGTCGATAATAATAAAATAATTATCTCCTGACACCCTGAACTGTATATCGCCGTCTACATCTACAGAAGGAAGGTATCCTTCCATGCGCAGATGTTCAATATAAATATTTTGAAGTTTTTCTCTTGTCCATTCGACAGTCTCGGCTGTTGTTCCCGCATCCAGCGCGACAGAAACGGCCGTAACGACTGTTATATCCTGCGCAGCGGCCGGAATTGCCAGAAAACATATAAAAATCAATAAAATAACCGGAATTTTGCCCATTTTTATCATAAATAACTCCTTAATACTGGAAAAAAATAATCTCCTATAATAAATTATATTTGCGCTTTTCCAGTTGTCAAGGATAAATCAAAAATTCCTCTTTAATCATCTCCCAAATTATCCAAAACTTCGGCGGCGCTTGTAACCTGCGGTTCATCTTCACCGTGGCGCACAAAGAGAATGACCGCGAGAGCCAGCGCGAAAGCGATACAGGCATAAAGGAACAGCACCATATAATGGCCGGCGACATCGCGGATAAATCCGAATAAAATCGGAGATACAATCTGCGAGCTGAATGAAAAGAAGTAATAATATCCGATATAAGTTCCGATTTTTGTCTCGCCTGATAACTTAACTACCATCGGCAGCGAGTTAACATTTACCATTGCCCACGCAAACCCGCCAAGAAAAAGGCAGATTCTGACAAGCCAGACATTGGCGAAAAATATCATCGGAGCGAACAAAACGATAAGGCCTGTTAAGCCGATTAATATAGCTTTGCGCCTTCCGATCTTCGCGCCGATAAATCCGGCGGGAACCGCGAACGCCAAAAACGTGAGAGAAAAAATCGCGAGGGTTATAGACGCGTCTCCCGGCGTCATCGCCAGAGTGTTAGTCGCGTATAAAGTAAAAAAAGTTTCAACAGCGTTATAGCCTGTAAACCAGAAAAATATCCCGAATAAAATAAACAATAAGCTTTTTAATTCATTTTTGGTAAGTTTTATTTTAACAGTTTTAGTTTTATCATCCTGAACTTGAGCATTTGCGTCAATTCCCTGCTGGACGCCTTTAATAAAATAAGCATGCGCGGGCTCGCGTACAAAGAATATAAGAATTAAAAGAGCCAGCACCATCATCACAGAGCTCATCATAAACGGAAGCGGGAATCCGTTTCCTGTTTTTTGTAACCAGAAATTAAAAAGTATTCCGCCGAGAAGGAACGCGAACACTCCGCCAAGGCCGCCCATTAAATTGACAATACCGTTAGCCTGGCTTCGAAGAGGACCGGGGGTAAGGTCTGGCATGAGCGCGACAACAGGAGAACGCCACGCGGACATAACAAAAGTGAAAATAATTAAAACAAGCATTAATGACCAAAGACTATTCATATAAGGAATTAAAACAAACGCGGCGGCGCAGACAGGAATTCCGATAAAAATATAGGGCATTCTTTTACCGAAGCGCGTGCGCGTTCTGTCGCTTAATGTACCAAAAAGCGGCTGAAAAATAACGCCGAAAACATTATCAATTACCATGATAAGTCCGATTATCGTGGTGCTGGATATAAATTCCGCTAAAATCTGCGGTACATACGCATTATACATGCTCCAAGCGATCGAAGACGCAAAAAATCCAAACGATAATAAAAGCGTTACTTTTACATTTAATTTATTTTCCGTTGTTTTCATATTGATAATTATCGCAGATAATCGGAAATTTAGAAACAAATATAATTAATTTATCTAATTTATATTAAAAAGCAAATAACGGATGATACCGGATGGTTTATAATTATTTCCAGACCATTGAAGCATAACCGACAAATGAATCGGGAATAATTCCGCTTTTCTCCGCGTCCGCGCTTGTAGTATATTCCAAAAGACAGGCGTTTCCGAGTTTTTGAGCTTTGGAAAAGCCCATCGCTCCTAAAACGGCGCCGGCGGAACAGGATGAGCGGTCTTCCTCAGCGCACCGGAGCGTTTCCTTGCTGCCGCCTGATTCCACAGCTTTTATAAAAGCGGCGTCGTTTACTTCGCGCACCCATTTTAAAGCGGCTTCACCGCTTCCTTTAGGCGAGAAGCCGTAATTTCTGCCGTAATGCGTTAAATCAGTTGACGCAATTACATTTACCTTACTGTTTGTATTATCAGCAATCCGCGAGATGATTTCACCGGCTTTAAATGAACTTTCGTCAGACGCTAAGCGCAGCCAGATTAATTTCGCATCCGGGAAAAAAAAGCTGACCATCGGCAAAAGCACTTCGACCGTGTTATCGCGGTAACAATCTTCCGCTCCATTTAATTTGTTTAATAACAGGCTGCGCAATTTATCATCGATAATCATTGAACCGAAGGGAGTTTTTACCGCGTCTTCCATCGCGAAAAGAGGCGGAGAGCCGCCGGGTAAATGTCCGCCGATAACAATAATTGTGCCGGCGCCGGAACGGAGGTTCGCGATGCTTCTGGCGGCAGTTTTACCTGAATAGTACCAGCCCGCATGAGGAGCGACCGCGGCTTTACATTCTCCATTAATATTTTTAAATTCCGATAAAAAAGCCGAAACCGACCCGCTATCGCGGGGAAACCATCCTGCAGGCAGTGAATAATCTCTTATTTGCATACAATTTCTTCCGATAATTATATCAGAGTTATATATATATGGAAATACAAAAAAATAAAAACCTGACAGCAAAAAGCACAGGTAAAGCATGGATAATCGGCGGTTCTGTAATTGCCGCTGTCTGTATTGTTATTTATATTTTTGCTTTAATACAGGGGACTCTGCGCATTTATCTGAGCATCGATCAGAGAAAAATAACAGCGCAGCAGGAATTTTCGCGGATTGCCGACATTGCGTATACAGCCGGACTTTCGGGTTTTATGAATGACAGATATGTTCAAACAATGAGAGACGCTCTTTTATCAAGCGAAAGCATCGAAGCGTTTATTATAACAGGATCTGATACAGGATATGCGTTCGAAAAAAATTCAGGCAGCGCGGTAACAATGGTGAATAATCAGCCGCGTTTTATAAATAAATTCGGATTTTCCAATCAGGATCATTTCAGGCCTCTTCCGTTTACGGATATACGCAACGCGAATATTAAAGCGGTTGCAAGCGCGTTTGATTATTTAAAGATAACTGATATATTGCGCGAAACACTGTTAATTATTCTTGCCGGGTTCGCGATTGCGTTCTTTACAATGCTTGTGCAGCTGCTTGTAAGAAAACCTGTACAGGGCGAAATGGTTTATGTAAAAACTCAGGATACATCAGAAGCGAAAAAGAAAGCAAAATATAAAGAACCAAAAGCGTCAGGCGAAGCCGCGCGGCAAAAAACGGCGGCGCATAAAACAACTAATAAAGAAGCTTTCGTTTCGTCCGGCGTTCAACCGGCAGTTTCAGATGATGATGATATATTTGACGTTGATGCTTCAGATTCCGCGCCGAAGGGGCTTTATTCACAGCGAAGCGGAATTGGCTGGGAAGATTATATAAAAGACCGCCTTGATTCCGAACTGCACAGGTGTTCCGCGGCGGAAAATGATTTAGTGCTTATTTTGATGAATTTCCACGGAATGTCAGATGATGAAACCTATAAAAAATCCGCGGATGAGGCTGTAAGTTTCTTTTCTTCAAGGGACTTGGCTTTTGAATACGGCCAATCGGGCATAGCGGTAATAATTCCGGGGATAGACCTTGAAGCGGGAATATCAAAATCAGAAAAATTTTATCAGCGCGTTAAGGGAAATCTTCCGGGAAACAGCGATCACGGCCTTCGTATCGGGATGTCCTCGCGCGCCGGAAGGCTTTTAAACGCTGACAGACTGTTACTCGAAACACGGGAAGCTTTAAAAAGAGCCGGAAGCGATCCGGGTACCGCGATTATCGCGTTTAAAAGCGATCCTGATAAATACAGGGAATATATAAAAAATCACGGATAAAACTTTAAGTCTTAATATCTTTTTTCATTAGTATCTTTTATGTTATTCTGTTTCAAAACTTTCCGCTGTTCTGAAAAGCCGCACCGTTACCCATAAGGGAATCTGGTAAATATAATCACTGTTGCTGACTCTGGCGTACCGTTTATTAATTTCATCAGGTCCGCTGACATTAATAGTTATAATGCTTCCGTTTCCGAACTCAAGAGAAATCCGGCTGTAATTAAAATCAATTACCGTATGCGGATCGATAAAATCCTCGCCTTCGGAGTTTAATACGAAATTAATGAATTCCGTTACATTGCTCATGTCAGGATTTTCAACATTGATGCCGGAGATTTCCCAGCTTCTTCCTGACCTTGTAAAAACCTGATTCACGCCTTCATTGTAAATTGATAATCTTTGCAGATTATTTATATTAATGCTCCGGTTCTCAGTTTCAGGAATTAAGCGAAGATTATACCAGCTTGTTACAGCGCCTTCTAAATAAGTTCTGACACTGCTGTCGCCTGAGCGAATTTCATTTTTACCTGCCTGACGAAAATAAGATTCGCGGCCAAATAAATCATCATCACCTAAAAAAAGATCAAGAAGAACGGAAAAATTTTCGTAAAAAGTGATGCGCGAAGCGCCCGCGTTAAATCCGAAACGATCATTAACTTCCGCGCCTGCCGAGCGGACAGGCCACTGCGAACGGGTTGTAAAAATATTTAAAAAATCATCTATACGAAGGCGGCGGGCGGGATATTCATGATTGTTATAATTTACAAACCATTGACCGTTCCTTTTAATAAATTCCAGTATTTCCCATCCATTATTTAAAACAAATCTGTTTACCTTGTCTGCGGCATTTGCGTCCAGCCACAGGTGAGAAGCCGATCTCGCGTTATTCATATCAGGACTAAAGATAAAACTTCCCGCGTAAGCCAATGTTAAAACAAAAATTATTACTAAAAGGCAGATAAGCTTTTTTTTATATGTCACTGTCCGCCTCCTTTTGCGAGTCATTATTAACTACCGCTTCATGTGTTTCATTGGTGTCATGCGGCGATGGAACACGCGCTGTAATGGAAGCGGCTTTCTTCCTTCTGAACGAAAGAAGCGCTCCTGCTATAATTACAAAAAGCGGAATAAAGACAACATTGAAAACCTGCGAAAACTGCATCGCTGATGCGCGGCGCGTTTCATCAACAATTTTATCAAAGCGCCCTGTCTGCGGCTGTCTGCTTCTGATTCCCACAATATCATCATCATTAACAAGCCAGTCCGCCGCGCGCAGAATAAAATCAAGATTGCGCTGCTCACCGTAATCAATATTCTGAGTTACATTCATCATGTTAGTCGCGAAATCAAGATCGCCGATTACAATAATCCGCGATTCTCTTGTAAAAGCCGGCATATCTGGCAGCTCATCCGCGTGGTACTGCTCCAGAAGATCAAGGCCTTCGCGCACAGGTTTCGGATAACCGCGGAAAAAACTTGGGAAGCTGCCGGTTAAAGAAACGCCTAAAATTTTTGGGCCCCATGTCTCGTCCGTTTCCATTTCCAGCAGATATGAAATTTCGGGGTTTGTGTACAGATTTTTTCTCATTGCCCACGCGTCATGCGAACTTGCGAATAACACATCGGCGGTTACGCCGTCGGGAGAACTCAGCTCAATTGGACTCGCCCAGTAAAGATCGAGCCCTGAAAAACCGGAAGTGACAGGATGCTCCGGATTTCCGCCGTAAGGCTGAACGCCTATCCATAGCGGATAACGCGCAATCCTGTATTGAAGGCCGGAAGATGAAGAAACCTGATATTGAATTGTCAGAGCGTTACGGTCAAGAGCAAGCTCAGGAAGTATTATTGCTCCGTAAATTGAAATCATGTTTATCAAGCCAAGATCATTTAACTGCCTTGCCTGCAGCTGATCGTAAATATCAACAAATACACCGTCGACAGCGAACAGCACTTTGCCTCCGAGCTGGATGTACCTGTCTATTCTGTAAAGCGCAAAAGGGTCAAGGTCTTCGCTGCCGCCAAGCACAAAAAGCGCGGGCAGCGTATCAGGAATATCTTCGCCGGGAGAAATGAGGCGAATCCTGAAACCGGCGTCCGCTAGAATCATTTCCATGTAATTGAAATCCTGAGCCCATGCTCTGTAACTGTCGCCGATTAATACGCCGATAACACGTTCTGTATTATTTACCATTGAGCGGATACGCGTTGTAAGATCATATTCAAGAGTTTCTGTCGAGATTATCCACGGAAGAACCTCGATTCTGTCAAGATATTCTATTGCAAGCCCTGAATAAACCGTTGTAAGGCTTGCCTGATCCTGTTCAACATTCTGAACCTGCCGCGGCTGAAAGCCAAGTTCCTCAATCGTTCTTGCTAGCCCTTCTTTTACAGGATCGCGCACCGTTACGCGAATTTTCCCGCGCGAATACGCGGCGTATTCTGTCAGCATATCCTCAATTTCTCCGGCGGATGGAGTAACTGATCTTAATCTGTCGGAAAGATAATAAGTAATGTTTACAATATCAGGGATTTCCCTGTGGATGTTACGCGAAACCCGCGAAATTGTATACGCCTTGTTTTTTGTCAAATCAAGGCGGAACCAGAAACGCGCGCTTACAAGAATAGCGAGAATAAATGCGGTTATTGTCAGCGCCGTAATAATTATTGTCTGTCTTTTATTCATAACCTATCTCCATTTCCTGAAAAGGATAACTTTGGTATTGATAAATAAAAACAGAACAGTGCTGATAATAAAAAAAGCTAAATCGCGGGAATCCAGAATGCCTTTGGTAAAACTGTTAAAATGATACGCAAGAGAGAAAGAATTAATAAAAGAAGCAAGCCAAAGCGGCAGATTAAAAAAACTTGTTATCATATCGGAAAGCATTACAATTATTAAAACAACTACGCTCCCTAAGAACGCGCCTCCCTGGCTTTTTGAAAGACATGACATTAAAAGACCAAGAGCAGCCGCGCTCGATCCAAGCAGAAAAGCCCCCAGATATTCGCAGAAAATTGTACCAGCGTCAAAATACCCGACAGGAATTAAAGTCAGCGGGAGAGGTATTGTCAGAATCAGCATTACACATAACACACCTAGCGCGCAGAGATATTTTCCAAGCACAAGATCCCATTCTGTAAACGGCATTGTAAGCAAAAGTTCTACGGTGCCGGTTTTTCTTTCTTCCGCCCAGCTTTTCATGGTTATAACAGGAATAACCAAAATAAACACAACGGGGAAAATCCCGAAGTACGGGCGGAGTGTCGCCTGATCGGAGGCGAAAAACTGTTGAAAATAAAACAGCCACACAGAACAAAAAACAAGAAAGAAAACTACAGCCCCGTAAAACGCAGGCGTATATAATACCTGAAAAAATTCTTTTCGCGCAAGCGCCAGAGCCCGGAACCGGATGTTTTGCTGTAAGTTATTAATTTTCATGCCGCCTCGCTCCGTTTAAATTAACCAAATCTGTATCATAAGATGCATCATTTGTCAGTTTTACAAAGATATCCTCGATGCTAAGTTTTTTACGGTTCATCTTAAGTATCTTAAAATTATTATCAACAGCCCAGTCAAATATCCGCTCGCCTGCGCTGTCTCCTTTATCAGAAGTAATAAAAAATGAGGCGTTGATTAAATTATCGCCATCGTCTTTTATAGATATATCAGAAATTCCTTTGATTAAATTTAATTTCCCGCTGATAATGTCAGCGTCATTCTGACCGGGCTGCGTTAGCTGCAAATCACCCCGTTTGATAACAAGTTCCCATGTATCGCCGCCTTTCATCCTGCCTGCGATCTCTTCGGGCTCTCCTAAGGCGGCAACGCGCCCGTCATTAATAATTAACACCTGCGAACAAATCGCTTCGACTTCCTGCAGAATGTGCGTAGAAAGAATAACAGTTTTTCTTTTACCCAGTTCTTTTATTAAAGATCGAATCTCAATGATTTGATTTGGATCAAGGCCTGTTGTAGGCTCATCAAGAATTAGAATCGGAGGATCGTGGAGTATCGCCTGAGCCAGTCCTGTGCGCTGTTTATAACCTTTGGAAAGAGTATCGATCCTGCGGCTTCTGTAAGAAGCAAGAGAACAAGCTTCAAGGCTTTCATTTATTACACGGGCGCGTTTTTGCTTAGGAATATAACGCGCGTCCGCGGTGAAATTAAGGTATTCATCGACAGTAAGATCGCCGTACAAAGGAACGTTTTCGGGCAAATAACCAATTCGGTTTTTAACTTCTAAAGGCTCTTCTTCAACGGATATGCCGTCTATAGACGCGCTTCCGCTTGATGGAAAATGAAAACCTGTTAATATTTTCATTACAGTTGTTTTACCTGCGCCGTTGGGGCCGAGAAAACCGAGCACCTGCTGATCTCCCACGGAGAAAGAAACATCATTTACTGCCTGCACATTCCCGTATTGTTTATAAAGATTTTTTACTTCTATTTTCGCCTGAACGCTCATGAGGCTTTTCTCTCCTTATATAAATGAGGCTTTTCCAAAACTACAATTATTAAAAGCCTTTAAATATAAAAACCGCAAAAGACACGGAGTTACACATAGAAAAAATTATTCTGTATATTCAACCGGGAACACCATGCGATCTCTTGTAAGAACAGTCTCCGGGAAAACCGCTTTTGCTTCCTGTAAAATTTTTTTCAATTCATATTCTGTATAAATATTCTGTATAACGCGGGCTGTAATGAATCAGCGCGAGTTTTTTAACTCCCGCCGAAGACTGCGCAAGAAAGGCGGCTTCCTCGGCTGTCATGTGCTTTTTTGAATGAGCGTCTTCGGCTAATTCTTTTTCGAACATTCCTTCGCACACAAAAAGATCGGAGCCAATAACATGCGTAGAAATTTCCGGAACCGGGAGAGAATCTGTCACAAACGAAAATTTTCTTCCTTCGCGGGGTTTCCCGACAACTTCATCAGGATGGATAGTTCTGCCGTCCGCGGTTTGAACAGTCTGTCCTTTTTGAAGCTTGCCCCATAACGGCCCCATCGGGATATTTAACGCCTCGGCTTTTTCAGGAAAAAATTCGCCCTTGCGTTTTTCTTCTTCCAATGTATAGCCATAACATGGTTTGGTATGTGAAAGCGGAAAACACCTGATATGATAACCGTCGCCTCTATACACAATCCCGGCGGAAGTGATTTCCTTTACAATTATTTCGTAATTTATATACATGTCAAGAACGCGGCGGTTTGATTCGATATACTCACTGATGCGCGGCGGCCCGATTATATAAAGCGGCGAGTCTCTGTCAACCTGCGACGAAAGCATCAGAAGCCCCGGGATGCCTGTTACGTGATCCGCGTGCATGTGGCTGATAAAAATAACGGATATTTTTTTCCATTTAAGGTTAAGCCGCCTGAGCGACACTTGAGTCCCCTCGCCGCAGTCAAAAAGAAACAACTCCCCTTCGCGCCTTAACAGAACCGATGTCAAATGCCTGTTCGGAAGCGGCATCATTCCGCCGCAGCCAAGTATAAAAGCTTCAAGATTCATTATGTGAAGTATACAGGATTAAACTGATAGTTAAAAGTACGGAATTCAAATTGAAGAATATTGAGTTTTTATTAAAAAATAAAATATATAAACTACACTTAACATGAAAATTTGGCGATAATAAAAATAGAAAAAGATCACGATTCGTAATAACAGGAGATAATAAAATGAACATTAATAAATATGTCGATAAAAAATACGAAAAAATGTCTTTAAAGCAGCTGACAGGCGCTCCTGTTGACGCGCTGCAGGGGCTCAGCGAAAATGACGCGAAAATTCTTAAAGAAGCATTTAAAGTTAAAACAATATCCGATCTCGGAAAATTAAAATATATAAAATGGGCTCAGGCAATCTGCCTGTTCGCGGACGGAGAAACTAAAGCTCCCGTCAGTTATATGAATATAAATAAATTTGTTGATAAAGAATATGAAAGATGGTCTTTCGAGCAGTTAAAAGACGCTCCGTTTGACGCGCTGCAGGGCGTAAGCGAAAATGATTCCGTTTTAATAAAAAAAGCGTTCAGAAGAAAACAGCTTTCCAAATTCGCGAATATCGCGTCCGCTATTGTTACGCTTGCCGAAGCTGAAGAATTTAATTAATCGCTGTCCTTAGAGGTTATTTTATACTGTTTAATATCATCGCCTTCGATAATTGTACAGTTGCGCCCGGATCCCTTCGCGGTGTACAAAGCCTTATCCGCCAAGTCATAAAGTTCCTGAGTATCGTGATGCGTACCGCAGCGAACTATGTATATTCCGATGCTCATTGTCACATATTGTGAAACTTTGGATTTTTCGTGCGGAATTTTAAGGCCGCGGATTCTGTCTGTCCACTGAGTGACAATTTTATTTACATTGGAAGGATCTTTTTCGAACCATAAAAGCGCGAACTCTTCTCCGCCGACTCTGGCCGCGTATACGCCGAGCGAGTTTAAACTGTTCAGCGCCTGACCGATGCCGCGGAGACAGTCATCGCCTTTCGGATGCCCGTAATGATCGTTATAGTATTTAAAAAAATCGATATCAGCCAGAGCTACGCACAGCCAGTCGTCCGACACTCTGTAGTTGGAAAGAAATCTGCTGAAGGTAGCGAAAAAATCGCGACGGTTTCTAAGCTGAGTCAGTTCATCTGTTATACTTTGATCTATATATTTGTTGCGTTCTTCTTCGAGATCAGTTGTGCTAATTTCAAGCCCTAACCTCAATTTTGTAAAATGCCAGCTGAAATAAATACCCAAAGAAGCGGCAACCACAGAATGCACCAAGTCAAGAAACCAAATGCCCGGTTCCTTAAGAATAAAACTGAATATATTAAAAAGAATTAAAGCGCATAAGGTTAAAATAAGATTGAAATGCGGCGGATTCGCGAAAAATAAAAGAGCGCCGATCATGAAAACAATAAATATGGTCGCGGGCTGATCCGGATTAGTCCAAACGCTTAAATATGTGCCGAAAAATACCACATTAATATAAAATAAAATAATTAATAAATAGATAACCCGTCTTCTTACATTGATCTGCTGCATTATAAAGTTGGCGATAAACGACATAATAATCGCGATAACCGCCACTCCAAGATAGATAAAACCTTTGTAAATATCCCGCTCTATAAGCATCGGAAAAAAAGTAAATACCGCCGCGAATATCGCGACTATCATATTTCCCTGACGCAGATTCAAAAGGTTATTGCTAAATACATAACTCATGCATTCCTGGTATTGTTCTCTTCCGAATGAATAAAAGCGCCAGGAGTACAAAATTTTAAACATACACTCCCCTTTAGTAATTATAACTTAAGAAAGTTATTTTTGAAAGTAAAAATAAGCAAATCATAAATTAAAAACGCGTTTTACAGCGCTCAGCAAAACCTGTCAGATTGAGAAATTCAATTATTGAACCATCATCAAGATGTACTTTCCCGGAGAAGAATCCCATCACCTGTCTTCTTGCGGAATTATGAAAAAAGAGGCTTTGTTTATCGATTCTTTCCTGATGCGGATGAAACGTCATCTCTAATCTGTTATCATTGCTTGTAAACCGCCAGGCGGAAAGCCAGTTGGAAAGCGGAATATGAAAAGTCACCTGATCCAGTTTATGCAGTTTTCCGTCGACAAAAAAACCGTTATCTGTTCCAAGGGATGAATCCGCCCATGAATAGCCGATGCAAAAACTCAGCTGCTTGTTATCAATCATACCGCAGGCGGCAGCCCAATAACGGATATCCGCCTTTGGACGGACACACCTTGTCCAATCTAGTATTCCCCACGCGTTTCCGCGGGTAAAGATTATTTCCGTACTGCTGAATTGAATTACGCCTTCTGCGGTAAAACAGGGAGAACACCGGGAAAATTTAAACGCGCTTTTTTCATTTCTCCACGGCTGATTTGTCACTAAAGACTCACCGCCGCCGTACTCGTTTAATACAAGCGCGCCGCGAAGGCTCCGGTGATGTCCAAAAGCCGGAATATCAGCTTTGATAATTTTCGCTCCTCCCTGCGCGGGAGATTTAACCGAATGATCAAAAGAAATAAAATCAAGCTGAGATTTTTTTCTGCGCCAATGTACAGAACCTGTTGTGCTGTCAGGAGGCATTTCGTAAGAACCCAGAGGAAAGAGCGATTTAATGGCATGAGTGGAACGTTTTTTATCCCTGAGAGAAATAACAGAAATTCCGATGTTTCCAAGCCATCCGTTGTCTTTGATTTCAAAAATAACCATGTTAGTAGCGGAAAATACAATATACCGGTCTGACTCCGTAAACTTGTGACGCGGCGCGTTTGATAAAGCTGAATCATAAAAATAAAAAGGCTGTCTTGACCAGCCGAAATTCTGCGGAAACCCTTTTTCATCTAAAAGAGATAAAGGGCTTGATATTTCATTTTGAGGCATGGTATTTATTAACATAACATGGAATTTTCGGGAATAAAAGCGCTTGTTATGGGACTTGGCCTTCACGGCGGCGGACTTGAGTCGGCGCGTTTTTTATTGAAACGCGGAGCGGAAGTTACTGTCACAGACCTCCGTGATGAAAAAACATTAAAGCCGTCTATCGAACTTTTGGATAAATCCTGCGGCGAGATGGGAAGCAAACCTGTAAAGTATATTCTTGGAAAGCATGATATAGACGATTTTAAGAACGCGGATATGGTGATAAAAAACCCCGGCGTAAGGCCTGATTCACAGTTTCTGCTGGCGGCAAAAAAAATTGAAACAGACCTTTCGCTCTTTTTATCGCTTTCTCCCGCAAGACTTTTCGCCGTTACGGGCACTAAAGGAAAAAGCGGAACAGCATCGGCTCTTCATAAAATATTATCATCCGGCAGGATTACAGGCAGGGCGTTTCTTGGAGGAAACATAACCGTCTCCCCGCTTTCATTCCTTGATGAATTATCGCATAACGACGATGTAGTGCTTGAATTATCAAGCTTTCAGTTAGGTGACATTAAAAACCGTAAAGCGGCAGACAAATGCGCGTTATTAAAGCCGAAGGCCGCGGTAATAACGCCTATAATGCATGATCATCTGGATCGTTATGCGTCAATGGATGAATATATCAATGATAAAAGAAATATTTACAGGGGGCAGGATCAATCATGCGTCACGGTTGCGGGAGACGATGACTGGGGGAAAAGTTTCAGAAGCGAAACAAAAGCAAGGCCGCTTGTGTGGTCGTTAAACAAAACAAGCGAAGGAACAAGCGGCGGCTGGATTGACTCAGACGGAAGAGGGCTTGCGCGTTTTTACGGCTTTAACGAAGTAAATCATAAAGACGGAGAAATAATTGAACTTGTGCCTAAAAATCTTCTGATACAAGGCCGCCACCAGAGGCTTAACATGCTATGCGCCGCTCTTGCAGCCGCCGCGCTTGGAAAAGATCCTCCTGCAATCAGAAACGCGTTATCGTCGTACACAGGCATTGAACACAGGCTTGAGCTGTTTCACGAAATTAAGTCCGGAAGCGGCGGCATTGTAATACAATTTTACAATGACAGCGCGGCGACAATCCCCGAAGCCGCCGCATGCTGTATCGAAGCGTTATCTGAAAAAAGCGGCTTAATACTTGTAACAGGCGGAACGGATAAAAATCTTGATTTCTCTCCTGTAGCAGACGCCGCTTTTAAAGCAAAGGAAATCATCCTTCTTGCGGGCACAGGCAGCGAAAAATTAAAAACCCTTCTGTCCCAAAAGAATGTTTCGTATAACGGTCCATTTGATGATTTAAACGAAGCTGTCCGGTGCGCGGCGGAAAAAGCGGAAAATCTAAAACAATCATGCAGCGTGGCGCTCTCTCCCGGATGCGCAAGTTTTGGAATGTTTTTGAACGAATTCGACCGCGGCCGCAAATGGAAAGAAGCTGTGTTAAAAATCAGGAGTTAGGTCTTTTTTGTCAATTTCCGCTTACATACTATTAAATATTCTTTTATATTATGGAGACATATTTTGGATTTAGAAATGCTAAAAACAAGAGCCCTGATCATTCAAAAAGTTCGTTCGTTTTTTATTAAAAGAGGCTACCTTGAACTTGATACTCCGCTTTTATCGGATAATTTAATACCCGAATCATGCCTTGAAGTTTTTCAGACTGAGCTGCTGCATCCAAAAGGAAGCAGAAAAGAAAATAAATCTTTGTGGCTTATACCGTCGCCTGAAATCTGGATGAAAAAAATTATCGCGCGCCACCGCGTTAATGTGTTTCAAATTTGCAAATGTTTCCGCAACGGCGAACAGAGCGGACACCTTCATAACAGCGAATTTACAATGCTTGAATACTATACAATGGACGCGGATTATATGGATTCGCTTTCCTTGACAGAAGAATTGTTTAAAGAGATTGATAAGGATGATCGTTTATTGCCCTTTGATCGGATAACGGCCGCGAAAGCTTTTGAACAATACGCGGGGTTTGATCTTTTTAAAATATCTGAAAAAGGAGCCGAAGCAATGGCAATAAAGGCGCGTAAGCTCGGCCTTGAGCCGGCGCCTGATATGACTGTGTCCGAATTATATGATTTAATTTTTATCCACTGTGTTGAGCCGAATCTAAAAAAAGAAAAACCTGTTGCGCTCCTTGATTACCCCGCATTTGTTCCATGCCTTGCCAAAAAAAAGGAACGGACTGTTGAACGATGGGAACTTTATTACAGCGGCATTGAACTGGCAAACTGTTTCTCAGAGGAAACTGATCCTGAGAATGTTAAAAAATTTTTTATTAACGAAGAAAAGGAGAAAGAAAAAAACGCTGTTGTAAAACACAGAGTTGATCATAATTACTGGAAAATATTTAATGATAAAAAGAATGTCGGCTTCCCGCGCTGCAGCGGAACCGCGATGGGACTTGACCGGCTGATTATGGCGCTGACTAGCCGCTCAAGCATTGATTCAGTTTTAATAACAGACTAAAACTACCTTCTGCCTACATCGGACAAACCGGAAATATCATAATTGGCGATAAAAGCCTGAACATTAGGAATATCAGGCTGTACGCGCGCATGGCCTTTAAAGCGGTAATTTATTCGGCGCATAGCGATGACATCATTTAAAAGCTGGCGGTTCATATTTATAAAATTCATTTCAAACCGGAATTTCGTTTCGCTTACACTGTCCGCCGGAATAACAAAAATATTTCTCGCTTCACCGTCCGCCCAGAAAGTACCGTTTCCATATAATTCATATACAATCTGCGAAAGTTCAACCGCGAACACATTCGGATTTTCCACTCTCAGGGTAGTTTCAAATTCTGTAACAACAATGTCCGCTTGTAAAATAATAATCGACACAATGCTGAACTTAGGCTCCAGTATTTCAATCTGCGGGATTTCTTCCGTTTCCGGCGGCTCGTAAACAAACACAACAGGCACTTCCAGCTCATCAATAACATCAGGCTGTGATTTACAGGCAATAAATAAAGAAATTATTATCAATATAAAAAAAAATTTGCGCATAGTTAATTATCGGCTTTTAATTATGATATTTAATGAGTTCGGCAACGGCGGAAAATAAAAAAATTAAAACGCGGTAAATTCTTAAATATAGGAAAATGCGCTGTAATACACAGTATTGTTTTCAGTACCTACCGCGCTTGCGAGATTATCGGCTACAGAGCAAGTGCGCGTTCTGTCAAGAAGACCGCTCTCAAAAAGACCTGCTACAAGCGCGCCGCCGCAGGAATTAAGCCTGCCGTCTAAAATCGCCGCGGACAGTTCCTGCGCGTTTTTTCCGGAGAAAAGACGGATACATTCTTCGGCGGAATGAAGCGCAATTACGGGGTTAGGATCGCAGGATAGATTACATGATACAACGATAAGAGTCTCGTCAAGAACCGGAGTGATAATTTTTTTAAGCGCCTGGCTTAAATCATAAATATACTGTGTTTTCGGCTGCCCCATCAGAATCGGAACAATTGATGCGTCAGGAAAGCAGTACTTTACAAACGGAAGAAGTATTTCGATGGAATGTTCCGTAAGATGAGGAATATCATTTATTTCAAAATGCTTTGAATTAAATTTTAATTCTTCGGAAACTTCATGATTTACCAAAATATTACCAAGCGGTGTAAAAAAGGAGTGAGAATTCGATAAAAACAACCCATTTTCCCTTTTGTCATGAATCGGCCCAAGAAGTACAACTTTGTGTATCCTGCCTCTCCTGTCCATAGCCGAGGAAAAGGCCTCCGCCGCGAGATCCCCTGAATAGCTCCAAGCTCCGTGAGGCGCAATGATCGCCTGCGCAAGCGCGGGAACACTCTTCCTTTTTTCAATATAGCGCTCTCTCTCCTGTTCAAAAAGGCCGGACGATCTGAAATATTTAAGAATTTCCCCGCGATCCTCCGGATAAAACATTCCGGCTCCGACAGGGCTTCGAATACGTCCTTTTTGTGCAAGCACAGCTTCCATACATTAAATCTAGTGCCTGCGGGAGCCGTATGCAAGGGAAAATCAGAAAAATTGGAAAATAGTTAAAAGAAGACACACATAAAACAGGCTTCTGAGCCGGATTAATATATCCAACTCAAATCCTTATGTTATAAGGATAAAAAACATGAAAATTAAAAATAGCGGCGATAGGACTCGAACCTGCGACCGAACGGATATGAGCCGTTTGCTCTACCACCTGAGCTACACCGCCATAAGACTGTCTATACTCTACATGAAACAGAAAAATGTGTCAATCACGTAATGTTTTTAATATCGGAACCTTAATATGAAAAACCGGGATAAAAATAAACAACCCTATAGTATCTTCGCCGCTAGGCAGCTATTTAAAGCTAATCATGCAGATTAATTAACCGGGAAATATAAAATACTTGCAGCTGTGAAAGTAAATATAGTGTCCTGTCATATTAGCGATCGAATATAACAGGACAACTTCGATTACGCTACTTTAAATCGTTCTACTTCCTTCATTAATATGCTGACTTTCTCATGATTGGTTGCGGTTAAATCATTTACCTGATTTACGGCAATATTAATCTGATCCGCGCCGGACGCCATTTCGTTCATACCGCCTGTAATCTCCTGCGTAATAATCTCAAGGTTTTTCCCTTCTTTTATTACTTCCGTGGAGCCTGTGCGCATTTCTTCGGACTCGCCTTTTACATGCTGAGTTATATCGTTAAGGTTTCCAACAGCTTCCAAAACCTGCTTGCTTCCCTGACTCTGTTCTTCCATCGCGTTACGGATATTTTCTTCTTGTTCCGAAACGGTTTTTATATGCTCGTCAATTACTTCAAACTTTTGAAGAACGTCATTGGTTGATTGTGTTATTTTATCGATTGACGATTTAATTTTTTTCAAAACACTGCTGATGGTTTTGGATTGCGCCGAGGAATTTTCCGCGAGCTTTCGTATTTCGCCCGCGACAACGGCAAAGCCCTTGCCTGCTTCACCCGCGTGAGCGGCTTCAATAGCAGCGTTCATGGAAAGGAGGTTTGTCTGGCTTGCGATATTTTCCATAACCGAGTTTATTTCCAGCAAGCCTTCGGACTCACGGGTAATTTCCTGTATGTCCTGCGATACATCCTGAACGCTTGCGCGCCCAACTTCGGAAGCGGCTGTAAGCGAGTTAACATTTTCTTTATTCTTTATAAGGGTGTTTGTAACAGATTGAACATTAGCAAGCATCTGTTCAATGGCGGAAGATGATTGTGAAACCGATGTCGTCTGCCTTTCAACCTGTTCGTTAAGCTTATGAATATTATTTGTAATCTGTTCCATTGTCGCGTTGGTCTCGGAAACGCTTGCGCTCTGGTTTATCGCCCTTCCCTTGATGCTTTGAATATTGGCCGTTATCTGATTTATCGCCGCCGCTGTTTCAGTCATGTTAGACGATAAATCGGTGCCTACCTTCGAGAGTTCCGACGCTTGTTCTTTAATTACTTTGATCAGAGTCTTTATTTTATCCAGAGTAGTGTTAAGGAAACGGCTCATGTTTCCTATTTCGTCATTGGTTGTCACTTCTATAGACTGGGTAAAGTCGCCTTCGCCGATAAAACCTAAAACCTTCTCCATGGATTTAATCGGAGCGGTAATTGAACGCGAAACAAAGAAGATGATAATAGTAATAGCAGCAAGGATTACAACGCCGAGTATAATTAAAAACATTGTCATCTGCTGAAGCTGCGCCATTACTGTGTTGTATGGAACAACAGTTACAGCCATCCATGTGTCTTCATCGTTTCCGATAGCAAACGGACGGGTTAAAACAATCATCTTGGCGTTATGTTCTTGTGAATCTAATGTTTCATTAAAGACAGTTCCGTCTTTTAATGACTGCAATAAAGCGCCCATTCGATTCGTGAACAATCCGCTTGCCACATCTTCTATCTTTTTTCCAAGACGATCTTCATGAGGATGGGAAACAATTAAACCGCCGCTTGAATAGATAGCGGCATATCCGTCTCCAAACGGTTTTATCTTAAGTATCATGGCTTGAATATCTGTCAGTTCAAGGTCTACACCGGCTACGCCGATTGTTCTTCCGTTTTGCAAAATCGGAACGGTGACGCTTGTAATCAATACCTTCCTGCCGCCTATGGTTTCATAATATGGCTCGACAAGATATTCTCTGCCGGTTCTTAACGGGTTAGTATAATATTCAGCGGAAGCGTAACCTTCAAGCGCACTCAAGCCTATCACTCCGTTATCATTAGTCCAGTAACTTATAAATCTTCCTGTACGATCGCTCCCCGGAGTATTTACAAAGTCAGCGTCTCTGCCGTCAAGAGCGTTAGGCTCATAAACTACCCATGCCCCTACAAAATCAGGATTTTTCCTCATAAGGCTACTAAGCATATAGTTGATTTGATCGCGTCTATTCTCAACAGTTGTAATTTCATCAATGTAAATCATCAGATTTACCAAAGACCGCATTTCATCCAAAGGGACTTCCAAAAAGGCTTTAACCTCTTTTGCCGTTATATCTGTAATATTACTCGCGTTTTCATCCGCCAATTCTGTGATTTGGTTTGATGAAAAAATAGTAGCGGCAATAGTCAAACCGCCGATACCAACCAAATTAACAAGGGAAATTATCAGGATTAATTTAATTCCGATCTTCATGTCAACCTCCAATAAAATTCAAAAAAAAACATCCGCTGGAGAGCAGAAGACTATCGCCTACAAGTAAAACCCGTAAGGAAATTCCGCAATTCCGGCGAACGTCTTTGTTCTGGTTTAATTATAATTTATATGGGAAATTTTTGCAAGAAATAATATATAAAGTTAATTTTAAGAATTAATGTAATATTTTAGTATTGATAGTAAATGGTAATATATAAAAACCAACCGGATTATTAACCAATTACGCTATAATATTTATAGAATACTATTAAACCGCTCAAGCGCGTTTTGTAAAATAGAACGGGGACAGGCGGCGTTCAACCGCTGAAATCCGCTTCCGCTTTTACCGAAAACAGGACCGTCATTCAGCCATAATTTAGCTTTATAGGTAACAGCATTATTTAATTCATTCGCGCTTAAGCCAAGTTCGCGGAAGTCAAGCCATGCAAGATATGTCCCTTCCGGTTTGACAAGCTTGATTTTTGGAACATTTTTCTGTAAAAAATCATTAATTAACGACATATTTCCGCTTAGATAATTAATTAATTCATCAAGCCACGACGCTCCGCCTGTATATGCCGCCTTGCAGGAAACAAGCCCCATGATCCCAGGCTGGCTTAAACCGCATTTGTCATACTCCTGCTTAAAAAGAATACGCAGCTTTTCGCCGGAAATAAAAATATTTGCAAGCTGTAAACCCGCAAGGTTAAATGTTTTAGAAGGAGATGTGCATGTAATGGTAATGTCCGCAAACCGATCATCAAGAGCCGCGAACACAAGATGTTTGTTAGGTGAAAATATAATATCCTGATGAATCTCATCCGCGATTACTTTAACGCCGTAACGCAGACAAATTTCGCCCATGCGGATAAGTTCAACGCGTGTCCATACTCTGCCGGCAGGATTATGCGGATTGCATAAAATAAAAAGCTTTGCCTCTTTTATTTTGTTTTCAAAATCTTCAAAATCAATGATGTAACTGCCTTCTTTATATATAAGCTCATTCACAAGCAGTCTGCGGCCTGTCTTCTGCGCCGCGGAACTGAACGGATAATACACAGGCTGCTGAATAACAACAGCGTCGCCCGGTTTTGTTAAAGCCCGAACAGCGAGATATAAAGCGTTAACCACTCCGGGAGTTATACACAGCCATTCTTTTTCTATTTTCCATTCATAGCGGTTTTTAAACCATTCCTGCACCGCAGTCCAGTATGAATCGTCCGGTTCTGAGTATCCAAAAATTCCATGCTGCGCGCGTTTTACAAGCGCTTCCTGTACGCACGGAGGAGCCGCGAAGTCCATGTCGGCGACCCATAAAGGCAGCGCGTCTTCCGGTTTTCCCCTTGATACAGGATCGTATTTAATGCTGCATGTGTTTTTTCTGTCGATTACAGCATCAAAGTTATATTTCATTTAACGCCCTCAATAGTCTGACCGCTTTCTGTGTTCAGAAAAGCCTGTTTTAAATCCGCGATAATATCCTGCGCGTCTTCAAGCCCTACCGACAAACGCAGCAGGCAGGCGTTTATTCCGCGCGCTTCCCGTTCTTCCTGCGGAAGATCAGCGTGAGTCTGCAGTAAAGGATAGGTAATAAGGCTCTCTGTTCCGCCGAGGCTTTCGGCGTATTTAATAAGTCTGACATTTTCTAAAATCGATTTTGCCGTTTGCTCATCATCAACAGAAAATGAAATCATACCGCCGAAACCGTCTGCCTGACGGCAGGATATTTCATAATCGGGATGATCATCCAAGCCGATGTAATAAACTTTTCTTATTTTCATTTGAGATGAAAGCCACTTCGCGACGGCTAAAGCTGTTTTATTATGCCGCTCCATACGTACCGCGAGAGTTTTAATTCCGCGGATAATTAAAAAACTGTCAAAAGGCGAAAGACAGCCGCCTGTTGTTTTCGCGATAAAACGCAGCCGCTCTGATAAAACATATCCGCAGGGCGCGGCGCTGTCATTTACGGTTAACATTCCCGCAAGCGCGTCGTTGTGGCCCCCAAGATATTTTGTCCCGCTGTGAAGAACTATATTTGCACCTAACGACAGCGGTCTTTGAAAAACCGGCGTTAAAAAAGTATTATCAACAATTAAAAGTAATTTTTCCTTTTGAGTAATTTCCGCTGCCGCCGCGATATCAATAACATTCATCATCGGATTTGTCGGAGTTTCGATAAAAACCGCTTTTGTGTTAGGTGTAATTTTCGCCCGAATTTCCCCGGTTTTCGCCGCGTATGAAAATTTAATCCCGTTCTTTTTGGATATATGAGTAAAGAGGCGGAAAGTGCCGCCGTATAAATCATATGAGGCGACAATGTGATCGCCCGGTGAAAATAACTCCATCAGCGCGGAAACCGCCGCCATCCCCGATGAAAACGCGATCGTGTCTGTTCCGCCTTCGAGCGCCGTTACAGCCTGTTCCAAATGTTCTTTTGTGGGATTTTGCGAACGCGAATAATCAAATCCGGTGCTTTGTCCGACGGCAGGATGCGCAAAAGTTGAAGACGCGAAAATCGGAACGGAAACAGCGCCTGTAATATCATACTTTTTTCCGCTGCCATGTACGCAAAGAGTGCTAATTTCCATAACTGAATAATATTATATGTTTACTATGTATTCAAGAGAGCAATTTACCATATTTCTCATCAATGATTTTATGAACATGTTGACAAGATTTCATTTTTTGTTTATAAAAGAATAGCGGAAATATTTTTCGCAGATAAATTTGGAGGTTTCTTGAACAGCCTGATGAACGTCAATAATATTAAAAGTCTCATCGTAGTTTCTCTTTTCGGGTTTAGCATTATTGATATCATTTTTAAACCGGCTGCCGGCAGGAACGCGCCATAATTTAAAGATGGCAAATAATGCGCCTGTTGCAGCCTTTACGGATGCGGCAGGCTTTTTTTTTTGCCAAAAGCAAATAAAAGCAAGGGGAAAAAAATGGAAGAAAAAAATCAACTTCAACCTGCTCGTGTGGAAGAGGCGGCCACTATTCCGCCTGTCAAGGAATGGTCAAACCCGACCCCGGCGGGGCTTGTCGCTCTTGCGGTCGCCTGTATTTGTTTTTTTGCGCTGCTTACAGGCAATGTTTCAAATTCGGCAATGCCGCTGATTTGCTGCTGGCTTTTAGGAGGGTTTGTTATTCAAGTCATCGTCGCGCTTCTTGATCTTAAAAGCGGAAATACAGCCGGAGGAAACACCTTCCTGTTTTTCAGCGCATTTTTTATGCTTGTAAGCGGCATTGAAATGCTGATGAAGTACAACGCAATCACCGCCGGCAATCCGCTTGACGGAAGAGTGGATGGTTACGCGTGGGTGGTATTAACAATCGTGGTCTGGCTGTGGACGCCTGCTTTCTTTACAAAATTCAGTCTCCTGTCGGTCATTGTAATATTGCTTGACGCCGCGCTGCCTTTTATCGCATTAAATGACCTTCACCTTCTGCCGCCTTCGCTGGTATTTATTCCCGCTTGGCTGCTTCTGGGATGCGCCGTAACCGCTGTTTACTTATGTTCGGCTATCATTGTGAACACAGCTTTCAAGAAAACAATATACCCGCTGCCTTAATAATCCGCGTTCATTGGACAGCAGTTTCCTGCTGTCCGTTGAGCGTAAATAAACCGCAAAGTAAGCTAATATATAAAGGCATTAAAAAAAACACTTCCCCCTATTGACAAAAAAAGAATTATATATTAACACATAGTATACACATATGTTTTATGGGTTTAAAAAAATTTAATAAGGAGATTATTATGAGAGCTGAAAGAATTACAGACCTTATTGGGAAAACACCGGTTGTCAAACTTAATAAGATCAACAAAGGCGGGGCGGTTGTTTATGTAAAATTGGAAAGTTTCAACCCGATGTCAAGCGTAAAAGATCGAATAGCGCTTGCCATGATCGAAGCGGCGGAAAAGAGCGGACAGTTGAAGCAGGGAACGGTTATTATCGAGCCGACAAGCGGTAACACGGGAATCGGGCTTGCGTTTATCGCGGCAGTTAAAGGATACAAGATTATTCTGACCATGCCCGAAACGATGAGCGTAGAAAGGCGGAAACTTTTAAAGGCGTTTGGCGCGGAACTTGTACTGACAGAAGGCGCGAAGGGAATGAAGGGCGCAATTGCCAAAGCCGAGGAACTTGCGGCATCTACGCCCAACTCGTTTATACCTCAGCAGTTTAATAATCAGGCTAACCCGCAGGTTCACGAAAAAACCACAGGCCCTGAAATCTGGAATGACACTGATGGAAATATTGACATTCTTATCAGCGGAGTCGGTACAGGCGGTACAATAACAGGCGCAGGGAAATACCTAAAATCAAAAAAATCATCGGTTAAATTAATCGCCGTTGAACCTTCCGCTTCTCCTGTTCTTTCGGGAGGACAGCCCGGTCCTCACAAAATACAGGGTATTGGCGCCGGTTTTGTTCCAAATGTTTTTGACGCATCGCTTGTAGATGAGATTTATCAGACAGATGATGTAAAAGCTGGAGCCGCTGCGCGTCTTCTCGCAAAAGAAGAAGGCATCCTTGTCGGCATTTCATCAGGCGCAATCCTTGACGCCGCGCTGGAAATTTCCAAAAGAGCGGAGAACAAAGGCAAAACAATCGTGGCGATTCTGCCTGATACAGGAGAGCGCTATCTGTCAACATGGCTGTGGGAAGAATAATAATTATATTACGGGAGGCTTTTCCAAAACTTTCGAACCGCAGGTTCGCGCTTTTAGGAAAAGCTGCCTTAGACTAAAATCAAAATGAATCTTCACTTTATGCCGCAGCCCCGCCATTTTAGGCTTTTTTAGTGTTTTCTGTTTTGCGCCGTTTTAAGACGCGCTGTCGCACGGGCAATCGCTGTACGCGTGCGCAGGTATTCGACATTCGACAAGCGCCCGCGCAGACGCTCTTCGGCCCGCTGTAAAGCTTTTTCAGAGCGCGGCACATCAATATCCTCATCCCATTCCGCTGTGTCTACAAAAAATTCAATTCCTGCCGCGGATACATTCATAATACCCTGCCCGACAGCCGCGCTTCGCCATGCGCCGTTTACCTCAATCTTTAAAATGCTGTCAGAAACTACCGCGATGCTTGGCATATGGCCAATCATTATGCCCATCTCTCCCTCTGGGGTTTCCGCAATAATCTGCGACACCTCGCCTGCAAAGAAAAGTTTTTCCGGGGTAAGAACCGAGAGCTTAACGTTTTTTGACATCTTCGTATACATCCTCAATAGTACCCTTCATATAGAAACAATCCTCGGGAATATTGTCGCATTTTCCGTCGAGTATTTCCTTAAAGGAACGGATCGTGTCTTTTAACGGCACATATTTTCCAGGATTGCCGGTATAAGCTTCCGCGACATTGAATGGTTGAGACATAAACCGTTGAATTCTGCGCGCGCGTTTTACGATAACCTTATCCTCGTCGGATAATTCTTCCATTCCGAGGATCGCGATTATATCTTGTAATTCCGCGTAACGCTGCAAAGTCTCCTGCACATGACGCGCTGTACTGTAATGTTCTTCCGATACAATCGAAGGCTCTAACATTCGCGATGAACTTTCCAAAGGATCAACCGCGGGATAAATTCCCATCTCTACAATGGCGCGCGATAAAACTGTTGTCGCGTCAAGGTGCGCGAAGGTGGTTGCCGGAGCCGGGTCTGTTAAGTCATCCGCGGGAACATATACAGCTTGAACGGAGGTGATAGAACCTTTGTGGGTGGAAGTGATGCGTTCCTGCAGCGCGCCCATTTCGTTCGCGAGTGTCGGCTGATATCCTACCGCAGAAGGGATGCGCCCCAATAGCGCGGAAACTTCGGAGCCTGCCTGCGTAAAGCGGAAAATGTTGTCGATAAAAAGCAATACGTCCTGCCCCGCGACATCACGGAAATACTCCGCCATTGTCAGCCCTGTAAGAGCTACGCGCATACGCGAGCCGGGCGGTTCGTTCATCTGTCCGAACACCATCGCTGTTTTTTTAATAACGCCCGATTCTGTCATTTCGAGCCACAGATCGTTTCCCTCGCGGGTTCGCTCTCCTACGCCTGTGAACACCGAGTAGCCGCCGTGGACGGTTGCGACATTGTGGATCAATTCCATAATTAAAACTGTCTTGCCTACGCCGGCTCCGCCGAACAATCCAATTTTTCCGCCCTTTGCGTAAGGCGCCATTAAGTCAATTACTTTAATTCCTGTTTCTAAAACTTCGGTTACGCCGCGCTGATCGGCAAAGCTTGGAGGACTTCTGTGGATCGCCCACCTTTCTTTGCCTTTGACTTCTTCTTTTTTATCGATAACTTTTCCGAGCACATTGAAAACTCTGCCAAGCACATCTTCGCCGACAGGAACTGTAACAGGTCCTCCGGTATCGGCGGCTTCAACGCCTCTGACAAGCCCCTCAGTGGGAGAGAGTGATACGCAGCGCGCGGTATCGTTGCCGATGTGCTGCAGCACTTCTGCTGTAATTACGCCGGCAGGACCTTTAATTTCTACCGCATTATTAAGTTCCGGAAGATTGCCGTCCGGAAAGTGAATATCCAGTACAGGACCTATAACCTGCGATATTTTTCCGCTCATGTCCGCCTCCTATTCCATAGACGCGGCGCCCGCGACAATTTCTGTGAGTTCCTGAGTGATGGAACCCTGGCGCACGCGATTGTATTTTAATGCTAATTTGTGGAGCATATCGTTCCCGTTTTTTATAGCGCTATCCATTGCGGTTACGCGGGAATTTAACTCACACATCCATGCCTGTGTCAGGCAGCTGAATATATAACCCCTTAGGTATTGGGGAATCAATGTTTCTAAAACGGCATCCGGCGACGGCTCGTATTCCGAAAAACGTATTGCGGCATCTTTAGGTACGTCCGTTTCTTTGGAAGCGTCCGTTTCTTTAGAAGCGCTCGCTTCTTTAGATGCGAATGCTACTTCAGATACATTCGTATCTGTCAGCATTTCGGGCGACAGCGGGAAGAGCCTTTCTATCGAAGGGATCATATGCACAGCAGAGCGGAATTGGGTGTAAATAATGTCAAAGCAATCCGCTTCGCCTTCTTCAAAAAAATCCATAAGGCGTTCGGCGATTCCGCGTGAGGTGAACAATGTCGGGTTTTCCGCCGCGCAGATAAAACTCTCATCAAGCGGCACTACAGGCTGAGACGCAGACATATTCATATGTTCAAATTTGCTGTAGCCTATATGCCCGACGGTCAGCACTTTGACAACTGTCTTTTCTTCTATTGCCTGAGTTGTCAGTTTAATGACATTTTGATTGTAGCCTCCAGCCAATCCTCTGTCAGCCGATATGACAAGCAATCCGCGCTTATTAATTTCTTGTCCGGTGTCGAGGTACTTACTTTTTGATTCGCAGTCTTTTAAAACAGACGCGATTGCAAGCCGTATACGATCGTGGTAAGGCTGGCTGCGTTCAAGCATTTTGCGGGCTTTTACTATATGCGCTCCAGCGATCAATTTTTGCGCGCTTGATATCTTGACTGTCTGTTTTATGCTTTTCATGTGATCGCGAAGATTGCCCTTGCTGCTCATATCAATACCGCCTTATTATAGTCCAGTTCCGCCGGATGGATGTACGGAAGAGGGCTGGAATTCCTTCGCGTAACCTGCGCACAGTTCCCGCACCTTTGTTTCCGCATCAGGGGAAAATTGTCCCGATGCGCGGATTGCTGCAAGCAGATCAGATGCCTTTTCTCTGAAATACTCAATAAGACCTTTATTGTAACGCGGTACATCAGAAGAAATAATTTTTTCCAAAAACCGTTCCTTGGCGTTAAATAGTACAATGACCTGCTCTTCCATCGGATAGGGAGTGTGTAAGCCTTGTTTGAGGGTTTCCATTAATTTCGCGCCGTGATTCAATCTCACGCGGGTCGAAACATCAAGGTCGGAACCAAACTGCGAGAATACCTGCAGTTCGCGGTACTGCGCAAGCTCCAATCGGAGAGAAGCTGCAACGCGTTTCATCGCCTTTGTCTGAGCCGCTCCTCCGACGCGGGAAACCGATAAACCTACATTTACAGCGGGGCGGAAACCTGAGTGAAACAATTCGCTCTCAAGGAAAATCTGTCCGTCCGTAATGGAGATTACATTTGTGGGAATGTACGCGGAAATATCTCCTGCCAATGTTTCGATAATCGGAAGCGCGGTGATAGAGCCGCCGCCGATATCATCAGACAAGCGCGCCGCACGTTCCAAAAGCCGTGAATGTAAATAAAAAACATCGCCAGGATATGCTTCGCGTCCGGGCGGCCTTTTTAAGAGCAGGGACATTGTCCTGTATGACACGGCGTGCTTTGACAAATCGTCATAAACGATAAGCACGTCGCTGTGATCGCTGTACATGAATTCTTCCGCCATGGCGCAGGCGGCGTAAGGCGCAAGATATTGAAGAGGCGCTGAGTCGGATGATGAGGAACAGACAACGATGGTATGATCCATCGCGTTGCTGCGATGCAGCGTCTCGACAATGCCGGCGACAACTGACGCTTTTTGTCCGATCGCTACATATATACACAGTACCCCGGTACCGCGCTGATTAATAATCGCGTCAACCGCGATAGAAGTTTTCCCTGTCTGCCTGTCGCCGATTATTAACTGGCGCTGTCCGCGTCCGATTGGAATCATTGAATCAATCGAAAGAATGCCGGTTTGCATCGGCACTTTTACAGGCTGGCGCTCTGTTACGCCGGAGGCAAGCGCTTCAACGGGACGGGTTTTATCGGTATTAAGCGCGGGACCATTATCTATCAGCTCACCCAAAGGATTAAGAACGCGGCCCAGAAGCTGCTTCCCCACAGGTACATGCATTGTGCGTTTTGTGCGTTTAACTTTTGATCCTTCGCGCACCCCTTTGTTTCCCGAAAATAAAACGCAGCCTACGCTGCTTTCTTCCAGATTAAGAGCCATACCTGTATTGCCGTTCGCGAACTCAAGAAGCTCTCCGTTCATACATCCAAAAAGTCCGTGTACATGCGCGATGCCGTCGCCAATCTGGATAACCGTGCCGGTCTCTTCCAAATCTTTATTAAAATCGTAACCCTGTAAACGCTCCAGCAGTAAACGGCTGGTTTCACCCGGTTTGACTTGCATATTTTCACCCCCTATCTAAAGCTACTGTAAAACTAATTAAAGTTTAATGACAGTCTATACTATCCGAATCAATTTGCTCATATCAACCAGTCTGGTACGAAGGGAGCAATCCCAGCTTAGTCCGTCACATTCGGCGATAAACCCGCCGAGTAAGCCTTTATCAACTTTATAATTTAATCGAATATTTTTTTTATTTTTTTGATCATATAAGCCTTTAACTCCCGCGGCTTGCACAATCTTTTCTTTAATCCCGGATGAATCATCCCCGGATGATCCATCCGAATATACTTCCAGATGTAAGTCTATCACTCCCATTTCTTTGCACGCCATTCTGTCAAACGCCGCCGCTATTTTTTCGATTTCTCCCAAACGGCGCATGCTTGCAAGAAGGCAAAAAAACCTCTTTGTAATTGGATGAAACTTATCGCCAAGCGTATAATTCACCGTTGCAAGCTGCTCCCTTACCGGGAACACAGGAGCGGAAAACATTGCTGAACTTTGCGCAAACTCAAGGGAGAGGAAACTTAAATCCTGTGCAACCTGCGAAAGTGCGTTTTCATTTTTTGCTGCCGCAAGCAAAGCATCGGCATATCGAACTGCCGCGTCAGCCATGACTCATGCCGCTTTTTCTTAACATCGAATCGATTAGCGCGCGGTTCTTTTCGCTGTCCATTGACGATTCGACAATTGCCGCCGCCGCGCCCAAAGCAAGCTTTATAACCGCTTCCTGCGATTCTGACATTATTCTCTGATAATCACGCGCCGCTTTTTCTTCACCCGCTTTTATAATATTGTGCGCCCTTTCCTCCGCTTCTTTTACAATCCTTTTATATTCACGAGCGGCGCGTTCGCGCGCTTCGTTTGTTTTGTCCGCGATTAACCGCTCAAGCTCCGCGTTCTGATTAACGAGCTTCGTTTCCATATCAGCGACAATTCTTTTTGCTTCTTCTGCGCTGTGCAGCATATCGTCAACGCCTTTCTGCCTTGAGTCGATAATATTAGTCAGCGGTTTCCACAAAATGCGCGTTAAGACAAACATTAGAACAATGAGCGAAAAAGCGACAAGAATTTGTTCCGGTATATAAAAATCAAATATATTCATTTAAGATCACCCATTCCCTATAATGATGAACGCGACCAATAGTCCGTAAATCGCGCAGGCTTCCGCGAGGACTATCCCCAAAAACGTAATCATGCGTATCGATTTTTCTTTTTCAGGCTGACGGGCAATTCCCTGACTGCCGCCGCTCGCCGCAAGCCCTATCCCAATAGCGGCGCCTGCACCCGCAAGGGTCGCGGCACCTGCGCCAATCAACGACAAATTCTCTCCGCTGTTTCCTATAATGATAAACGCAACCAATAGTCCGTAGATCGCGCAGGCTTCTGCCAATACAATTCCCAAAAACGTAATCATGCGTATCGACTTTTCTTTTTCAGGCTGACGTGCAATTCCCTGATTACCGCCGCTTGCCGCAAGTCCGATCCCGATAGCGGCTCCTGCGCCCGCAAGGGTCGCTGCGCCGGCGCCAATCAATGACAGGTTCGCTCCGCCATTCCCTATAATTATAAACGCAATTAACAGTCCGTAGATCGCGCAGGCTTCCGCGAGGACTATTCCCAAAAACGTAATCATGCGCATCGACTTTTCTTTTTCAGGCCGCCGGGCAATGGCATGACTGCCGCCGCTCGCCGCAAGGCCGATCCCTACAGCGGCGCCTGCGCCCGCAAGCGTCGCAATTCCGGCGCCAATCAACGACAGACTCGTTTCTCCGCTCCCTATAATGATAAACGCAATTAACAGTCCGTAAATTGCGCAGGCTTCCGCGAGGACTATCCCTAAAAACGTAATCATACGTATCGATTTTTCTTTTTCAGGCTGACGGGCAATTGCCTGACTGCCGCCGTCAGCGGCAAGCCCGATTCCTACAGCGGCGCCCGCGCCTGCAAGTGTCGCGATACCCGCGCCAATCAGCGCCGGGTCTGTTTGCCCGATGGAAATTATGATGAACGCGACCAGCAATCCGTAGATCGCGCAGGCTTCCGCCAGCACAATCCCCAGAAAGGTAATCATGCGTATCGACTTTTCTTTTTCAGGCTGCTGCGCTGTTGCCAATGATCCGCCGCTTGCCGCTATGCCGATCCCTATCGCCGCTCCCGCGCTGGCAATCGCCGCAATCCCGGCGCCGATTAAACTTGTATCCGACCCCTGACCGGAAATGACAATTAACGCGATTAACAAACCGTAAATTGAGCAGGCGCTCCCCATAATTATTCCAAGGAACGTAATCATGCGAATTGATTTTTCTTTTTCCGGATTTAAGGCAATGGCGCGGGAGCCGCCGCTTGCCGCGATACCAATTCCAACCGCGGAACCGAACCCGGCAAAGACGGCAATTCCCGCTCCAATTAATGCTGCGTTCATGTCATCCTCCATTGTCGTTATTCAAAAACTGCGAACCCACGGTTTGATGTTCTTAAACAACTTCCATAATATACGCATTTTCGCAGCCTGCGGACAGTCAGACCTATGGTCTGCGGCTCGCGGGCGGGAAAATACAAACTGTGTTCAACAGCCATACCCGAACCGAAGGTTCGAGTTGCCGAACACGTTAAGCTTCAACTTCTACAGCCTGACCTATATATAGGCAGGTCAGAAAGACAAAGATATACGCTTGCAAAATACCGTCAAAAAAATCAAAATACGCGGAAAAGGGAGCCGCGACTATCCCCATAGTATGAAAAATTAATTCCATAATCACAAAAGCCGCCACAACATTTCCGAAGAGACGCAGGCAAAGAGACAGCGGCTTAGTGGCGTATTCCATCAGGTTAAACGGCAGCATCATCGGAATCGGCGCGAAAAGACTTTTGACGGTTCCGCCTGGACCTCTGTAACGAAAAGAGGAATAAATCACAATTGATATCGTCATAATGGCAAGCGGCATGGTGACGTTAATATCCTTTGTAGGCGCGTAAATATTAAGCCCGGGAATAAAATTAATGACGGTCAGTAAATTAGACATGCAAAGGAACAGAAACAAGGTTCCTATGTAATTAACATATTTTTTATAATAGACATCGCCAATGAAATCCCGGCACATACCCCTGATAAACGCCACAAGCATTTCAAGGATCACCTGCGCCTTGCCGGGTCTTTGATTTAACTTCCTCGCGAGCAGCAGGCATGCAATAATCACCAGTGCCATCGCAATCCAAACACAAAGGAGCGTATTACTAAGTTCAAATTTGAAACTTCCAAATGAAATTTCGGTAATTAAAAAGCGATCCAGCTTATGGAAGATTTCATCCATCGTATCTTTCCCGTAAATTCAACATATCCCGAAAATTATAGCATTGTTTATAATTAACAGCAAAGATTTTTTTATCTTATAATTTTACATTTTAGCGAAAAATCATCTAATCCGCATTTTACGCCATGTAAAAAATTATTTTATAAGTTTTTCAAATAATTCCTTAAAAAGATTATCCCTGTTGATATGATACACATAACGGTACAAATGACGGCGCGGATCAAAGCTGTAATGCCGGCTGTACTCAGGAACCGGACAGTGTTCCAGCCTGTCCAGCATAAAATCGCCTTCCAATAACCACGCGACCGCCGTTACATCCCAGATAACGCGCGTCCATGTTGAGATGCCGCTGTCGTGAACCGCCGCTTTAGTTGTAACATCAACAAGATAATCGCATAACTCGTTCCTGCCGCGAAGCCAATGCTCAAGCTCCGGACCGCTTGTGGTAAAAGCGGAAACAACCCCCATGCACGGAAGCTGAACTAAAGCGGCGCCGCATCCAAAAATAATTCTGCTTGCGGCGATATCGCCTGAGCAGTTAAACTCCGCGTTATCAACCCAGTGAAGGGCGTTGCCGCCAAGCCAGATAATTACAATTCTGTCTATTATCTGCGGCTTCATTAAAACCGCGGAGGCTATATTTGTAATTGCCCCGATACTGATGACATATAACGGTTTCTCAGGCGAATACTGCATCGCAAGTTCAGAGAGGGAAAAAGCCGCTTCCGATTCTACATACTCTGTTTCACTTTTTAAAAAATCAGCAGAGCCGCGTTTAACAAGTGGTTTTAAATCATCGCGCTTCATTAAAGAAAGAATTTTAAATATCTCATTATAACTTTTCTCCATTCCGTCTTCGGGGCTTAAAGAATTCTGATTAAAAAAAGGAGCCGCGTATATTCCCTTAAGATTCAATTTCTCATCTGATTTAATCAAAAAAGCAAGCGCGAACTGATCATCAATTTCGTTAAAAGTATCAGTATCAATAACAACATCCGCTTTACCTTCCGGCTTTTTCAGCCGCGCCAGCAGGCCCGCTTCGCTAAATTTACAATTTTCTTTCAGTTCCATATTCATACTCCAAAATTTTTTATAACGTTCTCCGCCAATTTTATCATTGGATCCAGTTCGGCGCGTATTCGCTTTAAAAATGAAACATCCGATAAATTGGAATGTCTGCCTCCCGCGTAATCAGGAAAATGCGCCCATAAATAATCACATTCTTCTATTAAAACAGATATGTTTTCCATATTCAATTCAGTTTCGCCTGTAAGAAAACGGCGCAGCTCAATTAACCGTTTTAATTCGGATTTAAAAAAAAGAACAATATTTTGACTGCTTTTTTCATCATTTGCGGTTCCATCGGGGCTTTGACCGGATTCCGCGTTATCAGCTTCGCATTTTTTACTTTTCATTAATAAATTAACAGCTTCGGTCATCGTGAGGGTTTTTAAATTAAGGGAAATCCCGGTTCCCATGATGTCAAATAAACGCTCGTCCCTGCCGAACTCTTTCATAAAAATTTCAAGATAATGGCGCATAACAGGACTGCTGTAAACAGGGATGATGTCTGAAACGCCGCTGCCTATATCATTGCCGCCTGATTTTGACATAACGGAAAACACCTGCTCCTTATAAGCCTCTGTACTCAATATTCCGTTAAAACGATTCTGCCTGTATAATTTTAAACGATAGCCGGGCGCTCCTTTACAATGGTACTTATCGGCGGTAAATGAAAAATCAAGACCTGAACATATTATCTTCCCTCCTGTTACACGCCGCGCGATTTCAACAGCGGTTAAACCTACAGAGCCAAGCGGCGGAACTAAAGGAGGCAAAAGCCCCTGTTCTTTTAAACGGGAAAAAATCCGCAGGGATGTCCAAGGCGTCATAAAAAGATACCCGCCCGAATCAAGAACTCTTGCGGAAGCGGGAAGACAGGAAAGATCTGCTGCCGCGGGAATGTTCCATCCGTTACACGGGAAAAAATCAATGAGATTCCAGTGCTGGCTTTCTAAAACAACCGCAAGATCAGGTAAAATGCCTCTGTCCTTTAACGAGCCAAGACATGTATCCACACAGATAATTTTAAAGCTTCGGCTTTCAGGAGACTTAAGTTCATCAGGAAAATTTTCTTCAAGCGCGTCAAGGGTTTCGTCTAACGAAGGACCGGCGCCAAGAACAAGAACTGTCTGTTTCCCGAATGATAAATCGCTAAGCGGTAAAAAACGCGAAAGGCCTGCAAGATTGGCAAGCGCGTTTCTTATGTATAAGCGCCCGAGTTTCGCGAGAGTCAGCGCGTTCCCCCAATCCGTCGCGATTTCGCCGCAAAGGGAACTGTAAAGGGAATTATATAAATCGTCATTAAGCTGCCAGCCGCCTGAAAGACGGACAACTTCAGCGCGGCGGAACGCCCTTGCTCCCCATGTATTGTAAACAAGAGATGAAAGAGCCGCCGCGTCTGCGGCATTAGTTAGGTGCAATTTTTCATTTTCTAAAACAAACGGATCAATATTATTTTTTGAAAGTTCAAAAAGTTCCGCGTCGCATTCTACGCAAAGAACCGCGGATGACGATGTTTCTGTCTCCAGACGGGATAAAAAACGGGAAAGCCCGTAGCCGTATAACGGAGACGGGCAGAAATAAAGAGTTCTGTCGCGTATATTAACCGCATCTACAATTTTTAGAGCGCGTCTTACAGGATCTACTCCCGATAAAAGCGTCTTGCCGTTTTTGACAATATTATCATGCTTTACGGGCTCTTCTTTCATAAGCCGCCCATGTTTTTTTACAACGGAAGGAAATACTGGAAGAACGCGTCCCAGAACATGCTTGAGTCGCTGGCTCTTTCCGAGTTTACAAAATACTGTTGAATTATCTGCTCTGAGACATACGCAAGCCACCACGAAGAAAACATTGTTTCAAGATTCTCTATAAAGGCCTCGTCGGTTTCTGTTTCTTCTGTAGGAATAAATAAAAGCACATTGCTGCCGGAAACAAACGGTTCGGAAAATTTATTATGCGGCGTTGATAAAACGGTTCTCCAGAAATTTTCGTTACGTGACAATGACGCGAACTGATCATTGTCAATATTATGCACGTTAAATGAATTAAGAGAGGTAAAAATATCCGTATCTCCGTAATTTATAGCTAAAGGTCCGAATACATCCCTTTCAAGTTCCCATGCTTCCGCCGTTTCCTCAAAACCGGAAACTTCGGCTTCGGCAATAAAAACCCTCGCCCGGGCGATTGTCCAGTCGTCCATCCGGCCTCTTTCATTGCCCCTTACATATAACCTGACTCTATCCATAACAGTATCATCATTAAAGTCGGCGGTTTTTACGGCGTTCTCTATTCTGAAAAAAGACCATCCGCCCGAAACTGCGATAATATCGCTGAATTCACCTGCCCTAAGGCTAAAAACCGCGTTTCTATCCGAAACATTGGGAATATCATTTTCGAGCTCATAATAAAATTTATTTCCCATATCACCGCCTGTCGCGGCGTAAATATTATCTGAAGATTGATTTCTTGCGGCGTTTTCAAATGTTGTGGTTCCGTCCATTATAGATGAAAGAACCCTTCTTGCTTCTCTCTCGCTAGAACTGATCGTAATTTTTGATAAATGAATCGAATTAAATAAAGTTGAGTTACTCCGCGCAAAGGAAAGATATTCGCTGTCGGGATAATCATTTATAGAAAAAGACACCATTTCGTAAACTCTCAGCGGAGTCGCCATTTTCGCGATAAATGCCGCTTCTCCCTTGGGATGTAAAATGTTAAAATACTCATCGATAAACATATTTTTGATCAGACTTTCCTGCTCCTGCCGCCAGAGAGAAGCGCGGGTAGATTCGGGAGTCGCGCGGAACAACACTTCAGAAAAACGCCCGCTGTCCTGAAACTGCGCAAGTTTTGCGACTTCCCGGTCAACAAATCTGTCAGGAACCGAGTAGCCGGATCTTTTCATGATATCCAAAATTGCCGTATGGGTCAGCGCTCCTTCAAAAGCTAATCTCCAGAGCTGGGCGGAAGTCCAGATATCACTGACATCAACCCCCATAGACTGATAATAACTGTAAATACTATTATAATTTCGCGCTAGGAAATTCCCCGGAATATAAGAAATCGGAGTCTTATCATAATATCCAAAAGTTAAATCGCTTCCGGAACCGCCGAATCTACCACCGGAAAGTAAATCGCCCCCAAGAAAAGTAACAACAACAAGAACTAATATAACGACAGATCCAATATATATACCCGGGTTTTGTTTAAATTTTTTGCCAATTTCCTCTATAAATGAACTTTTTTCATTATTTGCCGCATTATCCTTCTTTTTAGCCATGAAATACCTCTGAATTTGATACTGAAAGAAAAAATAACATTTATTAATGATTCTGTCTAGTAGCATAAAACACAGGAATTTTAAAAATATTTTCCTTTCAGTCATGCAAATTGACATTTTCAACCCATATATAGCGGGACAAAAAATATCCTATGGAGGTAAAAAAATGAATAAATATTTATTGTTGTTAGGCGTGTGTTTAACAGTCTTCGCCTGTACAACACCGGAGGCTGCCTTATCTGTTAAAATGCAGGGAAGCAGTTCACAGACTCTTACATTCGAAAGCTGCAAAGCTGTCTCGGAAAACGAAATTGTGTTTACATTTTCAAGAGAGGTGACTGTAAAATACGCCTATCTTCTCCCTGATATTTCTATTGAATCAATAGAAAACGGAAGCACAGTCAGGATTAAATTATGCGAAGCAGCGCAGCCCGGAAGTTTAATTACAGCGGATATTCTCGCAGAAGATGAAAATAAGAATTCAATCAATGTGCTTGTATCGCTTCGTGCAAAAAACAACCGAATGCCCGCTCTTGTTATCAATGAAGTATGCACAGAGAATTCAAACCCAAGAACAGAGTTTATCGAATTCCTGATGCTTTCGGACGGTAACCTTGGAGGCATGCGCGCGGTAATTATGGGAAACACAAATGCGTCAAAGCTGACAATTTTCGAGTTCCTGCCTGTTGAAGTGAAAAAAGGCGAATATGTGGTGCTTCATCTAAGAACTGTCGAAGAAACAAGCAAAAGCGAATACGGTGATTCACTTGATGAATCAGGAGGAAGAAACGCCTCGCCGCTTGCGCGCGACATCTGGATGCCGGGAAACACAAAGTTGGTTCATAAGGAAGGAACAATAATCTATGTGCCGGATCAGGATGATAATATTCTTGCGGCATTAATGATTTCCAACAGCGCGGAAAACTGGTGGAGTAAGGATTATCACGCGCAGGCTGCCGCCTTGCTTTTCAACCAGGGTTTCTGGGTAACGGAAAAAGGAGGCGCAAGCGGCCCTTCAGAGGCGGTAAGAAGCGCGGGAACCACTAATACTAGAACTATTAACCGCGACGAAACTTCGGAAAATCCAAATACCGCGTCATCATGGTATGTTACGGTATCAAGCGGAATATCCGCCGGAAGACCAAATAACACGGGCCGTTATTCAAATTAAATTTTTAAAGATTGATTCTATTTCATGCTTTGGAGCGGCTCCGTTTTTCTGAGCCGCAATTTCCCCGTTTTTGTAAAGTATTAGCGCGGGGATGGATGTAATGCTGTACTGCTGGGCGGTTTCGCCGTTATCATCGACATTTAATTTACCGACTTTCAGACGGCCTTGATACTCTTTTGCGATCTGATCAATAACAGGACCAATCATTTTACACGGGCCGCACCACGGCGCCCAAAAATCAACTAATACCGGAATCTGAGATTGCAATACCTCAGCGCTAAAATTGTTATTTGTGAGTGTTAAGCAACTCATTAGAATTCCCTCCCTTTCGGTATTTTCTAATTGTAAAATTTATACGGCGGCGCTTTCTTTAATAGTTTCTACAGCGGTTTTTTCGGGTTTATTTGCGGTTAATTTCTTTGTTCCGTTTTTTATTGCCGCTTTACACGTTTTACATATTTTAAATTTCTGCCCATCGGCTTCCTGTTCATAAAGCACTTTTATATTGACTCTTTTACAGACAGGGCATTCGCCTCTTCCTCTTGAGTATAGTTCCCGGATACTGCGTCCTCTGTGCGGTTTTGACATTTATTTCCCCTTGTCATCCTTGTTTTTAGCTTTGGATGCTTTACTGTCTTTAGCGGTTTTTGATTTTTTATCATCTTTCTTTTTAGATTTTTTATCTTTTTCTGTTTCAAGTTTATAATCAACAAGCTCAAGAATAACAACTTCCGCGGCGTCGCCTTTACGCTCCCCAAGTTTGATAATCCGCGTATATCCGCCGTTTCTTTCTTTCATTCTGGGACCGATATCCGTAAAAAGTTTTGCAACAATGCCTTCATCATATAAACGGCCTGAGACAATTCTGCGGTTATGAACAGAATCCTCTTTAGCGCGGGTTATCATTTTTTCCGCTGTTCTGCGGACTTCCAGAGCTTTTGCCTTTGTCGTCTGAATCCTCTCATGTCTTAAAAGGCTCGTTACCATGTTTCTATGCAGCGCCTTGCGGTGCGAAGCCATTTTATTAAGCGGGTTAAATCCTCTTTTATGCTTCATCTTCGGTTTCCTTTACTTTAGTTTCCATACGCGCATTTTTAAGGACATTTAAATCCGTTATGCCGAGACTTAAGTTCCATTCCTTAAGTTTTTCCTTAATCTCCTGAAGCGACTTCTTGCCGAAATTGCGCGTTCTGGCGATATCATCCTCTGTCTTACGGGTAAGTTCCCCGATTGTTTTAATACACGCGTTCTTTAAACAATTTGATGAACGGACAGAAAGTTCAAGTTCTTCAACCGGGGTGTTTAAAATCTTCCTGATATGATCGTTCTCATCATCAAGATCATCGTCAACGCCAAGATTGTTTTCATCAAAATTAATAAAAACCGAAAAATGATCTTTAGCGATTTTCGCGGATTCCGCCAAAGCGTCTTCAGGCTTTACAGTTCCGTCTGTCCAGATTTCAAGAATTAGTTTGTCATAATCATTGCGCTGCCCTACCCGCGTGGATTCAACATTAAACTTAACTTTTTTTACAGGAGAGAAAATCGCGTCCACCGGAATCGTATTAATAACCTCGATATAGCGTTCGTTGACTTCTGAAGGCACATAGCCTCTGCCAAGATCGATTTGAACTTCAAACCGGATATTGGCGTTGTCCATTAAAGTCATTATATGCTGACCTGTTGACAACACTTCCACCTGTCCCATTCTGGCGAAATCATCGCTTTTAATTTCCTGTTTGCCTGACCATTCATAAAGCAGTACATCCTGCTCTCCGTCCTGCGGCAGTTTTAAACGAATTTGTTTTAAGTTATTAATGACTTCCAGAGTATCCTCTACTATGTTCGGGATTGTCTCGAACTCGCTGGAAACATTATGCGTGGTTCCGTTAGCGTCAATCGATTCGATTCTTACCGCGGTAATCGCGTACCCCTGAATCGATGAAAGCAGAACTCTGCGTAAAGTATTGCCGACTGTAGTACCTAAACCCGGTTCAAATGGGGCCGCGGAAAATTTACCGTAATTCTGGCTGAGTTCACCATGTTCAAAAGTTATGCTCTTCGGGCGTTTTATACCTGCCATAAGGTTCTTACGAGCCATAGTGTCTCCTTATTTAGAATATAATTCGATGATCATCTGTTCTTTAATGTCACCAAGATCAGTGATGTCACTGCGGCGCGGAGAGGCGACGAATACTCCCTTCATCGCGTCCGGATCGAGAGTAAGCCAAGGCATCACCCCGGATTTGCCGTATTCTCTTAAAGCTTCCTTAATGATAGTCATATTTCTGCTTGCGCTAGTTATGCTGATTTCATTCTCCGGTTTTACAAGATACGAAGGAATCGTGATTTTTTTTCCGTTGACGCACACATGACCGTGCAGCACAAGCTGTCTCGCCTGACTGCGCGATGTCGCAAAACGCAGGCGGTATACAACATTATCAAGGCGTCTTTCTAAAAGCACAAAAAGATTCTCGCCCGTAATGCCCGGCATTCTCTGGGCGCGGTCAAAGAAAAGCCGGAATTGTTTTTCCACCATTCCGTAGATTCTTTTTAGTTTCTGTTTTTCTCTCAGCTGCACGCCGTAATCAGAGCGTTTACCGGGGCGGGATTTAGGATCTTTTCCCGGTGCAGGGCGCTTCTTGTTCATAGAACATTTGTCGCTCTTACAGCGATTCCCTTTTAGCATCAATTTTTTTTGTTCTACACGGCACATCCTGCAAACAGGGCCTGTGTATCTTGCCATATTCCTTCTCCTTAAATACGTCGTGTTTTTCTTGGCCTGCAGCCATTATGCGGAATAGGCGTTACATCGCTTATGGATTTAACTTTTATTCCCATTACTCCGAGCTGCCGGATAGCTGATTCTCTGCCAATTCCCGGCCCCTTAATAAATACATGCACTTCTCTTAAACCTGCCTGCAGCGCTTTCGCGGCGGCGGTTTCAGTTACTGACTGAGCGGCAAACGGCGTGGATTTTTTCGCTCCGCGGAATTGAAGCATGCCGGAACTTGCCCAGGAAACAGCGTTTCCCATCATGTCAGTAATTGTTACAATTGTGTTATTGAAGGTTGCCTGAATATAGACATTCCCTTCATATACGGATTTTTTCTCTTTCTTCTTTTTTGCAGTCTTTGCAGCTTGAGCCACTTATTCCTCCGAACCTATAATTATTTCTTCTTGCCGGCGACAGTCTTTTTCTTTCCCTTACGGGTGCGCGCGTTTGTTCTTGTGCGCTGTCCGCGGAGAGGAAGCCCTTTGCGGTGACGCAAGCCTCGGTAACATCCAATATCCATCAGCCGTTTAATGTTAAGCGCTACTTCCGTGCGCAGACGGCCTTCAACTTTATAATCACTTTCGATAATATTTCTCAGTTCATTCAGTTCTTCCTGAGAAAGATCGTTCATCATCCGCATCGGATCCAGTTTAGCTTTCGCGACAATCGCTTCAGCTGTGGATCTTCCAATGCCAAAAATGTAAGTTAATGCGATATTAACATGTTTATTCGGGAGGTCAACTCCCACAAGACGCGCCATGATAACTCCTATTTCGTGCGCTCATTGCGCACATTATAATCAAAAATGAAACGAAGTTTCATTATGACCTCTGCTTCGTGCGCTCATTGCGCACACCTAAATCGAAAATGAAACGAAGTTTCATTATAACTCCTTTAACCTTGTTTTTGTTTATGCTTGGGATTCTGGCATATAATACGAATAATCCCATTACGTTTAATTATCTTGCATTTATCGCAGATGGGCTTCACGCTGGTTCTAACTTTCATTTATAATCTCCTAAATCCATTTTCTTTACAACCTCCGGCCGCTATAAGTTACGTCCGCGCAGCTTACCGCGCTTTACAAGGCCTTCATGATGGTGCATCTTCAAGAGCCCTTCAATTTGTTTCATGGTATCAAGTCCGACGCCGACCATAATCAAAAGCGATGTACCGCCCATTAAAAACGCGATTGATGATGGAATTCTGAAAGCAAGCTGAATCAATGTCGGAGTAACCGCGATAAAAGCAAGATATATAGCTCCCGGAAGCACGATGCGGTTTAAAATTCTTGTAAGATGCTTCTCTATTCCGTCTGTTCTGATTCCGGGTATAGAACCGCCGTTTTCCCTGATTTGTTTTGCGATTTCTATCGGGTTCAAAGTTACCTGCGTGTAGAAATAAGCAAAGAATATTATAAGAATAACATATAAAATATTATAAAGAGCGCCTAAGGGATCAAGCAAACGCGAAGCTGTCGCGAGCCACGGCACATTTCCGCCGACAGTCTGAGCAATCTGAAGCGGGAACATTAAAATAGAAGAAGCGAAAATTACAGGAATAACGCCTGAGGGGTTAATCTTGAACGGAATGTAGGTGTTCTGCGCACCGTACATTTTTCTTCCGACTACACGCTTGGCGTAGTTAACCGGAATTTTTCTCTGCCCTTGCTGTTCAAAAACAACTAACGCGACAATCCCGATAAACATTACAAGAACGATAACAACAAATACAGGGTTAATGTCTCCTCTTCTCATTAAATTGAAAAGTTCAATAACCGCTGTCGGAAGACGCGCCACAATTCCCGCGTATATCAAAAGCGAAATGCCGTTCCCGACTCCGCGTTTTGTGATCTGTTCGCCTATCCACATAAGGAACATCGTTCCCGTTGTTACGGTAAGCATCGCAATCAGCGTAAACGCAAGCATACTGATATTTAAAAGAGGCTCGGATGTACTGCGGGAAATTACCTGCGCGTACTGCGTTACCGCGAATGACTGAATAAGACAGACAACTACAGTTCCGTACCTCTGCCATTTTTGAATCTTCTTTCTGCCGCCGTCTTCCTGCGATATTTTTTTAAGGCTCGGGAATACAATGAGCAGAAGCTGCATTATAATGGACATTGAAATGTAGGGCATAATCCCAAGCATGAATACCGAGAAATTTGAGAACGCGCCGCCCGCGAAAAAGTCAAGGTAATTTACGATCGGATTTCCGCCGCCTGAACTTCCCATATCAAAATAATTTTTTAATACGGTTACATTAATTCCGGGGATTGGAAACACCGCGCCGATTCTGAATACCAGTAACATTCCAAAGGTAAAAAGAATCCGTTCGCGAAGCTCCTTAATTCTGAACATTCCAATGATTGGATTTGCCATTTATTACTTCCCACCCGCAGCTTTAGACGCGGCTTTCACAGCCGAAGCTTTTTTTGCAGCTTTTTTTCCCTGCCCCATTTTGTTTTTGGGCCTTGTTTTTTCCGGCGCGGGAATAACTGCTGCGTCTCCGCCTGCTTTTTCAACTTTTTCTTTCGCCGCGGCGGAAATCCCGTCAACTTTAAAATTTAATTTTTTAGAAAAATCACCGTTTGCCAGAATCTTAACAGGAGCGTTTCCTTTAATAAGATTTTTTTTATGTAATGACGCAAGGTCTACTGTTTCGCCTGATTCAAAACGTTTTTCAATCTCGCCAAGATTGACGATCTGCCATTCCTGTTTAAAAGGATAATTGGAAAAACCTCTTTGAGCTAATCTGCGGTATAAGGGCATCTGTCCGCCTTCAAAACCTACATAAGTTTTACCGCCCGAGCGCGCTTTCTGGCCTTTATGCCCCTTACCGGCCTGAGTTCCCTTACCTGAGCCCTGACCGCGGCCAAGAATCTTTTTCTTTTTATTCGCGCCTGCCGGAGCGTGCAAATTAAAATCGTGCGCCATTATTTAACATCCTCTACTTCGACTAAATGAGAAACTGATCTAACCATTCCTTTAATGGCAGGCGAGTCTTCCTGCACAGTAGAGGAACCGATTTTACGAAGCCCCAATGAGCGAACTGTGGCGCGGTGTTTTGGAATCTGCCCGATCGTGCTGCGCACAAGGCGTATTTTTATTTTTGCCATATTAACCTTACCTATGTCCGGCTGCATAGCCGCACATTATAATCGAAAATGAAACTTGTTTCATTCTAACCCCAAAGCTCATTCAGGGACTTGCCCCTGTTTCTGGAAATTGTCCTTGCGTCCATCATTTTGCTGATGCAATCAAATGTCGCCTTGACCACGTTATATTGACTTGACGATCCGATAGACTTTGAAAGTACATCGGTAACGCCGCCTGCTTCCATAATCGCCCTGACTGGGCCTCCTGCGATAATACCTGTTCCCGAACATGCCGGCTTTAAAAGCACCTGCGATGATTTAAAAAGACCCGTCACTTCATGCGGGATTGTTCCGTTTTTAACAGGCAGATGTATCATGTTGCGTTTTGCCTTGTCGATGCTTTTACGGATTGCCTCCGATACATCATTGGCTTTGCCGAAACCATAACCGACTCTTCCTTTGCGGTCTCCGATTACGGTGAGGGCGGAAAATGAAAAACGCCGGCCGCCTTTTACAACCTTAGCCGTTCTGTTCAGCTTGACAAGTTTTTCGATAAATTCTTTTTCGACGTTTTCGCGATCACCTCTGTCGCGGTCCCTTCCGCGTCCGCGGCCTCTTCCCCTGCTTTCACGCCGGACTTCCTCGGACGCTTCTGCAGTTTCAGAATCTGTTTCAGCTTCTTTTTCTATCAAATTATCGTCAGCCACTTTTCCCTCGTTTGTTCCGCTATCCTTATTTTTTGCCACCTATGCCCCCTAGAAATTGATTCCCGCTTTACGGCTGCCGTCAGCCAAGGCTTTAACAACTCCGTGATACAAATATCCGTTGCGGTCAAATACCACATCTTTAATATTTCTTTCCAAAAGCCTCTTGCCGATGATTTCACCTAACTGTCCGGCTCCGGCGATATTGGCTTTAATATTTCTCAAATCCTTTTCCAATGATGAAGCTGAAACCAATGTGTGCCCTTTTACATCGTCAATTACCTGAACAGAAAGACTTTTATTGCTCTTTGTTATTGTCATCCGCGGGCGTTCAGGCGTGCCTGAAATTCTTTTGCGGATGTGCACTTTTCTTCTCAGCCTTTTTCTGTTTTTTTCCAGCATTTTCTGTAACATAAAACCTACCTACTTAACACCCGATTTACCGACTTTCCGTCTGATAATTTCGTTATCATAACGTATACCCTTGCCTTTGTAAGGTTCAGGTCCTCTTAACTTGCGAATCTGAGCCGCGAACTCTCCTACGCGCTGTTTGTCAATTCCGGTTACTGTAAGCTTGCCGCCCTGATCCACTGTAACAGAAAGCCCGTCAGGAACCGCGACATAAATATCATTTGAATATCCAAGGCTCATAGAAAGAAGTTTACCCTGCACTTCCGCGCGGTAACCGACTCCGTTTATAATTAAAGACCTGTTAAAGCCTGTGGAAACGCCTGTTACCATGTTATTAAGAAGATTGCGGTAAAGACCATGGAACGCTTTTGTCTGTTTTTCTTCGTTTTCACGGCTTACAATTATTTCTGTACCCTTATTCTCAAATTTTATTATAGGGTGATATTTCTGCATCAGTTTCCCTTTAGGGCCTTCTACAGTTACTTCATCATTATTAAAAGTAACCTTAACCCCTGCAGGAATCTTAACAGGTATTTTTCCGATTCTCGACATAAAATCCTCTTACAATCCTTTTTTACTTATGGTCTTCCGTTTACCAAACGGTACAGATAATCTCGCCGCCGACTTTTTTCTCCGCGGCTTTCTTGCCTGTTGTTACACCCTGTGATGTGGAAACAATCAGGGTTCCGTAGCCGTTTAAAACACGCGGCATATTTTTATATCCCATATAAACACGGCGTCCCGGTTTTGACACCTTTTCTATTCCGTGAATAATCGGAGATGTATTGTCATCATATTTGAGGAAAACCCGGATTACATTAGCTCCTTCCTGATTTGCCTTTTTAAAATTTTTGATATACCCTTCTGTCTTTAAAATCTTTACAATCTCAAGTTTAAGTCTTGAAGTAGGGATATCAACTTTTTCATGTTTTGCCATGCCGGCATTTCGAATTTTTGTCAGCATGTCTGCAACTGGATCTGATACGCTCATCCTAATCTCCTACCAACTTGATTTTGTTACGCCGGGAATCAATCCTTCGCTTGCGAGTTTTCGAAAGCAAAGACGGCACATCTCATATTTCCTAAGAAAACCTCTCGGCCTTCCGCAGATCCTGCAGCGGTTTACTTTCCTTGTCTTATACTTTGGAGTTCGCTGCGCTTTTATTATCATTGCTTTTCGTGCCATTTTTACTCCTTAATTTATGTCCGCATCTGCGGGCAGTTTAATCGGAATTTCAAACCGAAAGTTTGAAGAATCCTCTTATTTCCTGAAAGGCATTCCGAACTTAGAAAGGAATGCTTTTGCTTCAGCGTCGGTTTTCGCCGTTGTCACTATGACAACATTTAAACCCGCTACTTTTTCAATTTTATCAAAATCAATCTCCGGGAATATTATCTGTTCCTGAATCCCGAGTGAATAATTTCCGTGGCCGTCAAATGCGTTCTGGTTAATTCCGTGAAAGTCTTTAACGCGCGGAAGAGCGACATTTACAAGCCTGTCAAAAAACTCGTACATAACCGCTCCGCGGAGAGTTACCTTCGCTCCGATTTCCTGCCCTGCCCTGATCTTGAAGTTTGCGATACTCTTGCGGGCTTTTGTCTTAACGGCTTTCTGTCCAGTAATCTGAGTCAGCGTGTCGATTGCCGCGTCTAAAAGTTTTTTATTCTGCAGCGCTTCGCCGACTCCCATGCTCACCACGACTTTATCAAGCTTTGGAATCTGCATATTGGATTTATAGTTATACTCTTTCTGCATTTCAGGGGCGATCTGTTCTTTATAAATCTTTTTTAAACGAGGCACATAATCTTTGGGAACCCTGTATTCGCTTTTTGCGGATTCGGTTTTTGCCGCTTTAGCTGATGTTTTCTCTGCCGCCATTACAATGTCTCCCCGCATTTTCTGCATACGCGCACTTTTTTATCACCGTCAATTTTACAGCCGATGCGGGTAGGTCCGCACTTTTTGCAAACGATCATCAGGTTGGAAGAATGAATTGCAGCTTCAATCTCGACGATGCCGCCGCGATCGTTTTGCTTTCTCTTCTTCTGCGTTTTCTTGACGATGTTAACCCCTTCGACAACAATCCTGCCGCTGTCACGCAGAATCTTTAAGATACGCCCGCGCTTTCCTTTATCTTTTCCCGTGATAACTTCGACAGTATCTTCTTTTTTTAATTTAAATTTATGCAATGCTTCCGCCATAAACTTCTCCTACAATACCTCTGGGGCAAGAGAAACGATCTTCATAAATTCGCTTTTTTCTCTTAATTCCCGCGCCACAGGCCCGAAAATACGCTTACCCTTTGGGTTTAACGCGGCGTCAATAATTACGCACGCATTATCGTCAAATCTGATATATGTTCCGTCCGGACGGCAATACTCTTTGCTTGTTCGGACAATAACAGCTTTTTCTACAGTGCCTTTTTTAATCGCCGATGTCGGAAGCGCTTCCTTTACCGCGATAACGACAATATCGCCGATTCCGGCATATCTGCGTTTAGTGCCGCCGAGCACTTTAATGCACTGGGCTTTCTTGGCGCCTGAATTATCCGCCACATTCAGGAAAGTTTCCACTTGAATCATCTTCTCTCTCCTTATTTGGCGCGTTCAATAATTTCTACAAGCTTCCAGCATTTTTCCTTGCTGATAGGCCTGCACTCAATCACCCGGACACGATCACCCTGCATTGCTTCGTTCTTTTCGTCATGGGCTTTAATTTTTTTTGACCGCTTGACGTATTTTTTATACAGAGGATGAAGAGTCAATGTTTCGATCGAAACTACAATCGACTTATCCATCTTGTCGCTTTTAACAAGTCCGATAAATTCTTTCTTGCCGCTTTTATTTTTTACGGTTTTTTCCATTGTATTCCCCGGCATTAGTTTGCCTCCTTAACCGGCGCCGCATTTTGTTTCTTCATATTCAATTCATGCTGATGAATTAAGGTGTTAAGACGCGCGATTTGACGGCGCATTGTGCGCTTTTGCAAAGGGTTGTCTACATGGCCTACGACTACTTTAAAACGAAATTCCATATACTTTTTTTTAAGATCATCCCGCTTTACTTTGAGTTCGGCATAAGATAAATTCTTGAATGTATTTTTCATTATGCCCCCAGTTCCATTTCCGCGCGGGCGACAAATTTGGTTTTTATCGGCAGCTTAGAGCCGGCGAGCGCCATTGCCTCTTCCGCGAGATTGCGCGCGATACCGCCGCCAAGTTCAAACATAACAGTTCCCGGTTTTACGACCGCTACCCAGTACTCGGGAGCGCCTTTTCCTTTGCCCATGCGTGTTTCCGCAGGCTTTTTAGAAAACGGCTTATCGCAAAAGATACGTATCCACATTTTTCCGCCGCGTTTTACGTGCCTGTTAATAGCGACGCGGGCGGCTTCTATCTGCCGGTTTGTGATCCACATCCTGTCCAAAGCAACAAGGGCATAATCACCAAATACAACGCTGTTGCACCTTGTGGCGTTTCCCGGCATATTGCCTCTTTGCACCTTTCGGCGTTTAACACGTTTTGGACTTTGCATAACTTACCTAACCTCTATCCGTAAATCGAATATGAAACGCTGTTTCATACTATCCTCTCACCGGCGCGCGTTCGCGTCGCTTGCGGACAAGAGCGCCTGCGTCTTCTTTCTGTTCTTTACCGTACTTCATGCCGTTATAAACCCAAACTTTAACTCCGATCGATCCAAAAGGAGTATGAGCTTCGGCGAACCCGTAATCAATATCCGCGCGCAATGTATGAAGGGGAATGCGTCCTTCCTTGGCTTCTTCGGTGCGGGACATTTCCGCGCCTCCAAGACGCCCTGAAAGCCTGACCTTAACGCCCTGCGCGTTTCCTTTTTTAATCGCGTTTGTAATCGCCTGCTTCATTGTGCGCCTGAAAGAAGAACGCGCTAAAAGCTGACGAGAAATATTCTGCGCGATTATCTGCGCGTTATTATCAGCGTTTCTCACTTCCTTAATTTTTATCTGAACTTTCTTGTTAACTTTTTTCTGTAAATCGTTGCCGATTTTTTCGATATTGGCGCCTTTAACGCCGATGATCACCCCGGGACGCGCTGTATGAATTGTAATTGTTATCCGCTGAGGATGACGGATAATTTCAAGCTCCGCAATATCGGCGCCTTTGGTTTCCGGCATATCCATAATGAGTTTGCGTAAATACAAATCCTCATGAAGAGCGTCTACATACTCTTTAGGATCAACATACCAGCGCGAACCCCATGTTTTATTAATACCGATCCGCAGCCCTGTCGGGTTTACTTTCTGTCCCATTACTTAGCCGCCTTTTTTGTTGTCTCTGTCTTTTTACTATTCATATCCGCCGTATTTCCTGTTTCGTCTATAACTACAGTTATGTGACACATTCTCTTTAACTGCATATCCGCTCTTCCCCTGCCGCGAAACCAAATTCGTTTCAGGCGCGGGCCTTCGTCAATATATATTTCTTTGACAAAGAGCATGTCTTCATCAAGTTTTTTATTATCCTGTAACGCGTTGCTTGCCGCTGACTTAACAGTCTTGCGGATCAGCTTCGCTCCCTTATGAGGCATATTTTCTAAAATAGAAATCGCCTCCGGGTATGTTTGGCGGCGCACAAGGTCCGCGACCGGCCTTATTTTATACGGCGATCCGATAAGGAATTTACTTATGGCTTTATAACCTGTTTTTGCTTCTTTCATAAATACGTCTACTTCCCTCCGGATTTCTTATCGGAACCCGCGTGTCCGCGGAAAATCCGCGTCGGTGAAAACTCGCCCAGTTTATGACCTACAAGGTTCTCTGTAATGTATACAGGTATCCATGTTTTGCCGTTGTAAACAGAAATCGTTCCGCCTACCATTTCGGGAATAATTGTTGAACAGCGGGAATAGGTTTTAATTTGTTTCCTTTCTCCCGATTTGCTCAGTTCCAGCACTTTCTTATAAAGGCTCTTTTCGATAAAAGGTCCTTTCTTTACCGATCTTGACATACTCCCTTCCTACTTCTTTTTGCCCCGGCTGATAATAAACCTTGAAGAAGGTTTATGTTTTTTACGGGTCTTGTATCCCTTTGTGGGCTGTCCCCAGGGGGTTACAGGGTGAATACCCTTGTTTCTTCCTTCACCTCCGCCGTGCGGATGATCGACCGGGTTCATTGCCATACCGCGGACTGTAGGGCGTATTCCCTTCCAGCGTTTGCGTCCGGCTTTTCCCATATTTGTGTTCATATGATCTTCGTTGCCGACATTGCCGATTGTCGCGTAACATTTTCTAAATACCATTCTCATTTCGCCCGAAGGAAGTTTCACTGTTACATAGTCTCCCTCTTTCGCGGCGATTAAAGCTCCTGTCCCGGCGGAACGCACCATTTGGCCGCCCTTACCGAGAGTAAGCTCAATATTGTAAACATTAAAGCCTAACGGGATGTTCTCTAACGGAAGAGCGTTGCCTGATTCGATCGGAGCGGAAGGCCCCGATAAAATCTTCTGGCCTTTTTTTAATCCTTTGGGAGCGATAATATAACGCTTCTCGCCGTCCTTATAATAAATCAACGCGATATTCGAGCTGCGGTTTGGATCGTATTCAATCGCGGCGACAATGCCCGGAACGCCGATCTTGTCGCGTTTAAAATCAATTTCTCTGTATCTGCGTTTGTGTCCGCCGCCCTTATGGCGGACGCTGATGCGTCCGAACGAATCACGGCCTGAGCCGGATTTTTTCCCGCTTGTAAGATTTTTTTCTGGCTTTTTATCTTTGGTTAAATCCGAGAAATCAAGGCTTGTATACTGCCTCATGCCCGGTGTTATCGGTTTATATTTCTTGATACCCATAATTTACTTACCTTATACTCCCTCGAAAATAGCGATTTTTTCATCTTTAGGAAGCCGCACAATCGCTTTCTTCCAGGTGGAAGTATATCCCTTGCGGTAGCGAAGCCTTTTGGGCTTGCCGCCGACTACCATTGTTGTGCAGGAAATTGGATTTACATTAAATAACCTGCGCACCGCTTCTTTAATTTGTATTTTTGTTGCCGACTGAGCGACCTTAAAAACATATTTTCCTTCTTCGCGCATCTGGTTTGATTTTTCCGAAAGAACCGGTTCGATTAAAATATCTTCGTAAGAAATCATTGAGCAGCCTCCTTGGATGAAACATTAGCTGATTTGTCAGCGCTGTAAAACTCGCTTAAATTTTTCGCGGCGGTTTCCAGCATTAACACCTGACGGCCGTAAAAAAGTTCATGCGCCTGAAGACGGTTATAAGAAAGATATTTTAACCACGGAATATTCGCAGCCGCGCGTTTTAGTTTGGTATCATCGTCCTTTAAAATTAATACGGTGCGCACATCGCTTTCAAAATTATTCAAGATTGAAGCCAAATCTTTTGTCTTTCCGGATTCAACCGAAAAATCCTCGATAATTTTTAACGTATCGCTTTGCGCTTTCAAACTGAGAATTGATTTTAACGCCTGTCTTTTAGCCTTCTTAGGCATCGAATAGGAAAAGTCGCGCGGTTTAGGACCAAAGATAATGCCTCCGCCAACGAGTATCGGAGATTTTTTATCGCCTCTTCTCGCGCGGCCTGTGCCTTTTTGTTTATAAGGCCTTGCGTTTGATCCGTGAACTTCCGCTCTTCCTTTTGTGCTTGCGTTTCCCTGCCTTTTATTCGCAAGTTCATTGTTAACTGCATACCAGATTAAATCATCGTTTACAGGAAGACCGAAAACATTATCATCAAGATCGATGGTCCTGATTTCTTTGCCCTCTTTTGAATACACTTTTGCGTTCATTGTTTACCGTCCCTTCTTTACCGCGGAGCGTACAAATACCAAACCTTTGTTGATACCGGGAACGGCGCCTTTAATCAGAATAAGATTTTTTTCCGGATCCGTTTTTACAACTCTAAGACTTAACACAGTCACTTTTTCACGTCCCATGCGCCCGGGCAGCTTTCTGTTTTTGAAGGTTCTTGCAGGATATGTATTCTGTCCTGTAGAGCCGGGCTCGCGGTGAAATTTTGAACCGTGGGTTTTACGGCCTCCGCCGAATCCGTATCGTTTTACAACGCCCTGAAAGCCCTTGCCTTTTGAAACACCCGATACGTCAACATACCGGACGCCTTCCAGCACTTCGATACCAAGAGAATCGCCTACGGCCACTTCTTTTTCAAAATCGCGAAGCTCGCGGATTTTTTTCTTGGGCGGAATGTTTTCCGGAAACTGCCCCGCGCAGGCTTTTGTCAGGCGATTTTTTTTCGCATCGTCTATACCGATAACAACAGCGGCATATCCGTCTGCTTCTTTGGTTTTTGTGGCAATGACAACATTTGGGTCAATCCGCAATACCGATACCGGCATCAGATTCCCCGACTCGTCAAAAACCTGAGTCATTCCAACTTTTTTGGCATACAGCCCTAACATTGTGGCACTCCGTTCTATTGTTTAATCTCTACATCAACACCGGCGGGAAGCTCAAGTTTCATTAATGAATCCATAACTTCCGGCGAAGGGCTAATAATATCGATTAACCTTTTATGAGTCCGCATTTCAAATTGTTCGCGGCTCTTTTTATTCACATGAGGTGAACGCAATACCGTCACCTTATTAATTCTAGTCGGCAGCGGAATCGGCCCCGTAACTTTCGCGCCGGCTTTTCTTACAGCCATTGCGATTGATTTCGCGCTCTGATCAATTAATTCGACATCAAAACCGCGCAAGTGTACGCGGATTCCATCCTTTGCCATCATTCCTCCAAAACAAAATCGGCCTGACCAGTATCACATGATCAGACCAACAACAACTACTCTAAAATTTCTGTGACCTGACCGGAAGCTACGGTTTTTCCGCCTTCGCGGATAGCGAAGCGAAGCCCTTTTTCCATAGCGATCGGATGGATCAGCTCGCCTATAATTTCCGTATTATCGCCGGGCATTACCATTTCCTTGCCTTCCGGAAGTTTTACTGTTCCTGTAATGTCTGTTGTGCGGAAATAGAACTGAGGTCTGTAACCTGTAAAGAACGGGCTGTGACGTCCGCCTTCTTCTTTTGATAAGCAATAAATCTGACCTTTAAATTTGCTGAATGGTTTAATTGAACCGGGTTTAGCGAGAACCTGTCCGCGCTCAACTTCCTTTTTATCAATACCGCGCAGAAGAGTGCCGACGTTGTCGCCCGCCTGAGCGTCGTCAAGCAGTTTGTTGAACATTTCAATGCCGGTAATAACGGTTTTCTTTGTCGGCTTGATGCCTACAATTTCTACTTCTTCGTTGAGTTTAAGAACGCCGCGTTCTACCTTTCCGGTTACGACCGTTCCGCGTCCCTGAATTGTGAATACGTCTTCGATCGGCATAATAAAGGGTTTATCCGAATCGCGTTCCGGATCGGGGAAGTATGAGTCCATCGCCTGAAGAAGCTCATCGATGCATTTTGTCGCTTCGGGATTATCGGGTTCTGACATCGCCTTGAACGCCGCGCCTTTAATAATAGGAGTTTTATCTCCGGGGAATCCGTTAGCTGTAAGAACATCTTTTACTTCTTCTTCGACAAGTTCTACTAAGTCAGGATCGTCAAGAAGATCGATCTTATTAAGGAAGACGATCATGTTGGGAACGCCTACCTGACGCGCGAGAATGATATGCTCTCTTGTCTGAGGCATAACCGAGTCCGGCGCGGATACTACAAGTATCGCTCCGTCCATCTGCGCGGCGCCTGTGATCATGTTTTTGATATAGTCAGCATGTCCCGGACAGTCAATGTGCGCGTAATGCCTTTTGTCCGAGCGGTACTCAAGGTGCCTTGTATTAATAGTAATACCGCGGGCTTTTTCCTCCGGAGCGTTGTCAATTTCATCATAACTCATTACCTTGTCACCAAATTTTCTGGCGCAATGCATGGTAATAGCCGCAGAAAGAGTGGTCTTGCCGTGATCGACATGGCCAATCGTTCCTACATTCATGTGGATCTTTTCTCTAATAAATTTATCCTTCGCCATTTGTGTCCTCCTTAATGAACACTAATTATTTTTTCGCCGTACAGACAGTCTCAACTATCGTACAAATAAACAAAAATATTTACTTCTAAACATCAGTTTAGAATAATACAAAGTGAAGGGAAACGAATTTTACAAGCTGCGCATGTTTCAAGCTTTGCTTGTCGCGGAAAATCAGCGGTAACGCTTTATAAGCGTTGCTTCCAGCAATATCCACATCGTTCCACCTGTCTCATGCCGCATCAAACTGCCGGCACGAACGGTTTGGAAACAAACCAATTTATATATAAACTACCATCGGTAGTGAGCGAATGCCTTATTGGCTTCGGCCATTTTATGCGTGTCCTCTTTCTTCTTGAAAGCGGTCCCGGTATTATTATAAGCGTCTAAAAGCTCTGCTGCAAGCCTGTCTCCCATTCCTTTTCCAGAACGGGCGCGCGCCGCGTTAATTATCCAGCGCATACACAAAGCCTCGCGCCTTGTTTCCCGAATCTCGACAGGAACCTGATAAGTCGCGCCGCCGACGCGCCTTGATTTAACTTCTATTACAGGCTTTACATTATCTAAAGCTTTTAAGAAAACTTCAAGCGGCTCCTTATCAACTTTCGAGCCCAAAATCCCCAGCGCGTCATGAACAATGCGAAGACCGAGCGACCTCTTGCCTTCCCACATCATTCTGTTTACAAACTTTGAAACAACAACGCTGTTATATTTCGGATCGGGCAAAATGCCGCGGTCGATTGTTTTTTTCTTTCTTCCCATGTTCCTAACCTACGCCTTTGGCCTTTTTGCGCCGTATTTTGAACGGCCGCGTTTTCGATCTGCTACGCCTAATGTATCTTTCGCGCCGCGGATAATATGATAACGTACGCCGGGAAGGTCTTTTACGCGGCCTCCCCTGACCAATACTACTGAATGTTCCTGTAAATTGTGGCCGATTCCCGGAATATAGGCTGTTACTTCGGTTCCGTGCGAAAGACGCACACGGGCAACCTTCCTTAAGGCTGAATTGGGTTTCTTCGGCGTTACAGTCATTACGCGGGTACAAACTCCCCTTTTCTGCGGGCAGGATTTTAATGCAGGGGATTTCGTCTTGGATGTAATCTTTTGCCGTCCAGAACGAACCAATTGATTAATAGTAGGCATTCCTCAAAAACTCCTTAGATGAAAGGACACAGTCTTAGACTGTCTCCTTTGCCCCTTAAGAAAAATAAAGGGGTGAAGTTCTAATCTATCAAATAATGAAAAATGTGTCAAGAGGCTAAGGAAAAAATTTAAATAAATTTCATTCTTTGACATGGCTTTTTATCCATTCCCGAGCATAGCTCGCATCATACGAACCATCAGCCAGACCTAAACCAAATTCTACAAGCTCTTCATTAGTACAAGAAAAATCAAGATTGTTAGATTTAAGAAAAGCAATCATGGCTGTAACGCCTATTCGTTTATTACCGTCAATAAATGGATGATTTTTTATAAGTGAATAAACAAAATGAGCCGCTTTATCGATTAACGTTGGATACAGGTCGTTTCCTCCAAATGTCTGAAAAGGTGAATTTACCGACATATCGAGAAGATTCTCATCTCTAACACCATGCAAGCCGCCAATTTTATTAATTAATTCTTCATGAAAAATTATAATAGTTTCAGTTGCAGGGCGAATAACAAGTTTTGAAGTCATTTTTTGAAGTCATTTAGCGAGTTCTTCTAATGCCGGACGATATTGCTCAATTATATCTGAGACCATCGAAACAGCATCTTCTTTTGACATGGCTGCGTATTTTGGATTTTCTACAACCGGAGTAAAGGTGAGAACTACTTTCCCGGCAGGTACTTCGCGTGGAACTTCAATTGTCCGTCGGCCTTCCGCCGGAATTTCTACGGTTTGCGTAATGGTCATGAGGTTAATATAGCAGAAAAAAAGGTAGATATCAACATATCGTGTAATGATGAAATATCGTAGGCAAGTAGCCCGCTGAGGTGACAGGCACTGGTAGATTGTAAACGTTAAATATATACAAATATTTACCACTAACCACACAAACGATTTGAACATACGCTTAGATAAAATATATTTACCCCTTTATAACCACGTATAGTTATTGAATATATCTAAGATATTAAAAGCAAGAATCGAACTATGAGTTCGTGATGTTAGTGCCGTTCGCGGCAAAGATTCTTAGAAAATTGGTTGTACAAAGGTGTCAAAAAGGCTACTGCCGCAATGATGTCCGGGCAGCGATGCATATACTACTTAAATTCAAATTAATGATATAATTCTATTATGGAATTTTTTGAAGTTATCGAAAAAAGGTATTCGCACAAAGAGAGATTTTCATCCGCTCCTGTCCCGCTTAAAGACCTTGAACTGATCGCGAAAGCAGGACTTGCAGCACCTACGGGAAACAACAGCCAATGCGTCCGATTGATAATACTGCCGGATAAAGAAGCGATAAAACCGCTTTATGAAGCTTCTCCTTCGGAAATTCTTTTATCAGCGCCTTCTGCAATCGCGCTTTTAACCGATAGTTCGGTTATTACAGGAAGATTTAATTTCGAAGTTGAAGATTACAGCGCAAGCGCAGCTCAAATGCTGTTAGCCGCAACTGCATTAGGTTATGTATCGCTTTGGCTTGACAGTCCGTACTTTGAAGAAGACAAACAAAAAGCGGCTCTTGCCTCCCTCGGCGTTATCAATCCATATCCGCGCTTTAAAGCGGAAGAAACGATAACAGCAAAACCTGAAAATGGTTCTCATTTTAAGGGGTATAGCCTTCGCGTTGTGCTGCCGGTTGGTTTTCCTGAAAGCGAAGGGAAACGCAGAAGTAAATTGACTTTTGATGAGAGGGTTTATTACAGGGCATTTGGTTCGGGAAAAAATCCTACTTCATAACAAGCCATGAAAAAACAGCGATTAGAGCAAGCAGCAAGCCAAAACCTGCGGCATACATCCAAAAAGGCAGCGGTTCAGCGCTTTGATACGTTTTGGGAGGCGGTTTCATTTTAATGTTTTTACCCTGAGTAACCGGGGCTGAGTAGCCGCACATCGGGCAGCCGTTCATGAACATTCTATCCGGCCCTGAGAAAGAGCACATCGGGCACCGGATAGATGCAAAAAAGCGGGAGCAATAAGGGCATTGCTTTACTTCACTGCCAACTTCGTAGCCGCAGTTATCACAATAAAAACGCGGTTTCTTTTTAAACGCCATTAATATATTATCGAAATAAATCTCTTTTTATTAAAATGTGAAAACCTAAAAAACCGGAGTTTTTTAATTGTTTTTCAAATCAACGTTTAAGCTGAACATTTATCGGAGGCGCCTTTATTGGGACAGCTGTTACACGGAGAAGAAGGCGCGGCGTCCGTTTTCGGTTCTGTTTTTTCCGTTGATTTGCCGGCTTTAGCTGAAGGCACGCTTGAGGATTTGCTCTTATCGGTAACATAAAAACCGGAACCTTTAAAAATTACGCCTGTACCGCCGAAAATTAAACGGCGAATCTCCTGTCCGCACTTTGGGCATTCTTTGATCGGCGGATCTTTCATGGATTGAAAAACTTCAAAATCATGTCCGCAGCTTTTACATTCATACTCATAAGTAGGCATCATCGTATCCTTATCGCATTATAAGCGGGGTTTCCCGCGCATGGAATAATAACAAAATATAATTTTATGGTCAACAGCACATTTTATCATCATGTAAACCGGCGTATTTACGCATTTTTCCGGATACCTTTTTACCTGTAAGACTGCAATTAAATCCCAAAAAACATACTAAAAACTTCGAGCATTTCTTTATCATTTAAAACGCCGGTTTTTATTTCCAGGCTGTTATCTTTTTGAACCGGCGTGTTTGCGAAAAGCAGCGTACCGAATATTAAACCTGAATCTTCCGACATAAATACACGCGCTACGTTCAGCATTGCCGCCATACCGCGCGCATATTGCTGGTTTTCAAGCTGGAATCTTAAAACAGCTTCATATCCGCTTTCCAAAGGAAAAATATTTATAAAAAGCTGCTGAACGGGAATTTGAACAGGGATACCTGCGTTTTGGAAAACCCGCGTAATTGTTTTATCAGGATCAATAAGCCAGCACGAAAGAGGAGAACCTGCGCGGAAAGCGTTAAAGCCCTCGGGGATTTCCGCCTGTAAATCGGAAGAAGTCGTCCGCGGTTCTAAAGGCGTATTATTTAATGACGCGGCGGCAAACGCCTGTTTTGATGTCAGAGCGATAGAAAGTTTACCTGCGGCGGAATACCAATAACTGCCCGAAGAAGACCGCATGCTTTTCCAGTTCTTATTAAAAGTAAAACCAAAACCCGCGCCAAAGCTCGGATAATTCCCCCATGCCGCAAGCTGGAAACGCTTTCCGCTGCTTTCCGGAAACAACGCGGCCACAGCCATGCCTGTTTTGTCAAGAAGCTGAGAAGTCTGCTCGTCTTTTAATTCCGCGATTGGCAGAAGGTCAAGAACCGGCCGCGCTTTGGTTACATCGGCGAAAAGATAAACAGAAGCGCCCTTTTCCAGCGGGACAAATTTCTCTTCCTGCATAAACGACTGCGGAATAACAGGAGTTGTTTTGCACGTAACAAAAAGAAGAATGAACATAAAGGCGAAAAAGGCGCTAAATGAAATAAATAATTTAAAACGCGGAACGCGGAAAAGTGCCTTGAGAAAAACCTGAAGAATTTTTAACTCTTTAATATTTTTACTAACCATGTTTCATCTCCGCGGGAAGCTTCGCCGGAAGCTCCTGCCTCTATTGGAATTTGTCCGTCAGCTTTTACCCATTCGGATTTAACAGCGAGAGTTTCAGATGCGGCGATATCGCCGAAACGGTTCCATGCTTCCTTAAGGGAATCGTTTCCGTACAGAATTAATTCGATTCGATCTGTAACAGATAATCCCATTTCCTTTCGCGCGTTTTGAATGCCGCGAATCAAGTCGCGGATATCGCCTTCCATTTTAAGTTCGCCCGTGATTTCCGTATCAAGTCCTACTGTGAGGGTTCCTTCGTTAAGTACGCGAAGATTCGCTTTTTCTTTACGGCGGATATCAAGTTTACCGGAAGTTATCTCTAGCGTCCGAAAACCGCCGTCCGCGGAAGGAACATCGATTGATAAGGACGCGCCTTCTATAACGCTGTAGATTTCCGCGTGGCTGAACTCTTCGATTTTCGCGGCGGCGGCTTTCATATCTTTTCCGAGTTCTTTTCCAAGCACGCGGAAATTAGCTTTTACTTCATATTCGACTAACGCTTCTTCATTATCGGAAAAGATCAATTCTTTTACATTTAATTCCTCACGGATGATATCAGCCATTCCGATAAGGGATTTTTTTTCGTCTTCGTTTCGCGTAACAAGCTCCGCCCTGCGGAGGGGCTGCCTCATTTTTATATTATACTGCGAGCGCAGCGACCTTCCGATTGAAACGGCGGACATAACGGACGCCATGCGGGACTCAAGGGATTTATCGCGTCTTTTTTCGTCTGGTACGGGAAAATCCGCAAGATGAACAGACAGAGGATCGCTTTCCTGCCTGAGATTCTGCCAGATTGCGTCGGTTGTAAAAGGCATAAAAGGAGCGGCGACTGTTATAAGCGTTTTAACAGCTTCGTATAACGTACCGTACGCTTCGAGTTTATCGCTGTCGTTCTCACTGCGCCAAAACCGGCGGCGCGAGCGGCGTATGTACCAGTTATTTAAAAGATCGATAAATCTCAGAATTGGATCGATTGCGCGGCTTAAATCGTATGCGTCTAACGCCGCCGCGGTTTTTTCGACAAGGGTCTGCGCCTCGGAGAGTATCCAAATATCCAGCGGATTAACGGGATTATCGCACGCGCCGCTTGCTGTCACTTTATCAATATTCGCGTAAGTGATAAAAAAACTGTAGGCGTTCCAAAGCGGGATGATGATGCTTTTCATCACTTCGCGCACTCCGTCGTCAGAGTAACGAAGATCGTCCGCCTTCACCACAGCGGAATGCACAAGGAAAAGGCGAAGTGAGTCGGCGCCGAACTGATCTATAACTTCGTTTGGATCAGTGTAGTTGCGGAGACTCTTGCTCATTTTCTTGCCGTCAGGCGCAAGCACCAAACCGGTGACAATGCAGTTTTTAAAAGCGGGCTTTTTAAAAAGAGCCGCGGCAAGAACTGTGAGCGTGTAAAACCATCCCCGCGTTTGATCCAGCCCTTCGCTGATAAAAAAAGAAGGAAAATGGTTTTCAAAAAATTCCTTGTTTTCAAAAGGATAATGATTCTGCGCGTAAGGCATTGCACCTGATTCAAACCAGCAATCGAGAACTTCGCTCACGCGCATCATTGTTTTTCCGCACCCGCAGGGAATTGTAATTTCATCGACAAAATGCTTATGAAGATCATCAGGGTAAACCCCGGAAAGCTCTTTAAGCTCCGCGCGGCTGCCCACGCAAATAACTTTACCGCAGGACTCGCACCGCCAGATTGGAAGCGGGTTGCCCCAGAAGCGGCTGCGGCTGATAGCCCAGTCGCGCGCGCCTTCCAGCCACTTGCCGAACCTTCCTTCTTTGATATGATCGGGAACCCAGTATATCTGATCGTTTGCAGCTAACAAATCATTCTTGATTTTTTCGACGCTGACAAACCACGAACCGACAGCGCGGTAGATAAGAGGGCTTGAGCACCGCCAGCAGTGAGGATACGAGTGAAGGATTTGATCGCGCTTTAGCAATTTTCCATCTTCTTTTAATTTTTCGATAATTGCCTTATCCGCATCTTTAACAAATAATCCTTTAAAATCCGTCACTTCATCGGTAAACTTACATTCGCTGTCTACAGGACAAATGACGGGAATCCCGGTTCCTTTTAAAACGCGCGCGTCGTCTTCGCCGAAACCGGGAGCGGTGTGAACAATGCCGGTGCCGTCTTTTGTAGTTACAAAGTCACCCAGAAAAGTGCGAAAGGCGAAAGGCGTATCTTTAAAGTACGGAAAAAGCGGTTCGTATTGAATACCAGCAAGTTCACTGCCTTTTTTTTGCCATATGATTTTATAACCGGTTTCGTTTTTATAGAACGCGGATAACCGCGCCTGCGCGAGAATATAATACTGCGGATCGGGAATTTTGGATTGGGTATTGGAGAGATCTTCAATCAGTACGTAATCTATATCCGCGCCAAGCGTTAGAGCCAGATTTGAAGGAAGCGTCCAAGGAGTAGTTGTCCACGCTAGAAGATATGTGTTAGAAGGAAAATTTATTTCTTCGCTGTTACCTTTACCCTGTTCATTTACCTTGAACTTCACCGTTATCGCAGGATCATGAACATCCTTGTAACCGCCGAGATTCAACTCATGATTGGAAAGAACTGTTGCGCATCTTGGACAGTAAGGGAGAATGTAATGACCTTCGTAAAGAAGTCCCTTTTCCCATAAGGATTTCATAACCCACCAGATCGATTCCATGTAATCTGAATCCATAGTTTTATAATCGTTGTCAAAATCGACCCAGCGGCCAAGCCGGGTAATTGTGGTTATCCATTCATTAACATAACGGAGAACCGAAGCGCGGCAGGCTTCGTTAAATTTCGCTATGCCGTATTCTTCGATTGCGGACTTTGATGAAAGACCGAGTTCTTTTTCAATTAAATTTTCTATAGGAAGGCCATGGCAGTCCCAGCCGAACCGCCGCTCGACTTTTTTGCCTTTCATCGTCTGATAACGCGGGATGATATCTTTAATTGTGCTTGGCACAAAATGGCCAAAGTGCGGAAGGCCTGTAGCAAATGGAGGGCCGTCATAAAATACAAACTCACCGGCATCCTTTCGCTGCGATATGGATTTTTCGAATATTTGATTTTGTTTCCAGAATTCAAGGATTTCTTCTTCAAGTTTCGGAAAATTAACTTTTGCATCAACCTGTTTGTACACAACAATCTCCTGTAAAAAATATTAAAACAGTATGACATAAAAAAAGCGATGTTTCTATACTCGAATCATCTATAGAGGCTGTTCCAAAACTCTGGTTAAAATACTTTTCATAAAATGCAAATATAGCGACTGTACCCAGCCTTGGGAGGCTAAAATGGCAGGAATTTTTACACGTGTTTTCTGACGAGTTTGTCCAGCGTTTCAATTTTTAATATTAAATTAATATCCTAGCGCCGGACAAACCCACTTACAAAACTTAATTTAACGCAACCATAGACGCCTCCCAATGCTGAATACAGTCGCCATATTTGGATATCATTAAATGAATCTTAACAGAAGCTGTTCCAAAACATTAACAAATAATATATATTTAAATAACCAATACGGCATATGCGGGAAGCCTCGACAGCGTCTATAGCAGTTTTTGCAACGGTTATATCATCAAGTCCGATGTTATTAAAATATCATATAAAATCTTTTCATTAAATTAATTTTAGCTGCCTGAACGGGAGCATCGGACTCGTCAAAAAACACTTTTACAAATTTCTGCTATCCTAGCTGTCGGGGCTTTCCGTATATGCCTTATTGGCAGTTTGAAAAAAATTGTTTTTTACAGTTTTGGAACAGGCTCACTTTAATATAATGATCTATTGTTAATAGCAAATTAATAAATTAAAATACTTATATGGAAAAACAATACCACATTGGCTTTGACGGCAGTCACGGCGCTGAGTACGCAATCCTTCCGGGTGACCCGGGCCGTGTAGAAAGAATCGCTTCGTATATTGAAAATCCGCGATTCCATTGTCAGAACCGCGAGTATACAACATGGCTCGGTGCGCTCGAAGGCAAAACTGTGATGATAATTTCCACCGGAATGGGCGGTCCTTCTACCGCGATCGGAGTTGAAGAACTTTACGCTACAGGCGTCCGCAACTTTATCAGAGTCGGAACTTGCGGAGGCATGGCGCTTCCCGTGATCGGCGGCGATATTGTTATTGCGACTGGCGCAATAAGGCAGGAAGGTACAACCCGCGAATATGTGCCGGCGGAGTTTCCCGCTGTCGCGAATCTTGATGTTACAAACGCTCTTGCGGAAGCCGCGAAAAAACTCAATTTTAAATGGCACGCAGGAATTGTTCAGTGTAAGGATTCGTTCTACGGTCAGCATGATCCCGACAGAATGCCCGCGGGTTTCGAACTAAAAGCCAAATGGGAAGCGTGGAAAAAAGCCGGATGCCTCGCGTCGGAAATGGAAAGCGCGACTCTTTTTATCGTGAGCCAGATACTGGGAGCAAGAGCCGGATGCGTATTAAATGTTGTATGGAATCAGGAACGCGAAAAAGCGGGTCTCGAAAATCCCAGAAGCCATGATACAGAAAACGCGATAAAAACAGCCGTCGAAGCTGTAAAGATTTTAATCAAAAAAGAATAATGGAGTTTACTGGAAACTTCATTTTATCCTGTGCCGGCACGTTTAAATTTATTTAGGTCTGCATCCTTCGGATGCTTTACCGATGTCCGCGGCGCGGACGGTTGGTATCCTCAACCAAGCCCGAAGGGCGAAGGTTCCCCTCTTGATAAATCCAACCTCAATTATTTTAATGTTTAATTTATCCTGCGCCGGCACGTTTAGATTTATTTAGGTCTGCATCCTTCGGGTGCTTTACCGGTGCCCAATGTCGTAAGGGATGCCGGCTGACTTGGGGGCTTGGGAGAATTTTGAACTGAAGGCGAGAACAATAAGAGTCGCAAGATACGGTACCATCTTGTATACATAAGCGGGTATTGGAACAGCTCTCATAAAATCAATTCCTGAGTATGATGAAGAAATCGCTTTCATAAAGCCGAAGAAAAAAGCGGCTGCGAGAATACGGCCGGGTTTCCATTGGCCGAAAATCAAGACAGCAAGAGCGAGAAAGCCGTAGCCTGAAACTTCGGGGTTAAACTCAATGGATGTCGGAATAACAAACACAAGACCGCCGAGACCCGCGAGGGCTCCTGAAATTAATACTCCAGCGTAGCGCATAGCGTATACATTAATGCCTGCCGCGTCGGCCGCCTGAGGATGTTCTCCGCAGGAGCGAAGCCGGAGGCCGAAACGGGTTTTATAGAGAAAGAAGGCTGAAAGAATAAGGATTAAAAAACCGAGGAAGGTGGTGATATAAGTGTTTATAAAAAACATCGGGCCGATAAACGGAATGTCACCTAACAGCGGAACTTTCTCTATTCTGAACTGATTAACAAAAGGTATCTGCTGGACTGTGCGGATTGAACGGGCTATGTAAACCGCGATCGCGGGAGCAAGCATATTTATTGCCGTTCCGCTTATTATCTGATTCGCTTTCATGTTAATCGACGCGTAAGCGTGAAGAAACGAAACCGCAGTTCCTGTAAGAGCGGAAACAAAGACCGCCATCAATAATACAGGCTGTCCCGGAATAAAACGCTGAACAAAATTGATAAATAAAATGCCGGAGAACGCGCCCATGATCATGATGCCCTCAAGCGCGATATTAACAACGCCTGAACGCTCCGAGAACATTCCCCCGAGCGCGACTATCAAAAGAGGTATAGAGAAAAACATTGTCTGCTGAACAAGGAAGTAAATCATGTTCAGAATATTCATAACTCGCCTCTTTTTCGTTTTTTAATCGAATTAAAAAGATTTTTAACGATGAGCGCAAACGCGCTGAAGTAAATTATAACCGCGATAATAATATCGATAATCTGCGGAGGATAATCGAAAAGCTGCATATTAAAACCGCCTACATTTAAATAAGCGATTAAAAGACCCGAAAAAATTATTCCAATGGGATTATTAAGGCCTAACAGAGCGACGGGGATTCCGTTAAAGCCTTCCTGCGCGAGTATGTCAACAACATTTATGCTTCTGCCGGCTCCTCCAAGATACAAGAGCGCGCCGCCTAACCCCGCAAGAGCGCCAGCGATAATCATCGAAAGAATGATACTGCGTTTTTCATTTATGCCGGCGTAACGCGCTGCGTCCCGGTTGAAACCGCACGCTTTAAGCTCATAACCGAATGATGTTTTTTCAAGAATAAAGAAAATAATTACAGCGAAGATGATCGCTATAAAAATACCTGAGTTTACGCTGGATACCCTGAAACCGTCGCGGAATATTTCATCCATTCCCAATTTGGGAAGATTAGCAGTATTCGCCACTCTCATACTTTGATTATGCAGCGAATTATACATAGTCTTAGTTACAAGATAATTAACAAGATACATGCCGATGTAGTTTGTCATTATACATGAAATAACTTCATGAACATTTAAAAGCGCTTTAAAAATTCCGGGAATCGCTCCCCAGACCGCTCCCGCGATAATTGCAGCTAACAGAGCGGTGATCCAATGCAGATGCCCCGGAAGAAAATCGCATTTTACTCCGACAAGAATCGCGGCGTATGCGCCTGCGATAAACTGCCCAGCGGCTCCGATATTAAAAAGCCCGGTGCGCGCGGAAAAACCGACAGAAAGCCCGGTCATTATAATCGGAGTGGCAAAATATAAAACCTGTCCAAAATTATTTAAGTCGGAAAATCCGGCTGTAAGAATCGCGTTAAATCCAAAGAGAGCCTGCTGCGCGTTAGATATTAAAAGAATAATAAGACCGGCAAGAAGCCCGACAACAACTGCGGTTACGGAAGAAAACGCCTCAATAACAGAATCAGTTAAAAGCTGCGGCCGTTTTCCGGAAGCCGGAAAGCTAGATTTTAATTTCATGCCGCACCCTGCTGCCGCTTGGAGCCTGACATATAAAGCCCTAAATCCTGATAAGTCGTTTCCTTTGGACGGACATCGGCGACGATTTTTCCTTCGTGGATAACGAGGATTCTGTCGCTTACATCCATTACTTCATCAAGTTCAAGCGAAATTAAAAGCACCCCCCTTCCCTTGTCGCGCTCTGTGATAAGCTGTTTGTGGATATATTCGCATGCCCCGACATCAAGCCCTCTTGTCGGCTGAACCGCGACAAGCAGGCGGGAATCGCGGGAAATTTCACGCGCGATAATCGCCTTCTGCTGATTGCCGCCTGACATGCTGCGCGCGATAGTCTGGGCTCCCTTACCGCAGCGGATATCAAAAGTCTGGATCAGGTTATCCGCGAATTTATTTATTTCTTTAAATTTTAAAAAACCCAGTTTTTGAAATCTGGGTGAAAAATAATTCTGAAGAATCAGATTAAAACCAAGATTATAATCAAGCACAAGCCCGTGTTTATGCCTGTCTTCGGGAATGTGCGCGAAACCGCGCGAGCGTATACTGCTGCCTGATATATCTTTTCCTTCTAAAGAAATTTTTCCGGAAGAAGCTTCAAGCATTCCGGCAAGAGCGAGCACCAGTTCCTGCTGGCCGTTACCGTCGATTCCCGCAACACAGACTATTTCGCCGGAGCGCACCTGAAAGCTTGCGTTATTTACAAGAGCTTTACTGTGTCTTTTGCCGAAGACGGTAAGATTCTCAACGTTTAAAATAACTTCGCCGGGACTGCTTTCGGTTTTATCAACGGAAAGATTAACTTTTCTGCCTACCATCATTTCGGATAATTCTTCTTTGGAAACGGAAGCAACATCGACAGTGCCGATGCATTTCCCTTTTCTTAAGACAGTGCATCTGTCCGCAATTAATTTAATTTCGTCTAGTTTATGCGTAATGAATAAAATAGATTTACCTTCCGCGACAAGGTTTTTCATTATGTGCATAAGCTCTTCGATTTCCTGAGGAGTCAGAACCGCTGTCGGTTCGTCAAAAATCAATATTTCATTTTCGCGGTAAAGCATTTTTAATATTTCGACCCGCTGCTGCATTCCGACAGTTATCTCGGAAATTAAAGCGTCGGGATTAATTTCTAATTTGTAATGTTTTGAAAGGTCTGTTACCTGACGGCGCGCGCTGTCAAGTTTAAGAATGCCGTGTCTGACAGTTTCAGCGCCGAGAATAATATTTTCCAATATTGTAAGATTGTGAACAAGTTTGAAGTGCTGATGAACCATGCCGATTCCCAGCTTCCTTGCGTCATTAGGTCCGTGGATATGGACTGTCTCTCCGTTTTTTTTAATGACGCCCTTTTCGGCCTGATACAGACCGAAAAGGATGCTCATAAGCGTGGATTTGCCCGCGCCGTTTTCACCTAACAGAGCGTGAATTTCGCCTTTTTTAAGTTCCAGCGTAATGTCATCGTTGGCGGTAATTCCGGGGAATACTTTCGTAATCCCCGCCATCTCTATCAGGTGACTCATGATGCTTCAGCCGAAGGGCTTTTATCTTATTACGGTTACATTAGTGATTGTAACAGGCACAACCCCGACAGGGCTTCCGTCATCTGAAAGATTTTCCATTCTTGGAATTGAACCGGCCGCGAGCCTTCGGAATATATTATCATAATCGGCCTGTGAAAAACTCCGAAATCTGGAGGTTGACATTGGAAGAGCTACGCCGTTGTTCGCGGCTGTAAAAGTCAATGTCTGTCCGGCGGGGAATCTGCCTGCGTAGAAAGCCGCGATACAGTCATAAACTGATTCTCTTAAGCCCTTCATGGCGGAAGTAATAACGGTGCGGGATTGATCCGCCTGATCGATGTCAACGCCGATAACGGCTTTTCCTGTCTGTTCGGCTGCCGCCATTACAGAGTTACCTACAGCTCCGCCGCACGCGAATATAACTTCGATGCCGGCATTATACCAGGAGGCTGACATTGTCTGAACCTCAGGTGTGGCGCTGAAATGTCCCGTATAATGGTAATTAACTGTAATCGCACCGCTTGCTAATCCAAGTTCCGCCGCCGCGTATTCCGCGCCCTGAACAAATCCGTAGCCGAAGCGTACTACAGCGGGAACCGCCATGCCGCCCATAAATCCGAGTCTTCTGTAACCGTCTTTAACAGCGGCATAACCTGCCAGGAACCCTGCCTGATCTTCAGCGTAAAGAACGCCAACAGTATTATTGGCGGTTCTAAAATTTGTATAGTCTTCGTTGTGCGGAACACCGTCAATCAGAATAAAGTTTACATTCGGATACCTGTCCTGAGCTATGAAGATAGGCGTTTCGAAAAGGAAACCCGGGGTTACAATTACTCTCGCGCCGCCGCGGACAGCAAGATCGATCGTCGATAAATATGCGTTATCGCTCTGCTCGGCCGGCTGGTAATACCTGTGGGTGATGTTATTCTGCTGGGCATAACGAATAAGCCCTTCCCATGAGCCCTGGTTAAATGATTTGTCGTCAATTGTGCCAAGGTCAGTAATAAGAGCAAGCTCAAAAGTCTGCTGCGCCGCCGTTCTGCTATCACCGGAAGTCCCCTGCTGCTGACGATTACATCCGCTAAGTACCGCTAATGCTGCCAAAAAGAGCAAAATAATGCAGATTTTTTTGGAAAATTTCATAAATTATCCCTCCTAATTAAGATATTTATTATAAGAGACAGAATAAAAGAGAAAAATGGTTATGTCAATCGGGTAAAAATGATATCTTTCCCATAAAAAATGTTAAATAAAAAGACCCTAAAATGATTGTTAATTAAAATAACTTTTAATTTTTTAAAACTATTCTGTAAAGCAGTAATATAAAGGGCTTAACCGGATGGTTTAACAATAAAAAGACCAGTACTTAAAGAATATAATTTTCAAGATAATACTTTTCCTCATGAATGCCAATAATAATATCGTCAATAAGAAACAAATGAATCCCTGTTTCTTTAAATAAAAAAGCGGACTCCTTATCCGTGAATATATATAGCACTTCTTTTCTTGGCCCATTCATTAATAAATAATCTTTTTCTTTAGCAATATTTTCACTAATAACCTTAGAATTAGTTCTGGCAAGATACGCATCATTAACAGTTAACTTATTATCAGCTGCGAATTTTAAAAAAGAGTATAATTTTACATAACCATCCATAAAAAATATATTATTATAATCTTCTGAAAGATTATCCCAAACAGGTGAAGGCAGCTCAGTTTGCCATGTAATTCTAGATTTTAACCAGCCGCCTCTTTCGGTAAACCAAGGATTCAAATCAACCCATTGGATTACTAATAAAATACTCAATACAAGTAAAGCTTTTTTCTTGAATTGTTTTCCAATCAGCCAGAAACAAAAAATAATAATAATATAAACAACAGGCCATGTATATCTTCCTGTTGATCTAAAAATACTCCAGATATATTCAATTGGATATGGTACAGGAAATTTAAAAAGTATGTATTGATTAAAGGTAATAGACGGCGAGAAAGAAAATAATAGGAACGAAATAACAACGCCAAAAACATACGGCGTTAATTTATGTTCCTTAATAATTAGTAAACTTTGGTTGTTTTTCCTGAATAAAATAAAAATAAAGTAAATAAGAGCAATTATAATTCCCAATCCAAGATAAGAATTTCCTTCGTATTGGGTAATGCCAGCCAGCGGCATATCCTTGATAAATCGAGACATTCCAATGGGATTAATAAATGCGTTTAAATTCGCGCTGGCGGTTCCAAGCCTGCCTGTGCTGGAATTTACAAAATAAAACGCGCCTAAAATAAACATTGTTATTATTAATGAAATAAAGCTTACACTGATAATAATGCTTTGATTTAAAATTTTTTTATATAAAAAATATTCACGTAACTGGCTAAAGAACATAAATATAATCACCATTGGAACAAAATACAAATGAATCATGGCTGATAAAATCATCAGACAACTCCATGAAATAATTTGTTTTTTGATTGTTAGGTTTTTTTCTAAACATAACAGTATGCACAATAAAATAATGAAATGCGCAGCCAAAGAAGTATGAAAATATAAACGCCAAATCATAATTGTTGATACTAAAAAAAACATTGAACCAAGAACTGAACAAATAGTATTACCGCCTATTTTCCTGATAATCAGCGCGCCAAGTCCTCCTTGTAAAATAAAACAAATAATTCCAAAAAGCCCGAAATATTGAAATTGTTCAGGCAAAATAGGCGACAATAACTTAAAAACCAGCGCAAAAACTGGAATTGAGTCAGTGTAAATCATGGAAATTGTAAATGGATGAACTATATTATCCATTAACCCAAATGGAAAATACCATGATGAATTTCGAAATAATCTCCATCCAAGATAATGCTGAGACAGATCACCTCCGGACATAAGCCAGTCAACATAAGTAAAATCCAAAATAGCAGTTCCATAGATATAAATAAAAAATATTATTCCAAGAAAACTTCCGTAAATAAAAACAAAAAATGATGTGTTAAAAAATTTGCTCTGTCGAAAATAATTAAGAATATATATAAATTTTCGTGTTAAGGAACCAAAATATTGCCGAAATCTATAAAAATGATAACAAACAAAAACTAATATGGCAAAAAGCGGAAACCTTAGCCATTCCGGAGTATTAAAATTAACTTTTATTACCATATATGCGCTTAAATATACACCAAACGCTAATAATAGAAACAAAGAAGAAATAATAAAATTCTTCCGTACATAAAAATACCAAACAATAACACAAAAAAAAGTGAATCCGTAACAGAATCCAAATAAATATTCCATCCATATGACAGGATCATTCAGAGATCTATTTAATATAGTTTCGGCAATAATAATAATGTAATCAATTATTTTGGACTGCATTAAAATAATACACGCAATAAAGCAAAGTATAGATAATATAAGTAAGATATATTTTATTTTTTTATATTCCAGAATTTTAATTAATTTAGCTAACACTGCTCACTCCTTTTCATTTTAAAAACGACCAAGCGCTGCCCAAGATAATTAATTCCGGTAAAAATACACATCCCGGAAAACAATGCGATGTTTTCTCTTATTTTTTGCGGGCTGTCTTTTAATAAAAAATTCATTGCAGGCTTGGAAATTCCATATGCAATCAAATATGAAAATAAAATTACCGTAATAAAAGAAACAACCATAAAAACCGACCATTGCTTTACATTGAATGTAAAATATTTGTTTAAGAAAAAACTTAATATGCTGGTAAAAATATAGTTACAAGCGGAAGATACCCAATAGCCAAAATACGCGGCATTATACAAAACAAACATTATCGCAGAGCCAACAATTGTATTAATAATTCCGACTAAAATAAATTTTAAAAATTTCCTGTCAAAAACCGCGGGTATATTCACATCGCTTCCTTAATGATATAATGAGGGCGGCGTTTAACTTCTGTGTGGATTTTTGCCACATACTGACCTAATATCCCTGTAGAAAAAAGCTGAACACCGGAACAAAAAAGAATTATACAAATAGTCGAAGCCCAGCCGTCAACAGGATCTCCCCATATCATTCTCCTTATGACAATAAAAACAATAAAAATTAAAGAAAGCATAAACAATATAATTCCAAGCACCGATGCGATTGAAAGAGGTTTGGAAGAGAACGCAATTATCCCGTCGATAGAATATAAAAACAGCTTCCAGAATGACCACTTGGTTTTACCCTTTTTTCGTTCAATGTTTTCATACTCAAACCATTTTATTTTAAAGCCAATCCATGGGAAAATACCTTTTGAAAACCTGTTATGTTCCTGTAATGTTAAAATCGCATTCAAATATTTTCTGTTCATCAGCCTGAAATCCCGTGCGCCGTCTACGATTTCTATTTCCGCGATTTGTTTCATAAACGCATAAAAATTTCTTGCAAAAAATGAACGAACCGGCGGTTCTCCGGTTCGATTTACCCTCCGTGTTCCGGCGCAGTCAAATTCTCCCGAGCTTACAGCTTCCAGCATTTGAGGGATAAGAGAAGGCGGATCCTGTCCGTCTGCGTCGAGGGTAACAATGTATTCCCCTTGCGCCGCTTCCATGCCGACAAGCATAGCAGCTTCCTTTCCGAAATTTCTTGAAAATGAAAAAAAGTGAACGCGATTATCCTGTTTAGCAAGATTTTGCAATATAATTAAAGTGTTATCTTTTGACCCGTCATCTATAAAAATAATTTCAAATAATTTATTAAAAGAAACGCAAATTTTAACAGCTTCATCATAAAAAGCAGGAATGGCTTCTTCTTCGTTATAACATGGCACAACTAATGAGATGTTAACTTTAATAGCAGGATTTTTATTTTCCATTGTGTTTTCTTCTTAAAAATTCCATAAAATTTTCAAAAAAATGATTCAAAACATCATTATACAAATATTAATGTACTATTTCATAATTGTAAATACCTATCAGGTATATAAACTAAGATAAAATGACTTATTAGTGTTATATGACTGATATACGTAAAGTATTGGCAGCTAACATAAAATCCTTCAGAAATGAGATGGGTCTAACCCAGTCCAAACTTGCTGAGCGGGCAAATACAAGCACTCGCCACATTGCAATGATTGAAGTATGTAAAAATTTTCCCTCGCCTGAAATGATTGAACGTATCGCCGGAGCTTTACAGAAAGATACAATTGATTTATTTTCTATCCCTCCAGTTCAAAAAGAATGGAAGAGAACCATTCTTACAGATATTGAGAAATTAATAAACGCTAAATTGAATGAGTTAAATAATGAAAACGCAGAATAAAATTAATGCTGTTATTCTATGTTCATCAGCTCTCAACTATCATGACAATCGAAGTTTGAATTCCTGCGGGGCTCCCGCCTGTGTCAACCCGTTCAATTCTGGGGATAGTGCCGTTCGAAAGCAGTCTGTAGATATTATTATAATCTGACAAATTAAATGTTCTGAATTTTGAAGTTGACATTGGAAGTCCGATGCCGTTATTTGCGGCATGGAAAATCAATGTTTGTCCGCCGGGGAATGTGCCTGAGTAAAAAGAGGCGATGCTTTCGTAAACCGATGTCTGAAGCATCTTCATGGCGGAAGTTATTACCGCGGGAGATTCGCCTGACTGATCGATATCGACGCCGATCACTCTTCCGCCTGTTATTTCAGCCGCGGCTATGACAGAACTTCCCATTTCTCCTCCGCAGGCGAAAATCACTTCGATCCCGCTGTCATACCATGCGGTCGCAAGCGCCTTCGCCTGAGCCGAAGCGGTAAAACTTCCTGTGTAATGGTAGTTCATCGTTACTGAACCGGGTGATAACCCTAACTCCTGCGCGGCATATTCCGCGCCCTGAATAAATCCATAGCCAAAACGAATAACAGAACGCGCCGCAGTTCCGCCGAAGAAACCGAGTTTTCGGTATCCATCTTTAACAGCCGCGTACCCCGCAAGGAATCCGGCCTGATCTTCAGCGTAAAGGACGCCCACAGTATTATCGCCGGTTCTGTAAGCGGGAATTACGCCGCCGTCGTTAGGAATGCTGTCTATCAAAATAAAACGCACGCCGGGATACCTTTCCTGCGCGATAAAAACAGGCGTGTCAAACATATAGCCCGGCGTTACAATTACTTTCGCTCCGGCGGCGGCAGCCTGATCTATAACGGATAACAAGCCGTTTATGCCATCTACCGCAGATTTATAATATTTATATGAGATATTTTTTTCTGTCGCATAACGGACAAGTCCTTCCCACGAACCTTGATTGAAGGAGCCGTCGTCCACTGAGCCGATATTTATAATCAGGGCAAGCTCATACACCGCAGGTTGATTCGTCTGTCTTTGCGGGGAGGGACGCGCGAAAACGCTGTTTATAGAAATTAAAATAAAAACAATTAAAAATATCGCATGGGTCTTTCTCATAAAATAATTAACTCCGTATATTGATTATAATATATGTTATGGAAAATTAAAATGCTCTTGACATTTAAAATAATAAATAATATCATCAATGCAAATACTGGGGTGCTGTAATGGCTGAGATCGGGCGCGCTTTTTGAAAGCGGGTAAGCCCGGAACCCTTGTCTGACCGGTAAATCTTCGATTTAACGGCCCGGCGAACCTGATCCGGATAATACCGGCGGAGGGAAATGTTTGTATGATAGCAGGACGTCGCTTGCGAATAATACTAAATAACAGCCTCCGCGGGATTTATCCTGCGGAGGATTTTTTTGAAAAATTTTAATTGGCTGCCTGTTATTCCCGTAGCCGCTATTTTACTCGCGTGGCAATTTTTAAGCATGAGCGGGATTATTCCGCCTTATATGCTGCCAAGCCCTGCGCAGGTAACCGCGGTTTATTTAACGGATTTTAATCTGCTTGCAGGACATTTGTTAGTTACTCTGATAGAAGCGATGACAGGGCTTGCATTAGCTGTAACTGCTTCCTTTATTCTTGCTGTCGCGATGGACTTAAACCGTTACGTCAAGCAGTCAATGACGCCTGTTTTACTGCTGACTCAAACCATGCCCGTTATTGCGATTGCGCCGCTTTTGATTTTATGGATGGGATACGGCTTCGCGCCGAAAATTACGCTTGTTTTTTTAACCTGTTTTTTTCCTGTAACAATCGGGCTTTTAGGCGCGTTCGCCTCATCTGACGAGGACGCGCTCCGCTTATTGCAGTCAATGGGCGCGAAAAAATGGCAGCTATATTTTTATATTAAAATTCCGCAGTCGCTTCCGGCTTTTTTCTCAGGATTAAAAATAGCCGCTTCTTATTCGATCATCGGCGCTGTTGTCGCGGAATGGCTCGGAGGAGATTCGGGTCTCGGTGTTTATATGATCCGCGTAAGGCGCTCCTATTCGTTCGATAAAATGTTCGCGGTAATTATTCTTGTTTCTGCGCTGAGTCTTGTTTTAATAGGGCTTGTATCGTTATTGGAAAAAAAATCAATGCCATGGAGGAATAAATGAAAAAGATGATGATTGCGCTGTTATTCGCTGTTTTATTGTGCGTAACAGGCTGCAGCCGCACAGACGGAACTATTCGCGTGCTTTTAGACTGGACGCCGAATACGAATCACACAGGACTTTTTGTCGCGCTTGACAAGGGCTGGTTTACGGAAGCCGGATTAAACGTGACAATAACCCAGCCGCCCGAGGACGAAGCGCTTGTGCTTGTCGCCTCAGGGAAAGCCGAGTTTGGCGTAACGTTCCAGGAATCGATGGGGCCTGCGATTGCAAAGGAGAGCGGCGCACTTCCTGTAACGGCGGTCGCGGCGATTATCAGCCATAACACATCGGGGATAATGTCGCTTAAAGAAACAGGCATCCTTCGCCCGGGAGATCTTTCAAATAACAGGTTCGCTTCATGGGAAACGCCTTTAGTAACCGCGATTGTGAAGTATGTTGTAGAAAAAGACGGCGGCGATTTTAACAGCGTTAGAATGGTTCCGAATTACGCGACAGACGCGTTTTCCGCCCTTTTAACCGATGTTGAGGCAATCTGGATTTATTACGCTTGGGACGGAATAAATGCGCAGGTTAACGGAGTGGATATAAATTATATCGATTTTGGAACATTCGACAGTCAGCTTGATTTTTACACGCCTGTACTTGTAACAAACACGGCATGGGCAAAAGAAAATTCCGATACAGCCAATAAATTTATGGAAGCTGTGAGCAGGGGCTACGGCTTCGCGATTGAGAACCCGGTTGAAGCCGCGGAAATCCTGCTGCGTTACGCGCCGGAACTTGACAGAACTCTTGTTACTCAAAGCCAGCTGTATCTGCAATCGCGTTATCAAGGAGACGCGCGGCGCTGGGGAGAAATTGACTCTGCAAGATGGGGCGGCTTTTACCGCTGGATGTATAATCACGGGTTACTGGAAGTAAATATCGGCGCAGGCGGCTTTACAAATGAATACCTGCCGTAAGGAAGTATAGATGAATCTTTTCTCTTGCGAAAACATTGCTAAAAAATATAATAACGAGCCTGTAGTTCAAAACATCAGCGTTGAGCTTCCGCAGGGCGGATTTATATCTCTATTAGGACCGTCAGGAGCAGGGAAAACAACTTTATTTAATGTTCTTTCAGGAGTTGATAAACCGGACTGCGGCAGAATAATTTTAAACGGCGAAGATATCACAGGAAAAACCGGAAAAGTAAGCTATATGCTGCAAAAAGATCTGCTGCTTGAATACAGAACAGTGCTTGATAATGTAATCCTTCCGCTGCTGATCCGCGGAGAGAAAAAAAAGCTTTCGCGGCAATACGCGGCAGGATTTTTTGAATTGTTCGGGTTATCCGGTTATGAAAATAAATACCCGAATGAATTATCAGGCGGAATGAGGCAGCGCGCCGCCCTTCTCCGCACTTGTCTTGCCGCAGGTAAATCAGCTAACGCAGCCGCGGACCTCCGGTTAGACACAGTGGGCGCAGATGCGAACCTTCGGCTCGAAACAGCAGGCGCAGCGGACATAGTTGAAACAAAAGACCAAAGCGGCATTCCTCACAATTCCGTCATTCTTCTTGACGAACCGTTTTCAGCGTTAGACGCAATAACAAGAAGAAAAATGCAGATGTGGTACGCGGACATCGCCTCCCGCATGAACATCTCGACGCTCTTTATAACTCATGATGTAGAGGAGGCTCTTGTATTATCGGATGTTGTTTATATTTTAAACGGGAAACCGGGAAAGATAACGCACAAAATTGACGTAAAACCGGACCGTCCGCGCGGCGCGTCATTCGCGGTTTCTGTCGAATTCGCGCAGCAGAAAAAATTAATTCTGGATGCGATTGGGATTTAAAATATTTTCATCCCTGATTATCCGGAAATAATGGTATAATAAGCCATGAAATTAAATAATGAATCATTAAAAGACAAAGCGTTCTGGGAAAAAGCCGGCATAAGCCTTCCTGAGTTTGACCGGAAAAAAATGATCGCGGAAACTAAGGAAAAAGCGAAATGGGTGCATTTTGGAGCGGGGAATATTTTCCGCGCTTTTCCCGCCGCTTTAATGCAGCAGCTTCTTGACGCAGGCATTGAGACAACAGGCATTGTTGTCGCCGAAGGCTACGACGGAGAAATTAAGGATAAGGTTTTTACCGCCTTTGACAACCTTACAATCTGCGTAACGTTAAAATCAAACGGAACAACCGAAAAAAAAGTAATCGCTTCTGTCGCTCATTCCCTGCGGATGGACACTGAGCTTATGTATCTTAAAGAAGTGTTCGCCTTCCCGTCGCTTCAGATGGCAAGTTTCACAATTACCGAAAAAGGCTACAGCTTAAAAGACAAAGACGGAAATTTTTTCAGCGATATCGCGGACGATTTAAAAACAGGGCCTGTGCTGCCTTCTCTAAAAAGTTATCTTGGACGCATTGCCTCGCTGTTGCATGAACGTTATATCCGCGAAGCGCTTCCGATTACAATGGTCAGCATGGATAATTGTTCACATAACGGAGATATTCTTTTTGCGGCAATGGAGACAATCGCCAAAGAATGGATCGAAAATAAGAAAGCCGACTCGGGCTTCCTTGATTATATCCGCGATAAAAACAGGGTTTCTTTTCCGTGGTCGATGATCGACAAAATAACGCCGCGCCCCGATGAAAGCGTCCGCGAAATGCTTACAGCCTGCGGTCTTGAAGATATGCACGGAGTTGTAACAAAAAAAAATTCATATATTGCTCCATTTGTAAACGCAGAAGAAACCCAATATCTGATAATCGAAGACTCTTTTCCGAACGGAAGACCTCAGCTTGAAAAAGCAGGCGTGATGTTTACAGACAGGCAGACAGTCGACAGAGTGGAACGAATGAAGGTTTGCACATGCCTTAATCCGCTTCATACGGCTCTTGCGGTGTTCGGCTGCCTATTAGGCTATACAAGGATCAGTGAGGAAATGAAGGATGATGTCCTTGTCCGCCTTATCGAAGGCGTCGGTTATAAGGAAGGGCTGCCTGTGGTAACTGATCCCGGCATAATAAAGCCGAAAGATTTTATAGATCAGGTGATAAAAGTCCGCCTTCCAAATCCTTTTATGCCGGACGCTCCCCAGCGGATAGCGATGGACACGTCATTGAAAATTCCAATCCGCTTCGGTGAAACATTAAAAGCGGCAAAAAACCGCCGGAAATTCAAATTTATTCCATTAGTTATCGCGGGATGGCTTCGTTATCTTTTAGGTATCAATGACGATGGAAAACCTTTCGAAATAAGCCCTGATCCTCATCTTGAAAACCTGAAAAGCGCGCTAAGCGGTATTTCCCTCGGGCAGGAAGGGCCTTTCGGCGGTAAACTAGAGCCAATAATGTCAAACCCCCTGTATTTTGGGGTAAATCTTTATGAAACCGGCCTTGGCGGGAAAATTGAATCGTATTTTACCAGAATGTTAAAAGGCTCGGGAGCTGTAAGAAGCGTCTTAAATGAGGAATGTTTTTCTTGATTTTCCTTTGAACATCATTTAAAATTTAATTACTGGAGGACATATAATGAAAAAACTCATTATTGCATTATTTTTGGCTGCGCTTTTAACGCCGGTTTTTGCTCAGAATTATAACGATGAAAACGCGAGAATGTACTATATTAACGTACCAGTAGAAAGAGTATTTATTACTACTCAAGGTTATGTAGTTCAATACCGTTCAAGTTCCTCGATTTTAGGCACTGTCGGTATTCCTATTGAATGGTTTGGAAATATTGTCAATCCTTTCGGAAGTACCACGGCAGGTACAGGAAATAACAAAGCGGAAGTTATACAGCTGCCTACAGTGGGGGATTGGCCGACAATGTCTGTTTTTTACAAGAACGGCGAGTTCAGCCATGTAAGACTCTATGTTCATAAAATGAAATCGCATCTAACGTGGGGCAGTATCCAGCAAGGAACTGATGTGAGCGGAGTCTTCGGCGATGGTCAAACTCTCAATATGCAATATTGATGGACCCCAGTGCAGAAATTCCGGAGATAACTGATACAAACGAAAATTTAAGTTTGATAAGGCGAAGATTTCCTCCGGTACCGGATGAGCTAATAAAATATGTAAAGACAGGCTCCTCTTTCATTATAGTGGGTCATAAAGAGCCCGACGGAGACTGTATAGGAAGTCAGCTTGCCCTGCGAAGCGCGATAAGCAGGCTTGGAAAAAAAGCTGTTGTTTTATCCGCAGGACCTTTTAACCGCACAGAGTTAAGAAATTACAAGCACCAGTTTAACGCGGTTCCCGGCGATTATGAAGCGGCGAATTACCCGAAAGACACAAGGGTAATAATAGTTGATTGTTCAGCGAGGGAGCGAATCGGCGATTTACACGGCCTTATAGAGAATTTTCCGGCCGCGATTATTGATCATCACAGAGCGTCAACTCATCCGTCATCATCGGGGAGCTCTCCCGTTTATGTCGACGCCGAAGCGCCTTCCTGCACAATACTGGTCTATAAATTAATATCCGCATTAGGTTTAAAGCTGACAGAAGAAGAAGCGACGCTGCTGCTTTTCGGACTTTGTACAGATACGGGATTCTACCGTCACTTAACGGAAAAAAACGCCGATGTTTTTGAAGCCGCCGCGAAAATGATCCGTTACGGCGCAAGCCCGAAAAAAATATTTCATATAACGAACGGCGGAAAAAGCCTGAAGTCAAGGATATTGATAGGCAATATTCTTACAAGAGCGGAATCTCATTTTGAGGGGAAGCTTTTAATAAGCTATGAAACGCTGGATGATTTTAACACATTCGGGTTTGAGCACAGGGATTCAGATTCGCTTTATCACCTGCTTATGTCAATCGAAGGTGTTGAGGCGATTGTTATTATCCGCCAGGAGTGTGCCGACAATTGTACTGTGAGTTTAAGATCGTCTGACAAGATAAATGTATCGCAGTTAGCGGCGTCATTCGGCGGAGGCGGACATAAGAACGCCGCAGGCCTCACTATGAAGGGTGACATTTCGTACGCAAAAGAAATTATACTGAATTCTTTTAAAAATATATTCGCATGCTAAAGAAAATATTACTATATGACAAACATCATAAAAAAATAATTATTAATATCATATAATCACCGTGTTTTGTTTCATTACCGATATCTGGGAACAGAGGTTATAAATGAAACAAACACTTAACAAGCTATTTTCAAGGTATAAAAAAGACGAAATAAGCCGGAGCAAATTAGAAGGATTAATTTACAGTTATTTTCTAGATAATCAGGAAAAAACCTGCATCAGTCACTGGAAGCGCGATGATTACGAAGATTTTATTTCATGGTTTTATCCGCGCTTAAAAATAGCAATTGATACCTACGCGGAAACAGGTTCATCATTCGAAGCCTTTATCGCAAGATACCTTTTAATATCATCAAAAGAATATCACGTAAAAGTTGTCACAAAAAGCGTTATAGAATACTCGGCATGGAGCGCCAGAGTGCCTGATATGTATGTTTATGAAGAGGCGCAGCATTATATGCAAAAGGAAACAAAACAGGCGATATCGAATCTTGTAATTGAAAAAAAAGGAAGAAAAGAATCAAGGCGCGTTTTAGCGCTCATTTTAAAATGCTATTATTTTATCTCCGATGATTTCGCGGAAAAAACCGCTCCTTTAATCGGAATTGAACCAAAAGAACTAATAAATAAACTGCATGAGATCCGTGATATAAGACACAAAAAAGACGATAGACTTTTTGAGAAAAAAGAAAGAGTCTACCATCAATTTTACAAATGTATTGTCTATGAAAAACAATTATTGCTTTTAAAGGAAAATACCGCAGCTTACGAAAAATTAAAAAAAAGAACCGAAAGAGCCAGACGTAAACTGGAAAAAATGCGGGAACAAATGGGAAAGATCCGCATAGAAGCGACTAACAAAGAGATCGCGGAAGTAATCGGCGTTACTAAGGGTTCTGTGGACGCAAGCCTTTGCAGATTAAAATCAAAATGGGAAAGTTTATCAAAAAAAGCGGATCAAAATTAAAAGCGGCATTTACAAAACTTTCGAGCCGCAGGTACGAGTTTTGTAAGAAGCTCAAAAGTCAAAAGTGAAAACGGCTCTTTCATGATAATCATTTAACGGAGCCGCGATGCAGGAGGGAAAGTGATCATGATTCGGGCTGTCGGGATAATGCTGTGTTTCAAGGCAGAAACCGGAATGTTTCGCGTAATGTCCGCCGTATTTGCCGGTTATGTTTAAAAAATTTCCTGTATAAAACTGAACGCCCGGCTGTGTTGTAAAAACTTTCATTGTGCGCCCTGATACAGGTTCATATACTTCCGCGCAGGGACGCATTTCGCCGGGTTTACCGTCTGTTACAAAACAATGATCAAAACCGCTGAACTGTTTTTGATCATTCTGTGATGCGTTGATTTTTTTTCTTTTCCTGAAATCAAAATCAGTGCCTTCAACAGGAATTATTTTTCCGGTTGGAATGGCGCTGCTGTCAACATCAACATAAGAGGAAGAATAGAGAGTTACTTCATGCGAAAGAATATCGCCCTTCCCTTCTCCCGCAAGATTAAAATATGCGTGATTTGTAAGATTTACAGGACATGGCTTGCTTACCGCCGCATGATAATCGCAGATTAATTCGTTTGATTTGGTAAGGCCGTAGCTGACAACAGCCGTCATTTTTCCGGGGAAACCGCAGTCGCCGTCCGCGCTTTCAAGTTCAAAGCGTATATAAACGCCTTCGTTTTCTTCGTAAGCTTCCGACTTCCAGCATTGCACGGCAAATGCTCTGCTTCCCGAATGAAGGCAGTTACCGCCGTTATTCGCTTCAAGATGATATGTCTCGCCGTTTAAATTAAACGCCGCGTTTTTAATGCGGTTCGCGAACCTTCCGACTGTAACGCCGAGATAGGGAATATTATTCAAATAACCGTTAAGCCCTGAGAACCCCAGAAGTATATCATCATCGCCTTTCTTAGAGGGAACAATCAGGCTTGTCCATGCCGCTCCGATATTTGTTAAACATAATTTTAAATCACCGGCTTTTAAAGTCCATAATTTTATTTTTTTTCCGTTGGATAAAAACCCAAATATATTTTTTTCAATATCCATGCGATCATTATACCATAAATTTAATTTAAAGCAAATATAACACCTGTACACATCAGGTTTTGGAACAGACTAATTTTAAAATCTAATCCTTAATCTTGCGTTACAATTAAAGTAACTGCCTGCGCTGCTGCCGGGGCGTATCGGACCAAACTCGCCTCTGCTGCCGTCGCCTGAAAATAAATCTCTGTCTAATGGAATCTGCGCGCTGACAGTTAAGGTCACTCCCTGAAAAATATCGTGGTTAACAGTGATTAACGAAGTAAATGAAACGTCATCAAAACATGTCATCAGCGTAAAGTTCATATTTGTAAAATCAATGAACATGTAAGTAAAACCTGTATAAAGATAATGGTTATTATAAAATCCCATCAGGTTTTTCTTTGAATCAAACGCTGTTGACGATTTATCGCCGTTATATAAATATTCAGCCAGAATAATTAAATCTCCGCCGAAAAATGAATAATCCAAGCCTGCGCTCAGCGACAGCCCGTTATAATTTGTTCTTGCCTCGTGATCGTATGTATAAAGAGCGTCAAGATGAAGACCGACTTCAATATCGGCTTTAAGCGAAAATCCCGCGCGGTGAACTCCTTTGTTTGAATCTTCGGACGGTGTTTCATAAGAGTATAATGCCTGTAAACTTACTGCGCTGAAGTGATAATCCGCCGAAAGCCCGAACATGGAGCCTTCGCCGCTGTCTGTAAATACATTCCGGGGAGCCGCGAAAAAACCATAGAGTTTAAAATCGTCGACAGGATACCATGTTGCGGAAGCGCCTAACACAGCGCGCGATCTTGCGTCAGGCTTTAACGGATTTACAGGATTTAAAAAATCCGACGATCTAAAAACCTGCCCGTAACCGAATGGAATCCGCATAAGCCCGCCGTCAAAATCAACATACTCCGTGCGAAGACGAAAATGAAGGCGCTCAAGTTCAATGGCTGCGGCGTAATTTTCACCTGCGGTATATGCGGTAAAAGGAAGAGGCGACATGACCCCGAAAGCCGCAATCTCGGCAATTCTTTGCGCATAACTCCCCGTTACGGCGAAAAGGTTTACGGCTCCGTTAATAACCGCGCCTTCGCGGAGCCTTGAATTAAAACGAATATTCGCGTATTCCTCAATTCCGAAAGAAAAATCAGGCGAACTGCCCGCTCCGATTCCCATGGAAACAGCAGAATCAAAAACACCCGAGAATGTTATCTGCGCGCAAAGTACGTTAAATGCAAGCAGCGCAATAAACGCGGTTAATATGATTTTCTTCATTCGCGGCTACCTTTCTAAATTTCTCTGGCTGAACACAGAGTCCGCGATCGGCTGGTTTAGGATAACGTTTCGCATAACAAAGGTTGTTCTTGAGTCCCTGCGCAGAAGGTCGCGCATTATTCCCTCTACGGGAAAACGGCGGCCGTCGATAATTTCCACTCTTAAAAGTTCGTATTCTTTCAGCTTAACCCCCGAAAGCGCGAAAAGTTCATAGCGTAAAAGGTCGCCGTTTTCCTTGTCTATCCATAATTTACGCGATGCGTAGCTTTCGGTTCTGTTTCTCGCTGTTAAATTCAAAACCCACGCGTCGCGCCCTCTGATAATTTCCGAGCCTGCAATAGCCGGCGAGTAACGGCCGGATAAAGGCTGACTGTCCAATGTGTCTTCGTAAGACATATCAGAACCCATCATCGATTCGCGCAGCATATGTCCTGATATCAGCATAACTTCCTCTGTGTCAGGCGAGTAAACAAAAAGCCTTCCGTCCCTTTTAAGATACCGCGTGCCTCTGTCCTCGGGATTAGTAAATTCAATAAAACTGTGAGTGTTTCCCCTTGCCCACGCGTTCATCGTTTTTACAAAACGGCGGCCTCCGTTTTCGATGATGATATCGCCCTGATACTGGATCGTAGTGTAGTTTTCATTTTCATCCACCCTGCGGAGAAGTTCCGCGGCTGTAGGATTCTGCGCGTTCGCTACCCACGGAAAAACAAAAGCGACAATAAAAATAAAAATTGCGACCACCAAAATTTTTCTTAACATACTTCTTCCTCCTGTTATCTCCGTAATGCCTCTACGGGTTCTACAAATGCGCTTTTTAATGACGGGATAAGCGTAAAAACCGACGCAACAACAACGCCCATCAGCCATGCCTGAAAAAGTATTAAAGGACTAAACTGAATAAAAACCGCGTTGCTCATCGGCATTTCGCTGAAAGTACTGCCGAATTGTTCCATAAGCATAATGGGATTATATGATAAAATTCCGGTAATAATTCCTCCTACCGCTACGCCGGCAAACGCTCCGATAGCCGATAAAAAAACCGATTCAAAGAAAAACACTCTGACAATTTCCGCCCTTGTCATGCCGAGACATCCCATCATTCCGATTTCTTTTATGCGTTCGTGAATAATCATTACAACTGTATTAATAATTAAAAAACTCGCGACTATAATAAACACTAAAAAAACAATCATATAAACGGAACTTGCCGCCTGTAAAACCGCAACCCAGTAATTATCCGTCCAGTTATTGACTGCGTTATCATCACCTAACAAATTCTGCACCTGCGAGGCGATAACGCCTGAGTAATTTTCATCATCGGCGAAAATCACCAAAGACTGCGTACCTTCTTCCAAAACAAGCAGGTTCTGAAGCCGCTCAATATCCATCACAAGGTACTGTTCATCTATTTTTATATAGTCAAAATTGAAGATGCCTGTTATTACAGGACGCAGGAATTTTTCGGAATACTGGGCGGAAATTGTTTTAAATAAAAGCCTGTCTCCGGTTTTTAAGCCGGATTTTTGCGCGAAAACGCGCCCTATCGCGATTTCGTTCGCGCCTTTTTCAGGCCATCTGCCTTCGAGCAAGCCGTCATTCCGGTGAGTCAGATTAAAATTGTTAGCTGCCATTTCATTTTGAATATCAAGCCCCCAAAGAACGGCGTGCTTAACAGTGCTGTCCTGCAGTGTCGCCATTGTCGCGATCCGCGGAAATACCGCGCGTACGCCGGGAATTCGGCCGATGTCTCCCGCAAGAGATTTCCAGCTCCGTCCGCCGGCAACCGGAAACTGCACAGGCATGTATTCGCTTTGCGCTTCGTACTGTTTTGATACAACGGTAACATGTCCAAGCTCATACACCTGCACAGTATCATTAATGCTTTTAATCATCCCTTCTATCATTGACGAATAAATAACAATAAATAAAACCGCGATTCCGACCGCTGTAAAACAAAAGAGCGTGCGCCTTAAGTTACGCCAAATGTTACGGTAGGCGATTTTAACAAGGGTAAGATTTCCGCTGAAAACTGCGCCGGGGCTGCCGCCTTTATTAAAACTTTTCTCATTTATCATCATAGCCTCCGTTGCCGCCTACTCAAACCGCAGACTGTTTGTTACGGGCATTTTTAAAACCCTGCTTACCGGGAAAATTGCAACTAACGAGGAGAGCAATGTCGCCGTTATGCCGGAAATAAAAATTATGGGAACATTCCACATGCTGCGGAAAACCGCTGTTGTGCGAAAGCCAATTCCGTCGCTCATTAACTGGCCGATTCCTGAAAAATCGACGCCGTATTTCACCATAGGAATATTAATTAAAACGCCGATTAACATTCCAAAAACCGAGCCGATAAATCCCAAAAAACCGGCTTCGAACATATACACAAGGATCATCTGCCTGTCCGTCATGCCCATCGCTCTCATCATGCCGATTTCTTTTGTCCGTTCAAGAATCGCAAGAAGAATTGTATTTGATATTCCAAGGAACGAAAGCAGCAGTAAAAGAAAAGCCATTATCTGCGGCATGCCTACCTGTACCGCTTCGTAATCAAGATATTCGCGCATGTAATCCTGCCATGTAAAAACGCCGAACTCTTCGGGAAGCGTTAACCCGCCGCCGATGGAAGCAAGCCCGCGCCGAAGCGCCGCGGTAATTACAGAGCTGCTTTCGCTTCTTCCCGGCAGCCTGTCGTCGGGAGCTCCTCTTTCCCTTATCACAAGTTCTGTGACTGCGCCTTCGAGCATCATGCCGGAGCTGCCCTGCATTGCGTCTAACGGGATGAAAGCCGTGTTTCCGTTCGGAAGAGGAGCGGGAGAATTAATAACGCCGACAACTACAACATCAAAAACCTGATTGATGTGGCTGACAGCTCCCGAAAAACCGGCGCGGATCATCGCGTCCAATATCCTTGAAAGCAGCCTGTCATTGGTCTCGTTTAGAAAATAAGCGTCGATAAAATCTTCATATTGATACGCAGCCTGCACCATCGCGCGATCTTCGCTGCGCAGGGCGGGCATTAATTCTCCTTCCCATCTGTCCGCGCGGATCATATCAGGCGTCATTCTGATATCTACGGTAGTATTAATGCGGACATTATTGCGGTCTGTCGCGGCGATTAAATTCCAGTAACGGTCAAGATCAGGCTTTGACGCGCTGCTTTTTAAAATCATCCTTTCATTTCCTGCGCCCGCTCTTGTATCAACAGGAGAGAAAACATCCATAGCGGAGTCTTTTCTTACATCATAAAGGGATCTTATAAACTCCGCGTCGTTAATATTTCCCGCGGCCGCGCTTATTAATTCTTCAAGCTCGTTTCGCAGGGGGCGCGTTGGAATGCCTACTTTCAGCCTTTCTGCGGCTACAGCGCCGACAGTAATCTCGAATCTTCCGTTTTGCACATAACGCCCGAAGTCGACATATTGCACATAACGCAGCGTTTCACGCTCCGAATCAGGATCGACCGCGAAAAACCTTATGGGCGCAGAGCCGGATACGGAAAACACTGTTCCGTTAAACACATAACGCGGAGCCGCGATATAGCCTTCCCGTGAAAGCGCTTCCTTGTACAATTCCCAGTTTGTAAAATTTTCATAACTTGGCATTTCGTCTTTTCTTTCGAAATAAAGATTAGTCTGAAGTTTCGCGGCCCCTATCTCGTAATTGACGATATTTCTGCGCGATTCAATCTGCATGCCTCCAAGCCAGCTGTTTATAAAGATGTAAACGGCGACGCTTACCATAATCGCAATCGAAGTAAGAACGGTTTTAACTTTGTGACGCGATAAATTGCGCAGGGCCATTTTTTTTAACTCCCAAATGCCGTTTAAAGTCATGGCAGCCTCCTTTTATTAAAATCGAAAATGAAACAAGGTTTCATTACGCCCCCTTGCTCTCGTCGCTTTCGATCCGGCCGTCGCGGATGCGCACTAAACGGCGGGCATAATCCATAACCATCTGATCATGAGTGGAAAAAATGAAAGTAGTTTTTTCGCTTTTATTTAATTCCAGCATGAGCTCCAAAATTTCGCATCCGATTTTAGAATCGAGATTCGCGGTCGGCTCATCGGCAAGAATTAGCGCCGGTTTTTTAATAAGCGCGCGCGCGATGGCGACACGCTGCTGCTGACCGCCTGACATTTCTTTCGGGCGGCGTTTTTCCATTCCTTCAAGGCCGACGTCATTTAAAACTTTCGCTGTGCGTTCTTTAATTTCTTTTGGCCTGACACCCATCAAGGAAAGCGGAAACGAGACATTTTCTTCGACAGAAAGAACAGGTATCAGATTATAAGCCTGAAAAATGAAACCGATATTGTGCCTGCGGAGAAGAGCAAGCTGGTTACGTGACATTTTCGCGGTGTTTTCGCCGCCTACAATTATGTCTCCGCCGGTGATTGTATCAAGGCAGCCGACAAGATGGAGGAAGGTTGATTTGCCGCTTCCTGAGGGGCCTGCAATCGCGGAAAATTCCCCCTCCTGAAACTCAACGCTTACGCCGCGCAGGGCGTGTACAACCTGTCCGTTTAAATCATAATCCTTTACTACATTTTCAGCTCTGACAACTGCCATGTTATCCTCCTATATTTTACCGGAAGTCTGTCTGCGGTTTAACTTGTACTATTTAACTAATACAACCATAAATGTACTAGTACAATATGTCAAGAAGAAAACTAAAGAAATTTCAAAAATATTTCAATAAAACCGCAGAAAAAGGAAAACCTTTTTCTATAATAAAACCTCGAATAAATGAAAGATATTCTGGGCGATTTTGAGGAATAACGGGCGTTTTACCCAATTTTCCAGCGTAATTTCCTCGCTTTTATCTATTATATCGAGCATATCCTTCTTAAAATCCTCAAGCACAGGAGAACCGCAGATCCAGACAGCGTTTTCAAAATGAAGATAAAAACTCCTGAAGTCCATATTGATTGTGCCTGTGACAGCGTACTCATCGTCGCTTAGCAGCGTTTTCGCGTGAATAAAACCGGGGGTGTATTCATAAATCCGCACGCCGGCCTCAAGAAGTTCCTTGTAATTTGACTGAGTAGCCATGTGAACAAACCACTTGTCCCATTTTTTAGGAGTGATGATGCGGATGTCATTTCCGCTTTGTACGGATATCCGGAGAGCGTCAACTGTCGCGTCATCGACAACCAGATACGGCGTTGTGATATAAACATATTTTTTAGCGTTGTGAACTGCCGCTTTGTAAACGGTTCTCGCGATTTTGTCCGATGTATTGGAAGGCCCGTCCGTAAACGGCTGAAAGTAACCTGAATGTGAAGTCTTAGGAGTTTCTCTTGAGGAAACGCCGCTGTGCTGATCTTTCGCATAACAGGATCGATACAGATCGTAATTTGTTGTTTCTCTTGTTTCATAATCCCACATCTGAAGGAAAGCGACAGTAAGGCTCCACACAGCGTCGCCTTCCATTCTGACTGCGGTATCCTTCCAGTATCCGTGCTTCTCGTAAATATTCGCGTACTCATCGCCGATATTAATCCCGCCTGTATAACCGATATATCCGTCGATAACCGCAATCTTGCGGTGATTCCGGTTGTTGTAGTAAAGAAAAGTTGAAGGTTTTAAAACATTATGAAAACGCGCAAGTTTGATGTTATAAACAGCGAGTTCATTTAAAAGTTTTCCAGGCGCTGTTATAATGCTTCCAAAATCATCGATTATAATCCGCACATCTGTTCCCTGCTTAGATTTTTCGATTAATATTTTTTTAATTTTATCCCAGATTTTTCCTTCGCTTAGAATAAAATATTCAAGGAAAATAAATTTTTTAGCGTCATTTATATCAGCAAGCAGCGCGTCAAAATAAAGTTCGCCTGACGGGAAATACTTGCACTCTGTATTCGCGTAGACAGGATATCCTTTGCGGCCCAGAAAACCGGAAAGCCTTTTTCTGTCGGGGTATTTCGCGTTAAGCGCAAGATAAACTTCCCTGTCTTTTTTAAGATACGAAAAGCCTCTTTCCTTTGATAAAACTAACGGATGATTTTTATTCCACAGCGCTTCAGTCCTCCCCCAGATTATATAATAAAGCAGGCCGATAACCGGAAGAGTCAGGATAAGAACAATCCACGCAATAGAAAATGAATTTGATTTTCTTCGCATTATAATCACAAGAACTATAATGATCGATAACATATCAAAAAACTGATAAACGCCCGCGGCATAGCTCCGGACAAAGATCATAAAATAAATGCTTAAAGCAATGCGAAAAAGAAATATAATTCCAAACCATATCGCTCTGAACACTTACTGCGCCCGGCCCGTTTATTGTTTATTTTTTTTTGCTTTTATTTCATTTAACGCCGCTATGCCGAAAACATCTTTTGTTTTAAGCTCCTCTGCCATAGAATTCGGAACAAGCATCATCGAATTACCGGCTTTTAAGCCTTCGTTTAATATTGTCAGAATCTTGAGCTTCAGCGCGCCTTCATTTTTCGCGTAAATGGAAATAGCTTCTTCGAGTTTTTTGGCGATTTCAATTTCCGCTTCCGCAAGAAGTATGCGCCCTTTCTTTTCGCGTTCAGCCTGAGCTACGCGGGAAAGCGAATCCTGAAGAGGCTCAGGTATCTGGATATCCGTTATTTCGATATGAAGGACGGTAATCCCCCACTCTGTTGTCTTTTTATCAACATCTTCCTGAATCTGCTTTTCGATTATATCGCTGTGTTCAAGGAAGGTTGAAAGATCGTTGCTCGAAATTGAATTTCTAAGCGCGGTTTTTGACGAAAGAAGCACCGCGTCAACATAGCTTTCCACTTCCAATACCGCCTTCTGAGGATCCCAGACAAGCCAAAAGCAGATCGCGTCAACATCAACAGTAACAGAATCGCCCGTTAAAGTTTTCTGCGTGGAAAAATCGGAAACCCTTATGCGGATATCGACAATCTGCGAAATTCTGTCAGCTAACGGTATAAGAAAGAAAAGGCCGGGGCCTTTGACTTTTTTAAATTTGCCAAAACGAAGGACAATCGCGCGCTCCCATTCGTCAGTCTTGCGGATAGAAAAAACCAAAAGCAAAACGATAAAAAAAACCAAAAGACCTATCCACATTCCAGCCAGATCCTGCAGATGGAATGCGGCGCCTCCAACGAAGTTTCCGGCGGCGGCCGCTGAGGAACCCTCTCCTGCCGGTGTCCGCCCGGTAAAAGCGGCCGGTATATGGTAAACTGCCGATATAACGGCAATAGTTAGAATAATTATAATCAGCCTGATTAAAACAAGAGTAAAATCCTTTTTCTTTTTTACCTGCGCTTGAACGTTATTCGCAATATTCATCTTTTATTTTCCTCCTTAATATATGAGTCGATCAGTTTCGCAATTTCACGGTTTTCAACGCCAAGGTCGCGCAGTTCATGCACATAACGGGCGGTAACTTCGCTGATTTTCCTGTTAAGGCTGTCGTCTTCTATAACAGGTTTTTTATCCGAAATATATGTCCCGCTTCCGACATGCGTTTCAAGAACGCCGCGGATTTCAAGCTCGCTGTAAGCGCGCGCGATCGTGTTGGGGTTTGTTTTTAAATTAACCGCGAGCGAGCGGATTGTCGGAAGCTTATCGCCCGATTTCATCCGCCCGGAAAGAATCGCGTACTCAATCTGCTGAATTATCTGCCTGTAAATCGGAGTTCCGTTCGCGGGATCAAGAGAAAAATTTATATTCTTTTTATGGTTCTGGCCTGCTTGTTTTTTATCAGTCTTTGAGCCGGCCATTGTACTATTCATCTAGTACAATTTTAGGTGTACTAGTACAAGGTGTCAAGACAAATATTGAAGTTGTTCAACAACTGAAGTTATCGAACAGCTCTATTACCCTCTACCTTGTCAGTCTCGTGCTTCCGTTAAAATTAAACGGAACTTGTATAGGGGGAACTCCCTGTAAGGCAATACCAAAATTAATATTACCGCCGCATACGTAATTGACATTGGATCCTCTTGTCACTATATCCGCTATCTCCCGAACCATTGAAAGAGCGCTGATCGAAAACACAAACGGAACAACGGTTTTTGAATTAGCCCTTATAACAGGAGCGTTTGTTACTCTTCCGCTTGATAAGCGGGAATTGTTTAAAGTGAAGTCATAAGAAAGCTCATTAATATTCAAAGCAAAACTGTTGTTATTTTCAATTTCCCATGAAAGTTCAAATTCGACATTTGTAATACCTAAGTTCCTTAAACTTATTCCCCTGAAGCTTATCACAGGCGCTCTTAAAAGAGGAATAGATCCGATGATATCCGTATTAAAGCCCTCTCCTTCAAACCCGGGAAGGCCAAAATCCCCGTCCATTTTGAAAAGGCCCGGCGCTTCGCCCGCTGTAGAAAGGTTTGCGAACATTCTGAAAAGGTCTGCGTAATCAACTGAAAGTCCGATAACTACCGCTGTTACAGCTCCGGCAATTAAAGGAGCCTGAGACATGCTGATTCCTTTTAAATAATTATTATTGTTAACAAGAAAATCATAAGCAATCTGCGGAGAGGGAAGATCAAAGGGATTATTATTTTCTACATCGACGGAAAACGAAAGCTGAATTTTAGTAAAATCAATAGTGTCGATATTCATTTTCGGCATAGAAATTTTCGGCAGCTGCAGCATCGGCAGAGTTCCTTCGTGCGAAAAATTCCGTACCATCTGTCCGATACCGGGAAGCTCAAGCTTTACATCTATCGCTATCCCGTAACTTGCGCTTTGACTTCCTTTTAAAGACATAAACGTATCAAATATTTCAACAAAACTTAAAGAAACAGGAATGTCCACAACATTCACCATTCTGGATCTTATAGTGCCGCCTGAATTAATTTTTCCTTTAACAAATGAATTTGCATTAATAGATAACTCCCAGTCAAAATCAGGAACAGGTATATTTAAAGCGGTGCGGTTATCAACATTTATTTTTGCTGTAAGTTCAATGCCGTTTAACGAAATTTTTGTTATTTCAACGGAACGCAGAGAAATTACAGGCTCCGGTAAAAACCCCAGAAGAGTGTCGCATGTAGTCAAAACCGGCATCATAATAATAACGGCTGTTACCATCAATATGCGGGACAAGATTGTTTTAAAAGATTTTGTTTTAAGCATTTTATTTTCTCCTTATTATATCAAATCCGCAGTAAGGAATTAAAGCGCGCGGTATGCGCACTGTTCCGTCCGCCTGCTGGAAATTTTCCAATATGGCGATTAACGCCCGTGACACAGCGACAGCCGTGCCGTTTAACATATGAACAAATTTATTCTTGCCGTCTGTGTCTTTAAAACGGATATTAAGCCTTCTCGCCTGATAATCGGTGCAGTTTGAAGTCGAGGTAACCTCTCCGTATTCGCCGCCGTTGCGCCCTGGCATCCATGCCTCAAGGTCCCACTTACGATAAGCGGGCGCGCCGAGATCGCCTGTGCATGTATCCACTACCCTGAACGGAATGTTCAGCCCTTCAAAAATTTCTTCTTCTATAAAGCGAAGTTCCTGATGGAATTTATCCGAATCTTCGGGAAGACAAAAAACAAACATCTCAACTTTTGTAAACTGATGAACGCGGTAAAGCCCTTTGGAAAACTGGCCTGCCGCTCCCGCCTCGCGCCTGAAACAATGGGAAAGCCCCGCCATGCGGAGAGGAAGTTTTTCGCGCGGCAGTATTGTGTTGGAATAATAACCGCCTAACGTAATCTCGGCGGTTCCGACAAGGCATTGACGCTGCTTAAGCTGCGAATCCTCGCCTTCAAGCGCATAAATATTTGATTCGGCTCCGCGCGGATTAAAACCAATGCCCTCAAGAATTTCCTCGCGCGCGATATCAGGAGTGATAAACGGAGTGAAGCCTTTTTTCTGTAAAATATCAAGCGCATAACGTACAAGGCCAAGTTCAAGAAAAACGCCCTCGTTTTTTAAATAATAAAATTTTGTGCCTGACACTTTTGTTCCGGCGTCAAAATCGATAATATCAAGATCCTGCCCGAGTTTTACATGATCATCAGGATCAAAATCGAAAACAGGAATAACGCCTGATTTTTTTACTTCGAGGTTATCTTTATCTTCTATGCCGACAGGCGCGCCGGGATGCGCCATGTTCGGAATTTTTCTCGCTTCGGTTAAAAGCTGCGCTTCTACTGACGAAACTTCAGCTTCAGCTGAAGAAATTTCATCTTTAAGTTTTTTACCTTCTTCGATAAGAACATTCCGTTCCTCCTGCGCGAGCTTTCCTTTCATCGCGTCGGCATTCGCGTTTCGTTTCTGCTGAAGGGACTGAAGGTTTGTGGTTAATTCTGTCCGCTTATTGTAAAGTTTTACAACGGCTTCAACATCGGCTTTCATAAAACGATCGGCTATATTTCCTGAAACAGCCGATTTATTTTCAACAATAAATTTATAATCAAGCATTGCAACAGTATAGCAGAAAATCAACTAATCGAATAGTATAAAAATAAAGGAGATAAAAATGAAGGTTTTATTATTTTGTGATGATTACTGGCATCCCGGTAAAACAGCGGTTGACGGAATTGAACCTCTTAGGTCAAAAGACTTTGAGTTTGATATTATTCTAAATGCTAACGATTTTTCCGCCCGTGTGCTGCAAGAATATCCTTCTGTCTTAATATGCAAATCTGATGAAGTTTCGCAGACCGACAAGAATCCATGGAGAACCGGCGAGACGCAAAAAGCCTTTGTTGATTATGTAGAAAACGGAGGCGGGCTTGTCGCTGTTCACAGCGCGCTGGTTAACAGCAAGAATTACGGCGGGCTTGATAAACTTATCGGCTGCCGTTTTCTTAGCCACCCGAACAACTGCCCTGTAACAGTTCAGAGCATAAAGCTTCATCCTGTTACGGAGGGAGTCGGGCAATTCATAGAGGTTGACGAACATTATAAAATTGAAATAACAGCTCCTGACGCCGATGTAATCGCGGCTTCCTATTCGCCGCCTCAGGGAGAAGAAAGCAAGTATCAGGAAGATCCGTATTTTAATACGGCTTGCGCGATATATCCCGCCGCTTATGTACGCACACAGGGAAAGGGCCGCGTCTGCGTTTTAACGCCGGGACACCTTACCGCGGTTTGGCTAAACCCGCAGTTTCAAAAAATGCTGTCCAACGCTTTAAAGTGGACATCGGGGAAATAGTGAACTATATTATTTTCAGGAGGAACAAATGGGAAAAAAAGTTTATACCGTAAATGGCAATTTATATATTATCGATGATGAAACCGGAAAAATAAGAACTGTTCAGATAAAAGATGATCAGGTGCCTCAAAGAGATTTGGATGAATTGATAAAAATTATCATGAAGGAAGCCAGAGAATCAGCGCGGAACGAATGATCAATATTAATAAGGCTGTACTCTCCCCTTTCCGTTACAGTTAATGCAGACGCTTGATCCTTTGCAGACAGCACAAGATTCTCCGTCAATTTTTGATTTTCCTGAACATTTATAGCAATTTCCAAAACCGAAACAGACATAACACATATTGTCTTCGCACGCGGAAAAAACTCCGATAATGAAAAATATAATTCCTACAGCGATAATTTTCTCACAAAAAGAAATGATTTTTTTCATAACTATATAATACAACTATTTTAATAAAAAATCCATTATAAATTGAAGCTGTTCTAAAACATCAGCAAATAATTTATATTAAGCTCATTTTATTAATTCATTAATATTGATTTCCGGGTGACGGTAGCCGCGGGTCCCGAACCTTACCCTCGCGAATTGTATTGCACGTAACGGACATAAATTCACGCAGCCCTGGCAGTGTTCGCATTTTGAGGTAAAATGCGGCTGTTTGCGTGAAACACCTTTTGACTTTCTTTCTTTCATAATGACAGCGGAAACAGGACATATTTTTTCGCATAATCCGCAGCCTGAGCATTTACCGCTTATCCGGTAAAATTTATAAAATAATTTAATTCCAAGCGAAAAAAGACAATAAACTAAAAATGACAACGGATAAAATAAACTTACTTTATTTTCTTTTCTTTCGATAACCGAACGAGACGCTTCTTCCGTCGCATCCGCCTGCATTTCGCATCTTTGCCGGATCGTATCTACTTCCGGAGTCCCGAAAATAGCAAGATAATTTTCCGTCGCGGGGATTTTCCCGAAAAACATTTTTCCGGCGTATATCTTTTTTAAGATTCGCCTTAGGCTTCCGAGCGTTCCCCGCGGGCTTGATCCAAAAGTGACAAACGCGGCGAGATAAGGCGTTTTAAACTGTGCTTTCTTTACAAATTTGCGCATAACGCGCGGCATTCCGTAAGCGAATGATGGAAACACAAAAACTACAGCGTCCGCTTCGATAACAATTTCATTATCATCATGCGCGTATGCGCCGATATTAATCAGCTCGCATTCCTGTGACGGATTGGCGCTTGTAATATTACAGGCGATTTTTTTTGCTGACCAAAGACTGTTGCCTGTCGCGCTGAAGTAAAATATCTTTGTCATTTGTTAACTGCCCTTTTCGCCGCGTGTTTTATATCTTGTCATTTTCATTTTCTGTATTATTTTATTTAAAGGGATTATAATAAAATATACTAATTATTACAATAGAGCCGTCCGGTAACTTATGCGCTGTTAATCACGTTCGCGCCGTACTGACCATTTCATCTTTATCATCAGCCGCTTTTATCAGCATATATTCGATGGAATCAACTAAAGCGGCGCGGCTTGCGTCGATAATATCCGCGCTTACGCCGACAGTGTTCCAGCTGCGAAGGCCGTCTGTGGATTCAATTAAAACACGCACCTGCGCGGCTGTTGCGTCTTTGCCGTCAATTACGCGCACTTTGTAATCTTCGAGCCTTACCTTTGCAAGCCCGGGGAAAAAACGCGTAAGAGCGCGGCGCAGCGCGCTGTCCAATGCGCCGACAGGGCCGACTCCCTCGGCAGCGGCAACTTCGCTCTGATCTCCTACAAGAACTTTAACCCACGCGTAAGAACATTCGAGCCTGTCGCCCGCGGGATGTTCACTCGTCACGCGGTACGCTTCTATCGCAAATAATGGCGTATAACGTCCAAGCTCGCGGAGAATCAAAATTTCAAAACTCGCGTCCGCGCCTTCGTAAGCCCAGCCGTCAGCTTCAAGATTTTTAAGCTTTTCTGCCAACGATATTATGACAGGATGATCTTTATGAACGTCTTTTTCAATTTTTTTAACGCGTTCGGCGATTGCCGCGCGTCCGCCTGCTTCGCTCATAAGAAGATGACGGTTATTCCCGACCGCCGCAGGATCGATATGTTCAAAAGAGCGGCTGTTTTTTATCACACCGTCCGAGTGCATTCCCGCCTTGTGCGAAAAAGCGTGCGCTCCGATATACGGCATATCATCGCTGATAATTACATTCGCGATTTCCGCTACTTTTCTTGTAATTTCGCTGATTTTAACAAGGCTGCCTTCAGGCAGGCAGCGCAGGTTAAATTTTAATTCAAGCGACGGAATAAGCGACGATAAAGGCGTATTGCCGCATCTTTCGCCGAAACCGACAAGCGTTCCCTGCACATGAGAGCAGCCTTCTTCCACAGCGGCGACTGCGTTTGCAAGGGCAAGGCCGCAGTCGTTATGCGCATGAACGCCGGTAATCATATCCGGAAGCGCTTTTACGGCATCCCGAACCGCTTCTGCGATTCTGCCGGGAAACGAGCCGCCGTTAGTGTCACATAACACAATGCGGTCAGCTCCTGCGTCGCAGGCGGCTTTAAGCGCGGATATAGCGTAAAAACTGTTATCGGCCCAGCCGTCAAAAAAATGTTCCGCGTCAAAAATTACAGCAAGGCCTTCTTTTTTTAAAAACGCGACAGTATCAAAAATCATATCAAGATTTTCCTGAGGCGCCGCTTTTAAAATTTCATTTACATGTAATTCCCAGCTTTTTCCGAAAATAACGGCGCCTTCTATATTTGCTTTGTGATTCAAGAGAGAAATAAGATTGCTGTCATCGCAGGCCTTTATGCCTTTTTTCCGGGTAGGACTAAACGCGCAAAGTTTTGAGTTTTTCAATTTCAGCGGGGAAAAAATTTTAAAGAATTCCATATCCTTGGGATTGCTCCCTGGGTTTCCCGCTTCTATCCATGTTACGCCAAGTTCATCAAGCGCTTCTGTTACCGCAATTTTGTCGCGAAGCGAAAAATTGATATTTTCACCCTGCGCTCCGTCTCTGAGAGTTGTATCCAGTATTTCTATGTCTGTCATTTTATATCCCAAATTATGTTATACTATTTAAAAGGAAAAATCCATGAAATTTATCCGGTTAAAACGAAGCGCGCCGCGCTGCCGCAGGGAGATCCCGATTTGATTTTATGCACAGGTGAAGCTGTAATTGATATGTTTCAGAAAAAGTCATCTGATTTAGGCAGTGTTTTTCTTCCTCTGCCGGGCGGATGTTCGTATAACACATCAATCGCGGCAGGCGCTCTCAGCGCACCAGTCGCTTTTTTCGGGAGAATATCAAAAAATTTTTTCGGAGATCTTCAGGTTCAGCGTCTTCGCGATTATAATGTAAAAGACGATCTTATACTGCGGTGCGATCAAAATCCGATTCTTGCGCTGATCAAAACAGAAGGACTTAAAACCCAGTACGCTTTTTATGACGAGGGAACTGCGGACAGGCTGTTATCTGCAAATGAACTTCCTTCTCTTCCGCCTGAAACAACATGCATTATGTTCGGCTCTGTATCCATGTGCATGGAACCTATAGCTTCTACAATAGAAACATTTATAACAAATACAATCCGGCGGCAGACAAAAACTCAGCCTGTCATCGTATTTGATCCAAACATAAGGCCGTTCATGATAAAAGACAGGAATGATTACATAAAAAGATTTGATAAATGGATTTCTTTCTGCGATATCGTAAAAATATCAAGCGAAGATTCAGAATATATCTTTCCTGACGCCTCCGCTGAAGCGGCGTTACGTAAAATGATAGATCACGGCGTTAAGCTGGCGGTTATAACGCTAGGCCCTGACGGAGCAGCCGCGATGCTCCGGCGGGATGACGGAACAGAGATTAAGATAAGCGTTGACGGCGTAAAAATCCCGCAGTTAGCTGACACTGTAGGAGCCGGCGATACGTTTTTAGGCGCTCTCCTTGCATGGCTTGAGCTTCGCGGTAAAATGTCGCGTAACGCCGTAATGAATTTTGATACAGAGAGCCTGCAGCAGGCGCTTTCCTTCGCGAATAAAGCCGCAGCGTTAGTCTGCACAAGATACGGAGCGCAGCCTCCTGCGCTGAATGAAATAGAAAACTTTTTTAGTCCTTAGGCCTTTGATAAAACCTTCCGTTAATATGTTCTGTTTTAATAACATTGACAAAAGCTTCCGGATCTATTTGTTTAATCACTGGAATTAATTTTTTTACCTCGCTTGCCGTAACAACCGAATAAAGCATCGTGCGGTTATCTTTAACAAAGCTCCCGACACAATCAACCAGCGTCGCTCCGTGGTTCGTCATTTCATAAATTTTTCTGCTGATATCATCAGGTTTATTTGTAATAACTAGAAGAGTTCTCTGCTGGTAATTTTTATAAAGAACGCCGAGCGCGACTGTTGTAACAAACTGAAAAATAATTGAATAAAGCGCTCTGTCAAGTCCGAAAAGAATTCCCGCCGCTGATAAAATTACAAAATTGATCGCAAAAATATAATTCCAAGCGTCCTTGCGGTATTTCTCGGAAATAAAAATCGCGATAAAATCAGTTCCCCCCGAAGTCGCGTCCGCGTGAAGACACAGGCTGATCGCGACAGCGTTTAAAAGTCCGCCGAAAACCGAAGAAAGCAGAATGTCATGTGTAGTTAAAAAACTTGTAAACATAGAAGGCATCAAGTCTGTAAGAAGCCCTGAGACAATAATCATCAGGATAGAATACAAAGTAAAATTTTTACCGATAAACTTAAAACAGACCGCAGCCGGAACAATATTTAAAATATAATATACTACGCTGAAAGGTATTTGAAAGTTTCCGTAACGCAGGCAAATTTCCTGAATAAGAAGAGTCAGCCCCGTAAAACCTCCGGGAAGAAGCTCGCCGGCATGAACAAATGAATTGATATTAAAAGCTATAAGCACAGCCCCCGCGAGAACTAAAGCAAGCCGCTTGAAAGTGTGTAAAAATTTGCTTTTCATGAATACTGTTGATTTGACCGCGGAACCGAAAACACAGCGGCGCCTCTTTCAAGGGAGACAAGCCCCGTGCGCGCCAACACCGGAACAATATGCAGTTTAATTATAATTTTTTTACTCATAATCAATTTATAAAAATAAAAAATTCCCGGTTTATCATTTCTTTCTGATCGGCGCGGCATTCGCAACAATTTGATTCATATTCGCAAGATCGCTTCGGACATTTCTTGCCGTGTCAGCCGCGTCCAGAAACCTGCCCGCCGCTTGATCCGCTTCCGCTTTGTCTGCGGCGTTATGTGCGCCTACAATCCGGCTGTCAAGCGAGTCGTAATCCAAATCCATCTGCGCGTAACGCGCGGCGCTGACATTCGATGTTGTATCATCAATTTCAGACCTGAGTCCGTTTACCAAAGCGGCGGAATCTGCGCCCGCCCTCTGAGACGCGGTTCTTCCGTCGTTAACGGCTTTTTCCGCGGCGGCTGCCGCTTCCACGGCGAGAGTTCTGGCCGATTCATAACGTTTAGCGTCAGCTTCAATCTGCATACGGCGAAGCGCGTCCTGCGCGCGGGCAAGCGTCCCTGCCGCGTACTGAACAGCGTCGGCGTCATTTTCCGCCCTGAACACAGCTTCCCTTGCGCTGTCCATCTCAGCCAAGGGCGGCTGCTCACAGCCCGAAATAAAAATAACTAATATAAAAAATAAATATTTGAATTTATTCATGCGCCACCTCTGATTAAAATTTTAATGTATTATAGCCGATTTTTCCATAAAAACAGAATAAGAACATCAGCCTTATAAATCTTTATATATACCCTTGATTATTATAGTTTTGAGCATTATTTTCTATATATATGAAGTTAATTCAGCTCGCAAAAGGCGGGCTTTTTTTAGTTGAGTGCTTGAGGATAATGATTCTGGCAATGGCATTGATAATTTTCGGAAGCCGCGGCGGATTATCGATGGAAATTGCATTTATCGCCCCTTCCGTACTGTTCGTGCTGATGGCGTTATTTATCTTTTTAGATTCCGAAAGGTATAAATCATACATAAATCTGTTTATTGCGGGAAAATGCGTCAGTATTTTTATTTTACTAGGCTGGTTAATATTAACCTCTCAGGTTACAATAATAGAGAGTTCTGTTCTGAGCAGCGACCTGTTCAGCATGGCATTGATTATATTAATTATCAGAGATTATAAAAAAATCGAAGAAATTAAAACTATAACGCAGCCGCCCGCAGCCGTGCGGCATGAGGATAAAGATACCGAACCTGAAATCAGGCGTCAGGAAACCGAAAGTTCAAACAGCGGTGTTACAATGGAGGATAAATAATGCGAATTATTCCAATAGCAAGCGGAAAGGGAGGAGTGGGAAAATCACTCGTATCGGCGAATTTAGCCGTCGCTTTCGCGCAGGCAGGGCAGCGCGTAGTGCTTGCCGACCTTGACCTTGGAGCGTCGAATCTTCATCTTGTTCTTGGATCTCAGTCGCCGAAATCAGGCATCGGAACATTCCTGAATAATACAAAGTCGAATTTTAACGATATTATTTCCGACACCAGCGTACGGGGGCTTCGCTTTATTCCGGGCGACAATGAAATTCCTGGAACCGCGAATCTATCAATTATCCAGCGCAAGGCATTAGTCAAAAAACTTTTAGCGTTAAAAGATGATGCCGATATTTTAATACTCGACCTTGGAGCGGGAACTCATCAGTCAATTCTTGATTTTTTTCTGCTTTCCAATCAGGGCATTGTAGTTTCAGCTCCCGCCGTCACTGCCGTTCTTAACGCCTATGTGTTTTTAAAGAACACGGTTTTCCGCCTGATGCTCACCTCCTGTTCCAAAGGATCGCCTGCGTACGCTTACCTTGAAAAAATCCGCAAAGACGGCGCAGGCCACTCAAAGCTTTACATCCCAAAAATGATGCCAGAAATAAAACAAACTGATCCCGCGTCTCATGAAAGATTCACAAAGCGGCTGGATTCGTTTTCGCCGCGTCTTATCATGAACCTTGTCGACGAGCCAAAAAGCGCGGATGTAGCGATGAAGATACGCAGGTCATGCGAAGAATACCTCGATTTAAAAATCGAACACCTTGGTATTATTTACCGCGATGTAATTCAGGACACAGCGCTTGCTTCCCGTCTTCCCATCCTTCTTTACAAACCGCAGTCTGTTCTATCGCAGGCGATATACCGCATCGCCGATAAAATCATGCAGACCCCGGAAGATAATTATTCGCCGGATGACAAACAAATTGACGACAGTTTTCAGGAAGCCGAAGCCGAGGCGGAAGTCGACTTCGAAACGAAGATGGAATACATCGAAGACCTGCTTCACTCAGGCGCGATGAGTCAGGGTGATTTAATCGAAACGGTAAAATCACAGCAGCTTGAAATTTCAAAGCTTAAAAAGGAAAATAATTTTATCAAAATGAAACTGACAAAAGCGCTGAATCAGGGGTTTAAGGTATAACATGCCGCTGTTAGCAATCGATTTTCCTTCTTGGATAACCCCCGAAGTAATACCCGGATTTCCTGTGCGCTGGTACAGTTTGATGTACATCTTCGCGTTTGTTACAGCTTTTATTCTTTACAGGAAACAGGTAAAAGAACGCCGCTTCCCGATGACAGACGACAATCTGCTCGGATTATTTTACGCGGGTATTTTAGGACTGCTTCTTGGAGCAAGATTGTTTTCCACTCTCATTTACGAAACAAGCGATATTTACAGAAGGCAGCCGTGGCTGATCTTCTGGCCGTTCCGCGACGGTAGATTTACAGGGCTTTCGGGCATGAGCTACCACGGAGGCGTTATCGGAGGAGGCATAGCCGTTCTCATCTATGCGAAAGTAAAAAAATTCAGTTTCCGCGAGTTAGCTGACATGTACTGCGCCGCCATCCCATTAGGCTACACCTTTGGAAGAATAGGAAATTTCACCAACGCGGAATTATACGGAAGGGTTACGGCAAGCCCGTTAGGGATGATTTTCCCGAACGCAAGGCCGTATCCAGTGAGCGAAAGCTGGGCGGCGGAAATCGCTGAAAAAACAGGCGCTCTTGTTACAGGCGCAATGGTTAACCTGCCCCGCCACCCTTCCCAGCTATACGAGGCGTTTTTCGAAGGCATTGTTTTATGGGCGGTTATCTGGCTGCTTCGCAACCGAAAGCCGTTCAAAGGTTTTTTAATTGGGATTTATTTAGCAGGTTACGGCTTGTTCCGTTTTATTATCGAGTATTTCCGCGAACCGGACGCGCATCTCGGCTACCGCATCGAATTTATAAAAAGCACTCTTCCCCCGGCTTATACCCACCCAATCTTCAGTTTTACTACAGGGCAGATTCTGTGCTTTTTAATGATCGTTTTCGGCGTAGTCTGGATTATTATCTGCTCGCGTCTCCCAAATAAGGAAGCGATCCGCGTTTACAATGTCGATGTAAAGATCAGCTCGCCGGAAAATAACACGAAAGAACGCAACCAGAGGCGTAAATTAAGAAAAAAACTAAAGTAATATACGAGACTTTTTCAAAACCATGCTAGTTTCGAAAAAGTCTCATTTTCTTATTGAAAATTTCCAATTTTACAAGTATCATTAATAAATACGGAGGAATTATGACAATATCAATGACAATGATAGAAATGATCAATCAGGGCAATGTATTTCAGCTTTTAATAATGGGCGTATTATTTATTTTTATAGTAATAATGCTTGTAAGAGTGGGCAAGGGAATAGACGCCCTTTATAATAAACCTGCCGCGGAAAATACAGCGCACCCGGCAGCCGCGATATCATCAGACGGAGTTACAGCAGCAATAGCAGCCGCCGTAAAACAATATAAAAAAAACAACCAATAAACAAGGAAGGAAAAAATGCCAAAAGTAAAATTAACCGATTTAGTGCTGCGTGATGCGCACCAGTCATTGTTTGCTACCCGCATGGTCACTGCGGATATGCTTCCTATCTGCGACAAGCTCGATAATGCGGGTTTTTACGCTCTTGAAGCATGGGGCGGAGCTACTTTCGACTCATGTATCAGATTTTTAAACGAAGACCCGTGGGAAAGATTAAAATCGTTAAAAAAGAAACTGCCGAAGACTCCCATAATGATGCTTCTTCGCGGACAAAATCTTTTAGGCTACCGCCACTATGCCGACGATGTAGTCGCGAAATTCGTGGAATACGCCGCGAAAGACGGCGTTGATATATTCCGTATTTTTGACGCTGTAAACGATCCGCGCAACTTTAAGACAGCGGCTGAAGCGGCTAAAAAAACGGGTAAGCACATTCAAGCGACAATTTCATACGCGGTGACTCCTTTCCATACAATCGAGAAATACGCTGAGTTTGCGAAACAGCTTGTTGACATCGGCGCGGACTCAATCTGCATTAAAGATATGGCAGGCCTTTTAAAACCTTACGAAGGATTCAATCTTGTAAAGGCTATAAAAAAAGTTACAAACCTTCCCGTCGAAATCCATACGCACGCGACAACAGGCATGTCTGTCGCTACACTTACAAAGTGCGCCGAAGCCGGAGCGGAAATCCTTGACACAACAATTTCTTCCATGTCAATGGGAACAAGCCACAGCCCGACAGAAACAATGGTGGAAATTTTCAAAGGCACTGAATACGACACAGGCCTTGATATCAACCTGTTACTCGAAATCGCGGCTTATTTCCGCGAAGTCCGCAAGAATTATAAAAAATTCGAATCCAGTTTCCTCGGCGCGGACACACGCATTCTGGTCAGTCAGGTTCCAGGCGGAATGTTAAGCAACATGGAAAGCCAGTTAAAAGATCAGGGAGCTTCCGACAAGATGGACGAAGTTCTTAAGGAAATCGCTGTTGTGCAAAAAGATTCCGGCTACCCGCCGCTTGTAACTCCTACAAGCCAGATCGTCGGAACACAGGCAGTGTTCAATGTGCTTTTCGGCAGATATAACAAGCTTTCGGGAGAATTCCTTGATTTAATCGCCGGAAAATACGGCGCATGCCCCGCTCCAAAAAATGCCGACCTTGTAAAAAAATCGCTTGCGGAACTTAAGATGGAAAAAGAAATCACCCACCGCCCGGCGGATGATATTCCGGCAGAATATTCCAAACTGGAAGAAGAGACTAAAAAAGTTTTGGGTACAAGCACTGTCACACCGGAAGATGTCCTTACCTACGCGATGTTCCCGAAACACGCGCCAGATTTCTTTAAGAAACGCGCCGAAGGGCCTGTTGTCTTTAAACCGGAAGCGGAAGTTCCTGCGGCAGCTCCCAAAGCGGCAGGACAGGCGGAACGCTATTCGATTAATGTTAACGGCACAGCTTACGATGTTGTTGTAGCTCCGGCAGGCACCGTAGCGGTCGCGGCGGCACCTGCGACATCGGCTTCACCTGCTGCTCCGGCAGCGGCTCCTGCGGCAGTTCCGGCGGGCGGAACCACTGTAGTAGCGCCTCTCGCGGGAACAGTGCTCCGGTATAAAGCATCGGAAGGTCAGGATGTAAAAGAAGGCGACACAATTTTAATCCTTGAATCAATGAAGATGGAACTTGAGATAAAATCTAACGCAAACGGAAAAGTTAAATTCCTTGTTGCGACAGGCACACAGGTGCTTTCAAAACAGCCTATTGCGAAAATCAATTAATTCTTAATTTATTCCCCTTGCAGGACGCGGAGTTGTCATTTGACGGCTCCGCGTTTTCTTTTAAAAATCAGTCAAAATATATAGCAAAACTGCATCAAGCAGGCGGCCGCACTTATGAGTTTTCCTTTAGTTCTCTCAGCTCATGTAATGTGCGAAGTTTCCAGATTGCTTTTTCCTGAATCTGCCTGACTCTCTCGCGCGTGATTCCGAGAAACTTTCCGGTTTCTTCGAGGGTGAGGGGGTTTTCTCCTGTAAGACCGAAGCGGAGCTGGATTATTTTCATTTCTCTTTCAGATAACTGCGAAAGGATGCCGCCCATTGTTTCCTGTAATGTCATGGAAAAAACCATTTCGAAAGGTTCCGCCCTTATGTCGTCTTTTATTAAATCTGCCAAGCGCGTGAGGTTTCCGTCGTCTACAATGGTGTCTAAGCTTGTCGTCTCCTGAGAGAGTTTGACAATTTCTTTTACTTTGGCGACAGAGACGCCGAGGTACTCGGAGAGTTCTTCTTCGTTGGGATCACGGCCGAGATCCTGCGTCAGCTGCTTGGCGACATAGTAACATTTTTTAATTGTGTTAAGCATGTGAATCGGTATGCGTATAACGCGCCCTTTGTCGGCGATGCTTTTAATTATCGCCTGCCTGATCCACCATGTGCCGTAAGTTGAAAAACGGCAGCCTCTTGTGTAATCAAAACGTTCGACAGCTTCGATTAGGCCAATGTTTCCTTCGTCGATTAAATCCAAAAGCGATAATCCGCGGTGCTGATAATTTTTCGCGATGGAAACCACTAAGCGCAGGTTCGCGTTTATCATCATGTTTTTGTAATGTAAAAGCGCGTTGTCTAATGCGGTTTTTTCTTCGGACTTGCCGGATTCGGTTTCGGATTTTATTAATTTTTTCTTTTTGTCGGATTCAAGTTCTTTTAACTTAGTGCGCAGGCTGATAATTTTTTCGCCGATGTTCTGCTCTTCCTGAAGCGTCAAAAGCGGGAACCTTGAAATCTGCCTGAAGTAAAGCGCGAGAGGATCAGATTCTTTTGGCGGTTTAATTCTTTTCTGTGTTTTATCCGGAAGTTTTCTGGATTTCCTGCCTATCCTTTCAGTTCCAATCTCCATTTTTTACAACTCCTTTTGTATCATGACCTTGGCGCCGAAGCCGGGTCCAACGGCAGGTCATTGCGGAAAACCATAAAAAACAACTGAGGACGATTTGTTACAGCGTTTATTCCGAGTCTTCCGATTTCCATTCCTGATGTTATTCTGTCTCCTACATTTACCGTAATGGTTTCGCAGCCGCCGTACATATAAAAATACCCCCCGGCTGCCTCTATAATTACTACTCTGCCGAACTTGCGCCACGGACCTGCGGAAACAACACTGCCCTGTGTTAAGCTTCTGACAGATTCATGCTGCTCGCCTTCTACCACAACGCCCATCTCTCCTGTCATATAAGTGATTAACCTCGGCGTTATGGGCCACCGAAGGGTATAAAGCCCTCCTGCCGGCAGATTAGCGGGAGGAACGGGAGAAGCGGTAATTTGCGCCGGCACTTTTATCACATCGCCGGCTCTTAAAGAATGACTTGCTGAAAATCTATTAATATCGAGTAATGCTTGTAATGTAATTCCGTGCGCGCGTGCAATGCCGTAAAGCGTATCGCCGCGTACAACCTGATAATCAATTAAAGGTGAAGTTGTTACAGAACCGGGTAAAACAGAACCTGCTGATAAAACCGCGTCTTCAATCTGCGGTATTACAAGCCTTCTTCCCACAAAGAGCCTTGAAGGATCTGCAATATCATTAACGCGCATAAGCTCACCGGCATTAACTCCGTAAAAACGGGATATTGAATAAATTGTTTCGCCTCTTGTAACAACATGGATCAAATCCTCAGCGGCAAGCGCTCCGGGGAAAAGGACGCATGTCATTAAAAAAAGCAATGTTATTTTTTGTAAAAGGTTCACGGCTCTTCATTATCGGCGGAAATACCCCAAAACTTGAGGGGGCGGGAATTATATGATAAAATAGTAAATTAGAATCTATCTATTACAAGGTAACCGAATTTGCGGACAGCGATAATTATACGCGATAAAGGAGCGGGACATGAGCGAATATAAAAGGCCGAGCTGGGACGAATATTTTATGGAAGTATGCGAGGCTATTTCTAAAAGAGCGACTTGCGAGAGAGGAAGATCCGGCTGCGTTATCGCGAAAGACAAACAGCTTTTGGTAACAGGTTATGTCGGAGCTCCCGCGGGGCTTCCGCACTGCGATGACGCAGGACATCAGTTTAAAAAAATGCTCCACGAAGACGGCAAGGAAACAACCCATTGCGTAAGAACTGTCCACGCGGAGCAAAACGCAATCTGCCAGGCGGCAAAGCGCGGCATTTCCATCGACGGCGCTACTTTATACTGCCGGATGACCCCCTGCAGAACCTGCGCGATGCTGATTATTAACTGCGGAATAAAACGTGTCGTCGCGCAGCGGCGTTACCATGACGGAGGCGACTCGGAAGCAATGTTAAAAACAGCCAAAGTCACCCTTGAATATGTGTTTGACGAACTACAGCAATACGAGAATCAATAGAAACTGATCATAAAAAAATTAAAAACAGGATCAAACTCAAACGTGCGTCCTGATTAAAAGAAAAACACGCGTTTTTTAATCCCTCATTGTGTCGTAACCCGCTTCAAGAATTATGCGGTACTTTAAATATATTTCTTCTAATGTGTGGACAGGGCCGGGAGCGCGGAAACGTTTTCTTAAAGCGCATGCGCCTCTTCTTTCTATAAAAAAATCGTAGATAGCGCGCGGGTCGCGGTCATTAACCTCGGGGTAGATCGGAGTTGAATCAAGATAGGTACGCACCTCGCTGTGGCTCACCGATGTTACGCCAAATCGTTTTAACCTTGTTCGAACCTGAATTATTTCTTCGTAGGAAAGGCCGAAAAGAAATTCTTCCAAAGCCCACCTTGTTCTGTCGTTTGTTGATTCTTCCTTTAAAAAATCTTCCCACTCCGTTTCCGTTCCCATGTCGATGGAGATTCGCAGAAGTTCCGTATTGCCGTCCATTGTGCCGAAGCTTGGCGGGGAAGAATCTCTTGCCGTCCATAGCGACGATAGAGCCATAAGGTGGCGGATGCTGCGCTGATCTGTGCCGCTGTCCCAAAGGGCGATTAAATCTTCCGCTAATTTGGATTTTGTTGCCGCGGAAAAAGTCGGATCTTCAAGGCACGAAAAATAAACATCTTCCGCCATGAGAGTAAAGACCACAGAAAAGGAAATATGCCTGCACTTAATATTTAATTCATGATTTCCTTCCGTAAGCCTTGTTAACAAATAAAAAGCGTGAAACTTCGCGACAAGGTAGCACCTGACCGCCGCAACTTTCGCGGGAGTGCGCAGAAGATGATTTGTCGAAGAGAAAAATAATAAAGATTCTGTTAGCTGATTTTCGTTTATAAGAACATCTTTAACATATCTTGTTTCTTTTATTGAGGGATAATCAAATACCGCGTCCCCAAGATTTCTAAGCCGTTTAAAACGTTCATGAACAAGAATATAATCCTGCGGGTTTCGTTCCTTTAGCCAGTTTTCTATTTCGCTGATCAGAAGCTCATCATCTTTTGTTAAGATATCCTTATACTCAGGATGTGTCTGTACCGGGAACTGCGTTGCATAAGGCGTCTGAGCCATAATTAATGATTATACCAAACAAAAGGCAAATTGACAAATTATTTTTTTTCGCATTTAAAAACGAAAAAATCAAACAATACTTAAATATCTGAAAAAAGAACAATAAAAATCATTTTAGAATAACGCTTGTATATCCGCTGAGTGTTAAAATGCCGCTGTTAAGCTCTGCTGTACCTTTCCCCGCGAACCCTCTGTTTACCGTAAAAATAAAATCGGTATAAAGGCTTAAGTCGACATTCACCTCACTGCCGCCGGTGTTATGAAATACCGCCGCTCTGCCGCCGTTGTAATGCGCAATAAAACCGCCGAATGTAGTATATTGCGAAAAATTAAGCGGCTCAATGATCCCTCTTGCGATTTCAGGATTCGCGTTACGCAAAGCGATAACCTTTTTATAATGATTGTAAAGGCTTTCTTTTTTTGAAAGCTGCCCTTTTACAGTTCCGTTTGTCTGATTCGCTTTGTTATATGTAGTGCCCGCGGGATCCTTCACTGTATCATTGTCTCCCCAAAGCATCGCAAGCCTTCTGTTGGAATCCGTATTCGCGCTGCCTCTTGATCCCTTCATTCCGATTTCTTCTCCGTAATAAATAAAAGGACTTCCGCTTGATAAAATATAAAGGTTAGCTGCAACATGCATAATATAATCATCAACAGGAAGAAAGCCGGCGGCTCTGTCCATGTCATGATTTGAAATAAAAGGATTTAAAACCGCATTAGGATTCTTATTTAAAACCTGTCTTTGATACAGCGAAAGCCGCTCTGCAAACTCCGTAACACCGGCGATTCCCATCGCGGTATAATAAACATCACCGGATGATCCTGACATGCCAAAATCAAAACAGTTTACGGCCTCGTAATAATTTTGTATTGATACATTTCCGGACCAGTTCTCGCCGACTAAATAAATATCTTCTTTTATTTTTCTGGATTCGTCATTAAACCATTTTAAGAAATTTATATTTCTATTATCTTCGCCCAAGAAAAAATATTTAACAGCGTCCAGCCTGAATCCTCCAACTCCTTTATCAAGCCAGAACTTTACAATGTCCATAATTTCGCGGCGCACATCTGGATTATCAAGAGCAAGCTCAGGCATTCGCGGTGAAAAATTTCCTTCGTAATAATATTGAACGCCGTTTGGATCTTTTTCAAAATCGTACCATGTTCTTCCGGAAATTTTTTCTGTTACTAAATCGTAATATTTTACGATTGGATCGTCAAAATTTCCGTTTCTTACAGCGTTTCTTGCGTCTAAAAACCATTTATTTTCCGAAGATGTATGATTTAAAACAAGATCGATTATTAATTTAATTCCTCTTTTTTCACATTCCGCTACAAGCTCTTCAAAATCTTCCATTGCACCGTAACGCGGATCGATTCTGTAATAATCGATTACATCGTATTTATGATAACTTGGAGAAAGCATAACCGGCATCAGCCAGATTCCCTCTATGCCGAGGCTTCTTCCTGATGCCGGATCTCCGTCGTTAAGATAATCAAGCCTGTTTATGAGCCCGCGGAGATCGCCTGTCCCGTCTTTGTTTGAGTCCGAGAACGCGCCGACAAAAATTTCGTAATAGGTTCGGTAGTTATCTGCAACTTTTCCTGTATCAAGCTCTTTATCAAGCACTCTGTATTCACAGCCCGCAAAAACAACAAGTATTAAGACGAAAAATAATAAAGAACGGATTTTTTTCCTCTTCATATTTTTCCTTAACTTTTGACAGAGCCTGCTGTAACTCCTTCGATATAAAATTTCTGCATTGACAGGAACAATGTTACAATCGGAATCGCGATAAATAAACACCCCGCGGCGAAAATCGTAAATACATTGGAATCCACTCTCTGCCCGTACAGCATATAATAAAGTCCTACAGCTGTTGTGTGCAAATGAACATTCTGCTCGCCTAAAATTATACGCGCGAAAATAAAGTCCATCCACGGCGTCATAAACGCTATAAGAGCGGTATAAACAATAATCGGCCTTGATATCGGAAGAATGATTGAAAAGAAAATTTTTGACTGCATCGCTCCGTCAATTTTCGCGGCTTCTATTAACGAATCCGGAATTGTATCAAAGAAGCCCTTGGCAATATAAAAGCCAAGCCCCGAGCTCACTGAATAAACCAGAATGAGGGCGAATAATGACTGAGTAAGCCCAAGCGCTTTTAAAATGTAATAAATCGCAATCATTGACATAAACCCCGGAAAGAGCCCGAGTATCATCGCGATATTCATAATCGGCTTTCTCATTTTAAAACGCATCTTGCTCATAACGTACGCGTTGCATAGAATTAAAATGGTAGAAAGCGTTGTGCTGAAAACAGCGACAGTTAGGGTGTTTATCACCCATCTTCCGAACTGGGTAGTTGTAAAAAGCCGCTTGAAATTTTCAAACCCGAAACTTTTAGGGAAGTAATGCGCCACGACAATTCCGATTAAATCACCCTGATCGTTATACTCAACCCTGAACGCGCTTAGCACTACCCAAAGAGTAGGATACAGCCAGATAACCGCCAGAACGATCAACGCAACATGCGCGAATGTAAGAGAGACAGCTCTGCCTGCTTTTATAGAATGAATTTTATTTGCTTTAATCATTGGAATCTATCCTCCTCTTTATAAGACCTTGATCTGCGGTATGTAACAAGCGTTATCACTGACGTGCAAAGGAATGTAAGAATTCCTATTACAGACCCAAGGTTATATTCCCTTTCATCGACAGATAATTTATACAGCCATGTAACAAGAAGATCCGTAGAGCCGGCTTTATAGCCGCCGGGGAAACGCGGAGCGCCTCCTGTAAGAAGATATATAACATTAAAACTGTTAAAGTTGCCGACAAACGAAGAGATAAGATACGGTGTGGTAATAAAAAGAATATAAGGCATGGTGATTTTTACAAGGATTCTGAATTTACTCGCGCCGTCAATTCTCGCAGCCTCATACAAATCCGCGGGAATATTTAAAAGTATTCCTGTTGTCATAAGCATTGTATAAGGAACGCCGATCCAAAAATTTGTAAGAATGATTGTTACTCTTGTTCTTAATACATTATTTGATTCCGCGAGAAATGAAATTGGCTCATTAGTAATGCCAAGATTCATCAGCATCGAGTTAAACGGGCCAAGTTCTCCAAGCAAATTCCTTACCGCAAGCAATGAAACAAACTGAGGCATCGCGATCGTTAAAATAAATATTGTTCTCCAGAACGCTTTGAATTTTACGCCCTTCATGTTTATAAGAATGCCTAAGAATATTCCGCCGAAGTAGCATGTAAATGTTGCGAATATAGTCCATGTCACAGTCCAGCCGAGAACGGGAAAGAATCTTTGCCCGATTTCACCGGTCTGCGTAAAAAGCGCAGCGAGATTCGCAAGTCCAACCCAGTCAAATAATACTTCTCCCTGATGCTGGCTGTCAAAGTTTGTAAACGCGATAAAAATCATAAAGACAGTCGGCATTATCGTAAATATTGTAACGCCGATAAAAGTGGGAGTTAAAAGCGTTACATTAAACCTGTTATCAAGAAAATCCCTGACATCTTCGCGGAAGGTAAAAGTTTTTCCTTTTTGTTTCATATCACATTCGGCTTTGTACGCGCTTTTTAAATTACTGATATAAAGCAGAATGAAAAGCACTATAACGCACATGGTGATTACGCCGAATAAAAGCATGAGCATTGAATCATCGGCGCGCGTAAATATATCGCCTTCGTTTGTACCCAATGTCCTGAAGTTTATAAGCGCTTTGTAGCCAAGAGGAGTATTATTAACTTTCGGGCAAAGCATCATAAACGCGATGAATCCGGCTTGAAATAAAAGAAAAAGAAAGCCTTTTATAATCTGTTTATAATAAAAATTTCCGAACCCCATAATTAAATGAGATATTCTTACCGCGAAACCGCCTTTAGAAAAACGTTGTGCGAAATCTACAAAAAAATTTTTGATTCCCAAGGCAAAAGAAACGGCGGCTCCTTTAAAGAAAACACCTATGCCTACAAAAAAACCAAAAAAAGATTTAACATATTTTTGAATCTGCGCCATAAATAAACACACCTCTTTAAAAGCGTCATTAAAACATAAAAGCTCCCGCAAATTATCAGCGCGGGAGCCTCATAAAAATTCCTAATTCCTCATTTCTAATTCCTTATTGTTATTCCGGTCTTCTTCCTGTTCTCCAGATGGTTTCTATAACCGACATTCCGTCTTTGATCTTTGCGGTTGTATCATACATAGGATTTCCGCTTGTATCTTTTGCGTTAATTAAAATATCAAGCACAATAGCGGGCGCTCCCTGCGAATAATACCAGTTGTTCATTCTTGTATTCGCGCCGAACGGCTGAGCTCTTCCTGAATCAAACATTTCAAGCTGAACACGCGCTACTAATCCTTCTAATGTATCCGCCCTGATGCCCGCGAATTCCGTTCTTGCGTTTTTATATGCAGGCAGGTTGTTGATTTCATTAAAGGCCGCTTCCTGAACTTCCTTGCTGGAAAGATATGTTAATATCTGCTGCACAAACTCGGATTTTTTATCGCCTTGCGAATATTTTTTCATTACAAACATTACAGTATCCGCGAATGTGCCTGATTTCATTTCCGTTCCGGCAGCGATATTAGTTCCGGCGACATCGGCGGCAGTCAGCGTGAAATGCGGAAGGGTTGCGATTCCGAGTTTGCTTCCAAGCGCCGCTCTCGCCGCGTTAAAATTCCACGCGCCGCCAATCATTGAAAGCGATGTTTCGGTTGCAAGCTCAACTTCCCAGCCGGAATCCGACGCTTTTCTCGCGCCGTAAAAAACTCTTCCGTCAGGACTTGTATCCGAAAAAAATCTCTGACCCCATTGCATTACAGCCACAGCAAGGTCGGAATTAAAGTTGCAATTAGTTAAAACTTTATCAACATAGAGATCAGCGATCGGCATGCCGTCAGACGCCCTTGTCGAAAGAACGATAAACGAATTATTATAGCCGTCATCGCCGTTAATAGAAACAGATTGTTTGCCTAACGCTCTTGCCTTTGCCCAGATCCCTTCCCATGTTTTTACATCGGCGGCGGTAAGATGATCCTTGTTATAATAAAGGACAAGCGCCTGAGATCGATACGGAATGCCAAATGTATATTCGGTTCCGCTTACCGCTCCCTTGATTACGTCATGAAAAATCGAAGGATTGTCATTTTGAATCTGCCTTAAAAGATTTTGATCTGTTACAGGTCCTATCGAACTTGCACCCGCTATAAGCCTTCCAAGATTATCATGCGCTATCGTCAAAATATCAGCGCCGGCGTCAAGGTCGTCAAGAAACTTCGCGGCGGCTGAACCGGTATCCACGCTTTCGACGGCGATGGTGTAAGCAAACGGTTTATCATTAGAGGCGTTGTATCTTGCTACCCATTCATCCATTTTCTTTTCATAGAAATCTCTTGCTTCGCTTCCTACCCAAATTTTGATCTGTTCTTCTTTCGCCTTGCAGCCTGTCAGAATTGCCATACTAAAAATAAAGATTACAAAAAAGGAAATAAAAAAATTTAAACTGCTTTTATTCATACAAACCCCCTATCTAAAAAATTAAAAGGGATTCTCCAAAACCTAAAACACACCTATTCCAGATAGTTAAATCACGGAACAGTCAGGTATTAAAGAATCCCAATAATCGCCTGACAAAAAGCCAGACAGTTCAAAAAGCAATTTAATTATTTTTTTATTGCTCCCATCGCTCTTGTATTATCTTTCATAACAGCGAAAACAATGTAATATGTGCCGTTGCCGCCTAAAAGCACCGGATTGTCATTGTTGCTTCCAAGTCCGTCGCCCGCGGCGTCGCGCTGTTCATCGCTTCTGTTCATCGGAGTGTAGAGAGTATCGGGAGACAAGTTGGCGATTCCGCCTGCTTCCGCGCTTGGCATCCACATATCAAATAGCCAGCCGCTCGGCTCTGTCGAGTCGGTGATTAATCTGATAAATTTTACCGCGAATTTACCGTCCTGAGCGATATTGCGGCCTCTATATTCAACATTCCAGCCGGCATTAGCCACTGACGCGGTATTATATTCCCACAGATAAATGTTTGCCGCATTCTTTAAAGCGTTTTTCAAAGGCGCAATCCTTGAATCGTTGGGAGCGACATTCTCCATCATGAAGCGTGTTTCAAAATTCGAACCCCAGTCGGCGAAATGTCCGGTTGTCCGGTAATTATAGCCTGTATGAGGCACTGGTTTGTTGTTGCAGCCGGTTAATACCGCCGCGATACTGATAGCCATTAGAACTACGAGTAATGTAATTCCGAGTTTTTTCATAAATCTCCTCCATAAAGATAAAAACTTTTCTATGCTATAATGATAATACGATTACCATCATATGGCAAATTTATTTTTCAAAACTAACAGATGTTTTATATTCTTTGTACGCCTGTTATATAAAAACATGTTAAAATAAATATACGGGGTTTTTGTGAACTTCTGTTATAGAAAAAAGCTAAAATATTAAGGAGAATATAATGCCAAAATGGCTTGAACAAGCGGTTTTTTATGAAGTATATCCTCAAACTTTTTATGATTCAAACGGGGACGGAACCGGAGATATTCCCGGAATAACCGAAAAACTTGATTATATAAAAGATCTCGGCTGCAACGCGCTTTGGATCAATCCGTGTTTCGATTCGCCTTTTAAAGACGCAGGCTATGATGTGCGGGATTACAAAAAAGTCGCCTCACGTTATGGCTGTAATGAGGATTTATTTAACCTTTTTGATGAAGCCCATAAAAGAGAAATGCATGTAATTCTCGATTTAGTTCCCGGACACACGTCCGAAGAGCATGTATGGTTTACAGAATCGAAAAAAATCAATCCAAATAATGATATGAAGAACCGATATATTTGGACAGACAGCTGGTTTACATGGACTATAGACGGATTAAAATTTATCGCGGGCGAAGCTGAAAGAGACGGCTGCTACATAGTGAATTTCTTTAAATGTCAGCCGGCTTTAAACTACGGTTTCGGCGAACGCCGCGAAAAATGGCAGCTTCCGCCGGAACATCCTGACTGTACTGCGACAGCGGAAGCGTTAAAAGACATAATGCGTTTTTGGCTGAAAGGCGATAAAGGAAGAGGCTGCGACGGTTTCCGCGTTGATATGGCGGACTCACTCGTTAAATTTGACGATAAACACAAGAGCGCAACCAGCGCAATCTGGCGGAATATTCGCGCAATGCTCGACAGTGAATTCCCCGGCGCAATGCTCGTCTCGGAATGGGGCTCTCCTGTTCAATCGATAAAAGCGGGCTTTCACGCGGACTTTCTGCTGGATCACGGCAACTCAGGTTACAGAAGCCTGGTCCGCGATTATCTTGACACAGATTCATTTGGCGGAGAAGGCGAAGCTCATCCTTCTAACGCAAGGGGTAACAGCTATTTTAAGAAAAATGGAAACGGCAGTATAAAGAAGTTTTTGGATCAGTATCTCCCGTGGTACGAATCCGTAAAAGAAAATGGTTACATCAGTTTAATCACAGGAAACCACGATACGCCGCGCATAAGTTACGGCTTAAATAAAGACGAAACCGCCCTCGCTTTCGCTGTAATTTTTACGCTTCCCGGAATTCCGTTTTTATATTACGGCGATGAAATCGGCATGCGATACCTTTCTCATCTTCCTTCAAAAGAAGGCGGCTACACCCGGACAGGCTCCCGCACTCCAATGCAGTGGAACTCAAGTCTTAACGCGGGTTTCTCCGCAGCCAGTGAAGAAAAACTATACCTCCCTGTTGATACGGAAAAAGAAGAACTGAATGTCGCATCACAGGAGAAAGACCCTCTGTCTCTTTTAAACACAGTAAAAGCGCTGCTTCGTCTGCGCTCAAGCGAGGATGACCTGCAATCAAAACCTAACCTAGAAATACTTCACGCCTCGGACGTAAAAGACGGAGACCGCTCATTTATTTACAAACGCGGTATCTGCATCATTGGAGTAAACCCCGGTATTAACGAATCGCGGATTCCGGTTTCAACTGACGGAGAATTTAAACTATTGTATTCCATCGGCGGCAGCACAGAAAAAACAGCCTGCGGACTTGAAAACGGCGTCATAAGGCTTGGGCCGCAGAGTTTCGGCGTTTGGAAGCGAAAAATAAATATTTAATTTCACCGCGAACCACACTAACGACACGAACTTGTGCTTAGATAACTCATCTTCCGAATAAAAAGTTCGTGTTTTTCGTGAGGTTTGTGGTAAAAAATAAATATTTAATTTCACCACGAACCACACTAACGACACGAACTTGTACTTAGATAACTCATCTTCCGAATAAAAAGTTCGTGTTTTTCGTGAGGTTTATGGAAAAAAATAAATATTTAGTTTCACCGCGAACCACACTAACGACACGAACTTGTGCTTAGATAACTCATCTTCCGAATAAAAGTTCGTGTTTTTCGTGAGGTTTATGAAAAAAAATAAAAATGCAACTGCCAGCTGATGTCAGTTGCTTTGTTTTTGCCAAGGAAAATACTAATTTTTTATCATTTTTGCCAAGGATAATATAGTTAATAATTGATTTTTACCAAGGAATATGATATATTTAAAGATATGGAAAGACATATCTTAAAAACACTTCTAGAATGGAAAAAAAGACCCGGTCATAAACCGCTTATCCTGAATGGGATTAGGCAGGTGGGCAAAACATGGCTTATGAAGGATTTTGGCGGCCAAGCTTATGTAAATACAGCATATGTTCTGTTTGAGAAAAATCCAAGATTACAGGAATTATTCGCCTTTGATATGGACGTTCAAAGGATTTTAAAAGGTCTTGAATTGGAAACCGGAAAAAAGATTGAGCCTGACAATACATTGATTATTTTTGACGAAATTCAGGAATGTCCCGCCGCTATAACCTCGCTTAAGTATTTTAATGAAAACGCTCCCGAATACGATATAATCGCTGCGGGGAGCCTGCTTGGAGTATCTCTTCATAAGGGCGTTTCCTTCCCGGTCGGTAAAGTTGAATTCTTAACTTTGTATCCGCTGACGTTCGGCGAATTCTTACTGGCGGCAGGCGAGGATAAATTATACGATCTTGAAAAAAGTCTAGACTGGAAAATGATAAATGTGTTTAAAGATAAATTGATTTTACAACTAAAAACATATTTTTTTACAGGAGGAATGCCGGAAGTTGTAAAAGAATTTTCCAAAGACCGCGATTTTAATCTGGCCCGGAAAATTCAAAATGATATTTTAAATTCTTATCAAAACGATTTTTCAAAACATATCCCGGCGGGCGATCTTCAAAAAACGCTTCTTATTTGGGATTCTCTTCCCGTGCAGTTATCAAGAGAGAATAAAAAGTTTATCTATAAAAGCGCCCATAAAAACGCGGCGGCGGCCACATTCGGGACCGCCCTTAACTGGCTTGAATACTGCGGTCTTGTAAATAAAGTTAACCGTGTATCAAAGCCTGCCCTGCCGTTAAAAGGTTACGCGAACACCGGCGCGTTTAAATTATTTCATTGTGATATTGGTCTGCTTTCAGCGGCATCGGCGCTTGAAGCGAAAACAATTCTGGAAGGAAACGCGATGTTTACGGAATTCAAGGGCGCGTTAACAGAGCAGTATGTCTGTCAGGAAATGAAACATTTTAAAGACGCAGTAATCGCATACTGGACAAATGAAAGCGCAACCGCGGAAGCGGATTTTGTTTTACAGCTAAAAAATGAGATTATTCCAATAGAGGTAAAATCTTCAGTAAATCTTAAAGCAAAAAGCCTTATGGTCTACCGCGAAAAATTTAATCCAAAAATAGAAATCAGAACTTCGCTTGCCGCTTTTAATAAACAAGGCAGTCTTTTTGATATTCCGCTTTACGCTGTCGGAGAACTTGAAAATATAATTAGACAGTACTTTGCAAAATCTTAATATAAATTTTATACTGCGAACCACACCAACAATACGAACTCTTAATTTAATATTTACTATTGATACCTTAGAAATATTAGTCAACTGAGACTGTTCCAAAATTTCAGTTATTGGAACAGCTACTATTTGTTATATGCCGTGCTGCCTACAAAAAACTTTTTTATAAATATATTATTAATAATATTTTTTATTTCATAGTCCACCCAATTGCTAAATCTGGTTTTAAATAAACAGGTCCTAAATTATTAGTACCCCAAAAAAAGTCATAGCCAGCAAAAACTCCTATACGGAAGTATAGACCTGATCTTATTACAAATTTATAGCCAATATTTAAACCAACTGGAAGAGACAATGCCGTATAATAACCATAAATATCTCTAAAATAACCACCATAACCTGAGCCATAACTAACATATTCTTGACCATTTGGTCCATATGTTTCAAAATATGAAAACCCAATTCCACCACCTAAATAAAAACCTCCAATTCGACTGGGAAAAAAGCCATTGAATGTTACCAAAGCACCAAAACCACCAGTTGGAAACATTAGATTTATTTCACTATTAAATTTACCCTTACCAAGCTCTATGTTAATTCCAAATCCAGAAGATCCTTCCCAAATGTAGCCTAATGCACCGCCAGCATTTGCATTTATACCGAAAATAAATTTATTTGGGTCTATTGCTGTATCCTGCGAATTACTTGCCTGTGTAGTTTGCTGTCCAATTGCTGGAATGGCAGTAATTATTTCAGTTGTACCGTTTTCATATCTGATAGAAAGAACATTAGCTGCGGGAATTACAATCGTAGGACCATCTAAATGCTCAAAACGCTTGTACCTGATTTCTGTCGGGGAAACTTCCATAACCCTTGCTTCAATTATGTTCCCGTCTCTCATGATGATTAAGTCTTGAGCGGTAACAGAACATATCCCCACCAATAGAAATAAAACCGTAATGCAAAACTGTTTCATTAAAAACTCCTTAAATATGTATAAATCATATACTTCAATAGCATATAGAAGTATAAGATTATGGTCAAGTGCTTTTTAAAAAGATTTAATTGGATCATTGAGTTATTAAAATATCAGTTATGGAAGAAAAGACGCTCAAGGAGATTTTGGGAGAAAAAATAAAATATTTTCGCTTACGAAGGCAGTTTTCTCAGGCTGATTTAGCCGAAAAAGCCAATATTTCTATTACCTTTTTATCAAACATTGAACGTGGAAATAACTATCCGCAAGCAAGAACGCTTTGCAATATTGCAAATGCACTTGGGGTTGAAGTTTGGGAATTATTTAAAAATGATGATACTTTTAATGAACAAAATGCAATTATTGACCGCATTTCCGAAGATTTTACCAAACACGTAACTATTGCTCTTGAAACAGTTTATAAAAAATATAAACCTTAATATCATATGCTCAACTGTGTTGAAAAATTTTATAGACATGCTATATTATTACATATGGGGGTGCACCGGTTTCGACTGGTACGTCTTCGGGGTATAGACTGCAGATGGAGCGCTCATCTCCTGATTGAGCAAAAAATTTAACTGCCAACAAAACTGTCAGTTACGATTACGCCTTAGCTGCGTAACCGCGTGGTGATGTTCCGCCGCTCTGAGGAGCATTTACCGCGTCGCAATCAGAGCTGGTCATTCCGCCCACACTTTTAGTGTGAACTTCCGGAGACGGGATGGCAAGATTTCCCGGAATAAGGGCATGCCGCGCGCCGTTTAGCCAAGCATGCCCCGACAATACAATAAACGGCTAAATCTGTAGACGTTTATATTTCGCGTATTGGGACAGGGGTTCGACTCCCCTCACCTCCAAAAATGAAAGCATTAACAGAAGACATCAAACTGACAATACGAATCATATTAAATACATTAATTATTATATGCGCCGGAACAGGGATTATTATTTTTACCCTGCAGTCGGATTTTGCGTCTGTGATATTTTAATTTACAATTCAAAGCGAAGAAAAATTTCCGTATTTTTTTATGGATTACGAAACCTATGGTTTAGGAACAGTAGGTATATGGGTATTACTAATCACAGTTGGTTATATTGGATTTTCTTTTCTGTTAATTGGATTTGGCAGACTGTTAGTCAGGCTGAAGAAGAAGTAAGAATTTTTCTATATCAAAAAATCTCTGGATCATTCCCGGCTTTTTATGGCATACTTAAATGAGAGGAATTCACCAAAGGCGGTATATTATGTTTAATAAAAAAGCGATAGAGGAATTAATGAAAAAAACATCGCAGCAGCAATCGCAGATGGAAGAAATGCAAAAACTTATGCTGGAAGCTCAAAGTGATCCTGATGTAATTGAAGCAGTGAAGGCGATGAAAAATACGCAGGGCTTACAGGGAATGACGGATATAAGCGATATAATGAAGCAAATGCAGGGATTTCAGGGAATTCCCGGCATGAATGACGCTTTAAAACAAATGCAGCCCGGCATGGATGAAGCGATGAAGCAGATGCAGGGTGCTCAGGCGATGATCGCGGATCAAATTAAACAGGCTATGGAGCAGCATGGGAAAACGGCGGTAAAGCGCGGAAATACAGAAGCGCCGGCGGGAAAAGCGAAATCCGTTACAAGCGCGGATGTAAGCAAAGGCAATACAATGTTTACAGCTCTTGCGACAGGTCTTAAATGGGTCAGCGATACTCATGTAGAGTTTGGCAGTTATCCGCAGACAAAAGTAGGAGACGTGCGAAAAATTTTATGGCGCGTGCTTGAAAAGAATAACAGCGAGTTGTTTTTAATCAGTGAATATATTCTTGACAATATGAAATATCAAAATGATTTAGATACAAGCGTAAAATACAGCGGAGCGAAAGAAGATATTATTAAAGCCCGCCTTCCGTGGGAACGCTGCGACTTACGCGCATGGTTAAACAGTTATTTTTATGACAACGCGTTTAACGCTCAGGAGAAGTCTCTTATCATCGAACGTTTAAGCGCCGGCAACGGAGCCTATACACACGCGAGTTATAAACCAAAAAGGTGCAATAACATTAATTTAAGTATACTAAAAGATGACACTTATGAAAAATACGAAGATTACGGCTGCGGCGATACCCGGGACCGCGTTTTCCTTTTAAATGTAAAAGAAGCTCTCGATTATTTTAAAAAGGAAAGTTATGTTGTGGATAAGACAGTATGGAACGCAAATCGGGATCGTGACGCGAAAGCGACGGACTTCGCCCTTGAGAGAGGCAAAAATAAATTAAACGATGGCAGCTATAGTTACTCGCTAAATCCTTTTGACTGTTGGACATGGGGTAAAGTCGGCGGCAAGATTGAAAAAATCACTGTCGGCGAAGAACTTCGAGGCAGTGTCGGCTGGTGGCTTCGCAACATCGGCGTGAACGATATATCAATGAATGCCATGCAGACATCTTATCACGGCAGCCAGGTCAGTAATGTCCGGCTCGGCGCGATATTTTCCGGAGGTACAGTTCCGTACGCGATGAACTTTGGCGTGCGTCCCGCGATAATTATTAAAAATCAGTTATAGAGAAATTTAATAAATGAAAAATACGGAGAAAAAACACGCGGATGATCTTACAAAGGTCATGCTCGATGTTAGCCCGCATATTTATATTTTATTTGATAGTAATTTAAATTTAATAGACTGTAATCCCGCCGCGATTGCTTTTATGGAATTCAATACAAAAGAAGAAATGCTCGCGGGCTGCGTAGAAAAAATTTCAAAGAGCCTTCCTGAATATCAGCCGGACGGGCGCAGAACCGGCACATTAGAAAGAAAACTTTTAACCGCCGCAAGAAACGGAACTATCAGGTTTGAAACAGCTATCCGCATAAAAAAAGGACTGCGCAGCCTTGATGTTGAATTTCAAAAAATCGCGTATAAAGAAAGTTTTGTTATCGTCGGTTTTGTTTATGATATGACAGCCATCCGCGAGAGGGAAATGGAACTTGTCCGCGAACAGGAAATGAATGAGCTTCAGCTGACAAAATTAAACGCTGTGGTAAACGCAACAAAAATCGGGTTATGGGATGTATTAATTGTAAATAACGATCCTATAAATCCCGGAAATGTTTTTACATGGTCTGATGAATTCAGATATATGCTCGGGTTTAAAAACAAAATTGATTTTCCCGATTCTTTTGACAGCTGGAATGACCGCCTGCATCCTGATGAACGAAATGACGTGCACACGGCGGTTATTAATCACCTCGCGGACAGAACCGGAAAAACGCCGTACGATGTTGAATACAGAATGCTGTGCAAAAACGGCGAGTACGCGTATTTTAGGGTATGCGGAGAAACCATCCGCGATAAAAACGGGAACGCAGCCCGTGTAGCCGGAGCTATTATGGATATAACAGAATCAAAAAAAGTTCTGTTAGACACCGAAAAGCAGCGCAAAGAAGCGGAAGAGGCAAGCAAGGCAAAGACAACCTTTCTGAGCAATATGAGCCACGAGATACGCACTCCGTTAAACGCAATAATCGGTATGACCGCAATCGGAAAGATGTCGCAGGAAATAAAAAGAAAAGACGACGCGTTTAACAAGATTGACGGAGCTTCAAAACATTTGTTAGGTGTAATAAACGATATCCTTGACATGGCGAAAATCGAAGCGAACAAACTGGAACTGTCGACTGTCAGCTTTGAATTTAAAAAAATGCTGCAAAAAACCGCGGACATTATTACGCCGCGCATTGACGAAAAACGGCAGAAGTTTTTTATCAGCATTGATAAAGAAATACCGGAAATTCTTATCGGCGACGATCAAAGGTTATCGCAGGTTGTAGCTAACCTTTTATCCAATGCGGTAAAATTTACGCCGGATGAAGGCTCTGTCAGCCTTGATTCAAAACTAATATCGCGGAAAGACAGCATGTGCTGCCTTGAAATCAGCGTAACCGATACCGGAATCGGCATACCTGACAAGCAGATAACGCGGTTATTCGAGTCGTTCGAGCAGGCTGACGCGCGCACCGCAAGGAATTTCGGCGGAACAGGGCTCGGTCTTTCCATATCAAAGCGCATAATAGAATTAATGGACGGAAGCATCAGAGTTGAATCAGAAATAAACAGGGGATCAAAATTTATTTTTTCTGTTTTATTAAAAAACGGAGAAGACACAGGGAAAACATCAAGCGCTCAGCCGGAAAAACAATATTCGCAATCCGGCGCTGCGTTGGATTTTTCGGATAAAACAATATTGTTAGCTGAAGATATCGAAATAAACCGCGAAATAGTTACAGCGCTGCTTGAATTTACCAATATAAAAATTGACTGCGCTGAGAACGGAGAAGCCGCCGTCCGCATGTTTTCCGCGTCGCCAGAAAAATATGATTTAATCTTTATGGATATACAAATGCCTGTAATGGACGGATATGAAGCAACGCGCAGGATTCGCGCAATTGAAGCCGGGAAAAACAGTGACTATACCGCCTCCGCGAGTCTGACCGAAGGAAAAACAATACATTCGGATAAAACCGCTGATAGAGCCTCCATGATTTTCACTGAAGGCGAAAATCAAAAGCATTTACGCAGACAAATACCAATTATAGCAATGACAGCTAACGTTTTCCGCGAAGATGTCGAAAGATGCCTTGAATCAGGCATGAACGGCCATATAAGAAAGCCTCTTGATTATGAAGAACTGACAGAACTGCTGCGCGCGAATCTTTACTGATACTTAAGCGAGATTGCCTTAAACTTATCCTGAATCTGAATAACAGCCTGCGTCATAACGGGATCGAACTGCGTTCCGCATCCTTCTTTAATAATATCAATTGCCTGTTCGTAAGGCATTGCCGATTTATAAACACGGGCGCAGACAAGAGCGTCGTAGACATCGGCAAGCGAGGCAAGGCGCGCGGTCAGAGGTATTTCCTCTCCTTTTAACGCACGGGGATAACCTTTGCCGTCCCAGCGTTCGTGATGGCTGTAACAGATGTCTTCGCAGTGACGCAGGTACAGCGAAGCGTTTACGTCACCTAACTCCCCGATAATTTCCTTGCCGCGCGTAGTATGGGTTTTCATAATTTCATATTCATCTGCGTCAAGTCTGCCGGGTTTTAAAAGAATTTTATCCGGTATCGCGATTTTTCCGACATCGTGAAGAGCCATCGACTTCATGATAATATTCGGCTGAAGTTTAATAAGCTCTTTCGCGTAAATAGATTCGGTTTCAATTAAATAATCCGTTAAAGTTCTGACAAACAGCTGAGTTCTTTTTACATGCTCGCCGGATTCCAAATCGCGGTGTTCAATAACATTGGCAAGCCCCTGAAGCGCGTTTTCAAGCGTTTTTGTCGCCTCGGCGGTTTTTTCATCAACCATTTTTTCAAGATTATCGCTGTAATCTTTTAATTTAATCTGATTATTAACGCGCAGCTTTACAATTTCCGGTTTTAAGGGAGTTTTATTAATAAAATCAACAGCGCCTGCCGCCAGAAGCTCGCTCTCGGAATCATTTTCCGCCGTGATAAAAATTACCGGAATGCGGCCAAGCACCTTGTCGGTTTTTAAAATGTCGAATAACTGCCGGCCGTCCATGCAGGGCATCATAACATCCAAAAGAATTATCTTCGGAAGCGGATCCATAATCCGCAGTTTATCAAGAGCTTCTTTTCCGTTAGATGCGGATATAATATTGTAATCATTCTTAAGAATTTCTTCCAGAATCATTACTATTTCTTCCTTGTCGTCTACAACAAGAACTGTGAATAATTTATCAAACATATTGAGCTATAACCTTACCAATTTCTTCTATGGTTTTAGTATATACATTTTTAAAATTTGTTATCTGATCTGCTTTTAATGTATTTGATTTTATACTGGTTTCAACCTCCAGACTTTTATTAAAGAGTTCTATAAGCGATAAATTCGCCGCAAGTCCTTTAATAGCGTGCGCGGCATTGCGGGCTGTCTCATTATCTTCGTCAGCAAGAGCTGTTTCAAGCTGAGTTATGCTCTTATCATCAATAAATTTTGTAAGCAATTTCGCATAAAGCCTGGTATTGTTCATAACCCTCTTGGAACCTTCGTTTACATCAATATAAACAATATTATCAGCCATAAAAAACCTCACTTATCAAAATAATAATCAGCGGCGGCAGCTGCCGAAAAATAATAACAAATATTAACTATTAATAATTATTACCGCTCGCGATAAATAATCCGGCCTCTGCTAAGATCGTAAGGCGAAAGAGCGACTCTTACTCTGTCGCCGGGAACTATACGGATGTAATGTTTGCGCATTTTTCCGGACAGATGCGCCAGTATTAAATGCCCGTTTTGATTGTCCAGCTCTACTCTGAACATAGTGTTAGGAAGCGCTTCCCTGACTATGCCTTCTACCTCTATCGCTTCTTCTTTCGCCACTTTTACTCCTTTAATTTAATGCCTGCCGGCAGATACGACATGATATAATAAAAACTGTTTTATGTCAATTTACCGCGAAATACAGAAGATTTATATAACTGCGTTACAGACTATAGTATTTTTTTAAAGGCTGTTCTAAACTTAACAATGCGTTATTACAGTACAAGAAATAGAAATAATTATGTTGATTTCGCTTCCGCCGCTCTAAAAGGACTCGCGCCGGATGGAGGTCTTTTTATACCTGATGAAATTCCTAAGTACCCTGAGAATGTCCGCTCTTCCCTCGGATTAATGGATTTTAAAGATATTGCCTATGAAACAATAAAACCTTATGTAAAGGACGTCATCGGCGATAGCCCGTTATCTGAAATTATTCAATCTTCGTTTACTTTTAACGCTCCGTTTATCGCGGTTATGGATCGTTTCGCACTGGAACTTTTTCACGGGCCGACCGCTGCATTCAAAGACTTTGGGGCGCGTTTTATGGCGCGCGCATTCTCGCACCTCCGCCGCGGCGAGAACAAGCCTTTGCATATTCTTGTCGCCACTTCAGGCGATACCGGAGGAGCTGTTGCTGACGGATTTTTTGATGTTCCGGGAATTTTTGTAACTGTGCTTTATCCAAAGCAAAGGGTCACTCCTCTTCAGGAGAAGCAAATCGCAGGCCTTGGAAAAAATATCAGCGCGCTTGAAGTTGAAGGAAGTTTTGATGACTGCCAAAGACTTGTTAAAGCCGCGCTCGCGGATGAAGGCTTAAAAAAGCGCATGGCTTTATCATCGGCGAATTCGATTAATATCAGCCGTCTTATTCCGCAGGCGGTTTATTACGCAAGCGCCGCGGGAAGAGCGTTTGCGGGCAGGACCGATCCGGACGGAGAAGCGACGCCGCGGATAAGTCCAAAACAGGGGCATTCGAAGTATACAGTGCATACGCCTCAAAAAGGCGCGGTTATTACCTTCTGCGTACCGTCGGGAAATTTCGGCAATTTAACGGCAGGACTTTACGCGATGAAAATGGGCGCGCCTATAAAACAATTCATAGCGGCTACAAATACAAATAAAACTGTCCCCGATTATCTTGATTCAGGCGAGTATCAGGCGCGCGCATCGCAGGCGACAATTTCCAACGCGATGGATGTAGGCGCTCCAAGCAATTTCGAAAGAATGTCAGCTCACTTTTCATGGGATGAGATGCGGCGCATTATTCTGGGAGTATCTGTCAGCGACAGCGAAACAAAAGAAACTATTATCCATGTCGCCGAAAGCGCAGGATACATTCTCGACCCTCACAGCGCCGTAGGCTGGAAAGGTATTGATAAACTTACAGCCGGAAATAAAACAGGAGAAGGACCTGTCGGCGTTTTATGCACCGCGCACCCTGCGAAATTTAATGAGGTAGTAGAACCTTTAACAGGAAAGCCTCCAATGCCTGAAACGCTGTTACGCGCAATGGAAAGAGAAATAAAAACAAAAACAATCCCCGCTGACGTTAATGTGTTAATTGATATATTAAAAAATTTATAAAAGAAACTCTCTAAGAAACGCGGAGACTCAGAGTTAATAAATGAAATTATTAATAATTTTATTCTTTATAAATATTACAGCGTCTTTTTCATGCGAAATGGAAGGGCATTTTGAGTTTGATGTTTCCAACCGCAGCGAAGAAATTCTTTATTGGGGATGCTATGACGCTGTAAATCTCGGGCCTCATATAATAGAATATATCCTGACAAAGGAGAGAGCCGAGGCCGGCGGGATAAGACCCGGCGTGCGTTTTACGCAGAACAGAGACGGCGGAGTTCTGCGCGATCTGCTGGAAGAAAACGGTTATTCCCTGCCTCATCACAATGATTTTACTTATACAGGCTATGACAGAGGCCATATGGCGCCTAACGCCGATTTTAACGACACTTACGAAAACGCCATGATGACATTTTTTATCGCGAATATCTGGCCGCAGACTCCGGATGTAAACAGATCGCGGTGGCTCATAACGGAAAACGAAACGCGCAGGCTCGCGTCTCAATACCTTATCGTGCATGTAATTATAATTGTTGACGAGTTCAGCGATGAAAAAATCGGCGGTATTCAAATCCCTTCAAATTTTAAAAAATATGTTTATGATTTTAATTCGGGTGATTTGATTTATGAAATTACTGTTTATCAGCATCCTCTTAGCGGCGACCAAAATTAATCTGGTTATATAGTTACCGCTGGACTTCATTTCTGTTACAATGATGTATGGCACGCGAACAAATAGCGCCGACAAAGAGCAGCCTTATAAAAGTAAAGGAAAGACTTAGCCTCGCGAATGAAGGTTATGATCTTCTGGAGCAAAAAAGGGAGATACTTGTTTCTGAGTTAATGCGAAAGGTAGAACAGGTAAAGCTTCTTGAGCGCGATCTTGACAAGCGCGCGGCAACGGCGTATCCGTGCCTGAAACGAATGCTGGTAGTCGCGGGGCGCGAGCGGGCTAACAAGCTTGCGCAAAACATCAGATACAATTATGAATCAAATGAAAAACAGGTAATCACGGCCGGAATGAAACTGCCGGGAATCGAGGTGCAGATTCCATCCGTCGAATTAAAGTATTCACATATAAATTCATTTGCCGAATGCGACGAAACCGTGATAGAATTCTTCGAGTTTTTAAGAATCTGCACCGAACTTGCCGGTGTGCGGACAGTCGCATGGCGGCTTGCGCGGGAGGTGCGGCGTACGCAAAGGCGGGTTAACGCTCTTGAAAAAATGGTTATTCCGGCAGCCAGCGAAACAAAAAAATATATTGAATCGGTGCTGGAAGAACGGGAAAGAGAGGCGTTCTTTACGGGTAAATTATTAAAGAAAAAAGGAGTTTCAAAGCCAAAGCATGAAGCCGTTCATATCCAGCGTAATAACAGCGGTGACAGGAACTGACGCATCTATTCTGGCGGCGAAATACGCCGTCGTTCTTTCAAAAGCTTATCAATGTAAATTAACAGCGGTTTATGTAGTGGATACTGCGACAATCAAGCAGCTCACGTTGAGCAAAATTTTTATTCAGGAAGAAGCTTCCGAGTACGAGCGGAGCCTTGAAAATAACGGAACGCGCTATCTTACTTTTGTTGACGAGCTTGCGCGCGCGAAAGGCGTTAAGGCTGAAAAAGTTATGCGCAAGGGCGCGATTTTTACAGAGATTCTGCATGTCGCGGATGAAAAAAACGCGGATTTGATTTTGCTCGGAGGCTGGGAAAAAGACACCAAGACAAGAGATATAATCGGCCATTCCCACAGGGAAATAATGGCAAACGCAAGATGCTCGGTGATGCTTGTAAAAGAACCGAATATCGATCAAATATATAAGCATGCGTAGCTTGCAGCGTGCAGCTTGCTGCATATGTATAACCTGCATTATAAATAGTCTGCGGTATGCGTAACTTGCGATAGGAAAAAATTTTAAAGAAGGTAAACTATGAGAATAGCGATAGTCAGCGCTCCGGCCAGCAGAATGACTCCTCCCGATTATGTAAAATCGCTTGCAAAGGGAATGATGGCGATGGGTCACATTGTGGATATTGTAGACGCGTGGACAGAAGACGGCGTGAGGCTTCCCGGTTATGAATATATCACTGTTGTAGCGGAACCTGTTTCAATGTTTTCAGGAAAAATTATCGACAATGTTTCCAAAATACTCGCCGCCGGCAGCTCTCTTGTCGGGAAAAAAAGCGCCGCGTTTATAAAAAAGAAAGGGCTGTTCACAAGCCGCGCTTTATTTAATTTGATGAGAGCGATGGAAAAAGAAGGGATGAGGATCAACTGGAGCGATATCCTGTTTAATCCTCCTCATGCCGAAGCAATGGGCAAATATATTGGCGCATAACAAAGTTGGAAAATTACTATAAATTACTTGGCGTAAAACCCGGCGCCGGCGCTGTTGAAATAAAAAAAGCCTTCCGCGAAAAAGCGAAAAAATACCACCCTGACCTTACAGGAACCGCCGACGCCGAAGCGATGCGCCGCCTTATCGCCGCTTACGAAGCGTTATGCGACATAGAACGCCGCTTTGAGCATGACAGATTTTATTCGGCATACGCGAAAAAACCCGGTTTTGAGTACAGAACATGGCTTAACGAACAGACAGATCCTGCAAGCAAAGCAAAACTTGTCTTTTACGAACTGCTGCGCTTAAATGAAGACCGCGCAATCGAAGTCTGGCGCGAAAACGGCGGGATTAATTTTCAAATGGAAAAACATCTTCCCCGCGGAGACTGGATGGACTTGTGTTACCTTCTTGCCGAAGAGCTTGATAAAAGAGGCTTTTGCTTTGAAGCGTTTAAACTGTTAGCTGTAATTCTCGCGGAGGAAACGCGCCGTCCGTACTTTAACTTATTTACCCCGGAAATAAAACACTATGTTTTAGCTGTTGTAAAAAAAAGGCTTAAAGAACAGGTTGATAATGAAACATGGATCGACTGTATTCAGTCTCTTATCGGAATGGGATTTACGGAAGCGGAAGAAAATTATTTTAAAGAATCAATCTCAACGGCATTAAAGGAAATAAGAGCGGGGGTTTAAATCATGATAAGATTAAAAAACGAAAAGCAGATTGACGGCATCAGGAAATCATGCAGGATGTTATCCGCCATGTACCGCGAGCTTATTCCGCAGATAAAGCCCGGAATCCAGACAATCGAAATTGATCAATGGGTGCAAAGCTGGATAAAAAAAACGGGAGGGAAACCTGTGTTTCTGGGATATAAATTAAGAAAAAAACCCTACCCTGCCGCAATCTGCGTTTCGATTAACGACGAAGTCATACACGGAATACCGGGGAAAAGACGCATCGCGGACGGCGACCTTGTTTCCCTTGACTGCGGCATCGATCTCGGAGGTTTTATAAGCGATCAGGCTGTCAGCATAGAAGCGGGAAAAGTTTCCGCCGATGTAAAAAAACTTAACAGAATTACAAATGAATGCCTTTACAAAGGCATTGAAGCCGCGAAAGCGGGTGACAGGCTTTTACAAATTTCCCGCGCGGTTGAAAAACACGCCCGCGCTGAAAGTTACGGAATAGTCGAAGAATACTGCGGTCACGGCGTAGGCTTGGCTCTTCATGAAGATCCGCATGTTCCGAATTATCCTCACGGGGCGAATCCGCGCCTTAACAACGGAATGGTTATCGCAATCGAACCGATGATCAACCTTGGAAAAGACGATATAGAAATTTGCGATGACGAATGGACGATCGTAACCGCTGACGGAAAAACATCAGCTCACTGGGAACACACAATCGCCGTCTTCGGCGGCAAGACGGAAATTCTTACAGAGAGACTTGAGGATTTGGTGTTTTAAAACAGCGCAGGCTAAGCCGCCCATTCAACCCAAATATTCCATCATCTCTTTCATCAGATCGCGGGCGTCATCCCTTCCTTTAAAATACAGATCGATTAATTTCCTTGCGTCTTTTTCCATTCTTTTTATTTTTATTCTGCTCTTTGGACGCAAAACAAAAATCTTTTTTTCCTGTTCCATTTTGTTGATTTCATCAATTGTAGAGTTATAATTATCAGACGTGTTCATCAGCGCATCAAGCAGTTTTGGATATTTTTTAAAAAACAATTTATATAAAAATATGTTAAATCCGGAAGTTTTTTTTCTAAAGTGAATTTTATCTTTGGTTAAGACTGCAACAATTTTATCGTAACCTTGCGACAGCGCCATTTTAACGCCTACAGGGTCTTTTACCGCTCCGTCAAGGTATGTTTTACCTTCAACAATAACAGGCCTGCTGAATAACGGAAGGCTGCTTGAAGCCTGAAGCGCCTTAGTAAGTTCCTTATAATTATGTTTTTCAAAATATTCAGCTTCTCCCGTTTCGCAGTTAACAGCGCAGACAAGAAATTTTTGCTTGGAATTTTTCAGATTATCATCATTATATGGATAAAGATCATTTACCGGAGAATAAAACATATAGTTATAATTAAACGCGCTCCTTTTTAAAAGCAATTGTTTTAAACCGAAATAATTTGAATCATTGGAATGAAGAATATTGATTTTCGCTGAACGGCCGATCTGCCGGGAAACATAATTTGCGGCGTTAAGAGCCCCGGCGGAAACCCCGATAACACATTCAAATTCAATTTCATTTTCCATAAATACATCCAAAACGCCGGATGTATAAAGGGAACGCAAAGAACCTCCTTCCAGTACAAGAGCGGCTTTTATCACTTTTATCACCTCCGGCTACAGATTATCAAAAATGAGAAATTTTGCCAACTTTGTAACTTTATTAAAAGTAATATTTTTGATATATTATAAATACAAAAAATTGAAGTTTTGAAAAAGCTTAAATTATCAGGAGTGAATATGAACATAAAAGAAAGGTTATCCTCAAAGAATCTATTCGTTTTTAATCTTGTATTTATCGGCGCCATTTTCGGCTTTACTTTGGCGTTTTTATCATTTTCGTGTTCCACTCCGGGCGCGCGCGTACAAGCGCAGGAGAGCAAGGTTGTAATTCCCGAGGACGCGCTTTCTGTAGTTAATTCATTGCAGAGCGTTTTCCGTTCCGTTTCGGAAAAAATGCTTCCTTCGGTAGTGGAAATAAATACGGTTTCTGTAAGGCGGCAGCAGTCGCAGAATTTTAACGGTATTCCGTGGGATTTTTTCTTTGGTCCGCGCGATCAGCAGGGAGACGGTCAGGAACGGGAATACCGATCTGTCGGGCTTGGTTCAGGGATCATCGTGCGTTTTAAAGACGGCGTTTATTACGCGCTGACAAATAATCATGTAATTGACGGAGCGTCCGAGATTACAATCGGCACAAAAGACGGCAAAGAATATCCCGCGCAGCTTGTCGGTAAAGACGAACGCAAGGATCTTGCCTTGGTATCATTCAAAACAAACGACTCCCATCCGCTTGCTACGCTCGGCGATTCCGATACTGTCGGCGTCGGGGATTTCGCGATTGCGATAGGCAATCCTTTAGGGCAGCAGTTTTCATTTTCCGTAACGATGGGAATAGTAAGCGCGGTAGGCAGAACAGGCGGCCCGGGCGATAATATTAATGATTTTATTCAGACTGACGCGCCGATAAATCAGGGGAACTCAGGCGGGCCATTGGTAAATATCAGAGGAGAAGTAATCGGCATAAATACATGGATTGCAAGCAACTTGTCAGGCGGAGGAAATGTCGGACTTGGATTCGCGATTCCGATTAATAATATCAAACGCGCGATAGATGAATTTATCGAAACGGGATCAGCGGTTTACGGATGGCTCGGCGTATCGCTTCTTGAGCCGGACAGAGAAACAATCACACAATTAAATCTTACAAACAGAAGAGGCGCGCTGGCGTCACAGGTGTTCATCGGCTCTCCGGCTGATAACGGCGGAATAAAACCTGGCGACTTTATCACTCATGTTAACGGCAGAGAATCGCGGAGCGTTTCGCAGCTTCAGTTATTTGTAAGCGATTTAAGAGCCGGAGAAAACGCGGTATTCACGGTAATAAGAGACGGACTCTCAATGGATATAAGAGTACGCATAGAAGCGCGCACCGAACAGGCCGCTTCAGATAACAGAAGGCTTTGGCCGGGAGTAACGGTTGTTCCGTTAACAGATCAGATAAGGCAGGCGCGCAGCCTTAACGCAAACGCCAGAGGTTTGCTCGTAACGCAGATTATTTCCGGAAGCCCGGCGGATGTTATGGGATTAAGGGCCAACGACAGGATCGTTTCAATTAACGGAACGCAGATAAATGACATGGCATCGTTTTACAGAGTGTTACGCGAAAGAACAGGCGAAATACAATTTGGCTATCAGCGCGGAGATTCAACGCTTGAGTCGCTGCCGTTCAGGAGATAAGCTACAGGTCTACTTTAAAAGCGGGACGTTTACTCCGGTTTTTATCGTAGTTATAAATGTCGATGTTATAACGCCGTTCAGCTTCCAGCGTTGACGGCGGCCCGTGCCCCGGCAGCACAATATAATCGCCGGGAAGCGAAATAAGCCGGCTGCGCAGTTTACTCATCTGTGTAGCCGCGCCATAGGCGCTTGCCGTACTTCCGACAAGTCCCGCCGTTAAAACATCACCTGTAAAAAGGAAATTGCCGATTTTATAAACCGCTGAGTCCGATGAATGTCCCGGTATAGAAATTACATCTATCGTAAAACCGCCGATAATTAAAATATCGCCGTCTTTAACCATTGTGGTTTTATGATTTAATATATATTGATTTACAGCTATAACTTCGATATTATATATCCGCTTTAAAGTGCGAAGGCCGCGCATGTGGGGCAGATGCTCATGCGTAACAAGAACAGCCTGAAGATCAAAGTTATTATCTTCAATTGTTTTTATCATTTTATTTTCTATGCTTCCGGGATCAACTATAATCGCGGAATTTTTCTGGCCGGGAAGCGCGTTCTCAGAGCCAAGTATGTAACAGTTGCTGAATCCGAAGGAATTATAATAAAAAAAGAGTTTCATTTTTCTTCCGTCTCGAAGATCGCTTCGGCTGTGTTGGATGCTCTGAATAAAATATCATCCTGCTTGGCGCCGCCGAAATGCACGCGCTTTAAATTACAGTCAATAAAAGTTGATTTTGACATATCGCATCTGATAAATCTGGAATTGTATAAATTTGAATTGTTAAATGAAGTGCCGCATATTACCGAACCTTCGAAATTACAATGAACAATTTCAGAATTAGAAAAATTACAATCGGAAAAATCGGAACCGGCGTAAGATAAAAATTGAATATCCGAACCGGAAAAATCACATGCGGAAAATTTCGCGAAATCAAAAAAACTCATTCTGATTTTAACCTTGGAGAAATCACAATTATAAAACGAGGCTTCGATAAAATTACATCCGTAAAACTGATGTTTGGAAAAATCCATATTAAAAAAATTCATCTCAGAAACAGTAATATCTTTTATAACAGGATTTTCTTTTATGTAATCGCAGATTCTGTTATACTCCTGATGCGGATTCGCCTGATGCGTGAAACACAAAACACTTCCGGTTATAGCCGGCTTTCCGCATCCTGCGGCGCACGGATTAAAAGAAAACATTGCCCAATCTTAACATATTTTTATCTTTACAACCAGCCTCGCAATTAGTAGAATAACATTATGTGCTGGTATTGCGGCTCTCCGATTACAGAACCTCAGCCGATTGGGCGCTCTCAAAGATGCATTGACTGCGACAAGGATCTGCGCTCCTGTAAAAACTGCCGGTTCTTCCTTCCCGGTTCAAGGGGCGATTGTAAAGAAACAAATTCAGAACCTCAAGCGGATAAAGAAAGAGCGAATTTTTGCGACTGGTTTTCACTTGATGAAAAATATAAAAAACAAACATCCGGTCAAAAAAATGATATTGATAAGGCAGCTTCCTCAAGAGCGGCATTCGATAATTTATTCAAATAGCCATGACAAGTCCGGTTGTTTTTATCGATTCAGGAATCGGAGGACTCCCGTATTGCAGGGATTTTCTTGATAAAAATCCGCATGAAGAAGTCTGCTATGTAGCGGACAGACAGCACTTTCCTTTAGGGCCGAGGAAAAAAGAAGAAATAGAAACCATATTAATCTCTTTAACAGAAAAACTTTTAAAATTTTTAATGCCGAAAATTATTGTGCTTGCCTGCAACACTGCTACTGTGTCCGCGCTTGATCTATTGCGGCGGCGTTTCCCCGGAATTCTTTTTGTCGGAACGGTTCCGGCAATAAAGCCCGCGGCTCTTGCGACAAAGACAGGAATTGTCGGCGTACTTGGAACAGAACGCACGATCGAAGACCCGATAAATTATCAGATAGTAAAAGATGTAAGAAATGACTGTAGAATTTTCGCGGTCGCCGCGCCCGACCTTGTTGAATTTGTTGAACATCATATTGATACCTCCAGCGAAACGCAGAAAACGGAAATTGTAAAAAAATATATTAATTTTTTTATTAATGAAGGAGCGGATACTATTGTGCTTGGATGCACTCATTTTCTGCATCTTCTTGATATTTTTAAAAGAGAAGCCGCGCTTTACGGATCTGTCACAATTTTTGAATCCCTTGACGGAATAGTAAAACGGATTGAGTTTCTGTTAGATGATAATAACGGCGCTCTCCGCGCAAAAAACAACCATGTTCCTGAGCGCCGTCTTTACATTACAGGAACCTGCGGCGAAGCTTCTTCCGGCGCAGAACCATCCGAGGCAATATGGCAAAAATTTTCAAAAGACCATAACTTTATTTTTTATCAATTGTAAAATATTTATGATAATAACGCGGTGAAAAATGAAAGACGGAAAAAAGACAATCAAAGGACTTGTAATTCAAAGCTCGCGGAATATTATTACAGCGCGCGTAAACAGCAGCGAAGGCTGCGTATTCTATAAATGCGGAATAAAAGGAAAAGTTTTAAAAACAGACTGCGAAACATATAACCCGGCCGCGCCCGGCGATTGGGTAATTATTGAGCCGGAAGAAATTTCAAATAACGCTAAAAGCGGCGAAGTTCCCCGCGCTATGATTCTTTCTGTGGAACAGAGGCGGAATTTCTACAGCCGGTATAATCAGAAAGGATCATCAAGCCAGATATTGGCAGCTAACACTGATCTTGTTTTATGCGTCTGTACTCCTTTGTCGCCTCCATTCAGGCCGCGCTTTATTGACAGGGTTTTGCTGCAGGCGGAAATCGCCAGAATAGAAGCGGCTGTTATCTGCAATAAAACAGATATTGCGCGTAACGATCCCGATGTTAATGAAAGGCTCGAAGAATACCGCCGCATCGGATATAAGGTGCTGTATATTTCCGCGAAAACGAAAGAAGGAATAAAACAGCTTAATGAAGAAATAGCTGGAAAAACCTGTGTTTTAACGGGACAATCAGGCACAGGAAAATCAAGCATTATAAACGCGCTTGAGCCTGAACTGAAAATAAAAACAGGACAGATAAACGAAAAATATGACAGAGGCGTTCACACAACTACAATGCCTGTCATGTATGATCTAAGCCGGTTAAAAGAAAATACATTTATTATTGACACTCCGGGAATAAGGCGGTTTATTCCCGATGGAATAGACTCAGACAAAGTGATAAATTATATGCGGGAGTTTTCGCCGCTTGCCGGCAAATGCAGTTTCGGCATGTCATGCTCTCATAGAACTGAAATGGGCTGCAAGATACTTGAAGCGGTAGACGCAGGTGTTATTCACGAAGATCGCTATGAAAGTTTCATACGTATAACAGATGATCTTTCGCAGCTAAAGCAGCGGGCACAGCTAAAGCAGTGTACACAGCTGAAGCGGTAAGCGAAACTTAAACAGTATTCAGGAAAAGAAAATGAAGGAAATACTTAACGAAAATAAAACATCAAATAAAAAAATCACGCTGTTGGAAAAAACGCAGACTCTTCTTGAGTATACGCAAATTATGGAAAATGTCGCGTCTTACGCGGTAAGCGAAGAAGCCGCGGAGATTTTAAAAAATTCACATCCTGTTTATGATGATTCAGCGCATGAGCTAAAGCAAAAAGTATCAGCAATTTATACAATGATCAAAACAAGAGGCGACGAGCCGCGCGCATGGCTTCCTTCTGTCGGTTTCCTTCTTCCAAAAATACAGACGCAGGGAACCGTTCTTGATCTTGATGAAACTCTTGCTGTCGGACTTTTTATAGAACGAAGCATGATATTTATAAAATGGCTTTTAAAGGATATTGATAATGGTTACCGGATTTTAAATGCGGCATTACAGCCTTTACAGGCGGATAATAAAGTTTTGCCGCTTGCCGCGGATGACATTCCCGACTGCAGCCCGATATCATCGGAAATTTTTAAAATTATCGACAGGGAAGGAAATCTCCGCGATCTTCCGGTGTTACGTGCAATAAAAAAACGCATCAGCGGCCTTGAAAAAGATTTAAAAAGCGCTGTCTCGCGTTATTCAAACAACGATGATTATAAGAGGATGCTGCAGTCGCCGCTTCCGTCACAGAGGGACGGGAGGACTGTAATTGCGATTAAATCAAATTTCCGCGGTAGAATCCCGGGAATTGTGCATGAAGTATCGGGAAGCGGCCAGACAATTTTCTTGGAACCTCTTGATGTTGTGGAAAAAAACAATGACATAATAATGGAAAAAAGAAATCTGGACGCGGAAGTTCAAAAAATCCTGCGTGAGCTGACAGAATATATTTCCGCGCGTTCGCAAGACTTGAGTAAACTTCATTCGAACACAATTGAACTTGAATGTTTAAGATCAAGAGCTAAATATTCTGTATTAACAAAAGGATGTTTTGCCTCAGACGGAGAGGGCGGCCTTTTATTAAAACAGGCGCGTCATCCAATGTTAAAAAAACCAATCCCGATAAATATAAAAATGAACGAAGAAATCCGCACATTAATTATTACAGGTCCTAACACAGGCGGAAAAACAGTAGCATTAAAAACTCTCGGCCTTCTTGCGATGATGAACCAAAGCGCTCTTGCTCTTCCTTTAGAAGAAGGAAGCGTTCTCCCTGTTTTTGACGGAATATACGCAGATATCGGCGATGAACAGTCAATCAATCAGTCTTTATCCACTTTTTCAGCTCACATAACAAATATATCTTCGATTACTGAAACGGCAGGCGAAAAATCACTTGTGCTGCTTGATGAACTCGGCTCGGGAACTGATCCGCAGGAAGGCGGCGCGATAGCGATGGCGATCCTTGATTTTCTAATCGAAAAAAAATCTAGAATGATTGTTACTACTCATCACGGTATTTTAAAACATTACGGCTACACAAGAGCGGGAGTTGAAAACGCGTCGGTAGAATTTGACGCGCAGACTTTATCGCCTACTTATAAAATAATAAACGGGCTGCCGGGCGAAAGCAGAGCGCTGGATATCGCTTCAGCTAACGGGCTTGGAAAGGAAATTGTTGCAAACGCAAGAAAGTATATAGACGATGAAAAATCGGATGTATCGGAAATGATAAAAGGGCTTGAACAAAAACAAAGAGAACTCGCGGGGCTTGAAAAGAAAAGTTCAATCGAACAGGATAAATTAAAAGAAGAAAAAAGAAAATCTGATTTAAAGGAACTGCAGCTGCGCCAGAAAGAAGCGGAACTAAAACGCGAATCCATCGGAAAACTTAAAGAGTTTTTAAACGAGAGCAGAAAAAAACTTGAAAACCTTGTGCGTGAGCTGAAAGAAGGCGAAATAAACCGCGAAAAAACATTAAAAGTAAAAGAATTTTTAAACGACCTTAGCAATTTTGCGGAAAGCGAGAACGAACTTCTTGAAGCGGAAGAGCGCGAAATAATAAACCAAATCAGGAAATCGGAAAAACAAAAAGCGCATTATAGTGGCGCGGAAGAAGAAGATACCGCGTTCAAAGCCGGCATGGAAGTATTCGCGGGATCTTCTAAACAGCGCGGAACAATTATCAGAGAGGACAAGAAAAAAGGAGGCATCCCCTCGTGGCTTGTAGAAATCGGCTCCTTAAAAATGAGTTTTCCGGAAAGCGATTTAATTCCGGCGGCTCCCGAAAAAAAACAGGTTAAAACAAAAACTTTTACATCTTGGGCGGCTGATGTCGGCTCTGTAAATGATGTCGTGTATGAATTAAGAATCCGCGGCATGAGATTTGAAGAAGCGATGGAAATGGTGCAGCGCCAAACTGAAGCCGCAATTCTATCGGGGCTTAAAAACTTTTCGATTATTCACGGCAAAGGACACGGCATTCTGCGCCAGGGCGTTCATGATTATTTAAAAAATCACCCCGCGGTCGCGGACTTTTATTTCGCACGTCCTGAGATCGGCGGATTCGGCAGAACGGAAGTAGTTTTAAAGTAAAATTAGGGAACCTTTAAAACTGAAGTTTTTAGATATGTTTATTATTTTAACGTTAGATTATAAACGCTGTCCCACGAATCATCCGGCGGCATTACCGAAAATTTTCCAATACGTTCAAGATAGATTAATGACGGAGCGTCGCTTGGTTTAATTGATATTACTTCGTTGAAACCATCTTCGGCAAGATCCCACCTGTGGTTTTCAAAATGTTCCAGCGCTTCATGAAAAACAGAAACAAGTTTTTTATCCTGAGCGCCGGCGGTATCCGCCATATCCAGTAATTCGCAAAGGCGCACAGGTTCATTGATACCTACAACGCGCACCCGATCAAGTTTGCGATACAGCAGAATATTTTCGTTTTCACGCACGGCTTCCTTAACTGTTTGTTCGGACGCGAGTATCCATGTGCCGTACTGCTTGTTCACTCCTTCCATGCGAGCCGCGAGATTGACGGCGTTTCCCATAATTGTGTAATTCATTTTATTGTTTGTACCCATGTTGCCCGCTACCATATCGCCTGTATTAATTCCTATGCGCGTCAATAAAGGCACAGGAGAATGATTTTGCTCCATGAATATTTTATTTAATTCGTTTTCTATTTTCTTCATTTTAATCGCGCTGATACACGCGCGCAGGGCATGATCCGGCAAATGATTCGGCGCGCCGAAGAAAGCGATAATAGCGTCGCCTTCAAATTTATCTATCGTTCCTTTTTCGGCAAGAACGATATCGCTCATAGCGCTTAAATATTTATTCAAAAGACTTACAAGTTCCTCGGGGTCAAGTTTCTCCGAGATTGTGGAAAAACCTTTTACATCAGTGAAGATCGCGGTCATGTGGCGTTTTGTTCCGCCGAGCTGCAGCCGGGAAGGATCCGAAATTATTTCCTTTACAACATCGTGCGAAACATAAGTGGAAAACGCTGAGCGGATAAAATGTTTTTCTTTTTCGGAATGAGAATAGTTGATAATCTCGCGGACAATAAGGGCGCTTATTAACGCAATGACAACTCCAAACACGTTTAAAAAAATTCCTGAATAACGGAACAAAAGAACAGAAGCCGCAAGTATAATCAAAGACGCCGCCAAACCGCTGACTGTGCGCGTAACAGTGGGAAGATTGCCGCTTAAGTGAAAAAAGAGCGGTACGATAAGCAGAATTATTAAAACGCTCCACCAAAACCCGAGCGGGGTAATGAAGGATTCAGAAAGAATAGTATCCAATACTACGCCGTGAGTGCCGACATTTATATAAACCCCGTAAAAAGGATTTACTCCTATGTCGGTAGTGCCTGTGTCAACGCGTCCGACTATAACAAATTTATCATGGAACTGTATGTTATTTTCGTTAGTCAGTTCTATGTGGCGGTTTAAATTTATTTCCAGCGCTTCAATAAGCGATATGATGTAACCGGCTTCATCATTTATAACATAAGCCATACCGGGATAATCTTCAGCTAACAACGCCGACAGTTCACGTATAATATTTTTAACATCCATTTCGAGAATACCGCCGATCAGTTCATGCGCGTAACCGCGGTACATTAAATAGTCCTCGAAATATTCGCCGGAACTGTATTCCATGGCGAAATTTTTTACGGTATGCGCAGCCTCAAGCAACTCCTCCATATAAGAGAGGATGCCGGGGATTTGCCCAAGCCTTTGATCAAACTGCGCGAAGAAATTAAGATCGGCGGAAGTCAACGCGCGGCTGTATAATTCAAGTTCTGTTTCAATTTTTTCAAGCTGAGAAAAGACGGCGAATGAAATGTGCGAGTAGCTGTCAAAATAATTTTCTTTGGGCCAGTCAAGCATCATGCAACCGTTTGAATCAAGCGGAATTGAAATGTCCTTTAAAACGCCGTCCGGCATTCGCGCGTTTTTTAAAATTATTTTACGCTTTTCGATTTTTATTCCGGGGCTGCCAAAATATTCAAGCAAGGGAGCGAAAGCGAGCTGGGCGTACCAATGATTATTTATATTCTGCACAAGATAAATTCGTCTTCTTACGCCGTCATCGTCAACCAATACATTGACAAAGCCGGCTCCTTTCGCGGCCTGCGCGAAAACGGGTAACGCCGGAAGAACATCAACAAATCCGCCGCCTAAAGACGCGTCAGGCGCGGCGTTTAAACGCAAAGAGAATTTATCCTGCGCAAGATATCTGCGCGGAGTATCGCTTTCTTCCAGCGGGTAACTTCGCAAATTGATAGTTGACCACACTCTGCCGTTAAGCGCAATCGCCTGAGCCAGATACAGATCGTTGTCGCGCGCGACATTACGCGATCTGTTTAAAAGGTTTTGATGCTCCGAGCTGATTAATGACGACAGCGAACCGGCATAATAATCAATATCACCGCGGCTGATACGTTCTGTTCTTATGGCTGTAAGTATTTCCTGCACAGCGGAATCAATCTCAGAGAAACTGCGGAAGAAATCGTTTCCCATGCCGTGATCAAGATAAATACTGTCTACACCCTGGGGGCCTTTATCAATATATTCAATATCGAAAATAACAGCGCGCGCGCCGTATTCTTTAAGGCGCAGCAAACTATCCGCCGGGATTGATCTTGGCCACGGATAAATTCCGTAATACGAAACCGCCAAATCATCAATATCTAGAAACACAATATCCTGCGCGCGCTCGCGGTTTATTCTGAACCGGAGAAAAAAATCATAAAGCCTGTCTTCTAAAGGAGTTAATATTCCAAGCGCATAAAAAAAAGAAAAAATTAAAGCCGCGGCAAGTCCGATAATCAGGTTCTTCCAATTTTTTATAACATTTTTTAATTTGCCGGGAATTTCATTCATCGTTAATCGAAATTCGGCATAATCGTAATAACTGTATTGGCTCCTGTATAATCAGACGCAGCGGGAATATTCTGCGCGCCGCTTACAGGCGCGGCTGCTGTACCGGAAACTGAAACAGTGAAAGGATCCGCTACAGTTCCCTCAGCGCCGATAAAGGTTGAAAAACCGGCGGACAGCATTGTCGCGGGTTCATTAGCGGAGCCTCTTACATCAATCACGCCCCGTAATGTGTCAAAATTATGACCGTCAGTCTCAAAAACTGTTCCGCGCACAGACGCTGTTGAACTTGGGCTTTGCACGGAAAAATCCGTTCTTGTTCCCGCGGGAGGAGTTACCTCGACCCTGACTCTTCCGGTTTGCAGATTAACATTAATGCTTTCGACATTCCCGGCGCTTTGAATTTCAGATAACGTAAGACGCGTCAGGGCTCTGACAGTAATTAAAGAAGAGCCGACAGCGACAACAGCGTCGCTTCTAAAGCCTGTCGAAATAATTGTATTCTGCGCGACAGTATCGCCGACAGAAGCTCTTACAAAAACATTGCTGCCGAAATGTTTCAGCTCAACTTCGCCTGTCAGTTCTCTTATAGTTCCGCTTTGCGCCCAAACTGCCGCCGGGGAAAAACTTACTAAAGCTGCTACAGTAACTAAAAATAAAAAAATCTTTTTCATCTTATTCTCCTTATATGTTATAAAATTGAAATGACTATATTAAAATCGATCCGCCAATACGGTTTTTCGGAATTATCAAGAGCGGGAATAAAAATTCCGCCGCCCGCGTTAAGCCGCAAGTCAGAAAAAGGCATCCATGTAAAATCGGCGTATATTTCCTGGCCAAGAAAATAACCGCTGCTGTCATTTGTTACCGGGTAACCTGTAACAGTAGCTAAATCATTGCGGATAAAAGACGCTGTTGATAATGACGCAGAAATATTATTATTAAACCTTGCCGAGTAATTGAGATCAAAAAATGACAAAGCCGATATTTTCTTTGTAATTATATTTCCGAAATTTATTCCGGTGACGGGGGTAAACTCCCAAAGCGTTTCATTGATTCTTCCTCCCGCGATTTTACCGGAAAACGAAAGAGCGCTGTTAAACGCCGTTGGAAGCAGCCAAGTAAAACCAAGATCACCTGCGAACGCCGCGCGGAATTTTGAATCATCATTTTCTGTTAACTGTGAAAATTTCACGGCGCCGCCGGCTTCGATCAAAATCATGCCTGTTTGATAAGCGCCTTTAAAAATTATGTACTGGCTGTGATAATTAACGCCGGAACCGGATAAATCGAACTGCAGTATTACAGAAGAGTTTAAGCGCAGCAAATTAAAAACTGACGGGTGATTCCACTCAAGAGCGGCGATTAACTTACCCGGCGCGAAGTAAGTATCTGAAAAATCGGCATAATTAAGAGGAAGGATGTAATTTTTAATATCGTTATCTGTCATTGTAATGCCCGCGGTTTTTTTATAAAGCAGACCGGTATACAAAAGACAAGCGCTGAACCTTCCCGCGCCCGTATTAAAATAATATTGCGCGCCGTCAAATAAACCTGACGCGATGATAGACAAAGGATCGGAATAATTAATACGCCCTATCTTAATGCCTGAACCGCCGAAACGCATTGCAAACTCTGTGCGCAACAGTTCCGGTATAAATGTAAAGGCATCGCTGTAATCAAAGGTAAGACCGGCTGAAATATATAATTCGGCGTTATCGCCGATCAATACGGAAAAGCGCGGCCATAAATCGCCTCTTAAAAAAAAGTCCGCTTCATCACCGCCGCCGAACCCTGAATTTATTTTCGCGGTAAGACCGAAATCATAGGCAAAGAGAATAAAAGGCAGAAAAAAAATAATTAATAGCAATTTGTATTTTAATTTCAAATCTATTCTCTTTGCGATAAAATTCTGGAAACATAAAAAAGCAGCCTCTCTCCTGTTACGATCATCCCCGGATCGTGCCTGCCCTGAATAATATTAAGAAAAGCAAGTTCGCGGTACGCGTAATGCGGAGTTTTGAAAAGCGTATAAAAAAGGCCGCCCTTGATATCAAAAGAGCGCATTAAAAGAAGCGATAATCTATCCAGTCTTACGCTCTCATCCGCGGAAACATTTTTCGGCAGCAAATTTTGCTGTACCGCGTAATCAAACACCTCCCGCTGACTTGATAAAACAATGACACCGGAAGCTTCAAGCACAAAACGCGCCGCCTGCGCATATGATACCGCGCTTGCGTTTAACAGCGTTTCAATCTCCTGCGCTGTAGACTGCTGCGCGAAGAGGAATGTTGGGAGTAATAAGAAGAGTAATGAACAGAGGACAATGTTAAATGCCGCTGTTGATTGTTTGTTTTTCATTTTCATTCATTTCACATGCCTAAAAGGCCCGTATAGCACGGACAACGCAGTTTAGTTCCCTGCGGGGGGAGTACATCTGGCCAGTGACGAAATACTGACTATACGCCCATTGATTACTATTCTGCGATGAAGACCAGAATTCTCCTGTTGTTGGTATTCCCGTCTGCCCTTTGGCTTTATACATTTCGTTTAACTCTCCTAAACTTGGCAGAAACCAATCTGTAAAACCATTTAGGCTTTTGTTCGCGCAAACTTGAGCGGCTTTTCCCGTTTCGCCTTGTGTCGCCAAATAATTTACTATTATTTGCGTATCTCTTCTGCCGTTACCTATTAATGATGCCTTGATATCATCTAGGCTTGAAAATGCTGTTGCATCGGCTATTATTGCTCCATGCGTATTTTCTGACCACGGGATAGAAGAACCTTCATTTGCGGGCGCGGCTTCAAGGTAGTAGGCGGTATATGCAGCGAATGAACCTGTTCCACCTGAGTAGCCTTGTATGGTAAATCCGTTTGAAACGACATAGAAAATTATTCCGCCTGCGGGTCCTGTGTCGCCTATTGCGGCCAATCCGCCGCTGCAGGCAAGGCGTTTACATGATACATGTCCGTTAGATGAATTATATGTTGTCCAATCCCATGAATTAACAAGGTGTCCGAGTGCATGATGCCCTTCATCCGTTTCTTCGCCGAGCGCGCCGCAAACATCGCATTTTTCAGTGTTGATTGCTGCATCCAAGCAGGTGGCGGCAGTTGTTTCCCCCCATTCGGTGAATGAGTGACCGTTTGCGCAGATAACTTTATTCATTTGCAACGTAACGGCGCTGTTCTGCCCCGTTCTCACATGCGTTATGCTGCTGCCTGTCGCGTAATGTTCGTTATTATGGTAAGCGTCCAATTTTACGTCCCACTTTCCTTCCGCGACTGTAAAAGTCTTGCTTTTTTCGCCGGGAGCGATGGTATGCTCATGCGTACCGGTGGGACCTGTTAATGTGACATCGTATTTTAATTCATCTAAAATGGAAGGAGTTGCTTCGTGCGGCCATGCTGACCTCGCGCTGCTTTTAAGATTAATGGTGATAAATGCTGAGTCACCCCCCCCCATAGGGTTGAAGCAGGAAGTAAACATTGAACCGCAAAGAACAAATTGTAACCACGCACGCGGTTTGGCAATAATTCTGATTTAGTTTGGCAAAATATATAATTTTTACCTTGTTTTATTGTGTTTTTCCTTGTCTTATCCTGTAAAAATAATTAAAAAATATCAAATTGAGAATAACTCGGAATTAAACGGGTATACCAAACTAAGGAGTATACTTATGATTTACGGTTATATTAGAGTCAGCACTGACAAACAATGTGTGGACAACCAGCGGTTTGAGATTGAACAGTTTTGTAAATCTCAAAAAATCAAAATCGACAATTGGATCGAAGAAACAATCAGCGGCACCAAGTCTCCGGAGAAACGACGTCTTGGTTTATTATTAAAGGGTGCGAAGGAAGGAGATACAATTATCTGTACAGAGTTATCTAGACTTGGAAGAACCCTATTAATGATCATGGGAATTATTTCTACTTGCATGGAACGCCGGGTTAATATTTGGACAATAAAAGATAATTTCCGACTTAATGATGATATACAAAGTAAAGTTCTTGCGTTTGCTTTTGGGCTTGCTGCGGAAATCGAACGTAATTTAATTTCACAAAGAACCAAAGAAGCCCTTGCGCGAGTTAAAGCTGAAGGGAAAAAACTTGGCAATAAAGGCGGTAAATATAAACGCGTGAAACTTACCGGACATGAAAAAGAAATTAAAATGATGATTAAAGAAAAAATTCCTTATGTTGAAATTGCGCGGCGGTTGGGAGTAGATTCCGAAACTTTGCGAAAGTTCCGAAAAGAAAGATTGAATAAAGCGAAGTTTAAAAGAGAATTCGCTGCTACTCAATGGCGCGTATCCTAATTCAGACCACCTTTCGGCGGAGGCGTAGATAGAGCTGGATCACGATATTCTACCAACAGCCCTGATTATGCAAATATGTCTGGCAATAAAGGAAATACTTGGGTTGCAGATAATGATGGATTTGTTAGAATTGTGGGAACTACTACTACTGGAGGTAATAGTGGTAGTGTATTAATCAATGACATACCATTATTATCATTGTCTGCATACTCTACTGGTTCCACTTTCGTATACGGACTAGTACCGGTGAGAAGAGGTGATAGAATATCAGGCTCATTTGGAGCTACTCAAATATACTATGTTCCACCATTATACAATCATGATGGATTTATTAGTACAATCTCAAAAAATGCTTGGCGGCGTATTGCTTAGGCGACTTTTCTCCAGAGATTCATGGAATTATTACGTACTATATTTTCAGCAGCCGTTGGGACACCACGGGAGGCTTTAAAATCAAATCCTTGATTATATGCAGCGCCTGAATCAGAAGCTCCAATATAACTTGTAACAAAAGTACTAAAAACTCCTATACCCGATGCCAAATGTCGATATAATCCACCGGTTACATTTCCCTGAATCTCCCTTATCGCATCACCCTGTACGCCTCCGCCGAAAGGT
>Ga0209755_10000089_pt1 | contig 161797 bp, 156 predicted proteins | sample TergutCo191P1_FD_187301 | JGI IMG/M metagenome (GOLD analysis project Ga0209755, IMG submission 187301) | Cornitermes sp. P1 segment gut microbial communities from Petit-Saut dam, French Guiana - Co191P1 (SPAdes) (version 2) | ecosystem: Host-associated > Arthropoda: Insects > Digestive... | reverse complement strand
TCACGCTTGGGGAGCGTGAGCCGTTTTTTAGAGTTTAACGATTAGGTCTTAATTTTACGATTACTACCATATTTTAACGATTACAGTTTTACTTCGGCGGCGGTTAGCCGTGGCTTTTGCCAAACTACCCATTTGGGCAAAAAGTGAAAAAGCGAGAAAGCCTTGTATTGGGGCTTTTCCCGCTCTTTTTCTTGGTTAGCGATTGTATCATTCTTGCGTAGGAAATTTGAATGCTATAAGTACCAACTATGTATTCAGAAGGTTCGTGAAGGTGTTTTGTTATTGCCGCGCCCTGCCCACAAAAGTTCATAACCGCAGATGTTTGGTCGTGGTCATAGTGCATAAACCTTATGATGTCAGAAGCAAATTTTCCATCTTCTCTAAGAAGCAAGAACACAGCAGTGTCATCAACTGTAGCTACCCATTTTCCTACAATCCGATTTTTAAAACTCCTAAGTCTTTCTTCCTCTTCTGTCGCACGCTTCTTTTTTGTAAGACGCGTTACAACCCACACTAACACAATTAAAGCCAACAATACAACAAACCACATAAAAAATCCTCCTTCTGCCCATTTTAGGGCTTGACAAAAGAGGCTCGAGTGAGTTACAATTTTCACTGAGCCTGTTTGGCTTTTAAGGCACGTTGGTTGGCTCTAACTTTGTGGGTTTACACCAACCAACGTGTTCTTTTTATAGCCATCAGCAATTCTGCTGAATATGTCTATATTATAACTTTGCTAAAGGGTAATGTCAAGGGTTTTGCAAAAATTCTTGACGGAGGTTGGGGCGGAATGTATAATAGGATAAGGTCAACACTTAAACATTAACGCAATTGCGCAATTACATAGAGAGTGATAGTCCATACCAAAAATTACCACTACCCCCGTAGGGGCGCATAATATGCGCCCGCAGACTGGCGACAAACCCCCAAACCCGTCATCCCGTGCTTGACGCGGAAGCCCGTCAGTAATTCCAAGCCCACAAAATAGGGGCAAAGCTCTGTTATTACGCATGGGATTGCGGGTCAAGCCCGCAATGACGTTGTAGGACGCTTTGTCCACGGTGTTTGCTGAAAACTGTAAAAGCAAGGATAGGTGACAAAATGGAAATTGTAACAACTTTACCCTCGCCAAAGGAGCTGAAAACGCTATTGCCAGCCCCACAGCGCGAAACTGCGGAAATTAGGGAAATTTTGTGCGGTGGTGACAAGCGGTTGCTGTTGGTTATCGGCCCATGCTCTGCCCACGACCCTGATGCCGTACTTGAATATGCCCATAGGCTGGCGAGCCTAGCCCAAGAGGTTTCCGACAAAATCTTAATAGTCATGCGTGTTTACACCGCAAAGCCCCGCACGGATTGCAGGGGTTTTTTAGGGCTGCTCCATGAGCCTGAAGGTCTGCACAAAGCCCGCAAGCTCCATCTTGATATTTTAGAGCAAACAGGGCTGCCAACAGCAGACGAGCTGCTGTACCCTGCCCTTTTACCCTATTTTGACGATTTGGTTAGCTATTTTGCTGTTGGGGCGCGGTCTGTTGAAAATCAAGAACATCGGCTGGTTGCCAGCGGCATCAAATCCCCTGTGGGCATGAAAAACCCCATGTCAGGCGACCTTGCCCCCATGTATGCCGCCATATCTGCCGCAAAATCCCCTCACAGCTTTATTTACAGGAACAGTCTAGTCCAAACAGGGGGAAACCCTTTCGCTCACGGCATTTTGCGGGGCGGCACTATGCCAAATTATGACGAAAAAACCTTGCTGGGGCTGTCAGAGCCTGTGATTGTAGATTGCAACCATGGCAACTCTAATAAAAACCCCGACTGCCAGCGGTCTGTGGCTTTGGATGTGCTTAAAACCCGAAAAAAACAGCCCCTTGTGCGGGGGCTGATGATTGAAAGTTTTATAGAAGGGGGCAAGGGCAACGCTTATGGTCAGTCTATTACAGACCCTTGCCTGTCCTTTGAAGATACCCGCATTTTAATACTAGAAATAGCGGGGCTTTAAGGTGCTTTAAGGTGTGTTATGCACCTTTTTTCTTTTTTGACGCAAATATTACAACGGCAACACCTGCAATCACCCAAATAATCCAAGGTACAGAAGAAATGATGCTGGCAAGAATGGCAATTACAAGAACCGCGCCAATGGCAACCAAAATCGTTTTGTTGGTAATAAATTTCGGCAAGGCATCCACAACTTCTTTGCCTGCTACCATGTCACGGCGCAGGGCAAAGCCTTCAAAAAACCCAACAGCCATAAGGGCAAAAATGGAAAAACCTGTCAAAATCGTCATTAATGGGATTGTCATTGCAAATTGCACGGTTAAAAACACCAGAAACGCAGTTCCCGCAAGATAAAACAGCCCACGGCGTATTAGCCCTAAATACATATGACCAAGCCCAGGCAAAAACGCCAACATTAATAATATAAAGCGGCTGGGCTTACGGGGCTTGTGACCTCCATAGGTTATATGGGGGTGGTGGGGATAGGGCGGCGGCGTGCGGGGCGCGCTTTGCCCCTCTCTGTTGTCGCGGGTGTAATCACTTTTGTCAATTCCATTTTGGTTAGGGTCGTAACTCATATAAGCAACTCCTTTGCGTGTTTTCATTTTTTAGCTCATTTTTTAGCTTTGTATTAACAGATACGCAAAGGTTTAGAAAAAGTTTGCTATAAAATCAAATTTTTTTAAAAATTGAGATAGTAACAAAAAAATTCGTCCTTCCATATGATGACATATCATTTTATGGGGGTGGCGTTTTATGGGTAAATATGTGGTGGCAGGCGGAAAAAGATTGGATGGAGAAGCCAACATACACGGAGCAAAAAACGCTGTTTTGCCCATTTTGGCGGCGGCAGTGCTGACAGGGGCGCAAAGTGTCATCCGCAATTGCCCTGACATTTCTGACACACGTTGTTCAATTAAAATTTTGCGGCATTTAGGCTGCTCTGTAGATTATGACGGCAGTACGCTGGTGGTTAATTCCGCAGGGGTTAACAAAACCACCCTGCCTTGTGAAGCTGTTAGCAAAATGCGCTCGTCTATTATTTTTGCAGGAGCGTTGTTAGGGCGTTTTGGTGAGGTTGACAGTGCCTTTCCAGGAGGTTGCCTTCTTGGGGACAGACCAATTGACTTACATTTGCAAGGTTTTCGCAAAATGGGGGTTGCCTTTGAGGACAGCCCAGACCGCATAACAGGCAAAGCCAACAAACTACAAGGAACACGGATAGATTTGACCTTTCCAAGTGTTGGAGCAACCCAAAACATTATGCTTGCGGGGGTTTTAGCAGAAGGCACAACCATCATCACAGGGGCGGCAAAAGAGCCTGAAATTGTTGATTTGCAAGGCTTTTTGCGCTCGGCAGGGGCAAATGTAAGCGGCGCAGGCACATCCACCATTGTAATCGACGGCGTTAAAAGCCTGCGGCCTGCCCAATACACAATAATGCCCGACAGGATTGTGGCGGGAACATATTTGGCGGCAGGGGCGATAACACACGGGTATATACGCCTAAACAATATAAACCGCCTGGACATTTACCCTGCTACGCGGGTTCTAGCAGATATGGGGGTAGATTTGTGGTCAGAAGGCTCTGCTTTGGTATTAAAGGCAGACAAAAACCTCTCCCCCGTACCCTTGCTGAAAACCAAGCCCCACCCAGGCTTCCCAACAGACTTGCAAGCCCAATTTACGGCACTTTTAGCCACGGTGAAGGGGCGCAGTGTGGTGGAAGAAAACCTTTTTGAAGCAAGACACGCCCATATTGCAGAGCTTGCAAAAATGGGCGCGGATATTAAGGTGGAAGGGGATAGCCGCTTTATAATCAACGGTGTTTCCCGCCTGCATGGGGCAGAGGTTGCCGCTAAAGACCTGCGAGGGGGCGCAGCCTTGATACTTGCGGGGCTTTCAGCGGAAGGTATCACCACCGTTGGAAATGCCTGTTATGTTCAGCGGGGATATGTGGATATTGTAGCGGACATCCAATCCCTGGGGGGCGACATTAAGTTTATAAGCTCAGAGTAACCCCCACAGGGCAGTGGTCAGAGCCGTGAATATCCGCGTAAATCTTAGCTTCTGTGATTTTATCAGCCAAGCGGGCAGACACAACAAAATAATCAATACGCCAACCTGCATTGCGCTCGCGGGCGCGGGATATAAATGACCACCATGTATAAGCATCTTCCAAGTCAGGGTATAAATGGCGGAAAGTGTCCACAAAACCCGCCTCCAGAAGGGCGGTAAATTTGCCCCGCTCTTCGTCAGTAAACCCAGCAGATTTGCGGTTGGTTTTCGGGTTTTTTAAGTCAATTTCCTTGTGGGCAACATTAAGGTCGCCACACAAAACAACGGGCTTTTTAGCGTCTAAAACAAGAAGATGCCCCCGAAAAGCGTCCTCCCACTCCATACGGTAAGGCAGGCGCAACAGCTCATTTTTAGAGTTGGGGGTGTACACATTCACCAAATAAAAATCTTCATATTCTAGGGTTATAACCCGCCCTTCATTATCATGCTCAGGAATACCAATGCCATTAACCGCCGAAATTGGCGGTTTTTTAGCGAAAATCGCCGTGCCACTGTATCCCTTTTTCTCTGCATCACAGAAAAACACCTCATAACCAGGAAACTCAAAAGTCAGCTGGCTATATTGCATCTTGGTTTCCTGCAAACAAAAAAAGTCCGCATCTGCCGCCTCAAAAAAATCCATAAAGCCCTTTTTCATACAAGCCCGCAAGCCATTAACATTCCACGATATAAATTTCATAAACTTATCCTCCGAAAATTTGCCTTACCTAAATAATATCACAAAACGACTGATTTTGCAAGAAGCATAAAAATGATTTTTTTACTTGACATATATCACCCAAAGTGATATAATATTAATAATAATTTCTTCATGCTCTAACTAAATTTCATGTGGATGAAAAACAACCCCCTCGAACTTGGGATTCGAGGGGGTTGAACTTTATCCGATTAAATCGAGCAAAGTTTTTATTGCATCCAATATGTACTTAATCGCCTTTGCTGATTTATACATATTTTCAGCAACCTTCTTACCGTATTTCTTCATGCCCATCCACCTCCTTTCCTGTGGAATATTACAAGTATATCACAGAGCGACAAAATCTGCAACATCTTTAGTATTGACAATCCGCCACAGAAGTGCTATCATAATAAAATCAATTTTAAGGGAGTGGATATATGATTTCTATGAACAACATTGTCAAGCGATATGGTGACAAAACAGTCCTTGACCAGGTAACATTTAATGTGGGAGCGGGGGAAATTTTTGGTCTTTTAGGACCATCGGGTGCTGGAAAAACCACAATCATCAACATACTTGCCCACCAAATTTCCGCTGATGGCGGAGAATTTAATGTGGGGGCAAAACCCTTGGAAACAGGGCTGATGCTAGAGCAAGACGGCTTATACGCCCGCCTTACCGCCGCGGAAAACCTTGCCCTTTTTGCGGGCATTTACGGCGCGCCAAAAACAAAGGTACAGGAAGCCTTAAGCTCTGTTGGAATTGGAGATGCGGCAAAACGCCCTGTAAACAAGCTTTCCAAAGGTATGCGCCAGCGGCTTGCCCTTGCCCGCGCCATAATCCATAAACCAAAAATTCTATTTTTAGACGAGCCAACATCTGCCCTTGACCCTAACACGGCAGTGGGCATCCATAACCTAATTCTAGGCTTGCGGGATGAAGGCTCTACCATCTTCCTAACAACCCATAACATGCAGGAGGCGGTGAGCCTGTGCAACAAGGTGGCATTGCTACATCAAGGTAAAATCGTAGAATATGGCAGCCCTCTGGAAATTTGTGAAAAACATGACAGCTTTAAAACCGTGCCAGACCTGGAAAGCGTGTTCATTAAGCTGACTGGATACAAAGCAAAGGAGGTGGTGGCATAATGCGCGCTGTTCAAGCTATTTTTATGAAGCAACTGGCAGATTTGCCAAAGAACATCTCCATCACAATAATGTATATTTTGTTCCCTGCCATGGGCTTTTTGTTCAGCAACCTTATGGGTGGCGTAGACGAGTTTGGTTTCGACCAAGGGCCTGTAATGGTTGTGCAGTTTGCAATGATGTTTGTGGGTATGGTTCCCCTCGTTACCATCGCTAACACCATCGCTGAGGACAATGAATATAAATCCCTTCGCTTTTTGGTAACTGCAGGGGTGAAGCCTTTCCAATATTTGGCAGGGCTAATAAGCTTTGTTATGGTTATGGCGGTTGTGGTTCTTGCTGTATTCGCCTTCATGGGCGATTTTACAGGCACAGATTTGGTGTTGTTTTTCGCCCTCGGGCTTCTGGGGGTGCTAACCTCCTGTGTGCTTGGCGCAATTGTGGGCATTTTTTCTAAAAATGTTCAGCAATGTTCCGCCATATACACTCCGCTGATGATGGCTTTATCTTTCGCCCCCTTCATCTCCATGTTTAGCGATACCATGAGACAAGTTGCCCACTTCGTATTCACCTTCCAAATTTTTGCAGCCTTAACAAATTTGGTAATCGAGATACCTTATGGTACAGAACCTGTTTTTGACATAACCCTCACCCAATCAACCATAGTAATCGCCGCAAACGCCTTACTTTTCGCCATTTTATTCGCCGTTGCCTACCGCAAGAAGGGTTTGCGTGGGTAGTTTCCATAAATAAAAAATCCCCATAAATTATAGGGGATTTTTTATTTATTCTAAAATACAATATCACATTCAGCGGTTGAAGTGCAGCCGCAGTGGCTGTCTTTTCCTTTGCCAGAGGGAATATCAAGGCTTATGCCTGCTGCAAATTCCCTTTTTTGCGGCGGCGAGAAGGAGTCCATGGGGAAGTGCAGCTCATCAAAAAAGTCACATGGGTTTGTGGGGGCAAGGTTTCTGCACACTGGAGGGATTAAAAACCCTCTGCTTTCCACAAGAAGAGAAGCCACGCGGAAAAGCTTAACGATAGAGAACAAGCCCAGGGTTACAACGATGTGGCGATGTGGCGGCTCTTCGCCTCTCGGGCATGGGCGGCCGACAATTTCAGCGGTTAGCGGCATCGCCTTAGCTTCAACATGGACAAAAGGCTCGCCATTGCCGCTCATAATTCCTGCGTTGCCGAAAAGGTCTGTAAAGGAGCTGATGTTGCGCCCAACAGAGCCAAACAGGCTTACGCGGCGAGTGATGGTGGAATATCCCGTGCAAAGGTCAAATTGAGAGCCGTCTGCCCCGAAATAGCGCATTTCATATTCCAAAAGATATTGGATTTCAATGTCCCAAAACCCATTACGGAAAGGGCTGGGCTGCTTTTTCATAATGCTGATGCGGCAAACATTGGGGTTGTCAATGGTAACGGAGCGGGCTTCCGCTGGCGGGTGGATTGGGTTGCCGTCAAAATCCCGAACGGGGCCAAGCTCCTGAGGACCCAAACAATCCTTGCTTCTGCAAGAATCATAGATTTTAAGAGTCAAAATTGGCTCTTGAATAATAGGTGGCTGGGGATGAGGGTGCAAATGTGCCGCCTCAACAGGCTCTGGCAAAGCCTCTGCCACAGGTTCTGGAGTCACTGCCTCTGGTACAGCAGTTCGATTGTGCGGATTTTGGTGGAAACTTCCAAATTCAAAAGCTGCCATAATTTTATACCTCCCTAAAAGGTTTCAAAGGTTCTAAGCCATAATATGAGGGGGCAGCCAATTTGGTGAGGTGAGTGCTTATTTTTTTCAATACAATTCGATGGTTATATTTTCGCTATTTTTCTTCGGAGTTTTTATAATTCCATCCTTAATTTCGATAATGCCTAATCCAGTTTTGTATTCGCCATTTGGCGGCAAAATTTTATCGGGATGAGGGGCGATAACACCTTGACCATCAGCTTTGCCGCTGATTGTAAAAGGTCTGCCGCACAACTGCGAAAACAGCGCAAAATCCCTATCCGCAACCAGCTGGCGCAACAGGTTAGAGCTTATCTTCTTGTTTTTATAATTTTCCACATTTTCAATTACATGAACATCCAAACCCGCCTGTTCCCCTACCTTTTTAGCAAGCTCCACTGTGCCGTTTCCACCCTTGCCAAACCGATAATCTGCCGTAACCACAAGGGTTTTGGCGTTTAATTGGTTCACCAAAACCCTCTCCACAAACTCTTCTGGCGGGGTGCTTGCGAAAACTTCATCAAATTTATATCTAATATAGTAGTCAATTCCCACCTTCGCGAACAATTCCGCCTTTTCATAAGGGTCAAGAAGCAACGGCATATGGGTTTTTGTAAAAAACGCCATAGGGTGAGGACTGAAAGTCAAAACAGCGGTCGCAAGGTTTTTCCGCGCCGCCACTTTTTTTAATTCCTCTATCAAAGCCATATGCCCACGGTGCAAACCATCAAATTTCCCAATGGTTACAGCAACAGGCTTGTCAATTTTAACATTTTCATCAGTAAATTGTTTCATCTTCATCCTCATAATGCCAAGGTGGTATTCTTTTGGGGCAAATTACTTTACAATAACATAGTAACAGGGCGCAAAAACTCCCCTTCCACCCGAAAAATCCCAACTAGCTCCCCAGTGTGGCTGTATACCCTGTAGGGGCGGGTATCAGCCGCCCAGCTGTCAGCAACATACTCCACAGGAACTTTATTGCCATTCAGCAACAGTTTCTCGCCTTCTTCGGCAACGGCAATTTTTGGCATGTTCCCAAGGGCATTTTCCATGGACATCAAGTGTTGTTGTACATTTTCTGCCGTAAGCTCCTCCAGCCTAATGCTGTCACTTTGGTCAAATCCGCTTGTTCCAGTGCGCACCAAGCTGCCCATATGGGCAACCGTTCCAAGTGACGCTCCAATGTCCTCGCACAAAGTCCGTATGTATGTGCCTTTGGAACAGCGAACCCGCAAGGCAAAGCTTTGGGGCAAATCCCACCTAAGCGCTTCAAGCTCAAAAATAGTGATTTTGCGGGCTTCCCGCTCCACGGTGATGCCCTCGCGGGCATATTCATAAAGCTTCTTACCCTTAACCTTTAAGGCAGAATACATAGGGGGTATCTGGCTAATCTCCCCTACAAAACCTGGCAAAACCGCCTCAATCGGGGCTTTGTCATAAACAAGCTCCCCGCGGGCAATTATCACACCGCTTGCGTCCCCCGTGTCCGTGGAAGCCCCAAGGCTAACCGTAGCGATATACTCCTTGTCGCCATTCATTATATAATCAGAAATTTTTGTGGCTTTACCTAAGCATACAGGCAAAACCCCAGTTGCATCAGGGTCGAGAGTGCCTGTATGCCCCGCCTTAGATTTTGTTATCCTCTTAACCTTCTGCACAACATCACTGGATGTCATGCCTGCAGGTTTAAAAATGTTCAGCACGCCATCATACATTTAACTTATTCTCCACAACCTTAATCACCTTAGCAACACCTTCTTCAAAATCAGATTCAAAAGAGGCTGCTGCCGCATATTTATGCCCACCGCCGCCAAACTGCTGGGCAATCTCGTTAACAACAAAATCCTTAGAACGAAAGCTTACTTTTGTGCGGATGGGTCTTTCGTTAAAAAATGCGGCAATTTTTGTGCCTTGTATGTTCAACATATGTTCTGCAATGCCTTCCAAATCGCTATATTCTGCTCCCGTTTCTGCCATTTCCGCCTGGTTAATTGTGGTATAGGTCAGCCCGCTAGGCATATGCACCAAATTTTGCAAGGCTTTGGAAAAAATGGCGTTTTCGACACGGCTGCGGGTGTAAATGGTCTGCTGTTGTATTGTGGTAAAGTCAATGCCCATGGTCATCAGCCGTCCTGCAATTTCCATAGTTTTTTGGGTGGTGGAAGAATAGCGGAAACCGCCAGTATCCGTTGCCATTCCCATATACAACACGGCGGCAATGCATTTATTAAGAGGTACAAAAGGGTTGATAAGCTCAAAAATTATTTGGCAGGTGGATGGCGAGGTAACATCCACATAATTATGGGTGGCAAAATTGCCATTGCCCATATGATGGTCAATGTTGACGGTGGTGGTGGCGCGGGCAAACAAATCCCCTGGAGCTGCAACCCTTGCAAAATCCCCGCAATCCAAACAAATCAGCAAGTCTATTGGTATTTCCCGCGGGTCGCCTTTAAAAATAAACTCACTGCCGTCAACAATGTTTAATTTTTCATTGTAATCGTCCAATACAACCTTCGGCGAAAACCCCGCCACCTTTAAGGCAAAAGCCAAAGCAAAACAAGACCCAACAGCATCTCCGTCGGGCCCGTAATGGGTGGCTATCACAATGTTTTCGCCGTTTTTCGTTATGTTGTTCCACGCTTCTTTAGTAGAAAATGGCATAGGCCGCTACTCCTTACTAATATCGCCCAAAATTTGGTCAATCCGTGCGCCGTGGTCTAAGCTCTCATCTAAAACAAAGGTAAACTCTGGCGTTTGGCGCAAATCAATGGCGCGCGCGATGGTGGTGCGGATGTGACCTTTTGCGTTTTCGATTGCCGCCATGGTCTTTTCCTTATCCTCATCCGTTCCCATCACGCTAATATAAGCTTTGGCAAACTTTAAATCCTGGGTGGTTTCCACCCGAACAACGCTTGCCATGGCTGTCATCCGCGGATCTTTAATGCCATCCCGCAAAATCTCGCTAAGCTCTTTCATAATTTCGTCATTTATCCTAATCATTCTGTTTTTCATTTGCAATCCTCCAAATCACGGTAGGGGCAGGCATTGTCCGCCCGCCCCAGTCCAATAAAACATCTATTCCGTACGCTTTATTTCTTCCATAACAAAGGCTTCAATCACGTCGCCTTCTTTAACGTCATTAAACTTCTCAAGCACGATACCACATTCATAGTTGGTTAAAACCTCACGAACTTGGTCTTTAAAGCGGTTAAGGCTGGCAAATGCACCCTCGTAAACAACGATATTATCCCGCAAAACCCGAACTTGAGCAGAGCGCGTCATCTTACCATCTGTAACATAAGAGCCTGCAATTGTACCAATGCCAGAAGCTTTGAAAAGCTGGCGAACAGTGGCATGACCAATAACCTTTTCCTCAAAAATTGGGTCAAGCATACCAATCATCGCCGCTTTAACGTCATCAATTGCATTGTAAATTACGCGGTAAAGGCGGATGTCCACCTGTTGTTCTTCCGCTACAGCCTTTGCGGTGGCTTCAGGACGCACATTAAAGCCGATGATTATGGCGTTTGACGTGGAAGCAAGCATAACGTCACTTTCCGTCACAGCACCTACGCCCCCGTGAAGGGTACGAATACGAACTTCATCATTAGAAAGCTTTTCCAAGCTTGCCTTCATGGCTTCAACAGAGCCGCCCACGTCTGCCTTAATAATTACATTTAAATCCTTAACCTTGCCCGCCTGGATTTGGTTAAACAAATCATCAAGAGAAACCTTTTGCGGGGTTTCGTCAAGCAATTTAACTCGGTTTTTAGCTATAATATGCTCTGCAACATAGCGGGCTTCTTTTTCTGCTTTTGCCACAAAGAACAAGTCGCCAACAGAAGGCACGCTGGTTAAACCAAGGATTTCTACAGGGGTAGAAGGGCCAGCAGACTGCACCTTTTGCCCCTTATCGTTAACCATTGCACGGATGCGCCCATGAGCTGTACCCGCCACAATTGGCTGACCAACCTCTAAAGTACCAGATTTTACTAAAACCGTAGCAACAGGCCCGCGCCCTTTGTCCAGCTGGGCTTCGATAACCGTGCCGCGGGCGTTTTTGTTAGGATTAGCCTTGTATTCTTTCATATCTGTTGTAAGCATTATCATTTCCAGCAGGGTGTCAAGCCCATCTTTTGTCTTGGCAGACACAGGCACCATAATGGTTTCCCCGCCATACTCCTCTGCCACAAGCTCATGCTCGGTAAGCTCCTGCATTACGCGGTCTTTATTGGCGGCAGGCTTGTCGATTTTGTTAATGGCAACAATAATCTCAACCCCTGCGGCACGGGCATGGCTAATGGCCTCAACGGTCTGGGGCATAACCCCATCATCTGCCGCAACCACAAGAATTGCAATGTCCGTCACCTGCGCCCCACGCATACGCATGGCTGTAAACGCCTCATGGCCTGGAGTGTCCAAGAAAGTTATTGGGCGGTCGTTAATAGAAACCTGGTAAGCACCGATATGCTGGGTAATCCCCCCAGCTTCCCCCACAACCACATCTGTTTTGCGGATGGCATCAAGCAGAGATGTTTTACCATGGTCAACGTGACCCATAACCACCACAACAGGCGGACGCTCAACAAGAACGCCGTCGGCTTCCTCTTCCTCGGCAAAAACTTCTTCTAAAATGTCAACTTCAATTTTCTCTTCCACCAAAATGTCGTAATGCATGGCAATTTCTTCGGCCTTCTCAAAGGAGATTGGGTCGTTAATTGCAATCATCTCGCCTTTTTTGAAAAGCATCTTAACAACTTCCGCACCTTGCTTCAACATTAGCTCGGCAAGCTCTTTTAGCGTGATAACTTGGGGAATTTGGATGATGCTTGGAGATTCTGGCTTGGCGTAAGACTTTGTACGGGGCATGAAATCCAAATCTGTTTCGCGGTCAGTGCCAAAACGGTCATGCCTGCGGTCTTTTCTGCCTGCATCTAGGCGGTTTTTGCGCCCTTGCTTATCTGGCACTTCAGGCCCTTTGCTGCCGCCGCGCTTATCTCTGCCGCCACTGCTAACGGCGGGAATGTCACTACCTCTGCCAAATCCGCCGCCGCCACTTGGTCTGCCGCCTTGACCGCCACCTTGTCTAAATCCTCCCTGACCACCTTGCTGTCCACCTTGACGGAAGCCGCCTTGACCGCCGCCCTGCGGACGATTGCCATATTGAGGTCTGTCACCTTGAGGTCTATCGCCATGTTGGCGTGGAGGGCGGTCGCCCTGTGGTCTATCACCGTGCTGACGTGGGGGTCTGTCGCCCTGTGGTCTGTCACCATGTTGACGCGGAGGACGGTCGCCATAAGGTCTATCGCCTTGCGGGCGTGGGGGTCTATCCCCTCGTGGTCTGTCGCCATGAGGGCGGTCACCACGGGGCAAAGGCTTGCCATCAGCACCAAGTCTGGGCTGTCTTGGCAAAGGTTTGCCGTCTGGCCCCATAGGTCTGGGCTTTCGGGGTATGGGCTTGCCATCTGCATCATAACGCACAGGATGGGGCAAAGGTTTGCCGTCAGCACCCATTCTGGGCTGTCTTGGCAGGGGTTTGCCGTCTTGCCCAAGGGGGCGTTTTTTGCGGGGAATTGGCTTGCCGTCCGCATCATAATAAACAGGCGGGGGCAAAGGTTTGCCGTCTGGCCCCATGGGACGCTTCCGCGGTATAGGGTTGCCGTCTGCATCATATTGACGAGGTTCGTAAGGCACAACATTGCCGTCCTTATCATAACGAACAGGACGTTCTGGTCTGGCAGGACGAGCAGGACGCACATCCCCAGCAGGCTTTGTTTCCGCGGGCTTTTCAGCAGGTGCAGAGGCGGCAGGCTTTTCCATTTTTGGTTCTGCTGCCTTCTTTTCATTTTTCGGTTTTTTATCTGCAGGTTTTATTTTAGGCGCATCTTTGCCGAAATGCGTAGCAACCTTGCCCACCACATCGGCATCCAAGCCTGCAAAATGGGTCTTTGCTTCTATGTTCAATTGGGGTAAAAATTTCATTATGTCAGACGAGCCAACCCCAAGCTCCTTTGCTAATTCATGTATCCGTTTTTTTGCCATTTAGTCACCCATGCTTTCAATAATTTCTAAAATCTTTTTGCTAAATCCCTCATCAGTGACCACAATGGCCGCCCGACTGTGTGTACCAATAGCTTCGCCCATCTGCTCTTTCGTGAAAAAGCTGTGTATTGGCACTTTATAAAAAGTTGTTTTATTTGTAAATTTCTTTTTAGTGCCTGCGGAAGCGTCAGTTGCAACAAGCAGAAGATGGGCTTGCCCCTTCTGCACTGCTTTTTCGCAACCTTCCTCCCCCGTCACCACTTTACCCGCCTTACGAGCCAGAGAAACCATGGACAACAGGCGTTTTTCCTTTAAATCCATTGGCTTAGCTCCTCATAAACATTCTGTGGCACTTTCAACTTAAAAGAATTGTTGAAAGCACTTTTTTTCATGGTTTTCGCCAAACATTCGGCAGATTTGCACATATATGCCCCCCGCCCAGGAGTTTTGCAGGTGTCATCCACTGCAAAGCCCCCTTCTGGCAGGCGCACAACCCGCAACAGGGTTGTTTTATCAACCATTTGGCGGCAACCTACACAACGGCGCAAGCTGGGCATTTTACCACGAGGCGAACCTTTGGTTTTATTTATTGTCGTCACCCGCTTCTTCGTAGTCATAATCGTCGTCGTATTCGTAGTCATAATCGTCGTCGTATTCGTAGTCATAATCGTCATCATAAACATATTGGTCGTCAAATTGCTCTTCGTCGCCCTTATATTCATAATATTCTGCCGCCGCCTCTGCGTATTCCGAAACGCTAACAGGGGCTTCTTTGGTCATATTCTCCAAATAATCAGCTTTGGTTATTGCGCCTTCTTCGCGGGCTTTGGTTTCGCTCTTAATGTCGATACGAAAACCTGTAAGTTTAGCCGCAAGGCGGGCGTTTTGCCCTTCTCTGCCAATTGCAAGGGATAGCTGATTGTCAGGAACGACAATCTTTGCCATTTTGCCCCCTTCTTCAATAACCACTGCCAAAACCTGGGCAGGTGACAAAGCTGCCGCAATAAACTCCCGCGGGTCGTCAGAATGGAGAATAATGTCAATTTTCTCCCCATTAAGCTCATCCACAACCATATTAACACGAGCCCCAGCGTTACCCACGCAAGAACCAACAGCATCAACATTCTCATTCTCGCTAGAAACAGCAATTTTCGTGCGGAAGCCTGCCTCACGTGCCACAGCGCGGATGGTTACTGTGCCATCTGCCACCTCTGGCACTTCCTGCTCAAAAAGCCTTGTCACAAGCTCTGGATGAGAGCGGGAAACGCTGATGGTTGGCGCACCACGAGTGCCTTCACGCACATCTAAAACCACAACTTTCAGCCTTTGCCCTTGGAAATATTGCTCCCCTGGTATCTGCTCAACAGGCAGTAAAACCAAATCTCTGTTGTCACCTGCCATATGGACATTACGCTTGTCAATCCTGTCTACAACAGCGGAAACCAACTGCATTTCCTTACTTTTGTACTCGCTTACAACTTTACTGCGCTCGGCTTCACGCAATTTTTGCACAACAACCTGTTTCGCCGCTTGGGCAACCACCCTACCAGCACCGTCTAATGTGATGGGAAGCTCTATAATATCCTCAAGCTCATACTCTCGGTTAAGCTCCCGCGCATCTTCCAGGCTTATTTCTGAAAAATTGTCGTAAACATCTTCAACGACGGTTTTTTGGGCAAAAATTTTCATTTCCCCCGTGTTGCGGTCAATAATCGCCCGCACATTTTCGCTTGTTCCATGATGTTTTTTGCAAGCCGCCAAAAGCGCCATTTCAATGGCTTCAAAAAGCGACTCTCTATCAATCCCCTTTTCCTTTTCAATAAGATTAATGGTGTTGATAAACTCGTTGTTACCAGACAACTGCAATCCCTCCTTGGCTTGCTAAATTTTTAAAATTTTCTTTTAAATTTTCTATATTATAATAAAAGAGCGAGCTGTTTCGCGCTCACTCTTTTCATACAAACTATGATAAGAACACCCACATTATAGCACACCACCAAAGAAATTGCAAGGCTTTTTTTGCATTTTCCCAAAAATTTCTTCACCAATTGCTGTGGCGGCTGTGCAAGACATGTGCGAGGCGTGGCTGCAATCTCCACAGGCGGAAAATGGGCGGCTTGCAAGCCCTGCATCCCGCCCAAATGTGCCTTTAGGGCATAGGGCATTTCGCTCTTTTGGGTTTGCTTCATAAATATTTGTCATAACAGGCGCATCTCCTTTAAAAGGTCATACGCCAATTATGCCCTGTTTGTTGTGTCATTATACAGGTTCTAATGCCCTCAGTTTTACATATATTTGTTTTGATGGAATGACATTTTGAGCGAGGTTGACATTATGAAAAATTATTTTAGACAATTTATAGTCCTTTCCGCAGACAGACCAAGTGCAGGCAAACAAGCAACGGGGCGTGTGGTTTTAGAAGCCAAGGATGACCATGGAAAAGCCACTGTTTACCTGCAAAACCTAGCACAAGGCAGGTACAAACTGCTGTTATTCGCAAAAGGTGAAGGTGAAAATTTTGCTACAGATGCGGGGGTTGTTGCTGTTTGCGACAAAGGCCGCTTTGAAGGCAAATTTGAATTTAAACGCAGGGATATTGCAGGATGCGGGCTTGCTGTGGACAATATAGAAGGGGCGGCAATTATACAAGCTTCAGAAAATTTTAATGGGCAGGGGGATATTTCCGTGGCGCTTGCGGGGTTTAGGGATGCGCCATATTCCTGGCGTATTAACTTGCGTTTTCCTGGGTTTGACCCAAAAACCGAGAAGGTTGAAGCTGCCAATCAAGAGCCTCTGCACATACCAGAGCCAGAGTCAGCACCAATGCCAGCACCAGAGCCTGTTTTGCCAGCAATCCCAGAAGAAGTACCAAGCCCCGTCTACAGCGGTAGCATAGCAGATTTTCAGCACACCCATAACCCAGTCCAGCCAGAAAAGCCTGTGCCGCAACCAAATCGCCATCTGGACAGCTTTTTTGAAGCCAGCAGACCAGTGGACCTTTTCCGCGACCACAAACCCTATATAAAATGGGTTGCCGCCAACTTAAAAGACATGCAAGCCCTGGAAATGGGTGACGAGGAAATTCGCAACAGCCCATTTGTGCAAGAAAAATCCCATAGATACCGCCACATTTTAATGGGCCGTGATGAAAATGGCAATTACGCCCTTGCTGTGCCAGATGTTTTTTGCAAACATGTGTCAAGAGAGGAATTTGATGCCTTTAAGCTCTGCCAGCCAGGCACACCTGTAGACGGCAGCCCAGGATACTGGGTTAAATATTTTGGGTAAATTTTATTTTTTAACAGCAAACCTTTTCGTAAAAACTGCGTATACTTATTTAGAAGCCATAATTAACGTATACAAGGAGGAAAAATTATGCAGGAAGAAAGAATGAAGGTTTTAGAAATGATTAACGAAGGGAAAATCACAGCTGACGAGGGGGCGAAGTTGCTAGAAGCCCTGCGCTGTGGTGACGGCGGGCAAAAATTTGAAGAAAAGTTCAACAAATTTGCCCATGACACAAAGGACTTTTTTAAAGATGTAGGCGGCAAAATTAACGAAATGTATAAAGAGGTTGAACCCAAGGTAAAATCTGCCACTCAAAAAGTGGTTTCCAAAACAGCAGACATTGCCGAAAACATCTCCCAAAAGCTGGACGAAAAAGCAAAAAGCATGGAAGCTGACTGCGGCTGTTGCTGCTCCACCGACGAAGCCCCAGAGGGCAACGGTCCAAGACCAGAAGAAAAAGAATAAACCGCAAAAACGCCACCAAGATAATCTTGATGGCGTTTTTTTACATACAATAACAAAAACCCCGCCACAGGGGGGTGGTGGCGGGGTTATTGAGGGGGATATTATGAACTCACTGCTCCGATGGAGCTTTCACAAGTCACACTAATAATATTTTCCATAGGGTTGGGATTTTATACAGCCAATGGAATATTTTTTCTTCCAAGCCATATACTCTAATAGCGAAAAACTAACAAAACATAACGCAGGAGGGGTTTTATGGAGCTTGTAAGAGAAAATATTATATTAAACAGGCACATGGGTCGGGAAAAAAGCCAGTTGTTGCTAGAAGGTGACATTATTGTGCCAGAGGCAAAGCCAGACATTGTATCTGTGCTGAAAACTGGGGCAAGGGTTAGCATTTCCAAGATAACGGCAGGGTCTGGGCGCATTGGCTTTTCGGGCAAAATGCGCATTGATGTGCTTTACACCGCAAACAGCGGGGAAATTTCTGTACATAGCCTATCAGCACAGGCATTTATTGATGATTTCATCAACATGGAAGGCATTGAGCCGCATATGTGGGTCGATTTGACGGCAGAGCTTGCCAATGTAGACTACCGCATTGTAAACGACCGCAAATTAAACTATCGCGCGGTTATCGACATTACAGCAGACGCTTGGGAAAAGCGGGATTTTGACGCGGTTAAGTCTATTGACGGCTTAGGGGCTGCGCAACAGAAAAATGCATTTTTTACCATGAGCAACATGGTTGCTAAACAAATGGAGCATTTTACCGTGCGGGATGAAATTACCCTGCCCCCTTCAAAGCCCGCAATTTCCGAGCTTCTACAGGTTAGTGTGGACATTGCAAACAAAGATGTGCGCCTGGCAGATGGAAGGGTGGATGTAAGCGGAAACCTTATCATTTCTCCCTTGTACAAAAGCAGCGAAGAGGAAGCCCTTATTGAATTTGCAGATTTCGAGTTGCCCTTCTCGGGTTCGCTGGATGTGGGGATTGCTAATTCACAAGCTTTTGGTGATGTAAACCTGTCCATTTCTGACTTTATCGTGGATTTGGTGGCAGATGCCGATGGTAACAACAAAATCCTAGGCATTGAAACCACAATCAGCGCAGACATTAAAATTTCAGAAAGCCAGCAAATGGACATTTTAGAAGATGCCTACTGCATAGACCAACATCTGGACATTACGGCAGAAAACATGGAATATCAGCGGCTTATCTGCCGCAACCGCAACCAATTTAACTTAAAAGAAACCGTCCAATTAAGCGGTGCGCCAGAAATTTTGCAGATTTTGCAGGTAAGCGGCACAGCCCGCATCGAGGACACCAGGGTTATTGATGATAAGGTGGTTGTTGAAGGTCTTTTGGAGGCGGACATTCTCTTTGTGGCAAACAGCGACACAGACCCAATCTTTAACTACACAGCTCACCTGCCCATCCGCCAGACCATCGAAACCAAAGGAGCTGTAATGGGCATGGAAGCGCAAATTGCCCATGGCATCGACCAAATTAGCTTCAATATGCTAGGCGGCAACGAAGTGGAACTGCGCTTTAACCTTAACTTTGACACCCTTATCCAAGAGGCTGTTTCCACCAAGTTTATCCAGGAAATTGAGTTTAGCCCATTGGATAAAGAGGTTTTTGATGCCCTGCCGAGCATGGTTATTCTTGCGGCAGAAAAAGGCGACAGCCTGTGGAGTGTTGCAAAAAAATATAATGCAGATTTAGAAGAGCTTGCAAAAATTAATAATCTTGAGGTTAGTGACAATTTGTTCCTTGGGCAAAAGCTGCTTGTTGTTAAAAAGGTTTCGGAAGAGTAAAAACAAATAAATGCTGCCAAAGCAATTAATGGCGGCACTTATTTGTTTTTATAATAAACACTGAATTTGCAGTTGAATTTAATTCGGCCTTGTGTTATACTATATACAAACTACATTTTTTGAGGAGTGGTATTCTTGGATTCTAGCAGTACGGGACAAATTGTTAGTTATACTGCACAATATTATAGCACAGCCGCTGGCGGCTCTGGTATTGGGCAGATAATTTTTGCTGTTGTCCTTTTAATGTTTGGTATTTTGTTTTCCATGTCAGAAACAGCTTTAACATCTGTCAGCACAATAACTGTGCGCCGCATGAAAGAAGAGGGCAAAAAGCGCGCAGCGGCTGTAGAAAAGCTGATAAACAAAAAGGACAAACTTTTGTCCTCTGTTCTAATTGGTAATAATATGGTGACCATTTTGCTCACAACAATCATCACCAGCTTCGCTATCCATGTTTCCACAAGTTACGAAACAGAAACGCGTAATGTGGCAATAGCCACGGCAGTTACCTCTCTTGTTGTTATCGTTTTTGGCGACATTATGCCGAAGGTTATCGCAACAAAAAACCCAAGCAAAATAAGCCTTGGCGTATCCCGCCCAATATCTTGGGTTGTGTTCATCCTTTCACCAATCAGCACGGTTTTAAATGCCGTCATCAACAAAACCTTTAGTTTTATGGACAGCAAGGATGACGCAGAAGAGCAAGAGCAAAAAAAGCAAGAGCTTAAAACATATATCGAAATGTCCTCCGAGGACAGCGTTATCGAGGAAGAAGAAAGCAACATGATAGAGGCAGTGCTTGAGTTTAAGGAAGGCGACGTGCGGGATATTATGACCCCCCGCGTGGACATGGTTGCCATTTCCATCGACAGCACATATGAGCAGATTTTGGAAGTGTTCAAAGAAGAGCGTTTCAGCCGCTTGCCAGTTTTTGGAGAAGATTCTGATGACATTGTAGGTACAATCAACTTCAAAGACTTTATTTTGGAAGGGGATAAAAATAATTTTAAATTGGAAGCCCCCTTAATGCGTGTGCCATATTTCGCTATGGAATATCAGTCCACATCGGCTTTGTTTAGCCACATGAAGTCTGTAGGGGCGACCATCGCCATCATCAAAGACGAATTTGGCGGAACAGCAGGGCTTTGCACCCTAGAAGATTTGATTGAAACCATTGTTGGTGACATTTTTGATGAAGATGACCAAGAAGATAAAGAAGAAAAAGAAAAAGAAATTGCCCCAACCTCCAACCCTGATGAATATTTGATTACAGGAACTGTCCGCCTTGAAGATTTTAATGAATTTTTTGGCAGAGTTTTGCAATCTTCAGATTATGATACGGTGGCAGGGTATGTTATGGGACTTTTTGAATACATACCAGAAGAAGGGGAAAGTATCGAATATCAAGGCATGACCTTTACAGTGGAAACCTTAGAGCGCAATATTATAGCTAGTTTGCGGGCAAAAATTGAAATGCCAGAAGAGCCAGAGGAAGAAGATGAGCAAGAATAAAACTAAAACAGTTTTCACCTGCACAGACTGCGGCCACGAAACAGGCAGATGGCTTGGAAAATGCCCAGGTTGCGGCGAATTTAACACCTTTGAAGAAACCGTGGCAATAGCTAAAAAGGTAGGGGCGGCCATTGGTCGCCCTGGTTTGACTTCCACAAAAGCTACAAAGCTTGGGGAAATAAAGTCTATTGAAGGGGATAAATTTGCCACAGGCTTAACAGAGCTTGACCGTGTATTGTCTGGAGGTATTGTTCCAGGCTCGTTAATGCTTCTTGGAGGTGAGCCAGGCATTGGCAAATCCACCATACTTTTGCAAATTTGCCAAAATAAAGATTTTACGATTTTGTATGTGTCTGGAGAGGAAAGCCCTGGGCAGATAACCCTGCGGGCAGAGCGGCTTGGGGATTTTGGCGAGGACATTTACATCCTTGCAGAAAGCGACCTTGCCACAATTGAAGCAGAAATCCGCAAATACTCCCCTCAACTGTTGATAATTGACAGTATCCAAACCATGGTTCATAGCGACTTAACCTCAGCGGCAGGGTCTGTTACCCAAGTTCGGGAGTCAACGGCATTTTTCATGCGCATGGCAAAAGAGCGGGGCATGGCAACCATTATCGTAGGGCATGTGACCAAAGAAGGGGCAATTGCAGGCCCAAAAATCCTTGAACATATGGTGGACTGTGTGCTGTATTTTGAAGGGGAGCGTCACGGGGGCTTCCGCGTCATCCGCGCTGTAAAAAACCGCTTTGGCTCAACTGGAGAAATTGGCATTTTTGAAATGGATGAAAAGGGCTTAAAGGCAATCGCAAACCCTTCTGAATATATGCTGACAGGGCGGCCCATTAACGCCCCTGGCTCTGTAATAACCTGCGCCATGGAAGGCAGCCGCCCCATTTTGGCAGAGGTGCAAGCTTTGGTGGCATCAACCAAAGCCCCCAACCCCCGCCGTGTGGTCAGCGGTATGGACTTTAACCGCGTTAACATGCTTCTTGCTATGCTTGAAAAGCGTTGCAGGCTATACCTAAGCCAGGCAGACAGTTATGTAAACATTGCAGGAGGTATGAAGCTTAGCGAACCTGCCGCAGACCTAGCGGCAATAGCGGCAATAGCTTCCAGCTACAAAAACAATCCCATCAACCATGAGAGCCTAATTTTCGGGGAAGTTGGGCTGACTGGCGAGGTGCGCAGTGTAAATTTTGCCCAGCAACGCATCAACGAAGGGGCAAAGCTGGGTTTTAAAGAGATAATCATCCCTCAGGCGAATTTAAAGGGGCTGAAGCGTCCAGAAGGGGTGAAGGTTCTTGGTGTGTCTAGTATCAGCGAGTTGCTGTCGTTAATTATTGGATAAGGAGTGAGTTTTATGAAAACTTTGAAAAGGATTGCCGCTTTTTGTTTAGCGGTGCTTATGACAATGAGTATAGTGCCTATTACCAATTTATCAGCCCAACCAGAGGTTGACACGCGAGAGGGCTTCACCCTTGTGCCAACGGCTTTCGGGCAAACGGGGATTGAAACCACAAGCGCCTTTGTGCTAACAACCCCTACGGACACCATGCCGAACCTGTCCATTGACGGTCAGCCCTCCCCCGCCATAAACCGCACAGAGGCAAATAGGTTTTACATAACCCCTGCCACGCCCCTACGTGCCAACACAGTCTATATTTTTAGGGTGGCGCGGGCAAATGAACCTGACATTACATGGGCATTTCAAACTGCCAAAAATTTTGAAATTTTATCCACATTGCCTGGAAACCAAGGGGCTTTTGTTCCTGTTAACGTTGGCATCGAAGTCAACTTTTCCTTGGGGGCAGAGGTGGATTTGGAAAGCCATTTTACAATCTACCCCCATGTGGAAGGGTGGTTTGTCTACGATGGCAATACCACGGTTTTTATGCCCATAAGCCCTCTTGCTTACAGCACCATCTACACCGTCACCATTGACGGCGACCTTGGTCTTGCTAACTCTGCCCAAACCCTTGGGCAAGATTTTATATTCTCATTTGAAACCATGCCCCAAACAGAGGAAGAAGTTGAAGCGGCTTTTCAGCCAAGAACCCAAGTACAATTCACTGAAAATTTTGTAGAGTTCCCTTCTTTCGAGCCTGCCCGCATTGGGTTTCGTTTAATATCTAACACATGGGATAATATCCCAGATACGGAATTTAGGGTTTATCGTTTTGAGGATTTGCACCAAGCCGCAGATGCAGTAAACCAAATCGCAGGCATACCTAGCTGGTCCCACTTCGCCCAAATTAGGAGCTTAGTTGACACAGAGGGGCTTGCCCATGTGCTGTCCTTTGAAGCCGAAAGCCCAATAAGATGGCAAACCGCCCAAGCCAGCCTGCCAGAGGTGTTGCCCCCTGGCTTTTACCTGATAAATGCCACTGTTGGCGAAGATTCTGTTCCTCGTCAAATGGTAATGCAAATAACTAATCTAGCTGTGCAGGTGGTGGCAGACGACACATCTGCCATTGTTTGGGTTAACCATATGACAACAGGTGAGCCTGCCATAGGTGCAGAAATTTGGTCATCTGTCACGGAAAACCTGTATACTGCCGATGATGACGGCATTTCCGTAATAAACCGTGGCATTGGTGACGGCACAGGTGACATGCTGCACATCACCGCAGAAGCTGAAGAGGTGGCGGTGTTTTTCCCTGGGTGGAACGCCTGGGGCAGAGCCGTATCCCCTAGCTGGGGCATACCCAATGACAATTATTGGTCAGTTTTGCAACTAGACCGCACTTTGTTCAGCCCTAGGGATACTGTGTCATTTTGGGGCTTTGCCAGCCCTCGCAACGGCAACGAAAATACAGGCTATCTAACCGCTACAATCGCCCAAGGGTTCGATATTATGCACCGTGAGGCAGTTGCCACAGAAAACGGCGGTTTCCACGGGGAAATAACCCTGCCAAACCTGACCCCAGGGGGCTATAACCTGACAATTTCTTATGGCGATACAAACATCACCCAAATTTTCTTCACTGTAGAGGATTTTGTTTTACCTCCATACCAAATGCACACCACAGCAGACCAAGTTGCGGTTTTCATAGGCGAAGAAGCTACCTTTAATGTGAGAAGTGAATTTTTTGAAGGTACACCAGTGGCGGAGCTTGAGGTCATCTACGGCTTTTTTGGGTCAAATTTGCAGACCAATGCCCAAGGGCAAGGACAGACCGACATAAACGGCAACTTTGCCCGCCCCACTGGCATTATACAACCTAGCGGCACAGCCCAGGGTCAAGCAACCTTAACATTTAGAACAGAAGCCACCCTGCCAGAAATTGGGCGCACATTCAGGCAGGCATCTGTTCGGGTGTTTATCAACGATATTAACGTAGCTGTGGAAACCAGCCGCCAGGGGGCAGATGCCACCGTGGCTGTTAATGTCCACGAAATAACCCTTGACAGGCTAAACAACGGCACAAACACCCATTTTAATGACTTTTTAGCAGACCCAGTGCCAGGTCAGGCTCTGTCTGCCGCTGTATCCCGTATCTATTGGGTGGCAGAGCGCACAGGGGAGGTTTATGATTTTATACAACGCAGGGTTGTGCCAGTTTACCGCCACAACCGCCATGAAGAGATTATAGACCGCTTTAGCCTTACAACTGATGCTGATGGTTACGCCAGGCACGATTTCACCGTGCCAGACCGCTTACATGAAAGCTATCGCATTACCATAACCACCACTGACGGAAATGGTCGCACCATCACCCACCAACGTTTTATCGGGCGGGATTGGAGCAGTTTTCACTGGGATGCCAACGACAACCAAATGAATTTGCATCAAGAGCAAGAGGGAGATGTATTTGCCATTGGTGACGAAATAAACTTAACCGTCCGTCGTGGCGTAGAGCCGTTAATCCAAGGCAGAACCTTGTTTGTTATGGTGCAAAACGGCATCCTAACCCATCATGTAGGCGATAACTATTTTGATTTTGAATTTGAAGGCGGTCATGTGCCAAATATTGCCGTCCATGCCTTTTATTTCAATGGCCACACATATTACAACAGCTTTAGGATGACCCGCAGAATCCGTTTTGACACGGCAGAGCGCAACCTTAACATCGAAATTACTGCCGACCAAGAGTCTTACCGACCCAGCGGCACAGCCACCCTAACCATTACCACCACCGACAACGAGGGCAACCCCCGCCCCGCCAATGTAAACATTTCCTTGGTGGACGAAGCTTTGTTTGCCCTGCGGGATTACACCGTGGACACTTTGGCAGCATTGTTCCGCCAAATAAACACAAATTTGCGCATAACCCGCGCCACCCACCGCACCTTTATAAGCGGGGGAATTGACGGGTATTCGGATGATATGGAATCTGACATGGTTATTGCAGGCGAAATGGCAGTGGCTGTTCCAATGCCCCCTGCTGCTGCCCAGCCAGACATGGCAGGAGGGGCAGAAGAAACCCACCTGCGTCAAAACTTTGAAGAAACCGCCCTTTTCGCCACTGTCAACACAAATGCTCAGGGCGTGGCAACCATAACATTTGATTTACCCGACAATATCACATCTTGGCGGGTGACAGCATCTGCCATAACAGCAGATTTTTATGCGGGCAATCAAACTGGCAATATCATTGTCACCCAACCCATGTTTGTTCACTACACCCTAGGGAGTTTATTTTTGGTGGGCGATGCCCCAGCAATAGGGCTAAACGCCTTTGGCACAAGCTTTGACGGCAGTGAAGCCGTGGAATTTAGGGTATGGAACGAAGCCACCCCAGAAACAGTCCATACCATCACCGCAAGCCCCTTTGAGCGGGTGAACCTTCCCCTTCCCCCAAAAACAGCTGAAGGTGACGGGGCGATAATAGTCCATGTTAACGCTAGCAATGGCTACAGCGATGCCCTGCGCCACGAATATACAGTTATCACCTCCCACAGGCTGGTTGACACCGCTGTATTCTATGAAAACATAACGGCAGACACGGCTTTTGCTATGGGAACTGACGGCATGGCACAAATTACCTTTACCGACCAAGGCAGAGGACGATTTTTACATGAGCTTATGGGTATGAGATTTGTCCGTGGCGACCGTTTAGAAGGGCTTGTGATGGCAAGGGAAGCCACCCGCATTATTAACGAATATTTCCCTGACAGCAACCTGCGCCCTGCCCCAGATTTTGACCCAAGCATCTATCAACGCTTGGATGGCGGGCTTGCCATGTTACCTTTTGCGGACAGCAATTTGGCAACCACCGTGGCAATGATGCCCTTTGTGATAGACGAAATAAATGCGGCGCAACTGCGCTACTATCTTAACAATATTTTCCAAAGCGAAACTGGCGAAAACAAAATGCAAGCCCTTTACGGTCTTGCAATGCTACGTGAGCCTGTTTTGCTAGATTTGCAGCGTTATGCCCTGTTGGAAAACCTCACAATTGTAGATTTGGCGTATATCGCCCTTGGTTTTGCCGCCCTTGGCGAAACCACCACTGCGTCAAACATTTATGCAAACCGCATTTTGCCCCACATCCAAAGCCTTGGGCAGTTTTACAGGGTTTACCAAGGGGAAACCAATCAGCAAATTGTTGATGCCACGTCTGCTGTGGCTTTGCTTGCGTCACAGCTTGGCAAGCCAGAAGCCATGGGGCTTCACGCCTATGTGACCAACAACCGCCCAAGCCCCTTTGAAGCCGACCCAATGCCAAACGCCATAAACCGCCTAACCTTCATATCAAATGAAATCGGGCGTTTAGACGACACAGGGGCAACCATAACCTACACCCTTTTCGGGCAGGAATTTACCCGAAGCATCTCTGGCAGACGAAGCTTCACCCTTCGTTTACCTGCCGAAAATATGCATCATTTTAGCCTAACTGCTGTAGAGGGGGCTGTTGGCGCGGTGTCAATCCATCGCCTGCCTTTGGAAGAAATCGACACAGCCGACAATAACATAACCGTAACCCGTGAATTTTTCGCGGCAGGCTCTAACACCCCAACCACCACCTTTAACCAAGATGACCTAATTCGTGTTGTTATCACCGTAAATTACAGCGCGACAGATGTGCAAGGCTCATACCAAATAATTGACTTTTTGCCAGCAGGGCTTGCTCATGTGCCAAATTCTGCTCGTTTTACTATAACCAACATGGGTTGGCGCAGAGCGATTGCCCAAGGTCAAACCATCACCTTCTTCGACCACAACTCACGTTTTAACGACAACCGCGAATATGTTTATTATGCCCGTGTCGTAAGCCCAGGCACATTCACCGCTGAAGGCACTATGGTGCAAAGCCTGTCCGCCGCAAACAACATCACCATAGGCGAAAACACGGTAATAACCATTTTGCACTAGGAGGCATAGCATGGAGCATTTAATAAAAACCCAGTGGCGCAAAGGCTTCATCTGGTTTTGCGTCTTATTGCTATCCATAATCACCCTATCCACCACCCCCGACGGAACATCTCTGTTAATGGGCTTTCTAGGGCTTTTTGGTATACCTCCCAGCTTTTCTATAGGCCCAAATGACAGAATTTCCATATGGGGCTTACCTCACCTTTTCCTCATCATGCTTTCCTTTGGCTTTACCCTGCACTACTGGCGGGGCTACCGAACCATATTCGCCGAAATCAAGGGTATTCTCTATGCCCTGCCCAAAATTATGGTCGTAGCCCTGCTTATTGCCACGCAATTTACACCTTCTCCTATCGACCGTCTGTATTTCAGCATCATGGCACGTCAAGAAGGCTTTAATGCTTTGGTATACTCTTCCACCTGCCATTTTGACCAACGGGTAACATCAGTAAGCTGGCATACCACCCCCGAAGGTGTCGTATACGAATATACTTTCACCGTCCACAGTTTTAGGGCTAACCTGCCACCAATACAAGTGATATTAGTTACAGAATGGGGCGAGGAAATCCCTGTCCTTTTTTCAAACTCCAACATGCCCATGACCTTTCATTCCGAACCTCGGCATTCCTTCACCTTTTCAGATAGCTTCACCGTACCATCAAGTTATGGGTACTCAACCAGTGGTTGGAGCGGGGTTTCAGTGGTGATAACAGAGGAGGACGGCACACGCCACTATCCAAGACATCTGGAAAGGCTGCCCCTTTGGTAATTTCTCAAAATATTTTGACGAGGGGAAAATAATATGTTATACTTCATATAGACTTATTTCGCGGAGGTAAATTATGAATATAAAAGAAACAGAAATTTTTGCGGCAAAAATCCGCATGGAAACCGTTAAAATGATTGGTAAAAGGGGCTTTGGGCATATTGCAGGGTCGCTGTCTGTGGCGGACGCTTTGGCGGTGCTTTATGAAGATGTGATGAATTTTAAACCCGACCAGCCAGAATGGGAAGGGCGTGACAAGCTCGTCATGTCCAAAGGTCACGCAGGGCCTGCCTTGTACTCTGCCCTTGCTTTAAAGGGCTTTTTCCCCATGGATTGGCTTAAAACCCTAAACCAGCCAGGCACGCGCCTGCCAAGCCATTGCGACGCAAAACTAACCCCTGGTATAGACTTTACAACAGGTTCTCTCGGTCAAGGGGCATCTGCCGCTGTAGGGCTTGCCCTTGCCCAAAAAATGGACGGGCTAAACGCCAAAACATACCTATTTTTAGGGGATGGAGAGTGTAACGAAGGGCAAGTGTGGGAAGCAGCCATGTTCGCGGCTCAACACAAGCTTTCTAACCTCGTAACTTTTGTAGACTACAACAAAAAACAACTAGACGGCACAACAGCCGAAGTCATCGACATGGGCGACATAGAAGCAAAATTTGCCGAATTCGGCTGGCACGCCCAAGAAATCAACGGCAACAATGTGTCATATATTTACAACGCCCTACAAAGCCTATCCCCCATCTCCCCCAATGTGATAATCCTAAACACCACAAAAGGCGCAGGCGTAAAAATTATCGAAAACACCACAATGAACCACCACATGGTAGTAGAAGGCGACCTCCTAACCGTCGCCCTAGCAGAATGTGAAGCCAAATTATTAAGCCTAACCACATAAAAACAAACCGCCATTGCGCTAAAAATGCGTAATGGCGGTTATGCAATTAGATAACTATATATAATTTAGGTGACTACATACAACCATCACCACCCACCGTAGGGGCGCATATTATGCGCCCGCTGCTGGACAAACGTATTCTACATCATCATCGCATTTATCGGACAACGGGCGCATAATATGCGCCCCTACGCGGTGTTGGGTAAATTATATATAGTTACCATAACTTTTAGCTATTTCCCGAACATATCCTTCACATATTCCACTATTTTATGATATTCAGGATGTTCTGTGTTTGTATAGGCTTCAATTCTGCCGTTCCAAGCCTCAATCAACCTTGGATAAATTACCTGTATCATCTGGTCACGCTCGGTTGGAAACAAGTCTGGATTTTCCTGCAATATTTCCAATACGCGAACTGTAAAAAACTTGCCCATAACCAACAACTGGACATCACCCACAAGGGTTATCCCTTTCTTTCTCCATTCAACAAATATCCCGTGGGCGTAAAAACTATGTACGCTCTGCGCCTCTTGATAAGCGTTGAAGAGGAAGGTAATGTCGCTTCCGTTTTTCTCCCCCGCAAGTATGGCTGTGTAAAGTAATTTAAGACCAGCGTCACCATCTGCATACTCATCAAAACCGTTAAAATGTTGCCAAATATCATATTTATCATAGCCACTGTAAAGCACCCCAAGAATAAGTGTAGAATAGGGATGCCCTTTGTCCACAAGCTTCTGAAGCCAATTGATGTAACCTGCTTTGTCCTTGTTACCAGCACAGTGCCTGACCATCTGCATCATGGCGTCTATATTGCCCTCGTTTGCCATTTGTGTTGTTTCTTGTAAGCTGTCCATAAATCCTCCTTCTGCCCGTTACTAGAGCTTAAATCAAGGGTTCGATACCCGTACAATTTGTTCAAAGATTGCTCTATATTCCGTGAACCGCTCCTTTAGTTTGTCAACTTCATAGCCTCCTTCTCCAGAAGAATTGATAGAAATAAGACCGTATTCGGCGCTTTTTAAAAGGTCTCTATAGTTGTCACAAAAATCTTGCATTTCTGCTCTGCTATATGAAGCAGCCATGGAAGCGAGTTGAGATATTTGTGCGGGTGACAAGACTACTCCTCTGGATTCCCACATTTCAGCCATTCTTTGTAAACCTCTTAATTCCTCACTCATAAAAAAATCCTCCTTCTGCCCAAAAGGGCTTGACAAAAGAGGCTCAAGTAATGTAAGATTATCACTGAGCCTTTGGCTTTTGAAGCACGCTAGGCGGATGTACTTTGGACGAGTTAGCCGCCTAGCGTGTTCTTTTATGCCATCTGCAAATTTTGCAGAATATATGTATATTGTAACCTAATGGGCGGTGCTTGTCAAGAAAAAAATAACCCCCACACTGGGGGATATTTTTATTTCTTGTCGGGCGTAATTGGTTGCCCAGACAATTCAAGGCGCACAAGGGATTTGCGCAGGGCGACTTTTGCCCGCATAACGTCCATTTCGGCGCGCTGTTCGTTTAGGTAACGGTTGGCGCGCTCTTTTGCTTGCCTTGCTCTTAAAACGTCAATATCCTCTGGCTTTTCGGCAGTTTCAGCAAGAACAACAACTTCTTTCTGGTTAATCTCGGCATAGCCACCGAAAACCGCCACTTTCTCGATTTTTTCATCCTCATAATAGCGCAGGATGCCGTGGTCAAGAACGGTAACAACGGGCTCATGCCCTGCAAGAACACCCATCTGCCCGTCAATGGTCTGCATAATAACCATTGAAACATCTTTATCCACAGTTAATTTTTCGGGAGTTACAACTTTAAGGCGAAACTTTTTTTGTGCCATGGTTGCACCCCCTATGCGTTACTTTGGCTTGCTTTATATTTTTCCAACACGTCGTCAATTCCGCCAGCCATTAGGAACATACCCTCAGGGATATGGTCGTAACGACCTTCAAGGATTTCTGCAAAGCCGCGGACGGTTTCCGCCACAGGCACATAACGGCCAGGGAAGTTTGTAAACTTCTCCGCCACGAAGAACGGCTGTGACAAGAAACGCTGAACCTTTCTTGCGCGGGCAACAGTGATTTTATCCGCCTCGGAAAGCTCGTCCATCCCAAGGATTGCAATAATATCCTGAAGCTCCTTATAACGCTGAAGAATCTCCTGAACGCCGCGGGCGGTTTCGTAATGCTTGTCACCTAAAATCAGTGGGTCAAGAATACGGGATGTGGACACCAAGGGGTCAATTGCAGGGTAAATCCCAAGCTCTACAATGGCGCGGGAAAGTGCCGTGGTTGCGTCAAGGTGGGCAAAGGTTGTGGCTGGTGCTGGGTCTGTATAGTCATCCGCAGGCACATAAACCGCCTGAACAGATGTGATAGAACCCTTATTCGTAGAGGCTATACGCTCTTGCAGCATACCGATTTCGGTTGCAAGGGTCGGCTGATAACCTACCGCAGAAGGCATACGCCCAAGAAGTGCGGACACCTCCGAACCAGCTTGCACAAAACGGAAAATATTGTCAACGAAAAGCAGAACGTCCTGCCCTTGGACATCACGGAAATACTCCGCCATGGTAAGCCCAGTCAGGGCAATTCTCATACGCGCCCCTGGAGGCTCGTTCATCTGCCCGAAGCATAGGGCAGTTTTGTCCAAAACGCCAGATTCTGCCATTTCGTGGTAAAGGTCGTTACCCTCACGGGTGCGCTCACCAACCCCAGCAAAAACGGAATATCCCCCATGCTCTGTAGCAATGTTGCGGATAAGCTCTGTAATCAAAACCGTTTTGCCTACGCCAGCACCGCCAAAAAGACCGATTTTACCGCCCTTGGCATATGGGCAAAGAAGGTCAACGGCTTTGATGCCTGTTTCAAGCATCTCAACAGCTGCCGCTTGGTCAGCAAAGCTAGGGGCTTCACGGTGGATTTTCCACTTTTCGCTTTCTGGGTTTGGCTTCTCGTCAATGGCTTCACCAAGAACGTTGAAAATACGCCCCAAAGTGGCTTCGCCAACAGGCACAGAAATGGCATCACCAGTGTCGATAACATCCATGTTGCGCTTTAGACCATCAGTGGACGACATAGCAATGGCACGGACAACCCCATCACCTAAGTGCTGGGCAACTTCCGCTGTAACATCGCCATTATCCCCTTTGATGGTGATGGCATTATATAGGTTCGGCATGGCTTCTTCTGAAAATTTAACGTCCAAAACCGCACCGATAATTTGTGTAATTTTACCAGTATTTGTCAAGGTTTCACTCCTTTCGTGGAGATATTTGATAATAAAACATGTTTTATTCTAGCGCATTCGCCCCGCCTACAATCTCAGAAATCTCCTGAGTGATGGCAGCTTGGCGCACACGGTTAAGAACCAATGTTAAATTGCTTATGATATTTTCAGCGTTTTCTGTGGCAGCATCCATGGCTGTCATGGTTGCCCCTTGTCCAGATGCTGCTGATGTTATCAAAGTTTCGTACATGGTGGTGCTTAAATATTTCGGGATAACCCTTGTTAAAACCTCGGCAGAGCTTGGCTCAAACTTAATCATGCCAGTTTTCGCGCTTAGCTCTGGCGGAAAGTCATCAGCTGACAAGGGCAACATCCTAACGGAAGTAGGCACATAGGTGATGGCGGACACAAACTCTGTGTAAACCACGTGAATTTCGTCTACAATCTCCTGCTCATACATATGCACAAGCTCTTTTATAATATCTTGAGCATCAAGGACGGTTGGCGATTCAGAAATGCCCCCGAAATGCTTGATGATATTAGCCCCGCCGCGGCGCAAGAAATCCCGCGCCTTATTACCGATTGTCAAAAAGTTGACGGTTTTGCCTTGGTTCGTTAAATCCACTGCAAGACGGGCGGCAAGCTTGGTCACGTTAACGTTATATCCACCGCAAAGCCCTCTGTCATTAGCAATTGTGACAACAAGGGCGTTCTTCAGCGGGCGGTTGCCCTCAAAAAACGGAAAATCTTCAGGGGATATGGTTTCCTTGCAGCCGTTGATAATGTCGCCGATGGTTTTTTTGGTTAAGGTGAAATATGGGTTTGCCGCATTAAGGCGGCCCCGCGCCCGCGCCATTTTAGCACTGGACACAAGATTCATTGCTTTTGTGGTTTTTTTGGTGGTGGTTACAGAGCGTATACGCCCCTTAATGTCACGTGTTGTTGGCATTTACACCACCTCCCTATTCCTTCCCAACTTTAAGCTTTTCTTCTAAATCGCCTGTCAAATCGCCTTCTGCCTTGGCTTCGTTTCCTGAAACTCCGCGGCGCAGTTTGAATTGTTCGATAGCCTTGCGCAAAACGCCTTCAAGCTCGCTGTCAATGGACTTCTTCTCACGGATTGAAGCAAAAATGTCCTCATGGTTGGTTTGGAAATGGGCAAGAAGCTCCGTTTCAAACGTACCAATTTCTTCCACCGCAACATCAGCAAGATATTTGTTGGTTACAGCAAACAGCACCAAAACCTGCTCTTCAACGGACTGAGGTTTGTATTGGGCTTGTTTTAAAATCTCAACAATGCGCAAACCATGGTTCAAACGCTCCAAGGTGTCCTTGTCCAAATCAGAGCCAAATTGGGCAAAAGCCGCAAGCTCACGATATTGGGCAAGCTCCACACGGATAGGGCCTGCAATTTGGCGCATGGCCTTAATTTGAGCCGCACCACCAACACGGGAAACGGAAAGCCCAGGGTTTACCGCAGGACGAATACCCGCGTTAAACATGTCAGACTCCAAGAAGATTTGCCCGTCAGTGATGGAAATTACATTGGTTGGTATATACGCCGAAACGTCGCCTGCTTGGGTTTCGATAATAGGCAGGGCTGTTATAGAACCCCCGCCGTGGTCTTTATTAAGACGGGCTGCCCTCTCTAAAAGGCGGCTGTGAAGGTAGAAAACGTCACCAGGATAGGCTTCACGCCCTGGAGGACGGCGAAGCAATAGGGACATGGCACGATATGCCACAGCATGTTTTGACAAATCGTCATAAACAATCAAAACATCCTTGCCTTGCTCCATCCACTCCTCTGCAATGGCAACACCGCAATAAGGTGCCATATATTGCAAAGGCGCAGTGTCAGATGCAGAAGCAACAACAACAGTTGTATAGTCAAGGGCGCCAGTTTTTTCCAGTGTAGAAACAACACGAGCAACGGTAGATGCTTTTTGCCCGATGGCAACATACACACAGAGCATGTCCTGCCCTTTTTGATTGATGATAGTGTCGATACAGATGGCGGTTTTGCCTGTTTGGCGGTCACCGATAATCAGCTCACGCTGACCACGACCAATGGGTACCATGCTGTCAATTGCCTTGATACCTGTTTGCACAGGCACAGAAACCTCTTGACGAGTGATAACACCAGGGGCAACGCGCTCCATAGGGCGGCTTTTGTCCGTATTTATCGGACCTTTGCCGTCAATAGGCTCACCAAGGGCGTTTACAACGCGGCCTATCATGGCATCCCCTGCGGGAACTTCCACAACACGACCAGTAAGGCGAACAGCGTCACCTTCCTTGATGGCTTCGTCGTTACCCAAAAGCACCACGCCCACATTGTCCTCTTCCAGATTAAGTGCCATGCCGAAAACGCCAGCTTCCACAAACTCTAAAAGCTCACCTGCCATAGCCGCCTCCAGTCCGAAAACACGGGCAATACCGTCACCAACCTGTATGACCGTTCCCGTCTGGGAAATGTCCAAACGGGCCGAATATCCTTTTATCTGCTCCTTAATGACGGAGCTGATTTCTTCAGGTCTAAGACTCATATAATAATCTCCTTACATTAAGAATCAGTTTATTGCAAAGCACTGTGCCGCCCTGCGGACAGCAGTTGCTTTTTTAATTGGGACATTCTTGCCTTCATGCTAGCGTCAAAAACATATCCGTCAACTTCCACGCGAAAGCCTGCAATAAGGTCAGGGTCAACGGTGATGTTAAATTCAATGGTTTTGCCTAGCTGTTCAGACAACTTTGCGCCAATTTCGTCAATTTTGGACTGGGGCAAGGGGCTTGCCGACATTAATTTGGCGGCGGCAATGCCCTTAAAATCTTTATAAAGCTTGCCAAAATACTCCAAAATGTAGATAAGCTCTCCCTGTCTGCCACGGCGGAATAATAGGGAAAAAACCCCCATAAAATCATCTGCAATTTTGCCTCCGAAAATGGATTTCATTGTTGCCATTTTATCATCAGCAGAAATGCTAAGATGGTTTACAACCGCCAAAAACTCCTCATCACCTTTAAGTGCCGCAAGAATTTCCTGGCAAGTTTGGTTATACTCTTCCACCATTTGTTTTTCCAAAGCAATGTCAAACAAAGCCTTGGCATATCGCAAAACAACTATCCTTTCCATACGGCATCCCCCAATTCAGAAATTGCCTCGTCTAGGATTTTGTCCTTATCAGCGTCAGACATGCCCTTGCCCAAAAGTTGCTCTGCCATCATAGCAGAAACCTGTATCATTTGGGTGCGCATCTCGTCTTTCGCTTTCTCTTGCTCTCGCTCGATTTCTTTTTTGGCGCGCTCAATCATAGCATTGGCTTCACCATTGGCGTTTTGGATAATTTCAGCTTCTTTTTCCCCAGCAAGTTTTCTTGCCGCCGCCAAAATCTCCTCTTTTTCCATAACAATGGCTTCAAGTTTGCCTTGGTAATGCTTGCGCTTTTCCTCGGCATCTTTCATGTCAGCTGCCGCTTGTGCAAGCTCGTTTGCTATGCGCTCTCTTCTTGCAATTAAGAAGCCCACAACAGGCTTGTACAACAACCAAGAAAGGATAAACACAATAAAAATCACGTTAATCCATTGGATTGCCATTTGCCCAAGCAAAGAGCCGTCAATGCGCAAAAACCACGAATCGTTTGAAAGCACTGCAAAATTCAAATAACTAAACAATCGCCTACCTCCTCTCTAAAAGTTAGAATTTGCTTTCTAACCTCTAGCCAAGGTATTGTACATTGTCAACAAATTGGCTTACAAACGGGTTTACGAAAATCAAAATCATAGAAACAGCAAGACCGTAAACACCACCAGTTTCTGCAAGAACAGAACCGATAAGCAAAGTAGAACGGATTTGACCAGCGGCTTCTGGCTGACGACCTACAGCTTCAACAGCGCGGCCAGCCGCAAGACCTTGTACAAAAGATGGGGACATACCAGCCAAAACGGCGATGGCAGAAGCAATTACAGATGTGGTAATAATAGACGTTAGACCGCTAATAGCGGCAATTTCAGCAGTTAGATATTCCATTTCTTTTTCCTCCTAAGAAAAATGTTTTTATTGTAATTTTTGTTACCGAATATAAATGCCAGTCAATCTTACAACTGGTCTTGTGCTGGTGCTTTTGACATAATGAAATACATGCTCAAGAGTACGAAGATATAGGCATGAAGCGCGCCCACTGCAATGTCAAAATACAAGGAAAGCACGCCTGGAATCCCGATGGTGCCGATAAAGGGGAAAAGCCCGTATATAAGACCCATAACGATAAGGCCGCCAACCATGTTACCAAACAAACGTAAGCTGAGAGATATAGATTTAGACAAGTCGCTCACGATGTTAAGGGGCATGAAGATGAAAACAGGACGGAAAAACTCTTTAACATATTCGCCCTTTTTCATGTTATGGCGTATCCCCATAAATTGCATTAGTATAACGGTTGTGAAAGCAATGGGGAAAGTTGTTGCAAAGTCTGCTGTTGGGGGGCGCATACCGAAAATACCGCTGATGTTTGAAACCATCAAAAACATAATCAGCCCGAAAAACCACGCGCCAAAATAGCTGTACTTTCTTGTCATAACCCCTGTTACCATGTTGTCAAAGGCTTCCACCAAAGCTTCTATAACGTTTTGAAAACGGGTTTCTGGCACATCTTTAAACTTTTTGATTTTAAACCTTGCAACAATTGCAAAGATTATCAAAATCGCGCCGATGAGCCAAGTTGCTATAAGTGTATCGTTTATACTTATCCAGAAGTTATCGGTTATGTATATCCGACTGTACTCTTGAATATCAAAATTCATGTAGTCACTCCTTTCCTCTGGAATTTTGCCTTTTGTTGCGGTTTTCAAACATTCTAACTATATAAACGGAGATGGTTAAGGAAAGTGTTCCCGCCAAAGCCCCGAAAATACCGAAAATACCGAAAAAAATTGCAGAAGCCACAAGTACAGCCCCAGTAAGAATCATACGGGGCAAATAGCTCACACTCATGTAAATGTGGGCTTTGTTAGCCTCCATATCCATAGCCTTGTTTATGCTTCTTTCCAGCATAAGCACCTTTACAACAGAGGCTATTGCCGCTAACAGCACCCCAAGGGCAAAGCTTATGCGGTTGTGGACTTGCAATTGCAAATTAAGGTCAAGCCCTAGAACATTGTCAGTTGCCAAGCCTTGGGCAGGTACAACAAACAGGCCGACAAGCGCACTTGCGACCGAGAGTATTAAAACGCCCTTCAGAAGGCTTTTTCCCTCAGTTGACAGGTTCATATCCAAACCTACTTTCTGAAATACTTTATAATTGCCTCTAGGATTTGAATACTGGCAGTACCATCCCCAAAGGGATTTTGTGCCGAACTCATTTGTTTGTGTAATCCGCTGTTTGTAAGCAGTTTTGCTGCCGCTTCATAAACAGATTTTTCTGTGTTGCCTGCAAGCATCAAACAGCCTGCCTCAAGCCCTTCTGGACGCTCTGTCACATTTCGCAAAACAACTACAGGGATGTTTAGATGAGGTACCTCTTCCTGCAAGCCGCCGCTGTCTGTCAGCACCAAATAGCTTTTTGACAGCAGATTGTACATGTCGTCAACATCTAGGGGGCTTGTTAAATGGATGCCTTTAGTGTCACCTAAAATTTTGTATGCATTTTCGCGAACAGCAGGGGCTGGGTGGACAGGATATACAATTTCTACATCATCAAAATCTCTTTTGATTTTAAGAACGGCCTGACAAATATCCTCCAAAGGCTTGCCGTAATTTTCACGGCGGTGAGCCGTCATGGTAATAAGCCGCTTACCCTTAAAATCCAGTTGATTAAGCATGTCCACTTTGAAAACATGACCCTTTGAAACCATTCCGTCCATGGCATCAATTGCCGTGTTGCCTGTGACAAAAATGCGGTCTGGCGGCACGTTTTCTGCTAACAAATTTGCCTTGGCATCGTTGGTTGGCGCAAAATGCAAATCTGCCACAACTCCCGCAATTCTGCGGTTTACCTCTTCTGGGAAGGGGGCATATTTGTCATTTGTGCGAAGCCCCGCCTCAACATGCCCAAGGGACACCTTGCTGTAAAACGCCGCAAGGCTTGCCGCCATGGTGGTTGTGGTGTCGCCATGGACCAAAACAAGGTCAGGCTCACAGCGACTTATCACATTCATCAAGCCGTTTAATGCCTTGGTGGTAATTTCTGCCAAATTTTGCCCTGCTGTCATTATATCTAAATCAAAATCAGGTTTAATGGCAAAAATTTCTAACACGCTATCAAGCATATCACGGTGTTGCGCCGTAACGCACACGGTAGACTGCACATGGGGCGAGTTTGCAAGCAACCGCACCAAAGGTGCCATTTTTATGGCTTCTGGGCGCGTGCCAAAGATGCTCAAAACTTTAATCAAACTAAATCACCCTTGTATATTGCTTGGACTTTTTCAAACTGCGCAATTCCTTAACACAAATTTTCATAGTTGAAATTGAACCGTTAGCGTCCATAATCCGCACCTTTGTTAGGTTTGGCTTAAACGTGCGCTTTGCACGACGGGAAACGCGGCTTCTGGTCATGCTAATTTGGTTGCCAACCATAACGCCTTTGCCCGAAATATCACATCTTTTCGCCATTTTGAAACACCTCCTCTAAATTTACGTTCTGTTTATCTAAAACAAGCCTACCCGACATTATAACAGAACCCGCAGAAAAATGCAAGCGAATTTTAACAAATTTCATAAGTTTTAGTAAGAAGCAATTGAAGAGTCGCAACGTGGCTCACAGCCCCCGATAAGCACGCCATTTTTGTCCTTCCAGATGATTTGCCCACGCCCAAAACTGCCAGAATCCAGCGGAGTGGAGATATTATGACCACGCCTTGCCAACTGCTGGGCAATATGAACAGGAAAATCCTGCTCAAGGGTGAAGTTTTTGCCTTCCATCCATTGCCAGCGGGGGGCGTCCAAAGCGGCTTGGGGGTTCATCCCAAAATCTACCGTGTTCATCACAACCTGCAAATGCCCTTGAGGTTGCATATACCCGCCCATAACGCCAAAAGGCCCAATGGCACAGCCGCCTTTGGTCATAAAGCCAGGGATGATTGTGTGAAAGGTCTTTTTGCCCCCTGCCAGGGCATTTGGGTGCTTAGGGTCTAAACTAAAATCAGACCCGCGGTTTTGCAAAGCAATGCCAGTGCCTGGAATTACAATGCCAGAGCCAAATCCCGCATAATTGCTCTGAATAAAGCTAACCATATTACCTTCGCCGTCTGCCGTGCATAAATACACAGTTCCGCCGCTGTTTGGCTTGTTAACGATTGGCTCAATGGCTACATCTGCTACCTGGGAGCGCAGTTTTTCGGCATAATCTTCCGTCAAAAAGTCAGCAGGGCTAAATTCCATATGGGCAGGGTCGGTAACATAATGTTTTGCGGCAGAATAAGCCAGTTTCATCACTTCAAATTGGCGGTGCAAACCTAGCTCACAATCCCTGTGTGTAAAATCCCATCCTTTCAGCGCGTTTAAGGCAATCAAAGCGGCAATGCCCTGCCCGTTAGGCGGCATCTCCCACACATCATAACCGCGATAATTCACACTTATAGGCTCATCCCAGGTGTTTGCGTGGCTTGCCAAATCTTCTTTGGTCAAATAGCCGCCATGTTTGCTGGAATGAGCCGCAATTGCATCTGCTATAGCCCCAGTATAAAAGCTTTTTCCATTGGTTTTGCCGATTTCTTCTAAAGTTTCAGCGTGACCTATCGACTGCCACATCTCCCCAATTTGCGGGATTTTACCGTTAGGCGCGAAAGTGTCTGCCCATCCCTCAAACTCTGCCCCTTTAAGTTTGGAGTACACCTCAAAGGCTTTTTGCCAATAATATCCAACAACAGGAGAAATAGGGAAGCCATTACGAGCATATGCCACCGCAGGGGCTAGGGTTTCTGCCATGGTCATCTTCCCAAACCTCTGGGATAAATCCCCCCAACCAGAGGGCGCACCAGGAACGGTCACAGGCAAATAGCCCATTTTTGGCATGGTTTCATGCCCTGCATCCCGCACCTTCTCCAAGGAAATGCCCGCAGGAGCGCGCCCGCTGGCGTTTAGCCCATAAAGCTTCTTTTCGGCTTCAATCCAAACAAGGGCAAAAACATCGCCACCAATGCCGTTGCTTGTAGGTTCTACCACAGTTAAGGCAGCTCCTGTGGCGATTGCCGCGTCAATGGCATTTCCCCCTGCTTTTAAAACTTCAAGCCCTGCCTGAGCCGCCAATGGCTGGCTTGTTGCTACCATTCCCCCGCGGGCGTATTGCGCCATTCTGCGGGATTTAAATGGGTAAAAATTTGCATCAAAATTCATAAAACTCACCTCAACTATTTTTCGTCTTTTATCCCCTTACCTTTCCACTTGCCCCGCAACATTCGCGGCACAAAGAAAGCAGAGCGGGCAACCCAGTCTAAATACATACCCATCCACACCCCAGCAATGCCCCAGCCTAGCACAATACCGAAAACGAACCCCAGGGCTATGCGCACTGCAAACATGGTAGAAATAGATACCACCATGGGGTAAATGACATCCCCTGTTGCTCGAAGGCAGGCAGGCAGAACAAAGGACGCAGGCCAGAAAAACGGCGCAATCAACAAATAAGAAATGACGATAGTGGGCAGATATTCCATTGTTTCTGCCGTTGGGTTAAATGCTGAGAAAATGGGGTTTCGGAAAAGTATTATTAGCAAGCCAAGTGCCATTAAAAACACAAAGCCCATCCCCACGCTAAACATGGACGTTTTCACAACATCTTGGGTTTCTCCTCGCCCAATGCGCTGACCCACCAAAATCATCGCTCCTGTTGCAAGTGCCATGCCAGGCACATTTGCAAAGTTCATCATGGTAAAACCAATGGTATTTGCGGCAATTGCGGCGGTGCTTATGGTTACAATCATAACCTGGGTTATCAAACGCCCCGCTTGGAACAGCCCAGACTCAAAACTGGTAGGCAAACCAAGGCGTAAAATGGCCTTTTGCCGCCCAAAGTCAGGCTTGAAATATTCAAACTTGTTAATACGCAGGTTTTTAGCCCTTTTCACCAAAAACCAACCAGCACAGACCAAACCAACCACCTTAGATATGGTCAGCGACCATGCCGCGCCATACACCCCTAAATCAAACACACCAATGAGAAGTATACCCAGGATTAGGTTAAAGCCGTTCATTATCAGCGAAATCATCATAGGGGCGAAGGTGTCGCCAGTGCCGCGGATAATGCCAAAAACCGTTAAAGTAACAGCCACCACAGGATAGGAAAAGTTAAGGATGGTCAGAAAGGTGCGCGCCGCATCCATAACATAAGCTTCAGCATCGGCAAACAGCAGGTTTAAAATGCCGTCACGGAAAATGGCGATTACGGCAAACATTACAAGGGATGCCACCACCGACAGCATAATCGCCTGCCCCCCTGCCCGCTTGGCAGATGAGCGGTCCTGCCGCCCCATATATTGGGAAACCACAATTGTGCCGCCTGTGGTAAGTGCCGCAAACAACGCTAAAATAAGGTGGGTGATGGCATCAACCATGCCCATTGCCGACGTGGCATGTTCCCCCACAAAAAACGAAATTAGCATAATGGAAAACATTCCCATCAAAGATACAGAAATATGCTCGATTGCCATGGGAATGGAAATTTTTAGCAGCTCCCGACTGCGAATTTTAATCTCAGAACGTGTCAATTTTTTTCTCCTTTACCGCTTGACGTATATGCACATATATGTTATAATGTCTATAAATATGGGTTAGAGCAAAGCTTTAATCCTTAACTAATCGCAAAGCGGTTGGTGTTTAGATTATTGTGTAGAATTAGAATAGCCGTGTCGTGTGAGGGCGCGGCTATCGCTTTTTAGTGATTATGTCAACTATGTACACAATTAGCCCTATCAGGGCAACTAAAAATGTTGACGCACTGAAAATGACCATGGTGACTTCAAAGGGTGACATAGGCTTCACCTCCTTTCAGAGGTTTTCGCCAACCGCTTGCTTGTATTGAATTAATTAAGGATTAGGCTTGCTCTCAGGGCGTTAAACCTAAGCCCTTTTTTATTATATCACAGGGTTGGTTATAAAAGCAAGGTAATGGAAATAAAATTTAAAGGACAGGGGGCGATTGTAAATGGTGCGAATTTATGAGCTTAGACAAAAGGAAATTATCAATATAAAAGACGGCACCCGCTTTGGTTTTGCGGCAGATTTGGAAATCGACTTAAAAACAGGGGAAATCTCAAAAATAATCGTCCCTGGCCCCGCCCGTGTTTTCGGTGTTTTCGGGCGGGATGCAGAATATTGCATACCATGGGACTCCATTCAGCAAATGGGGGATGATGTTATTCTGGTAGATGTTGATGCAGAGGAATGTCTGGAGGAGTTTTAGTTTTTAACTTTGGTAACTTATACAATTCTACACAAACCCCGCAGGGGCGCATAATATGCGCCCCTGCAATGGATAGTTAATCACACACTCCTTAATCTTCTAAATTCAACACCATATTGTAAATTTCCTCAATATAAGGGAAGGCATCTTCAAATGCGCTGTTTTTTATGCTTAAAATAGCCTTTTTCCAATCCCCTCCATGTTGAAATTCATACAAAACTTCGTAAGCGTGGGTAACATACTCCCGCGCCATGGATATTCCATCGCCATAATATGGCATTTTTTCTACATTTACAGAGTTGTCGCACCATTTTTTAAACTCCTCGTTTTCAGCATACCATTTGTCTGCTAATGGATTTGCAAAGCTGTGGTTAAATTCATGGAGGAGTATGGAAGCAGATGATACCCGAACCATACCATAAATTATTTTTTCATTTACTGTAACAGCGTAATTTGCCGCACTATTAGAAGGCGAGAGAACACAACGAAGATTGGATATGTCCACGTATTTGGCATACCAGTCAAAGTCAACGGTGCTGTAGAAATCATCATAAAACCTTTGTGAAATGTCCTCAAAATATGGAATATGCGATGCGTAAAACTTGGCATATCCTGCATCTTTGTAAAATGCGTTAAAAAGGTTCAAAAAATGCTCTGCCGATTCTTTCTCCCATCCGCCACCTATAAGGGAATTTGTGTCTTCAATAAAAACAAACTCATCCCCTTTTTTCTCCGTATGTACAGCAAATCTAAAAGGTTCTGAAAACCCCATTTCTAGGCTTTTGGCATATTTCACAGCTTCGTGATTTATAAAAGGCTTAAAAGTTTGTGAAACCTCTAGTTGATAACCATTTGTTATATCACACTTAGCCAATTCTACATATTGTTCGTCCGAAAGGGGGTATTCAGTGCCCTCTAAGCCTCCCGCGCCTATGTTGTACTCCCAATTTCCCGCTAGCCTAAAAATCACAGAAATTAACTCATAGCTCTCACTAACATAATTTAGTTTTTTGTCCATATTTCCTCCCAATATTTTGCGCAAAATACAAAAACCACGCCAAAAGGCGAGGTTTCCGCATGTTTTTAATGATGTGGATATTTCGCCATAAGCTTGGCAACTCTTGCGGCTGCCTCGTCTTTGTTTTTGTCGTAGTCTTTGATGGTGATGGAGATGATGTCGGCGATTTCGTCCATATCCCCTTCGTCCATGCCAAGGCTTGTTACCGCTGGCGTGCCAAGGCGGATGCCGCTTGTTGTAAAGGGGCTTTGAGGGTCAAATGGGATTGTGTTTTTGTTGCAGGTCATGTAGATGCTGTCAAGTTGCTTTTCGGCAACCTTGCCTGTAACATCCATATTGCGCAGGTCAACAAGGACGATGTGGTTGTCCGTGCCGCCAGAAACAATATTAAATCCACGGTCGATAAGACCTTTTGACAAAGCTTGGGCATTAGCAAGAACTTTCACGCAATAATCGCGGTAGCTTCTGTCCAAAGCCTCTTTGAAGGCAACGGCTTTAGCGGCGATAACGTGCATAAGAGGACCGCCTTGTGTACCTGGGAAAACCGCCATATCAACGGCTTTTTTATGCTCTTCTTTGCACATGATGATGCCGCCGCGAGGTCCGCGCAAGGTTTTGTGGGTGGTGCTTGTTACAAAGTCTGCATAAGGCACTGGGCTTTGGTGTAGGTCGGTGGCAACGAAGCCCGCAATGTGGGCAATGTCCGCCATAAGGGTTGCCCCAACTTCTTTAGCGATTTCGCCAAACTTCTCAAAATCAATAGCGCGTGGGTAGGCAGATGCCCCTGCAACAATCATCTTTGGTTTATGTTCGATAGCAAGACGGCGCACTTCTTCATAGTCAATGCGGGCATCTTCTTCGCGCACACCATAAGGCACAATATTAAACCATTTGCCGCTCATGTTTACAGGGCTTCCGTGGGTTAAATGCCCTCCATGCTGCAAGTTCATGCCGAGGACAGTGTCACCTGGGTCAAGAGCCGCTAGAAACACTGCAATATTAGCAGATGCACCGCTGTGAGGCTGAACATTGGCATGGTCTGCCTTAAACAGCTCTTTCAAGCGGTCAATCGCCAAATTTTCAACAATATCCACCTTCTCGCAACCACCATAATAGCGTCGTCCTGGATAGCCTTCGGCGTATTTGTTGGTAAGGGGGCTTCCCATAGCCGCCATAACAGCCTTAGACACAAAGTTTTCAGAAGCGATAAGCTCCACATTTTGCTTTTGCCTGTCAATTTCTTGAGTGATTGCATCTGCCACAGCTGGGTCAGACTTTAAAATTTCATTAAACTCGTACATTTAAAAACCTCCATTGTATTGATGTTTCAATAATATCTCCATTATAATCCAACAGGAAAATCTTTGCAATAGCAAATTATTATTTACCGTAACCTACCGTTATGGCATAAACAAGAAATTCGTCATTGCCATCAACTCTTAGGATGCTATCGGCATATTCTTGGTCAAAAGCCGCAATGCAGCAAGTGCCAAGACCAAGGGCAACGGCAGACAACATGACGTTTTGACCGATATGCCCCAAATCTATCAAAATAACACGGTGCGCCATTTCGCCATAACGCCATTCGGCTTTATAGGGCAAAGATGTTATAAAAATTATGGCAGGGGCATCCTTTGCCCAGCCTTGTTTTGCCAACATTTGGACAGTGGTTTCTTTGTAATCGTCAATATTTCCAAGAAACTCCACGCAAACAACCTTTTTACCAATGTTTTCTGTGGGTACATAACGATAAAGTCCTCTTTCCAGCCCTTCCACATTTTGCACAGTTACATAAAGCTCAAAAGCATGGCGCGCGCCGCCGCTTGGAGCGGGGCGCAAAGTTGCCTCATTATTCATTCCGCGGAACTCTTGTATGCCAAAGGCAGTATACAGCATATATGCCAATTGCTCTTGGGTCATGGCTTTTAACGCGTCATAAGTGCGAATGGAGCGGCGGGTGTCCAACAGGTCAGTGTAGCTATCGTTTATAACCACATTGTCAAAAAGCGGCAAAGTAATCAGTTTGCCTGTCACTTCCTTGCCGTGGGGCGGATGGTCAATACCATTTTGCTGGTCTGTGCGCTTCATGCCCTTAGAAAAATCTGGACATTTCATATTGTATCTGTTTTCTTCAATTTTGGTCATTTTACAATCTCCTCTCAATATTAATCTTGTTCTGACGGTCTCTGTTTAAGCATATCATTATTTTTTGTACTTGTCAAATTGTTTCATGTAAATTATAAGTAAATATGGGCAGGGTTCGGTTCGGGATGGCGGCGGATGGATGCTCACCTAAATAAACCCCGCCATTGCTTTCATAAAACCCTTTAGCATTTGGGTCTGAATATAGCGTCAAACGGGTAATACCCGTTTGTTTGCAGTAATCAAGAGCGTGGCTCAAAAGTTTTTTACCAACGCCCTTGCCCATATATGAAGGGTCAACAAAAAGATTGTCCAGAAAAAAATCTCCGTCATATTTGGCTATGGACACAAAGCCAACAACTTCCCCGTCAGCATCAGCTACTGTCACCATATTATTTTTGATATATTCCTGGGTTATTGTCAAATCATCCACCCATAAATCTAGCCAATCCTTAGGGTATCCCCAATGGGCTTTTGCCTTAAAAGCAAGCCCCGTCAGCGTAGTTGCTTCACGGGGCTTTGCCTGTCTTAATTTTATTTTGGTCATACTATCCTTGCATTGCCTTTGCAACTTCTTCTGCAAAGTCCTCTTGCTTTTTCTCGATGCCAGCACCTTTTTCAAAGCACTCGAAACGAACAAGAGAGATTGGGCTGCCGATTTCTTTAGCAACACTCTCAACATATTGGCTAACAGTCATAGAGCCATCTTTAACATACTCCTGCTCTGTTAAGCAAATTTCTTTAAGTTGTTTTTGCAAACGACCTTTAACAATGCCTTCAAGCACCTTTTCGGGCTTGCCAGCAAGGCTTTCGTCATTTTTGGCAGCCGCTTCTAAAATTCTGGTTTCATTTGCAATATATTCTTGGTCAACATCTTCAGATTTTAGATATTTTGGCAACAAAGCTGCGATTTGCATGCAAAGGTTATAGCCCATTTCTGCAAGAGCAGGGTCGCCTGCCTTTTCGCTATGAACTTTAAGCATTGCGCCAATTTTGCCGCCGCCGTGGATATAGCTTGAAATCATGCCGTTTTCGCCGCATTGGATGCGGGCAATTCTGCGGATGTTAAGGTTTTCGCCAATGGTGGCGATTTTGCCTTTTAACACTTCCTCAACTGTTCCGCCGCCTTTTGCCCAAGCTTCAGTCAAAAGGGCAGCCGCATCTTCAGCTTCAGAATTAAAAGCTTGCTCTGCAACTTCATCAACATATGCTTTAAAATCAGGGTTTATAGCAACAAAGTCTGTTTCGCAGTTAACTTCAACCATAACGGCTTTTTTCTTGTCGTCGCTTACTTTAATAGCAACAACGCCTTCCGCCGCAATTCTACCAGACTTTTTCGCCGCAGCCGCAAGACCTTTTTCGCGCAAAAACTCAATAGCCTTTTGAATGTCGCCGCCAGTTTCTTCCAATGCTTTTTTGCAGTCAGTCATGCCAGAGCCTGTAAGCTCGCGCAATTCTTTAATTAGTGCAGGAGTAGCCGCCATATTATTCACCTTTCCCTTCGTCGTTGATAAGTGCTTCATCGCCAATAACATCCGCAGCTTCAACGGTCACGCCTTCGCCAGCGTCATCACTTTTCCCTTCACGGGTAGCAATTACAGCATCGGCAACCACGCCAGCAATAAGTTTAACAGCACGGATAGCGTCGTCATTACCAGGGATGATAATGTCAACTTCATCAGGGTCACAGTTGGTATCCACAATAGCAACAACAGGAATACCCAAATTTTGAGCTTCTTTAATGGCTAGATGCTCTTTGCGGGTGTCCACAATAAACAGGGCATCTGGCACACGCTTCATGTCCTTGATACCGCCAAGGTTGCGGTCCAAAATTGCTTTTTCATGCAACAACTTAGCAACTTCTTTTTTAGTAAGCACGTCAAATGTGCCGTCTTGCTCCATCTTTTCCAAATCTTTAAGACGCTTCACGCGGCTTTGAATGGTTTGGAAATTGGTTAAAAGCCCTCCAAGCCAACGCTCGTTAATATAATACATTCCGCAACGCAAAGCTTCCTCGCGGATACTGTCCTGAGCTTGCTTTTTCGTACCCACAAACAAAATCGTCCCGCCGCCTTGCAGCAGGTCAACCACATCATGGTAGGCTTTGTCAACCATTTTAACGGTTTTTTGCAAGTCAATAATGTAAATTCCGTTTCTCTCGGCAAAAATATACTCTGCCATTTTTGGATTCCAACGGCGGGTTTGATGTCCAAAGTGAACACCAGCCTCCAGCAGTTGCTTCATTGATACTACGCCCATTAGGCACCTCCAGATTTTCCCTCCACAAGCCTTGTTACACAAATGTTGCACATCTGGAACGGAAGGCTTGCGTGTGAATTTAATTACAGTCAAGAATTATAACACAACCAACCAAATTTTGCAAGCCCCTAATCAACAAAATTTCAAAATATCCAACTTTTTTAAAAAAGGGCTTGACAAAGTAACACAAAGCTGTTATATTAGACTACAGCTCGGGGGATTAGCGCAGCTGGGAGCGCGCTTGACTGGCAGTCAAGAGGTCACCGGTTCAAGTCCGGTATTCTCCATTATAATAACCATGCAAAAGCCCTGAATTTTCATAGGTGGGTTTGATGTAACATTAGAGCTTGGTTAAAAAAATTTTAAAAACGATTAGGTTTTGTGCCTGATTGTTTTTTATTATCACTCATAAATGTTTAAGGTGAAAAAATTTGAAACTTAACCAGGGGGAATACCGTTGCAGCTAAAGTTATTTTTGGAAGAGGAAGCCGCGGAATTGGGTGTTAGGCTGGATAATCAGGCGATTGACCAACTGTGGGCATATAAGGATTTTTTGAAAGAGTATAATGAAAAAGTTAATTTGACCGCCATAACTGATGATGAGGGGATAGTTACCAAGCATTTTTTGGATTGCTTGACCATTTTGCCTTATTTGGGGCAAAACAGCCGCGTTGTTGACGTTGGCACGGGCCCAGGGTTTCCAGGGCTTGTGGCGAAAATTGCCCGTCCAGATTTGGATTTAACCTTGATAGATGCTAGGGGCAAAAAGGTTAAGTTTTTGGAGGAAGCCGCCCAATTACTGGGTTTGGAGGGTGTGAGTTGCATACATGACCGCGCAGAGGACAGGCTAAAAGTTCCAGGGTATGCAAAAGGTTTTGATTATGCGGTTTCCCGCGCTGTTGCGGCAATGGACAAGCTGGCAGGTTGGTGCTTGCCTTTTGTGAAGCCTGGCGGGCAATTCATTGCTATGAAAGGCCCGAATTTTCAAGAGGAATTAGACGCGGGGGCTAGGCAAATCGCCAAGCTAGGCGGCAAAGTTGATAAAATCGTGGAATTAAACTTGCCTAGTGATTTGACCCGCAACCTAATCATCATAAGCCGCCGATGAAATAGTTTTATTGACAAAGTGCGTAAAATGGGGTATACTCTTTATAGATGATGAGGAGGCGACAAATGTCAAAACAAGCTCCCGAATTTAAGAAAAAAGCTGTTGCTTTGCAGTATAAGCTAGGCTTTGCTGCCCCTAAGGTGGTTGCCACAGGCACAGGGCAAATTGCCCAAAGAATTATGGACATTGCCCAAGAATCCGAAGTGCGCCTTTATAAAGATGCCAAACTTGCCGCGGCTCTAACCAAAGTAAACCTTGGTGACGAAATACCGCCAGAGCTGTATCAGGTTGTGGCGCAAATTTTGGTGTTTATTGATAATTTGGATGCCTTGGAGGCTATGAAAACTTATGACCAGCAAAGCTAAAGGAAATTACGGCGAAAATACAGCCCTTGGCTTCCTAGAATCCAAGGGCTACCGCATTTTGTCCACAAACTATAAAGCAAATGGAGGCGAAATAGATATAATTGCTAAAGATGGCGAATATATCGTGTTTGTTGAGGTTAAGTATAGGCGCGGCAACGCTTTTGGTGATGGTTTCGACGCCATAACCCCCGCAAAGGTTCGCCGCATCATAAAAACCGCAAAAGTCTACCTTCACAAACAAAACCTATGGGAAGCCCCCTGCCGTTTCGACATAATTGAGATTTTTGGGCATGAACAACTGGAAATTGACCATGTGGAAAATGCCTTCTGGGAGCAATAGCCCCCTTCTAAAATACAAACACAAGCAAAACAGAAGCGACAGCAAGGGCGAAAAACACCGCTTTATTCCACTTAAATACACGCCCAGAACCATGTGACGACATGGGCATGAAAGGCAGGCATCTATAAATTAACAAAACAGACGCAACCCCTCGCGCGCTAGACAAAAACCCATTATCAAGAAATGACCCGCTTGCCGCAACGCCAAGCAAAAACAGCCACACAAGGATGGAATTTAGTGCTAGGTCGCGTTTTAATTGCGGCGTGTTTTCGTAGTGGACAGGGTACCAGTTCCCAATCATCGGAAAGAAGAAGAGTATAGATGAAACTGGGGATACTAAAAAGCCGCCTTGGGTTAAGCGAAAGCTCCATTTTCGTTTTGTTACCAATGTTCCAATCCAGCCAACGGCTGCACAACCGAAAAACACAAAGGCGAGGGCGGTCACAGCCTGAAGAAGATTGCTGGAATTAATCATTATAAGCAGGGCATTTACCAATAGGTAAAGTCCAATTTGTATCAGGCTTATATCTCGTCTTTCAAATTTTTTCGTTTCCTCTTTATCGGGAAGGGCTAGGTAGAAATCTGCCCCTACACAGAAGCCGAAGGATGTGATAGAATAGGGCGGCGGCGAGGTTGTCAATGTGGTTTTTGTTGCTCTTTGCGTTATCGTTGTTATCATTGCCGATAACATTATCATAACCGCCGCTTAAATCCTCGTTATCGAATATTTGACTAACAGCCCACCTTGCGCCGTTATATTGTTGCTGTATCTTGCGTTGGTTGGCGGCGTTGTCTGTTAGGTATTGCAAAGCGGGGGTTATGGTATCTTGTATAAATGAGCTTATGGGGGAGCTTATGAGCGGTGTATTGTAGTATAATTGCACAGCACGATATACCCTTATACGGCTTGCACCGCCTATTAGGGTTAATTCTTGCGGCATGGTGTATTTTAGCGACATAGAGCGGTATAATTGCGGGGATAGTTTTTTAAGGAGCTTATAAAAGGTGTATTTTTCTTGTGGATTGCCCTTGCTATCAAGCGGGCTTTTGGAATTGTAAAAGTATTCTGTTTCGGGTATGTGTATGTAGGTTGTGTCATTATGGATTATTTCATAGGGCGGTTGATTTTGTTGCGCTTGTGATAATTGTGGTGCTTGTGTTTCGTGTGGTTGTGCTGATTGCATAATAAAATCCCTCTTTTCCGCATAGCTTGTTATATTGTATTCCCTATCCACTCAAAATATGGTAGACGAAAAAAGGGCTATAATTTATTATTATTAGCCCTTTTTTCGTCTACCATATTTTTATGTTATGTGGGATTTTACAACACTTTGCGGCAAGGTTTAAGGCTTATTTATGAGCTTATAGCAAGCGGGGTTATAAATAGCCTTGCACTATCTATTTTGGGGCGTTCAAGAAGTTTTCGGCGTTATAAAGTTTGAGCAAGGCGGCTGAAAGCCGCCGCCCTCTTAACTTTGTTACGCCGCCAAAACTTCTTACGCCCTTATTATTATATGTGAGCTTGCGAGCTGATATAATATGATTATCAAGGGGAGCGGGCAAGTGTTAGAGAGTTTATATAAAGCGGTATATCAATAACAACCTTGCCCTGAAATGTTGGGGCGTTCAAGGAGTTTCAGGCGTTGTAGATTTGCAAGTAGGCGGCTGAAAGCCGCCGTATTCTTGCAAATGTGAACGCCGAAAACTCCTAAGCCCCCGCAATAAATAAGTTATTACAAGAGCGGGTTGCATACTTTGCCCCCACGCCTTACGGCGTGGGGGCTTTAATACTAATATGAAAAGCGGGTTATCTATGCCGCCGCCCACCTATTGCAATAACAGCTAATAACAAAACACTATGAAATGCGCCGCCCTTGCAAGCAGAAGTTTTCTTGTTTTGAGTATTGCCAATGCGCAAAGTGCCACAATATAGAAAATGCAAACACAAGAAAAGGAGAGTAAGGACGGCAACAAAACCACATAACCCAAAACACCAACCCGCCGCTGTGGAGCTTGTCCGTGCAATGCTTGTCTTATCCCCGCGCCGCTTTTTGTTGTATTTTGTGCTTGCAAATGCCGCTGAAAAATGTTAGAATATAAGGTAATACGGCGGTTTGTTGTTGGTGTGATTTATTCTATACGTTAGCTTAGAATGTACCCAATAGGCCCAAAGGTTTTTCTGCCCAGCTTTACAGCTTCTCCTAATTCGCCGCCTTGGGGTTCACGAATTACGATTTTCATATGCACACCTCAATTCTCGTTTGTTTCATTGTGTTGGGATTATTTTTTACGCTTTCCGAAAAAACCCTTCTTACCATTGTCGATATTTTCTAAGTCCTCCCCCCCTTCACTGGCAAATTGGCGAAGAAGCTCCTTTTGGCTGTCATTTATGGTTTTCGGCACGACCAATTTTAAGGTTACAAGCAAATCGCCGCTGCGGCTAGGAGCGTTTAACAGAGGCATACCTTTGCCTTTTAGGGTTACGGTGGTTTCTGGTTGTGTGCCTGGTTGTATGGTGTGTTTTTCGTCGCCATAGGGGGTTTCTATGGTAAGCTCCGCCCCTAGGGTTGCCTGGGCAAAGCTGATGTTTTTCTCCATAAACACGTGAATCCCCTTGCGCTTGAAAACCTTGTGAGGGCTTACCATAATGCGTATATAAAGGTCGCCGCGGGGAGTGCCAATTTCGCCTGCTTCCCCTTGACCTGTATATTTTATATGTTGTCCGTTTTCGATACCTTTAGGGATTTTAACGACGATAGTGCGAGGTTTTGCGACCTTGCCACGTCCTCCGCAAGGCGCGCATTTCTCTCGGATTATCTTGCCTGTTCCGCGGCAGGTTTTACAGGCAGTGGTGGTTTCCATGTAGCCTAAAATGGTCTGCATGGTCTGGCGCACCTGTCCAGAGCCGCCGCATCCGCCGCAATTTTCCGCTACAGTGCCAGCTTTCACGCCAGAACCCTTGCAGCTGTCGCAAATATCTTTGATAGACAGCTCAATATCCCTTTCGCCACCTTTTACCGCGTCCATAAAATCCACGGTTATTGTGGCTTCTACGTCATTGCCGCGGGCAGGACCTCTACGCCCTCCGCCGCCGCGACCGCCAAAGCCCCCAAAACCTCCAGCCATGCCCCGCAAAATCTCTTCCAAATCGTCAAAACCTGTACCTCTAAAGCCGCCGCCGTAACCTCCGCCGCCACCGCCCTGTTGGGTGTGCCCAAAACGGTCGTATCTGGCGCGTTTGTCTGGGTCGCTTAGGGCTTCATACGCTTCGCTGGCAGCAGAAAAACGAGCCGCCGCCCCTTCATCCCCTGGGTTGTTGTCAGGATGGTGCTTTTTTGCCGCTTGCCTATACGCCTTTTTTATCTCTTCTTCACTAGCCCCTTTATTTATGCCTAGGGTTTCGTAATAATCTTGCTTTGCCATTTTTATTACCTCGCATTTTCTTAAAAATCATTGTCACTAAACTTATTAATGTACTGAAACATCCCCAATTTGCTCACCAGAACCAAAAACTGGTACTGTGATTATTGCCAGCTCTCTGTCCCGAGAAGTTGACGGAATTTCTATAATCAGCTCTGCAATATCCAAAGGAATTAGAAATCCACTATATCTAATTACTGTTATACCCGTGGCAAGGCTTGCTCCTGAAATGACGCCCCCAAGATACCTTTCGCCCCTTGCCGCAGACTGCATCCTAATATTATCTGCATAAACTCTGACGCCCCAGCTATGAAAGTCGTTAACTTCATTAGAGGCGTTCTGAATTGTTAAGCCAAGTGCCACATACTGCATCCCATCTCCTGCGTCCTCAAAAATCCCACCTCTGCGGAAGATAATAGAATTAAGTGTAACGGTTAAATCTTCAAATATAATCACTTGGTCGATGTTGTGGATTATATCGCTCGTTACTTCAACTGGCGGCTCAACTGGCGATTCTGACCAGGCAACATCCGACCAGGTTACAGTTGTTGTGTTCATCCACATTTCATTGCGGGTCATAAACATAAATGCCACCGCGCTAAGAAGAACAATAGCTCCAATAACAGCCGCCATAACCGCAACAGCCTTACCAATAGGAGTTGCAGTTAATACCTCTGCATCAACTTTAGGTTGGTTAATAATGTCCTCTTTGTCAACAGCATCATCCCGTTCAGGCTTTGGCGGTTCAAATTCCGAATCGCAGTATAGGCAGACATAAATTTTTCTTTCCCCGTCAAACCTCACCGCTCCAAGGCATTGTGTACAGCTTTTTAGCTCCATCTCAACCCCTCCTTATCAAGCCCTAGGTGTGCCGCAGTCCATGCAAAAACGCCCCCTACTATCCATGCCGCAGGAGCATTTCCACGCATCTGCTTCAGGTCTTGCCGTGCCGCATTCGGGGCAAAAACGCCCATTATTAGCCGAGCCGCAAGGGCAAACCCAACCCACAGGGGAAGGTGCAGCCTCTTGTTGCCGCTGTTGTTCATCCATCTGGAAAAAGGCACTCGGGTTTGGGTTGCCCCCTGCGTTCATAGCGGCATTCATGCCCATAAAGCCCATCATGCCGCCCATGCCGCTCTGGTTTTCTGCCGCGCTTCGCATGGCATCCGCCTGGGCGCTTACAAGGGCCGCCCCTGCCATGCCAGGGTTTCGCATCACGGCTTTGCGTTGCAAATCTTTAATAAGCTGCTCATCTTCTGGGGAAGCACTTATGTTTTTAATGCTAAAAGAGGAAATGGACAACCCTCGCAATTCAGACCATTTTTCAGATAACAATTCATTTAAAGCCCTTGAAATTTCCATGGTGTGACCAGGTAACGAACTGTAGCGTATGCCCATTTCGCTAACCCTTGCAAGGGCGGGCTTTAATTTTGTTAAAAGTTCGGATTTTAATTGCCCATCTATTTCAGAGCGGTTATAGGCATCAGCCACATTCCCGCATACATTCGCATAAAACAACAAAGGGTTGGTGAGCCTGTAAGAATACTGCCCGCTGCAACGGATGGAAATGTCTATGTCAAGCCCGATGTTCTCATCCACCACACGAAAGGGGATTGGGGTGGGCGTACCGTATTTGTTGCCTGTAATCTCTCTGGTGTTAAAGTAATATACCCTTTGGTCGTTTCCTGGTTGACCACCAAATGTAAACCGTTTACCAATACTTTTGAAAGTGTTTTTAATTCCAAGACCTAAAGAGCCGCTAAAGACGCTTGGCTCTGTGGACTCGTCAAAAACAAACTCTCCAGGCTCGGCGCAAAATTCCACCACCTGACCTTGCTCCACTATAATCATAGCCTGACCGTCTGCAACGGCGATAATAGAGCCGCTGGAAATAATATTGTCATTTCCTCCCTTGTTGGCAGAACGGGGGTTAATTCTCGCTTTGCCTTTTGCAACAAGCACATCAACAGGCAAAGCCTCACAATAGAAAAACTCCTTCCATTGGTCTGCCAAAACCCCTTCCACTGCACCTCGCGCCGCTCTTACTAAGCCCATATATAGCCCTCCTTGCTCTTATCGCAAACTTATTTCTGTAGCCTTTTTCGTATACAACCAACCGCAAATGACGGCAGTCAAGGGTATTGTTAAAAACATGCCAAAACTGCCTACCAATGCCCTCAAAAACTCCAAAATTATTAATTCCATGTTAAACAGCTCCAACAAGCTGGTGGTTGATGCCATCAGCAGGATTATCAAAGGCAATGTGGAGCCTATATAAGCTAAAATAAGCGTGTTTAACATTGTTCCTAATATATCCTTGCCAATTTCTAAACCAGATTTAAAAATATCCCTAAATTTAGCTTCTTGACGGGCTTGCATAACTTCCCATAAAGATGAGGATATTGACATGGCAACATCCATAATCGCTCCTGTTGAGCCAATTATCACCCCTGCAAAAATCACAGCGCGGATGTTTATAGGCTCTGCCGTGGGGATTAGCAACAGATTGCGGGTTTCGTGGTCCACAAGCCCTGTAAGCCCCATGATAATATCCATAGCAAACATCAAAACGCCTGCTAACAGCACCCCTCCAAGGCAGCCAATCATAGCAGAAAAGGCTTTTTTATTTGCTCCAATCACAATTAGCAAGGTGGACACTATGGAATACAGGCTGATGACTGCGGCGGCGACATAAATATTCATCCCCGATAAAATTGCAGGGATAAGCACCAGAAAAATCCCCATGCAGACATTGGTAAGGGCGATAATGGAATTTAGCCCCTTTAACTTGCCAAAGACCACCACAAGCACAAAAAACACAATGCCAAGAATTACTATGTAATTGGTGCGCATGTGATTGTCATACCAAAAAACGTCATGGAAGGTGTCGTGGACAAGCAAAACCCCATCCCCTTCCTTAACCTCCACAACCCTGCCGTAGGTGACGGACTGCTCCCCCTGCACCATCTCCCCTGCCCTGCCCCCGCTGGTAATTTCAGCGTTAAACAAAACAATCGTATCAACAACCACAAAATCAAAACCAAAAAGCTCTGCCATGTCCTGCCTTTCGGTAATCTCCCGCACGATAGCAGAATATACAGGCATTGGCTCAAATTCAGAAACAAACATGCCCTGAGATGCTATGCGGTTGCCAAAAAACAAAAACGCCGCCGACAGCACCAAAACGGCTATATAAAACCATCTATCAAATTTTTTCATCTAACGCACCCCCTTACCAATTATAACCCCCCGCCTGCGATTTCGTCAATAACTTTTTTCTTGACAAGTACCAATTGTTGGGTTACAATGTATGTGTATTCTGCAAAATTCGCGGTGGCAAATAAAGAACACGCTAGGCGGCTACAACTTCCACGGTTCACGCCCCCTAGCGTGCCTTAAAGCCAAAGGCTCAGTGTTAATCTTACAACACGCGAGCCTCTTTTGTCAAGCCCTTTATGAAATGGGCGGAAGGGGGATTTTTTTGTGAGGAAGAAACTTTTGGATGAAATTACGGAAGCGGGAAAGAAGATTGTTGGGTGTTGGACGGATGGTCAAGGTAGCTTTATCCAGTTTAATCCCCTAAATGCCGACCTTCAAGGAAGCTTTGTTGCAACAAATATGCCTGGAAATCCAGGTACTTACAGGGGGTTCTACGAGCTTGATAGGGGTGTGATAGGTGGTTTGGATATACTGTTCTATTTATTAAAAGGCGGGTATCCCATAGTAACTTTACATCAAGCATTTATCTATACCAACGAGCTTCGATTTACAACATTTGAAATACTAAGATTTCAACCCAGTTCCGAATTTAAATTCACAAAAACCGACCTATACTTTGATTAATAATCCAGCCAACTCATATTACTATGACGCCATTACAAGCCCTCCACGTTCGTCATTGCGGTTAGGGTTTAGGTTAGAGGAAAGGGGCGGAAAATTTCCGCCCCTACAAACCTATTCTTTATCTTCTTCCTTTTCCTCGTAATTCCCTTCAAAACTGCCATCCTCGTTAACAGTGCCTGCTTCTGACCCTGCGTCAGCCGCCGCTTGGTAAACCTTGCTTGCCACCTCATGCATAACTTTGGTAACAGCTTCAATTTCGGTTCTCAGCTTGTCAGCGTCGTCCTTGGTCATCTCTTCGGCGTTCATGCTTTCGTTTGTGGATTTCAAACTCGCCAAAGCTTCTTCTAAAGCGGTTTTATCCTCATCAGTGATGATTTCTGCATGGTCAGCCATCAGCTTTTCTGTCTGGAAAATCAATCCATCAGCTTCGTTTTTCGTGTCAATAATTTCTTTGCGAGCGCGGTCGGCCTCTTCAAATTGCGCCGCTTCGTCCACTGCCTTTTTAATGTCCTCATCACTCATTTTAGACTGGGCTGTAATGGTGATTTTCTGCTCTTTGCCAGTTCCCATATCCTTAGCAGACACGTTAACAATGCCGTTTGCGTCAATATTAAAGCTAACTTCAATTTGCGGCACACCGCGAGGGGCAGGCAAAATGCCGTCAAGCCTAAATTCGCCCAGCTTCTTGTTATCACGGGCAAACTGACGCTCGCCCTGCACCACCACAATATCAACAGCGGTTTGGTTGTCCGCAGCGGTGGAGAAGGTTTGGCTGTGGGTTTTTGGTATAGATGTGTTGCGCTCTATTAGGCGGGTTGCAACGCCGCCCATGGTTTCGATGCTTAGGGAAAGAGGTGTAACGTCAACCAAAATCAAGTCCTTTAGCGCATCATCCCCGCCAATTTTGCCCCCTTGGATAGCCGCACCAATGGCAACACACTCATCAGGGTTAATGCCCTTAAATGGGTCATGCCCAGTGATTTTCTTAACAGCGTCCTGGATTGCAGGTATACGGGTAGAGCCGCCAACAAGCAGCACCTTTGTAAGCCCTGCCGCCCCTATGCCAGCATCTTTTAGCGCAGCGTGAACAGGCTGGATGGTCTGCTCCACCAAATCCGCAGTAAGCTCATCAAACTTAGCGCGGGTAAGCTTTACATCCAAGTGTTTCGGGCCATCTTGGTTTGCTGTGATAAATGGGATGTTAATATCAGTCTGGGTTACAGTGGAAAGCTCTTTTTTCGCCTTCTCTGCCTCAACTTTAATGCGCTGCATTGCCGCCTTGTCTTGGGCGAGGTCAATGCCCTCGGTATTTTTAAATTCTGTCACAAGATGCTTGATAATGCGCTCATCAAAATCGTCACCACCAAGATGGTTAACGCCATTAGTGGACAAAACCTCCACCATGCCGTCACCAATATCAATAACGGACACGTCAAATGTGCCGCCGCCAAGGTCATAAACGAGGATTTTTTCGTCTTTTTCCGTGTCAAGACCATAGGCAAGGGAGGCAGAAGTTGGCTCGTTAATAATCCGCTCTACTTCAAAGCCTGCAATGCGCCCTGCGTCTACAGTTGCCTGACGCTCATCGTCGCCAAAATAGGCAGGAACGGTAATAACCGCCTTTGTAACCTCGCCGCCCAAATATGCCTCTGCATCTGCCTTTAGCTTCTGCAAAATCATAGCAGAAACCTCTTGAGGATTGTATTGTTTACCCTCAATTGTCACCTTGTCTTTTGTGCCCATCAAACGCTTGATTGACATTACAGTGTTGTCAGGGTTGGTAATGGCTTGGCGTTTCGCCGCCTCCCCCACCAAACGCTCCCCAGACTTGGTAAAGCCCACAATAGAAGGTGTCGTGCGCCCTCCCTCACTATTAGGGATAACAACAGGCTTGCCCCCCTCCATAACCGCAACACATGAATTTGTCGTTCCCAAATCAATTCCAATAATTTTTGACATATTTTTTAGTCCTCCTAAAATTTAATTTAAGTTCCATTTATCATCGCATTTTAAAACTACAATAAACAAATTTGTTTAATCCCAATCAATATCATTATGGCAAGTTGTTTCACCTCTCGCCAATTCTTCCATAGCCATGTCAATATTGCGCAAATCCTCGTCCGTTGCAACATCATCAGGCATAAATTTACGCATAATTCCTAACATAAGAAATTTATCCCTATCATCAAGATGTTCTGCAAGATGGTTCGCCATTTCCTTAATTTCTAAAGTTAGTTCCATATTTTCACACTCCTATTTATACACATCTCCTCTTGGCAAAATCGTTTGAATAAATATTTGCTCATTACTTATCCAGTAAAATATCACTCTAAAATTGCCTTCTCGCAACCTGTACGAATCTTTTGTGCGTTTGTATGTGGTGATGTCGCCCCTAGGTATACCTTCGATTGCATCTCTTATGCGATGCTTAGTAATTCGGTCTTGTTTGGCAATATATTTCTTTGCTTGTGAGGAATATTGTGGAGGAAATTTCTGTTCTCTCAGAATTACACCCCCTAATTCGCAACAACAACCACAGAATGGCGTATCACCGCGCCTTTGTAAATATAGCCCGCTTGCAGCTCCTCTGCAATCTCCTGCGCACCGCGGCTTTCGTCCTCAATGGTGCTGACGGCGTTATGAAATTTGGTGTCAAAAGTTTCGCCAACAGCGGGGATTTTGGTAATGCCCATGTTTTCAAACATGCTATTAAGCTGGCTTTGTATCATCAGCACCCCTTTAACAAAATTGTCGCTGTGGTCAGCGTTTTTGGTGGCAAGGGCAAAATTGTCCATAACAGGCAAAAGCTCTGTAGCAAAGGTGATAATCCCGCGGTCATACATGCCCGCCTTTTCCTTTTCGCTTCGCTTGCGGTAATTTTCGTAATCCGCAACGGTGTGCTTTAATTTGTCAACCAACTGCGCCACGAAATCCTCTGCTTGCACTGTTTCGTCTTGTTCATCAGGGCGCATAGTATGCTCCCCTACGCCGTCCTCGGTTTCTTCAAGATGCTGTTCGCTTTCAATGTTTTCGTTATCCATGTCTATCCTCCACTATTTAAGCCCTAAAGCCGTCAATGCCGTTTGCAAAGCCGACATAACCTGTGCATAGTCCATGCGGGTAGGGCCGATAATTGCGATATTACCATAAAACTGCTGGTCAATGCTGATTTTTGCGCGGATTATGGAGCAATCTTGCAAAACAAGCTCATTGTTTTCCGCGCCAATGGTGATTTGGATTTTATCCCCGCCAGAGGGAGCAACCAACGCCAAAAGCTCGTCTTTTTCCTCCAAAACCCCCATAAGAGCGCGGGCTTTATCCAAATCTGCAAATTCTGGATATTCCAGAATGTTTTTAATGCCAATTGTATGGACTTGCTGTGGTTCATCAATGCCCATTGCGCTGTAAATGGCGTTTATCAATGGCTCTACCATAGCCGTGTCCAATCCCGCCTGCCCAAATTGGTGGCGCATCATGGAAATGTACATCACATTCCCTAAATCTTCTACAGTTGCCCCTGCCAAAGCTCCAGAAAGCACCTTGGAAACTTTTGACACAAGAGTCGGGCTTGCGGTTACAGGCAAAACCACGGTGCAATTGCGTACCTGATTTTCTGCCGTCACAATTACCATGGCAACCACCGCCCCTTCTACAGGAACAAGTTGGATATGCTTGATAATATGGCGTTTTGCCGTCTGTTGGGTGGCGATGGTGGTGTAATTTGTTACCAAGGCAATTGCCCTCGCCATTTCTTGCATCATGGTTTCCATGCGCCCCATTTCTTGCTGCAAAGCTTGCACAATCAAGGCCTGTTGCTCCTGGGACAGCTTGCGTTTCTTCATAACTTGGTCAACATAAAGCCTGTAGCCCTTGTCAGAAGGTATGCGCCCAGATGAGGCATGAGGGGCAACAACATAACCCATCTCTTCAAGGTCGCTCATTTCGTTGCGAATTGTGGCAGAGCTTAGACCAAAGTCATATTTTTTAGCGATGGTGCGGGAGGCAATTGGCTCGGCAGTGGCGATATAGTCTTTTATGATTGCCGCCAAAATCTTCATTTTCCTGTCATTTAAGCCCATAAAACCCTCCTTTGTTTAGCGTATAGCAAACGCACCTTGAAACCCATGGTGCAGAGGGAAGCCCGTCGCCAGAGGGCGTAAGGGCGTTCTGACCGATAGCAGCATGGGATTGAAAGGACGTTTGCTATAGCATTTAAAAATCCATTGTTAGCAGTCACAACACGCGAGTGCTAACAATGGATATAATATCATGCCTAAAATCATTTGTCAAGCATTTTTTTAATTTTTTTAATTTATCTTTTTGCGTTTGTCAATGACCCTAGCCTACCCCGCACTTGATGGAGGGGTACTTAAAACCTAGGCGTCATCATCCATCGTAGGGGCGCATATTATGCGCCCGCTGCTGGACAAACGTACTCTGCATCACCATTACCTTTGTCGGAAAAAGGGCGCATAATATGCGCCCCTACGGGGTGTTGTGTAAAGTTATAATTATACGGAATTTTCACCCATCAACACGGGTTATTTTCGCCCCAAGCCCCCGCAACTTTTGGTCAAAGTTGTGATAACCGCGGTCGATATGATAAATGTCATGGATTTCTGTTGTGCCTTCTGCAGACAGGGCGGCAAGCATCAAAGAAGCTCCAGCCCGCAAATCGCTTGCTTTGACTTGCGTACCTGTAAGCTGTTCAACCCCTTCGATAATAGCAGAGCGGCTGTCGATTTTAATATCCGCTCCCATTCTAATAAGCTCTGGCACATGCATAAAGCGGTTTTCAAAAACCGTTTCTGTCACCAAATTAGTGCCAGGGGTAACGGCAAGCAGGGAAAGGAATTGGGCTTGCATGTCCGTAGGAAAACCAGGGTATGGCAGGGTTTTAATGTCTATTGGGTTGCGGATGGCGGCACTTTTAACCCGCAAGCCCGCCTCCCCTTCTTCAATTTCCACACTTGCCTCTCTAAGCTTGGCGATTGCAGGCTTAAGGTGGTCGATAACCACATTTTCAAGGAAAACATCCCCGCCAGTAATGGCAGAAGCTATCATAAAAGTTCCCGCTTCTATGCGGTCTGGGATAATTGTGTGGTTTGTGCCATGCAAACTGTTAACCCCAGTTATGCGGATTGTGTCCGTTCCGCTACCGCGGATAATTGCCCCCATAGAAGTTAAAAAGTTGCTTAAATCTACAATTTCAGGCTCTACGGCACAGTTTTGGATGATGGTTTGCCCTTCTGCAAGCACCGCCGCCATCATAATATTTTCTGTTGCCCCAACGGATGGGAAGTCTAAGTAAATATTAGCCCCTGTCAGCTTGTCTGCCCTAGCGTGGATATAGCCATGTTCCTGGCTTATTTCTGCCCCTAATGCCGCAAGCCCTTTCAAGTGCAAGTCCACAGGGCGGCTACCAATGGCACATCCTCCAGGCAGGGAAATTTTCACCTCTCCCATACGGGCAAGGAGAGGACCAGCCACCAAAAAAGATGCCCGCATTTTTGTGCAAAGCTCATAAGAAACCTGGATTTTCTTTATTTTGTCTGCGTGTATGTTCAAAACCTCATCTTCAGCCCAGCTGGTTGTTCCGCCTAAATCTTCTATAAGCTCCTGCATTATCATCACATCTGTAAGAGCTGGCACGTCGGCAATTTCACATTTCTCATCTGTCAATAGCGTTGCGGCGATGATGGGCAGCACCGCGTTTTTGCTTCCTGAAATCCGCACATTACCTTTTAACGCCCCATTGTTTTCGATTATAAACTTTCCCATTAAAACCACGCCCCTCAATCTTTTTTTACAAACCATTATGTATATTATTGACAGCATAAAAATCAAAAATACAGTAAAATCAAAAAATAATGCTTGCAAAAATGGAAATTTCTGTTATAATTGTAAATATTGGTAAATTTATCCAAAGAGGAGCGATTTAAATGGATATACAATTTATAGAAAGAAACGGCAATCTAGTGGCGAAAATCCGCGGGGAAATTGACCATCACACTGCCGATAAAATACGCAAAAGCTTAGAAGCCAAATTTGCAGAAAGCACCGCAAAAAACATTATTTTTGACTTTGCCCATGTGGGATTTATGGATAGCTCTGGCATAGGCATGGTCATAGGTCGTTATAAGGAGCTGCAAAAAACAGGAGGGCGGGTATTCGCCATAAACATAGGACCAGAGATAAGCCGAATTTTCGACATTTCAGGCTTGCGCAAAATTATCCCTTGCTTTGCAGGGATTGACGAAATTGAGAGTGGGGTGTAGAGATGGCAGACAATCAAATGACGCTAACTTTCCTTGCAATCAGCGAAAACCAAGCCTTTGCGCGGGTTGCCGCCGCCGCCTTCGCTTCTCAACTCGACCCTACTGTGGCGGAGCTTACCGAAATCAAAACTGCTGTCAGCGAAGCGGTCACAAATGCTATAATTCACGGTTACGAAGGGTCAGAAGGTGACTGCTTCGTCACCATGAATTGCAGCCTTTTAAACCGTCATATTTACATAGAAATTAAGGACAGCGGCAAAGGCATCCCCGACATTGAACAAGCCCTTGAACCTCTCTACACCTCCAAACCAGAAGAGGAGCGGTCGGGCATGGGCTTTACTGTAATGACCGAATTTATGGATGATTTGCAAGTGGAATCAAGCCCTGAAGGCACTATTATTAAAATGAGCAAAAAAATTCTCTAAGGCGGTGATTTAATGGAAAAAGCCTTAGACAGAGCCCATGACAGAACATTGGAGATGATAGCCGCAAGCCAAAGTGGCGACAGCGGGGCAAGGGATACCTTGGTCATTGAAAACACAGGGCTGATATGGTCTGTTGTTAAGCGGTTTGCAGGGCGCGGTTATGAAATGGAGGACTTGTTTCAAATTGGCGCAATTGGGCTGATGAAGTGTATAGACAAATTTGACATAAGTTTCGGCGTGAAATTCTCCACCTATGCCGTTCCCATGATAATGGGGGAGATTAAGCGGTTTTTGCGGGATGACGGGATGATAAAGGTCAGCCGCCCTCTGAAAGAGCTTGCCATGAAGGCAAAATATATGCAAGAAAGCCTGCAACAAAAAACAGGGAAAGTGCCGACCATTGCCGAGATTGCCCAAGGTCTGGGGGTTGACGTGGAAGAGCTAGCCCATGCCATGGATGCCAGCAGTGACGTGGAAAGCCTTAACGCCGTTGTTCACCAAGGGGATGGCGGTCCAGTTTACCTGTTGGACAAGCTAGAAATGACAGGGGAGGACCAAAGCGAGAGGATGATTGACAAAATTGCCCTGCGGGAAATCATCAGCCAGCTAGATATGCGGGAAAGGCAGGTTATTGTCATGCGGTATTTTCAAGACAAAACCCAAAGCCAAATAGCCGCCGCCATTGGCGTTTCCCAAGTGCAAGTAAGCCGAATAGAAAAACGGGTGCTAAAAACCCTTCGTGACAAACTATCCTAAATTTCCTAGCAAAGGAGGGAAAACCATGAACCAAGCTATAACAAAACCCGCAATAACCTACCACGTAGTCTACCAAGAAATAACCACAGAATACGGCGAAACCGCCCGCACCTACGGCTTGCAAGCCTACGCAGACGGTGATGTGGCGGCGCAAGTGCTAGACATAAGCACAAACCCCGCCTTTGTACATAAACTGGCAAAGCGATACACAAAACACCAACTATCGCCCTACCATCTCCATGATGCCGTTTGTGATATTTTGGAATAAACAAAAAGCCGCCTGATGGTGGCTTTTTGTTTGCGAACCCCGCTTGCTCGCCACCCCACACCCCGACAACGTCATCCTGCGCCCCAACAACGTCATCCCGTGCTTGACACGGGAGCCCATCAGCACTAACAGAGCTTTACCCCTACAGTAGTGGGCTTGGAATGACATGTGGGCTCCCGTGTCAAGCACGAGATGACAGTTAAAGGGTTCGGGGTGACACACAGAACATTTATTTATTCCAAAACTTCTTGACAAACCCACCCCACAAGGTTATAATATACACATTCCTACAAAAATTTTGTAGGTGGCAAAAAAAGAACACGCTAGGCGGTCAATTCCTACCAAGAAAACCCCGCCTAGCGTGCATCTAAAGCCAAAAGGCTCAGTGATAATTTTAACCACTGTAGCCTCTTTTGTCAAGCCCCTAAGTGGGGAGAAGGAGGATTTTTTTATGCAAAAATTTCTGAAAAGGTTTCAAATTAAGGGTTTTGCCGCTGGATTTTTAGTTTGCGCATTGCTTTCTGGCACTTTAGTTTGGGCAAACACAGGTGGCGCGTGGCGTGAAGTATTTTATGGGGTTAATGTTGTTGTGGATGGCGTTCCCCAAAACTTTCCACCAGACATGACCCCATTTATAGCTGATGGCAGAACATTTTTACCTGTTCGTGGGATTGCAGATGTGTTTGATGTACCCGTTGAGTGGTATGGGGCAACAAGAACTGTTTACCTCGGCACAATTCCCCATGGTTTCCCCTTTCTTTCTGTTGCTCCAAATTTTGAAGGGGAAGCGTTTAATAATTTAGGCTTACGAATTACTGGCGGTGGACCACACATAAGAAATGTGCAGATGCTTGGACAACCTCATGCTAACTCAATGATTGCTCCACAAGGTCAAGGTGCAGGCGCAAGAGCTTGGTCGCATCATAGCCTTAATGCACAGTTTACCGAATTAACAGGACTAATAGGGCGTATTGACGGTCAAGGAGGAACATCCGTAATCAGCTTTCTTGGAGATGGGAGAGAATTGGCTTCGTTTAGTGTTGATGCCAACACTATCCCCCACGAAATATCAGTTGATGTGAGAGGTGTATTGGTGCTAAGGGTTCAGATTAATGGTAACTCTATCGCCTTCACCAACGCCATGATACAATAATCAAGAATGGGGGAATTTTTATGAACTTTATGAAAAGCGGAATGTTAATCAAGGTGTTAAGGGTTTTAGGTTGGCTGATAATAATGGCAGGTTTGATTGTTGGTATTTGGGCTTCATACCAATTGGGGCAACAAGTCAGCCGTACGGAATGGGGAAGATGGGGACCATCAGCAGGAGAGATATTTATGGCATTTTTAGTACCTTCTCTAATCGGCTTTTTATCCTCCATTGGCTCGTTTTGGATGGCAGCAGTCTTGGAAAATCAAGAAAGAACTTTGGAAGCCGACAGAAAAAGCCAACGTGAAGTCGTTGAAGCCCTAAAGAAAAATCAAAGTGAAATCGTTGAAACCCTAAAGAAAATTCAAACACCGCCCAGTAAGCCTAGTGAACCCAAATACGAAAAAAATCAAAACCCAACCTCGCCCACCCAGACACCAGAGGCAAAAGACACTAATGTCAATAAGACGTTGGAGATAACAGACTCTGCAGCATTTCGTTGTAAGGGTTGTGGTAAAGAGTTACACAGCGGAGAACTTTGCAGTCGCTGTGCCAGAAACCAAGCAACATAATGGTAATGCACGGGCGGATATTATCCGCCCCCAGACTGACGACAAGGTGTTCTACAACGTCATTGCGGGCTTGACCCGCAATCCCACATGTCATTCCAAGCCCAGAAAATAGGGGCTGGTTGGTGCAGATGGGATTGCGGGTCAAGCCCGCAATGACGACTGGGAGCGTTTGTTATGTGGTTACATGCCAACCAACTTACTGGCGAGGCTGGCTTTGGTGGCGGTTTCGTTTATGACTATAAACTTGCCGTTGGAATAGGCGATGCCGCCATTTGTGACGCAATAGGACATGACTGATTTTTGAAGCACTTCTTCGCTGCCGTTTGCGCGCCTTACCATCAGTTCCCAATCTCTTGGGATGATGCCTGGGTTTTTGTCACCTGCGGCGGCGTTTTTCTTCATGGCTTTGTCGGCCTCCAGCAAATTGCCGTCTATGAAGATTTGCTGGGGGCTTTTTGTGTTGCCTTTGGCGGGGTTTGCCCCTGATGATTTAAGGCTTTCCCCTGTGTATGTCCGCGATTTAAAGTCTAGCCAGCCGCCGAAGGTGCGGGCGATTTTGCCAGGGGCTTTGATATAGTCCATGAAGGTCATTTTGCCGCCTTTAGGCTGTTTATAAGGGCGGCGGATAAAGTATAGGTTGCCGTCCTCGTCCTCAAAAGGGGCTGTGTAGTCAAATTTGTCATCTGTCAGAATTTCGTCAAGCTCTCCTGTTTTTGTGTTTAGGCGGCAGATGCTTCGAGGCCCAAAGCCCGCAAAATGCCCATTTGCGCTGTATCCAATGCCTGCACTGTCGTAAAATAATACATTTTCATCCCTACGCGACCATTTTGGGTTGCAATCGCTGCACTCCCCCTCAGTTAGGCTCTGCAAATGGGGCTTGTCTGCATTTAAAAAGCCAATATGACGCTCTAAATAATTTTCAGCACAAGAAACGGCAATATTGCCAGAGGGGTTAATGTCAAGCTCAAAAAAGGCTGTTTTTAGGTCCGCAAGCACGGGAGTTTCGGGCTCTGTTGGGTCTGGGTGCTTAAAGTAGATGCCGCCGCCATCGTCAAAATTTAGGGTGTATAGCAACCTGCCGTCTAAACCGCATGAAATGCCCATAATCGGCAGTTTAATGTCCAATCCGCCCTCGTCATAGCGGTATGTGCCTGTGAACATCGCCCCTGCTCCGCTGTGCTTCCACTCATTACGCATACGGATTTCCCGCTCACGCTCCCTGTATTTTTCGGCAGTGGTGCAGGTCAAATCCTTTACATTGCCATCTTGCAAAAGGCTTATTCTGCCTTCGGACAAAAACGCTGTTTGTTTCATTTTTCACACTCCTAACATATGTTTACACAGATTTTATTTTATGGTATAATAGACCTGTTCCGAAACCTCACACAAGATTGGAGAGATAGTATGGTTTACAAAAAGGCAAGTATTAAAGACACCCAAACCCTGGTGGCTTTTCGTAAGCTGCAATTGATAGATGAGGGGCAAGCACCAGACACCAATATTGACAAAGAGTTAACATCATATTTTGAAAGCTCCTTGTCAAATGGCTCTTTAACCCAGTTCATAGCTTTAGAAAATGATGTGGCTGTGGCAACTGGCGGTGTTCATTTTTACTTATACCCTCCGTCTTTTAAAAATGTTACAGGCAAAATGGCGTATATAGCTAATATGTACACCTCTCCCGATTTTCGCGGCAAGGGCATAGCTAAAGCCCTTTTAAATTTGGTTATAAAAGAAGCCGAGGAGCGGGAACACTATTTAGTTCGCCTTCATTCCTCTGAACAAGGGTATCCCGTCTACAAAAAATATGGTTTTGATGATACCCCTGGTTTTATGGCACTTATGCTTAAAAAATAATGCACATTCCTGAAAAATCGGGCGAGGTTTCCCTCGCCCGTTGTTATTAGACCTGTTCTAAAACCTCATTCCGCCATCTTTTTGGTCTTTTTGCCGAAATGCTACAGCGTCAGAACCCTCACATACCTATTCATTAGTTTGCTTCGCAAACCGCATCTTCGATGCGCCCGCCCTCTTGCGGGTACAGGGGTATGTGAGGAACCTGCCCCCTTGCATTTCAACAAAAATCCTCAAAAATCTGACGAAAGCAGGTTTCGGAACAGGTCTATTATTTCGCGTATTCGATAGCCCTTGTTTCTCTAATCAAATTTATTTTGATGTTGCCTGGATATTCCACTTCAGTTTCAATGCGCTTTGCAACTTCACGGGCAAGGAGGGTCATGCCGCTGTCATCAACTGTTTCTGGCACAACGATAAGGCGCAATTCCCTACCAGCTTGGATGGCAAAGGTTTTTTCCACTCCGTCAAAGCTGTTGGCAATTTCTTCCAACTTTTGCAAACGCTTGATATAACTTTCAAGAGTTTCCCGTCTTGCCCCTGGGCGCGCCGCAGAAATTGCGTCAGCCGCCATAACGAGGACAGACATGATGCTCGTAGGCTCTACATCACCATGGTGAGCCTCGCAAGCGTTAATGATAATGTCGTTTTCACGGTACTTTTTAAGCAATGCAGCCCCAAGGGATACGTGGCTGCCTTCCTGCTCGTGGTCAATGGCTTTGCCAATGTCGTGGAGCAGCCCAGCACGTTTTGCAAGGGTAATGTCAAGCCCCAGCTCCCCAGCCATAAGCCCGCAAAGGTGGGAAACTTCGATAGAATGACGCAGAACATTCTGCCCGTAACTTGTGCGGTATTTCATTTTACCCAAAAGACGGGTAAGCTCTGGATGAAGCCCATGCACGCCTGTTTCAAGGCTTGCGGACTCACCTTCCTCGCGGATAGAGGCTTCAACCTCTTTTTTCGCCTTCTCCACCATCTCTTCAATGCGAGCAGGGTGAACGCGGCCGTCAGCCACCAATTTTTCCAAGGCAACCTTGGCAATTTCGCGGCGAACAGGGTCAAAACCTGATAAAATTACCGCTTCTGGAGTGTCATCAATTATCAAATCAATACCAGTAAGGGATTCCAGGGTGCGGATGTTGCGCCCTTCACGGCCGATAATGCGCCCTTTCATCTCATCATTAGGCAATTGCACCACAGACACGCTGGTTTCTGTCACATGGTCAACAGCACAACGTTGCACAGCAGTTGCCAAGATTTCTTTGGCTTTTTTGTCTGCATCCAGCTTGGCTTTCTGCTCTGCATCTCTAATGAGAGCGGCAGCCTCTGCCTTAACCTCGTTTTCAATGGTGGACAGTAAAAAGTCCTTAGCTTGCTCAGGGGACATACCTGAAATTCGTTCCAACTCCGCGCTTTGTTTGGCGAGGGTTTCCTCTGCCTGAGCGGTTTTCTTGTCTAAATTGTCCATTTTTTGTTGCAGTTGTTCTTCCTTTTTCTCAAAGGAATTGGATTTTTTATCCAGCTGTTCCTCTTTTTGGATAAGGCGTTTTTCGTGTTTCTTAACCTCGTCACGTCTTTCTTTCACTTCTCTTTCAATGTCGTTTTTGGTTTTGATGCTTTCTTCTTTGGCTTCCAGCAAAATCTCCTTTTTCTTGGCAGAGGCCTCTCGGTGCGCCTCTTCCTTGATAACTTCAGCAACCTTTTCAGCGGCTCCTGTCAGTTTTTCAGCAATATTTTTGCGATATATAAAGCCCAGGAGAAAGCCAAGAACCAAAGTGACAATACCCACAATAAGGGGGATAAACACTTCCATTCAGGCACCTCCGACTAGGTCATACCCTAGCAAATTTTATTTTTGGCACAAAACCTGAAGCAAGCTTCAAAATAAACGCGCCACTCTATATTATATACGCTAGTAGGACAACCTGTCAAGGACTTATTTATGAAAAATTTAACAAAACTTTTACACTATCAAAAGTTTTACACTATCAAAAGTTTTACACTATCAAAAGTTTTACACTATCAAAAGTTTTACACTATCGCCAACGCAACCACACATCAACGCCTTCCCCTTCAAAAAATTCCAGAATAAAATCTGCTGACCAACCAGGGGTAAGCCCAAAGGCTGTCAAATCTATATAACCTTCAACCCCACCTGTTAACTCCAACCGCACAGGAGGGGAATTAGACTGCCAAATCCGCAGCACAACCTGCCCCGCATCATTACTGCTGGTTATATGGAAATTCTCCATCTCTCGGCGGTTAAGGCGCAAACTGCGCGCAGATTGACCACGGGCTTCCACGGCATTAAATGTCCAATTTCCGCTAAGGACAAAATCCCCAGGGCTGCCAAGCAAGTTATTGCGGTTAAAAAACCTGTCAAAAGCCGTCAGCCACACATTGCGGTTGCCCCTAGCTCCGTCTACACCTTCCTCAAAAGTTATGTTTCTTGATATGTTCTGTCTGCTTGCGAAATTATTTGTCCAGGCAAGCACCAGTGTCAAAACGGACAAAAGGAGGACAATGCCTCCCGCAATGAAAAACAACTCAGTAAAACCCAACGCCTCTCGCCTTTTCGGCAATTTTAGTTTAAAACCCATATTTTTTTCACCTCATAATTTTATTTGTATGTTGTTAGGTAATTATATACAACTTTACATAAACTCCACAACTTGGCATCATTACCGTACATCGTAGGGGCGCATATTATGCGCCCGCTGATGGACAAACGTATTCTGCATTAGTATCGCTTTTGTCGGACAACGGGCGCATAATATGCGCCCCTACAGGGTGTTGTGTAAAGATATATATAGTTACCTGTTGTTATTGTAAATGTCAAGGGGGCATTTATCGCCAACGAATCCACACGTCAACATCTTCTGCGCTAAAAAATTCCAATATAAACTCTGCCGCCCAACCAGGGGTAATGCCAAGCTCGATTAAATCTATATAGTCATCAAAGCCCCCTGTCAAATCCACCCGCACAGGAAGGGAGTCGGGCTGCCGAATATGAAGCACAACCTGCCCCGCCTCGTTACTGCTGGTTACATGAAAACGCTCCATTGAGCGTCGGTTAAGGCGCAGGCTACGCACAGACTGCCCACGGGCTTCTATGGCGTTAAATGTCCAATTTCCGCTAAGTACAAAATCGCCAGAGCTTCCAAGCAAGCGGTCTTGGTTAAAAACTCTGTCAAATGCGGTCAGCCATATATTGCGATTCCCTCGTTCCCTTGCCCCTTCTTCAAAAACCATATTAACGGACAGGTTTTGTCTGGTGGCAAAATCATTTGTCCAAGACATAATAAAAGTTATAATTAAGAGAACAACAACAATGCCCGCTGTGAGAAAAAACACCTCAACAAAATCCCAATGTTCTCGTCTTTTTGGTAATTTTAACTTAAATGCCATAATTTTCCACCTCATATTTTTTTGACCGTTACCCTGCGTTTGACACAGGATTCCACTTTTGGTTTATACGCTTATCTTCCTTACCTTGCGAAATTATAACCGAAGGTTATGTTGAGAAATTCAATGATTCGGCTATCGTCCCCTGAGTAAATAACACTCATTAAACCCCCTGTATGCCAATAAAACTCTGGTGCCCATGTAATTTCAACCTCTGGTGTTATAGAGTCCTCAAATGGAATAGTGATGCATTGCACAACAAGGTTTTCATCACCGATATAAACAGTCATTCTTCCTCTTGTAGGCACACCAATTATTGATTCAAACACAAAACCGCTTGCTTCCAATAGCCCAAGAAATTCTGCGTAGTTAAGTGTATCAGCAGTTTCTAAAGTATTTGGTAATCCTGTATTCACCATGTCAAACAGCCGCAAAATAGTAACAATGCTTTGCTCTCTTGTGTATAGGTCTTGTGGAGCAAATCTGTTACCTCCCACACCACTCATAATTTCTCTTGCTTGTATGTGTCCCACGGCTAACATTGCCCATGCCGATATTTCTTGGTGGTCATCAAATTGAGGGAAAACATTATGAGAATGAAATCCAAATAATTCAACCAATCTATTAAGCATTACCGCCGCCTGTTCGCGCGTAATCGGAGAATTAGGGTCAAAATGGTTATTGCCAACACCAGAAACAATCCCCAAATAAGCGGCTTTCTCCACATTGGTGTCGGTGGTGTCGGTGAAGGTAACTCGCCCTGTGATGGGTTCTCTGAAAAACTCGTATAGAGCAATGGCGATGGCGGCAAATTCAGCTCTTGTGGTATTTCTTCCGAATCCCAAGCGAAAGGAATCGGGCAATAAACCCAATTCACCTGCTCTTTCTGTATATTCTTGTGCCCAAGATGAGGGCATATCTTCCCTTGCCACTTGTGCCCACAAAGGCATTCTGACATCATTGGCAAAATACCCCCAAGAATCTTCGGGGTGCGGTATAAATGGAGCATCGCCCACTGTATCATAAATAATTTTGCCCGTAGTAATATCGAAAACATATGTAATATCATCACGGGTTACAATGGTCATTGTGTTGTTAGCAGCGTCAAAACTTCTACCTTGCCAACTTTCCCAACCAGCCATTGTTACGCTATATATTATCACATTCATATCTCTCACAAGCTCATCAATTCTATAGGCCCGAAGCAAAACACCATCCTCAAAAAAGCCTAAAGCCGCACTTTGACCTACTTGTGGGATAAACACAAAATGCCTAAAGTCTGTTGAAAACAAAAATTCCCCTGCGTGTGAACCCATGATTGGAAGATTGTCCACCGAATAAACAAGTTCGTTGTTACGATACACTCCTGCCTGTGCTACTACAAACCAATTATTCTCATACCCAGGATTCCACCGAAACACCATTGTTTCATCTTCCGACCAAATTTCAAAGGGTTCTGGCGGCATAAAAGAATCTGAGTTAGCTGTGATTCCTCCAAATATCAGCACAATAACAAGCAATAAAGCCATAATGGATACTTTCTTGCATAAATTTTTCACGGTCATGCACCTCCATTACTAAGACGTAAAATAATCAATCTTGTTCCATATTGTTTTGACCTACCCCTTAACGATAAACGCATTGGGGAGCAGAATGACCATAGAGGTGTTCAAAATCCCGAACAAAAATTTATCGCCAACTAATCCACACGTCAACATCTTCCGCCCTAACAAATTCCAAGGTAAACTCCGCCGCCCAACCAGGGGTAATGCCAAGCTCGATTAAATCTATGTAGTCATCAAAGCCCCCTGACAAATCCACTTGGACAGTGGTGGTGGGAGGGCCAGCCTGACGAACCCACAAAGTAACCTGCCCTGATTCGTTGCTGCTGGTTACGTGAAAACGTTCCATTTCCCGCCTGTTAAGGCGCATTATGCGCAAAGACCTGCCGCGGGCTTCTATGGCGTTAAATGTCCAGTTGCCGCTGAGGACAAAATCACCAGAGCTGCCAAGCAAACTGTTTTGGTTAAAAACCCTGTCAACGGCAGTGAGCCAATAGCCGCGGTCGCCTCGTTCTCTTGCTCCTTCTTCAAAAGTCATGTTAACGGACAAATTTTGCCTAGTAACAAAATTATTTGTTGATGACACCGCAATTGTCAAGAAGTATATCACAGTGACGCTGCCTAGCACCAAAAACAGCACCTCAATAAAATCCCAATGCTCTCGCCTTCTTGGTAATCTTAATTTAAATTCCATAATTTTACCTCCTGTTTTTGAATTTACTTTACCACAAACAGTATATAATTGTCAAGCTTGGAAATTCCGCCCCTTTACAATTAGCGAATTTTGTGTTATGCTCATTATACCGCGGCTGAAATTTTTGTATTGGAGTTGATTTTATTTTATTCAAACGATTAAGAGAGCTGACAAAAGGGCATTTGTGGATGTTTTTTGTTGCCATGGTATGTTCTGCTGGGTCGGCGTTTTCAAACTTTGTAGCACCGCTTATTATCGGCATTACAATTGACAATGTGTTGGGGGGCTTGCCTTTGGAGCAAACCAACGCCTTTATTATGTGGGTTGTGGGGCTTTTCGGAGGGGTGGAAGCCTTTGAGGGCAACATTTGGCTTGCGGCTTTGGCATATCTGTCCATTGTGGCTTTGATTGCTATCTTTATTTTCGGCAGACATAGGATGATTTCTCAATTTGGCGAAAACACCGCAAAACGCATGAAAGACAAGCTTTATGACCATATCCAAAAGCTGCCTTATAATTATCATGTCCACGCAAAGGCAGGGGATTTGATTCAGCGTTGTACGGCAGACGTGGAGCAGGTGCGCCGCTTTCTGCAAGCCCAAACCGTGGAAATTGGGAGGGCTATTTTCTTCACAGCCTTCGCGCTGGTGATGATGATACCCATAAGCGCCACCCTAACTTGGGTAACAATGGGCTTTTTGCCCATCATTTTCGTGTTTTCCTATGTGTTTTTCAAATATTGCCGAAAGGTTTTTAAGCTTGCGGATGAAAAGGACGGGGAAATGCAGTCTGTTCTTCAGGAAAGTGTCACAGGCATCCGTGTTGTCCGTGCTTTTGGGCGGGCAAGGTTTGAGGTTGACAAGTTCGTAAAGAAAAACGAAGAATTTCGGGATTTGGATTTTAAGCAAATGAAATATCTGTCTTGGTATTGGGGATTATCCGATTTGCTCTGTTTTGCCCAAATTATGACAACATTTGTTGTAGGCATTTTCCTTACATACAACGGCACGCTGACCCTAGGCGAATTGGTAATTTTCAACATGTTTACAGCTATGGTTGTGTGGCCTGTGCGCCAGCTTGGGCGTGTTTTAAGCGACCTGGGGCGTATGCAAGTGGCTGTTGAGCGTATTTATGAGGTTCTTGACGAACCTGCCGAAACCGACACAGAAGGGGCAACCTCCCACGACTTGCAAGGGGATATTGTGTTTCAAAATGTTGACTTTGAGTATGAAGAAGGGCGCAAGGTTTTTGATAATCTGTCCTTTACTGTTAAACGGGGCGAAACAATCGCTGTTTTAGGGGCAACAGGCAGCGGAAAATCCACCTTAATGCATATTTTACTGCGTTTGTATGACTATAAAAGCGGCAGCATCACCATAAACGGCAAGGAACTGCGGGATATTTCCAAGGAGCATCTGCGCCACAATGTTGGCATGGTGCTGCAAGAGCCGTTTTTATACAGCAAAACCATAATGAGCAACCTAAAAATGGCAAAGGACACCACAAATGACCCAGAGGTTTACGAAGCCACGAAAACTGCCAGCGCCCACGGCTTCATCACAGAATTTGAGGAAGGATATGAAACCCTTGTGGGCGAGCGGGGCACAACCCTTTCTGGAGGGCAAAAACAGCGTGTGGCAATTGCTAGAACATTAATAAAAAACAGCCAGTTGTTGATTTTTGATGACAGCCTGTCAGCGGTGGACACAGAAACCGATGCCCAAATCCGCCAGGCGTTGGAAGATAATAAATCTGACGCTACAACCTTCATAATCTCTCAGCGCATTACAACCCTGATGGATGCCGACCGTATTTTTGTGATAGAACAAGGTAGCCTTGCAGACCATGGCACTCACGAAGAGTTATTGGAGCGAGGCGGGCTGTATAAGCGCATTTGGGAGATTCAAGCCATGATTGAGCAAGATTTTGAACAGGAGGTGAATACCTAATGAGCAGCCATCATTTTGAAGAGCAAGACTATACAAAAGGCTTTGATTTCACCACTTGGAAGAAGCTATTTCAGTTTTGTGCAAGATATAAAAAGCGTTTTGCCCAAATGTTTGCAATTTCCATACTTTTGGCGGTGGGCACCGCCCTTTTCCCTTTGCTAATGGGCTACGCAATTGACAATTTTGTGGAATTGCAGTATATCGGCGGGGAATATATTCGGGATTTATCTGGTTTGCCCAATTTTATTGTATGGGTTTCCCTTCTAATTGTTTTCCAATCCCTAATGACATATCTGTTTGTGTGGTTAGCGGGGCGCATACAATGCGATGTGACGGCAGATGTGCGGGAGTCCGCCTTCCACCACCTGCAAACCCTGTCCTTCAGCTATTTTGACAACACCCCAACAGGCTGGATAATGGCGCGGCTTACCTCTGATGTCCACAGCATTGGGCGCATTGTGTCTTGGGGGGCCATCGACATTGTAAACGGCGTTTTTATGGTGCTTTTTTACGTGATTTTTATGTTTATTGTGGATGTGCGCCTTGCCCTTATTACAATCACCATTTTCCCCGTGCTTTTTGTGGTTTCCTACTACTTCCAGAAGCGGATTTTGAAGGCTCATCGCGAGAGCCGCAAAATAAACTCTAAGATTACAGGGGCGTATAACGAAGGGATTACAGGGGCGAAAACCACCAAAACCCTTATGCGGGAAGGGCGCAATTTTGATGAATTTGAGGGGCTTTCTGGAGGCATGCGCAAGGCAAGCATCCGCGCGGCAACCTTAACAGGCATCTACTTCCCTATGATTGTCCTTATTGGCGGTGTTGGCGTTGCCCTTGTTGTGGGGGCAGGCGGCTCTGTGGTTTTAGCGGGAGGGTTATCCCTTGGGGTGCTGTTTATTTTCATCACCTATGCCAACCAAATGAGCGAACCTATAAGCCTTATTGCCCAGGTGCTGTCAGAAATGCAGTCTGCACAAGCTTCTGCCGAGCGCACAATGTCACTTTTAGAATCCCAACCAGATATTGTAGACAGACCTGATGTGATTGAGAAATATGGCGATTTTGAAAATCCTAAACGGGAAGCCTGGGATAAAATTACAGGGCGCATCACTTTTGAAAACGTAAATTTTAATTACAAAAATGCCGAAACGGTTCTAAGCGACTTTAATCTTGATGTTAAGGCGGGGGAAAAAATTGCCCTGGTGGGGGAAACGGGTAGTGGCAAATCCACCATCATCAACCTTTTGTGTCGTTTTTATGAGCCTTGCAGCGGGCAAATTTTAATTGATGGCATGGACTACCGCGAAAGGCCGCAGATTTGGCTTCAATCTAATCTTGGATATGTTTTGCAATCCCCTCACCTGTTTTCTGGCACAATCCGCGAAAACATCCGTTACGGCAACCTAGATGCAACTGACCAGGAAATTGAAGAAGCCGCTAAAACCGTAGACGCTTACAACTTTATAATGGCAAGCGAAAAGGGCTTTGACACCGATGTGGGAGAAGGGGGCAGCCGCCTTTCCACAGGGGAAAAACAGCTGATTTCCTTTGCCCGCGCCATCATTGGCGACCCTGCCATTTTCGTGCTAGACGAAGCGACAAGCTCCATTGACACAGAAACCGAGCGGAAAATCCAATCTGCCATTTACAAAACCTTGGAAGGGCGCACAAGCTTCATTGTTGCCCACCGCCTGTCCACAATCCGCCATTGTGACCGCATTTTGGTCATCGACAAGGGCAAAATTCTAGAAATGGGCAGCCACAAGGAGCTTTTAGCGCAAAAAGGGCATTATCACAGCCTTTACACCAACCAATTTAAAAAAGAAGAGCAAAGCCGAATTTTACAGGAACAGAGCTAGATGTAAATTCTCGTCATAATATATGACGAGAATTTTTTTGTATATTCTGCCTAAACATGCTAATCATAATATTGAAGTTAATTAAAAACAAAGGAGGTAGGGAAAATGGCAGGTTTAAGTCAAATGGAATTCAATTCCATAAGAGAGGTTGCTGGCGGACATGTTACGACGGCTCACAAACTAAATGATTACGCCCAGAAATGCACAGACCCACAAATCAAGCAAATGTTCACAAAAGCGGCGCAAGATGCTATGAACAGCGCGCAAAAATTAGCGGGAATGTTGTAAAAAATAAAACTTAAAGGAGTGAATGAATATGCATGAAAAAGATATGGTTTATGATGTGCTGTCTGGTGTAAAATCCAGCCTTGGCACATATGCTAAAACAATTGCAGAATGTAACAACCAAAACCTTCGCCAAACCTTCCAGCAAATGCGGGATGGTGACGAAAAATTCCAATACGACCTTTACAAAATTGCGGCGCAAAAGGGTTATTACCATCCAGCGCCCCCAGCAGATGCGGCGGCATCTTCTCAACTTAAAAGCCAACTTACCCAGTCTTTTAACGGGTAACGAAGTTTGAAAAAAGCCCCCAACCGACCATGGGGGCTTTTTTGCTCATTTTTATTCGACTTCTGTTTCTTCTGGGGCTTTTACCCCTAGCAAATTATTGTAAACATCTTCCACTTTCTTAGTCATTACAGGGGCGGTGAACCGCTCGTTGAAAATCTCTTTGCTGCGCTTGCTGTAGTGGGCATATTCGGCAGGGCTGTTCCGCAATTCGATGATGGCTTTGTACAAAGCGGCGTAATCTTTGCTTTCAAACAGAACGCCATTTACACCATCGTTAACCACGAAGGGGTTGCCCCCAACGTCTGTGGCAATGGCAGGCACGCCAAGGCTTAGACCTTCCAAAAGTGCCAAATTGGTGGTTTCGCTGAAACTTGCGTTAATTTGCACGTGGCTGATGCCCAAAACCTCCTCCACATCTTTTACAAAGCCTGTAAATATCACATTATCAAGCTCTAAGTTTTGCGCCATTTTCTTCAAATTGGCTTCTTCGCTGCCAACGCCCACAAATAAGAATTTAACGGGCACATTTTCTGCTTGCACCATTTGCGCCGCTTTAAGCACAAATTCATGCCCTTTAACCTTTTCAAAGCGTGCAATCATAGCGCAAACAAAATCCTCGTCTTTTATGCCCCATTTGTGGCGGTTTGCGTTCTTCTCCTCCCGCGACAGCTGGCGCAAGCCGTCAATTGCGTTGTAAATCATAACGGTTTTGCGCTGGTTTGTTCCCATTTCTACCAGGCTAATTTTGGCGGCAGGGCTTGTGGCGATAATTTTGTCAGACAGCTTGTTGTTAACAAAGCCCGCAAGGTTTTTGTATGGAAATTTTTTCTTATATGCATGTTGAGGTCCATCTCCCTGGCGGTTGTAAACACTGTGGCGGGTGTGAACAACCAGCTTTTTAGCAATTTTCGCGGCAATGCGGGCGGATAGGCTTGCGTGGCTGTGGATGATGTGGGGATTTTCCTGTTTGTAAAGGTTTGCAAGCATTTTTATAGCACCTACAGCAAGGGATTTGTCCGCAATGCCGTCCACTTCAATTGTGCGCACTCCAAGGGCTTGAATTTCAGGGAGCAATAAAGACCCCCGAGGCAAAACCACAGAAACATCAAACGCCTTGCGGTCATAATTGGCAAGGTAGACCAACAATAACTTGCCCGCCCCGCCGATATTTGTGTCTGAAATTATATGTAAAATTTTATGCAAAATATTTTCCTCCAAAAATTTAAAAAGTTGTTAACACTATTGTAACAAATTATGGTATAATACACAAGAAGAATTTTTGGACAAGGTGGATTATTTTATGTATGAATTAATAAATATTGATGGAATGGCGAAAACAGGGCGTTTGCAGACGGTGGACGGAATTATAGAAACCCCTGTTTTTATGAATGTTGCTACGGCTGCCGCAATAAAAGGCGGGGTTTCTGCTCAAGACTTAGAAAATATTGGTTGCCAGGTGGCTCTTGCAAATACATACCATCTGCACCTGCGCCCTGGTGAGGATGTTGTGGCAGATTTTGGGGGTGTTGCAAAATTTATGAATTGGAAACGCCCAACCTTAACAGATTCTGGCGGTTTTCAGGTATTTTCTTTGGCAAAATTGCGCAAGATAAAGGAAGATGGCGTGCATTTTGCGAGCCATATTGACGGACGGAAGATTTTCATGGGGCCAGAGGAGTCTATACAGATACAAAGCAAACTTGCCGCCACAATAGCTATGGCGTTTGACGAGTGCCCTCCTGCCAAGGTGGAAAAATCTTATATTCAAGATTCTGTTGACAGAACAACCCGCTGGCTTCACCGCTCAATTGCTGAAATAGATAGGCTTAATGGGCTTGATGTAACCATTAACCAAAACCAATTGCTTTTTGGCATCAACCAAGGCGGGGTTTATAATGACATTCGGGTGGAACACGCTAAAACCTTGGCAGAGCTTGACATGGCAGGATATGCCCTTGGGGGGCTTGCTGTTGGCGAGTCCCATGAGGAAATGTACAGCGTGCTGGAAGCCACCGTGCCTCATTTGCCCAAAAATAAGCCCACTTACTTAATGGGGGTTGGCACACCAGAAAACATTTTGGAAGCGGTGGAGCGAGGTATTGACTTTTTTGATTGTGTTCTGCCTGCCCGAAATGGCCGTCATGGTCATGTGTTCACAAAATACGGCAAACTTAACCTTTTTAACGCCAAACATGAGCGGGATGGCGACCCAATTGACGAAGAGTGTTTCTGCCCAGCCTGCCAAAACTACAGCCGCGCCTATATCCGTCATCTGCTAAAAGCCAAGGAAATTCTTGGTATGCGCCTGTGTGTTCTTCATAATCTTCACTTTTACAACCACATGATGAAGGATATTCGAAAAGCAATATCAGAAAACCGTTTTTCCGCATACAAAAGGGCTTGTCTGGAAAACTTTGCAGAAAAAGCTTGACAAAAACAGGAAACTGTTGTATAATTAACACAGGGATATTTCTGCCCTATTGAATATTCTAAGTGTAGAAGGGGTGTTGTTTATGTATGCTCGCAATGATGTGACCATGCTTAGAAAAAACATTTCTCAGCATGTAGGTTCTAAAGTCATGCTAGAAACTAACAAGGGTAGGCAAAAATCAATTGTCAGCTCTGGCACTATTGAAAACGTCTATCCCTCCATCTTCACCGTAATGTTGGATGGGACAGACGGAACAAACCGAACAGTTTCATTCAGCTACACCGACGTGCTGACGAAATCCGTTGAAATTACGGTGTTCAGCCACTAAAACCTAATATTCAAAGTTTAAAGCCTTGGCATTTTGCTAGGGCTTTATCTTTTGAACACAAATGCTTTACTTTCTTGCACATTTGTGTTACAATTTTGTATAAATTTAGGAGGTGCGTTATGAGAACACGTTTTGCCCCGTCCCCAACGGGGTTTATGCATATTGGCAATTTGCGCTCGGCTTTATTTGGTTATTTGTTGGCGCGGAAAATGGGCGGGGTTTTTGCCCTGCGTATTGAAGATACAGACCAAGAACGCCTTGTGGAAGGTGCTGTGGAAAAAATTTATGAAACCCTTAAAATTGCAGGGATAACCCATGATGAAGGCCCTGACGTAGGCGGGGATTTTGGGCCTTATATCCAAAGCCAAAGGGAAAATGTTTACATGAAATACGCCCAGCAGTTGCTTGAGGGCGGACATGCCTACCGCTGTTTTTGTGACAAAGAAGCAGACCCTGCGGACTGCCCTTGCCAAAATATAGAAGGCGATGCCGCAAAGCCCCATGTTGTGCGCCAGGCGATACCCGCGGGGCAAACCACTTTTGTTGATGAGGTTTTCGGTGAAATTACCGTGGAAAATGAGGAGCTTGAAAACCAGGTGCTGATAAAGTCTGACGGTTTTCCCACTTACAACTTTGCTAATGTGGTGGATGACCATTTGATGGCGATAACCCACGTAATGCGGGGCAGCGAGTATCTGCCCAGCACCCCGAAATACAATTTGCTTTACAAAGCTTTTGGTTGGGAAGTGCCAACCTATGTTCATTTGCCGCTGATTTTAAGCGCGGACGGCGGCAAACTGTCAAAACGCCGTGGCGACGCCTTTTTTGAGGACTTTTTAGAGGCAGGCTTTTTGCCAGAAGCTATTGTGAATTATATCGCTCTTTTAGGCTGGTCCCCTCCTGAAAACCGCGAAATCTACAGCCTTAGTGAGCTGGAGCAGATTTTTAGCGTGGAAGGACTTAGCAAATCCCCCTCTACATTTGATTTGGACAAGCTTAAATGGATGAATGGGGAATATTTAAAAGCCATGGATGGGGCGGACTTCCTGCCCTTGGCATTACCTTATATTGACAAGGTGGCGCAGGAAAATGTGGACAAAACCGCCATTGCAAGCCTGGTTAAAGACCGCATAGCAACCCTGGCAGAAATCCCAGAATTATTAGATTTTGTTGCCCAGTTGCCAGATTATGATACAGCCCTGTTTGTCAACCAAAAAAATAAGGTTGATGAAGAGGTGGCGAAAGACATGTTAAGCAAATTTCTGCCAGAAATTGAAGGTCTTGAGGAATGGACAGGAGAAGTTATTTCAGCCTTTTTGAAGTCCTTTGCCCAAGCCCATGGGGCAAAACCTGCGCAAATTATGTGGCCTTTGCGTTGTGCTTTGTCTGGCAAAGAAACCTCCCCAGGGGGCGCAACCGACCTTTTAGTAATTTTTGGCAAAGAAGAAAGCGTAAACCGCATAAAAACAGCTCTGTCAAAGTTGGGGTGATGGGTTTGGTTTACAAAGATGTCCATGAGGGGATTTTTCGCGCCCGCCCTAACCGTTTTGTTGCTGAAGTCCAGGTTCATGGGGTCATTGAACGCTGCCACATTAAAAATACTGGTAGATGCAAAGAAATTTTGATACCTGGGGCAAGGGTTTATGTTAACAGGTCAAATAATCCAAATCGTGTCACAAAATACGATTTATTTGCTGTGTTCAAAGGGGGTACCCTTATCAATATAGACAGCCAAGCCCCCAACCGCGTGTTTTATGAATATTTAAAGTCAGGTAAATACATTAGCCGCATAACAAAAATCAAGCCCGAAGCCAAATATGGCAACTCCCGTTTTGATTTTTATGTTGAAACCGAGGATAACCGCAAAATTTTCATTGAGGTTAAAGGGGTGACTTTGGAGCAAGAAGGCGTTGCCCGCTTCCCAGACGCGCCAACGGAGCGAGGCATAAAGCACCTTAACGAGCTTGCCGAAAGCATCAAACAAGGCTACGAAGCCCATGGGGTATTCATCATCCAAATGAAGGGCACAAGCCATTTTGAGCCTAATTATGCCACTCATGCAGAATTTGGAGAAACCCTGGTAAGGGTGCAATCCCAAGGGGTAAAAATAACCGCCCTAGACTGCATCGTAACCGCTAACAGCCTAATAATCGAAAGCCCCATACCTATAAAATTGCTTCACTAAAATAAATAAAGGCATAAGGAAAGCCCTCATGCCTTTATTTATTGATATTACATATAAATATCCAAATTAACACCAAGGCCATCAAAGCCAACTGGTGGCGCAGGCACTTGCGCCATCAAATCTGTCGTAAGCTGTGCAGACTGCTCTGCCTGGTCAAGGGCGTTGCGCATAACTGCAATGCCAACTTCTTCCATAACATTTCTTTGTGCCATACTCATAGATAGGTTTGCAATACCCATCACGTCCATAATATCACCTCTGGCTCTATTGTACCATAAACCGCCGAAAAATGCAAGCTTTTTGTCGTAAATTAAAATTCCTGCAAAATAATACTTGACAAAAGGGGCTATATCGTAGTATAATTGATAAAATTTTTTAAAGGAGGATGATGAGATGAAAAAGCTCATTCCTATTGTATTATTGATTAGTGCCTTTGCACTGTTGTTAACCGCCTGCGGTTCGGAAGCTACGGGTGGCAGTGATAGGCCCCTCCTTATCATGGCGACCAGTGCTGACTTTCCCCCGTTTGAATTTATCAATGAAGATGGCGAATATGATGGCTTTGACGTACATATGGCAAGAGCCTTGGCAGACATTTTAGACATGGAATTGCGCATTGACAACATGGACTTTAACGGAATAATCGCCACAATTGCCACTGGACAAGCAGACATTGGCGTTGCCGCTATCTCCATCACCGAAGAAAGGCTTGAGAGTGTGCATTTTACAGTTCCCTATTTTGAAACCACTCAAGTTGTTATTGTACAAAACGCAAGCCCAATTCAAACCCCTGCTGAACTTTTTGCCATGGGTGCAGATGCTAATATTGCGGTGCAGGTAGGCACAACCAGCGCAACTGTTGCTTCTTTCTACTTGCCAGATGCCCAAAGGCATGAATTTAACATGGCTACAGCCCTAGTAATGGAGCTTAATACAGGGCGTGTTGATGCAATTGTTATCGACCATGCTGTTGCTAACGAGTTTATTGCAGACCAACCAAATTTCCGTATTCTGGAAGATTATTTGGGTATTGAAGAGTATGCAATTGCTGTGGCGTTCGGCAATGAAGAGCTGTTAGAGCAACTTAACCAAGCTATCCAACAATGGCTGGGTTCTGACGACCATACACGTATTTATAATATGTTTTTCGGTGGCAATTAATGGGTCTTTCCTTCCTTTCGACCCCTCCTCCCGGTTGGGAAGAGGGGTTTCTATTCGACGTTTATCGGGGCTTGATACGGGGAAATGGTTGGGTTTCCCTTCTTGAAGGTCTTGGCATTACCATGCAAATAGCCCTTGGGGCAGTTGTAATAGGCGTTGCCCTTGGCTTCGCTTTGTCACTTATGCGCATTTCTAAATCCAAAATTTTAAAAGGTGTAGCCGCCGTTTACCTTAGTGTAATCCGCGGCACCCCTGTGGTTTTGCAGTTGTTTATCTGGTGGTTTGTGGTTTTTGCAGCCACAGGCACAACGCGGCTGTGGGTTGCCATTATAGCCTTCGGCATAAACTCTGCCGCATATGTCTGCGAAATTTTCCGTGGCGGCATTATGTCGGTAGACAAAGGGCAGACAGAGGCAGGCAGAAGCCTTGGTTTGTCTGGAATTAAAACCATGATGTTTGTGGTGTTGCCGCAAGCCCTTAAAAACGCCCTGCCAAGCCTTGGTAACGAATTTATCATGCTTATCAAAGAAACATCGGTGGTTGGCTTCATAGCTCTTGTGGATTTAATGCGTGCGGCAAACCTCATCATGTCTGGCACTTTTGAGCCTGTTGTACCCCTGTTTTCCGCAGGTATTTTATACTGGATTGTCATTACAATTCTGACACAATTGCTAACATTGTTAGAAAGGAGGTTGCGCAGAAGTGATAATCGTTGAGAATTTGACTAAAGACTTTAACAAGCAAACCATTTTAAAGGGCATAAACGAGCAAATTGAGGACGGAGAGCGTCTAGTTATCATTGGCCCTTCTGGCAGCGGAAAATCCACCTTTTTGCGCTGTCTTAACCTGCTAGAAAAACCCACTGGCGGCAAAATTTTTGTAGATGATGTGGACATAACCGCAAAAGGCGTAGACATCAACGCCGTGCGCCTTAAAATGGGCATGGTATTTCAGCATTTTAATTTGTTTCCCCACAAAACCGTCCTCGGCAACCTCACCCTTGCTCCCGTGCAAACAGGGCTTATGAAAAAACCAGAAGCAACGGAAGTGGCAATGGAACTGTTAAAGCGGGTCGGGCTTGCAGACAAAGCCAAGTCCTACCCCGTCCAGCTCTCTGGCGGGCAGAAACAAAGGGTGGCAATCGCCAGAAGCCTTGCCATGCGCCCCCGCATGATGCTATTTGACGAGCCAACCTCAGCCCTTGACCCCGAAATGGTAGGCGAGGTGCTGGACGTAATGCGCGACCTGGCAACAGAAGGCATGACAATGGTGGTGGTCACCCACGAAATGCATTTCGCCCGCGACGTGGGCAGCCGCATCCTCTTCATGTGCGATGGGGCAATAGCCGAACAAGGCACACCAGACCAGGTATTCACCAATCCCAAATGTGAGCGTTTACAGCAATTCCTAACCAGCATTTCATTTTAAAACAGGCAAACACCCCGCCCTAACTATAGGCGCGGGGTGTTTTTTTATGCGTGTAAAACAAAGAAGGTCCCGAAGGACCTTCCAAGCTGTATATGGTTGTTATATTAGTTGATTACAACAGTTCCATTAACATTGTCTTGAAGCTCAATGCCGAAGCCTTGAACGATGAAACGGATTGGCAAGTAAGTTCTGCCTGCTTCCATGTTTCCAGTGCCATCACCGATGAATGCAGCAACTGGTTGACCAGCAGCGTTGTTCATTGGGAATTCAACACCATTTACATGGAAAGTAGTAGCACCGATGGTAAAGTCAACACGAGTTGCGCCAAGGAAGGCAGAAACAACGTGTGGACGACCTTCCCACATGTTACCTTCAGTAAACTGAACGCTACCGCCCATTGCTTCAATAATGTCAAGTACAGGTACAAACAAAGTGTTTGCAGGTACGCTAACAAGGTTGATAGTTTGAGCAGTTGGGAAGTTCAAAGAAGCTGCGCTTAAAGTCATTTCTTCGCCGTCAACGGTGAAAGTTGTGCCAGGAACATGAGGAATTACGATGGTTGGCACAGCAAAAGCGATATTACCGCCAGCACCAGGTCCGCCTACAACAGCGTCAAGGCTAGTGTCGATGAAGTTCACAAACACAAGTGGACCGTGAGCAAAACGAGAGTAGTTAGCTTCATTTGACCAAGTAGGTCTGTTAGGTGTAACGCCAGTATTCCAGTTTAATGGAACTACGTTGCTACCAGCTTGTGGAGCTACATAACCTTCATTGTTCAAAACAGAAGCACCACGAACGTTTAGTTCATAAGTACCGTAAGGAACAGTACGGTCAACGATTACAGACAAGCCGCTCAAGCGGATATAGGAAGCTTCAGCACCTTGAGTTGTTCTAGTGATGTTGATGTTAAGAGTACCACCAGCACCATGGAAAGGTGTCAAGTTTGCACCAACACGGCTAGCTTCGTTTGCAGCACCACCAATTTCGATATGGTTAGCAGCATTACCAGCAGTGATAGGAACAAATACTGGGCGTCCAATAGCACCAGCCATGTGAGCTAAACCAAACTCGCCAATAGATAGGCTGATTGCGTTTTGACCGATACGGAAGTCACCAGGTAAAGTTTCGTTAAGCAAAACTTCAGCAACAGCAACTTGTTGTACACCAACAGGAACAACAGTAGTTTCAGAGTCTACAGTTACACCACGGCGAACTTCAGCAACACGAACTGGGTCAACTTCCATAGAAGCGTGAACGTTAGTTCCGTGTAGTTGAGAAGTAGCAGCAATGTACACATCGCCATCAAAGTTTACATCAGCTGTGATAGCAAAATGCGCAGTAAGTTGCAAACGGTTGTTAGGCTCATTACCAGTTAGACCCAAAACGTGTACTCCGCGACCATCAGCAGTGAAAGTTACGGAAGCGTTACCACGAACACCAGTTGCTTCGATGAAACCATCAGCAACGTTGTTAACTTGATGTGGGTTAACAGGAGCACCAGCACCAGTTTGGTGAGTTCTGTTTATAAAGTTAGCATTTACAGCATTTGGATGAGTAGTAGCATTTGCAGTTCCAGAGCCAGTAACAAAACCAGAAACTAATTGAACACTTCTGATTGCTGCACTTGGATGCACATTTCCTTCACCATCAACAAGAGTGAAAGTGATTCCATGACGCAACCAAGAATCTGGCACGTTTTCACTGATAACTACAGAAGCAACGTTACCCCAAGCAGCAGCACCAGTTGTTTGGTTACGTCCTGTGCCACGCTCGTGAGCGGTAGCATGAGATGCACCAGCTTGACCGCCTTCAGCAGGCAAGAAACCAGCAACAATTGTTGGAACGTTTCCAGCACCGCCAGTTACGGTGTTGAAAGCCAAGCCGCGCTCGTTAAATGTAGCAACATGCATAGTTGACACACCAAGACCACCAGCAAAAGCACCAGCAGGCGCTCTGTTAGGCGTGATGCCAGCAAGACCAGCACCTTGTAGAAGGTCAACATTTACTTGTCCAGTAATTGGAGCTTGACCTGGTAGAGCAACGCTTTGGATGCGAACATTGTTCAAAACGATGTCAAGATGTGGTCCGCTTATTGCGCTTCCAGTTAATGGTCCAACTGTAACCAAAGCCACACTTTGAGCCATTTGACCGTTTCTTATAACACCTGGAACAACAAGGTTGTTGTCAGCTTCAGTTGTTTCGAAAACGCGAGTTTCGATAACAGCATTAGGCCATGCAGTTCCATTAGCAGTTACGCTACCAACAGAAACAAATTGGAAGTTAGTTGGCAAACGAAGCGCAAACTGGTTTCCAGAAGTAGCAGCACCGTGAGGAACACGAACTGTAATAGCAGTAACAGTAACTTCTCTTTCGCCAGTTACAACGTTAGCAGGAGCAACCAAAGCCGCTTGACCAGTTGCGCCAGCAAAGTTAACAAGGGTTTCAGCAGCACCACGAGTTTGAGTTACAGTTGGGTTAGAACGCAATTGAGCGTTAGTCCCAGAAGCAATTAGTGGTACACGAAGTACAGAGTTAGCATCAATATCATTGGTGTTGTGTCTTTGAATTTCGATGGTTTGACCACTGATGGTCATCCAGAAAGCAAATTCATCACGAGCAGCAGCACCACCAGCTAGAGTAGTGTTGTCGGTGAATCCAGACCATCCAATGATGTTTGCTCCACCAATTACCCAGAAAGCATTTTCAACGCCTACAGGACGAGTCGCTGGCAAAGAACCAGGAGAGGTAACAGAACCTCTAACATCAGTTCCTAAACGTGCTGGAGACCACGCAGCGTTAGCCGCAGGAGTTCCAGTAGCATCAGGTCTAATTACGTTCCATGGGTTATCTCCCCAACCTTCCATAGTAACAGAGAAGTTGGTTACATCAGAACCATGAATGATTTCTGGAGTGCGAGCCACATGAGCACCATCAATGGCAGTACCAGCGGCATAACGGTCAACAAGATGCAAACGACCTGGTACGTTCAAGTTGATAGCACCAAAACCGTTAGGGAACATTTGGTTGTTAAAAGGTATTCTAGCACCTGCAGCAAGGTTTCCTTGGGCAGCAGGCAAAGCTGGGATAGCAACAGTGATTGCTAGGTATCCAGGAATTGCAACAACTACAGAACCTTCAACGCCAGGCGTTGGAACGTTTACAGTAATCATACCAGCAGTAACGCCACTTACATTTGGAAGAGCGTTAATAGCAGTAGCAACTTCCGTAGTAGTGATATCAGCCCAAGGTGATGGAATTATAGCAGACACAGCCGCAATAATTTCATCTGCATAAGGATGCGCAGGAGTTGCAGGAACTACGTTAGCTGCCGTGTCCAACTGAACAATCAAAGCGTCCATAGCAGTAACAAAAGCAGTGATTTCAGTTCTAGCTTCTATTTGGTGCGCAACAGTCAAATCACCAGTTGCTGGGACAGCGGCACTAAACATTAAACCAGGAACTGTAGCAGCACGAACAAGTATCTGTGCAGCAGGATTAGTGTTAACATGACCAGCTACAGCAGTTCCAAGCTCATCGTGAGCCTCATATAGGTCACCAGTCGCAGCCAAGGATGCGCGAAGGGCAACTAGGTCAGCGTCCGCAGCGTCAATGTCAGGAGTAGCAGCTCCAAACGGCTCTGCACCTATCCAGGTCAGCATGGCAGCGGAACCAGTAACCGCATTAATGTCAGTAAGAGCAGTCGCAAACGACGTCGTGTTCGGCAGGGTGTCAATCAACGCCCTAGCAGCGATAATATCAGCACGAACAGCGTTGGCTACGTTTACGGTGGTAGCCGTAGTAACTTCGGCAAATGTCATAAGGGCTTGTATTGAAGTTATAGTGGCTGTCAAGCCCGTGTCACCCGCAGCAGCAGCAAGCGCGTTAGTCCAGACACTCGCCGCAGCACCAGCGTTTTCAGCAAGAGCAGCTACAGACCTTCCTGCAACAGGTTCGGTTGCAAAAAGACCACCAGTAGCAGTCAAAGCAGCTACGTCATCGCGTAGTTCAACGGCTGCCTCGCGCAATTGAGCGATGGTGCTGTTAACAGTAACATTAAACGGCATTATCGGCACAAAAGTGGGGTTGATAGTATCAGCAGAAACGCTGAATGCCGCGATGGAGCTGAAAGCCATAACAAAAGCTAACAGCGACGCAATTCTTCTTTTTAATTTCATTGCGTAAATTCCTCCTTTAAAGAAAATTGGATTTTGTAAGGACGTTCTCGGGTTTAGGAAGGTGTGGCGCGTGCTGTCGGTGGGAAACGTTGAGCCGCATCACATATTTGAGATTGCCCTTTTTTAAGGTTACACTGCCATTGTACCAAGGCGTTTTGCAAATGTCAACACAAAAGCGGCAAGTGTAACCACCTTGTAACATTTGTGCAACACATTTTGCTTTTACCTTGTATATGCCAGTCGATAAAGGATAACATAAAGTGGTGTGCCTCGTCTACTGGAAAGGCTACTTTGTAACATAATTTTAACAAAATCCTTCTTGTGAAATTGGGATGAAGCTTTATAATGCTTGCGGATATAGTATTTGACGGAATTGTCTAATTATGTTAGGCAAAAATTGGTTGCGTTTTTTGGCGAGGGGTGTTATAATGGAAGAAGAAAAAATCGGAGGTGCTTTTATGGCTATGGGAGCTCGCGAATTGCTTATAGAACGTGTTCAAAAAATGTCCGATTATGAGTTGGACAAAGTGATTTTTTACGTTGCATCCTTGGAGCAAGAGGGTGGCGAACCGACTTTATATATTTCTTCGGAAGAGGAAGCGGAGCTTTACTCCATTCTTGAATCCGAGGATTTTATTGATGGCAACGAAATGTTTGACCAAATTATGAGGATGCCAAATGGAAGTTAAATACTACAAACCTGCCCAAAAATTTTTAAGAGGACAGGACAAGAAAACCGCCTTGCGAATCCACCAAGCTGTCAACGAGTTGCCTGATAGGAAAATTGGTCGCTTACAGGGCAATCATCGCCCGCCTTTATCATACACGCGCGTGGGTGATTTACGTATAATATTTCATTTAGAAGGTTCCGTGATACATGTTTTGCGCATAGATAGTCGCGGGGATGTTTACAAAGGATTGTAGAGGAGATGTCGAATATGGCTTTAACGGTATTTAAACAAGGCGAGGTGCTGAAGTCTGCTGGGGACAGGATGGATTCTATTTTGTTTGTGGCGAAAGGCAGTGTTTCTGCTCAGTTTTTGGGGCGCAAGTTTGCCTTTGGGCAGGGGGATTTGATTGGGCTTGACGGATTTGATGATGGGGAGTTTAAGTTGACTTATACGGCGGAAACGGATGTTACGGCGTTTGTTAACAATTACGAGTCTATTGGGGATTTGGAAAAGCTTTTAAAAAGCAGTGAAGATTTGACCAATAAGATTGTTGGCTCTCTTTGCCGCCAGGCTTCGGAAATGTCCAAGTTGCAGTATGTCTTTTCCCGCAAAGGGTCGGCGGCTTACGAGCTTTTGACCACTGCTAATGATGAATATAAAAGACTTTGCGCATTATATGCCTTTACTGCAAAGGATATTGGAGGGCTTGATGCCATCAAGCCGCTTACAGAGGTGGATGGTCTGGGTGACTGGCTTAATGACTATTATCCCGCCATTACCAAAATGGATGCAACCACATTTAAAGACTTTTTTGCAGACATTGGCATTTCTGTTGGTTTTTTGCGGACAGGCTTTGCCCATTTTAGGCAGTTGCTTGCATCTGCCGCTGCTTGTAAAAAGTATTTAGAAGAAATTGCCTTAAAATTTATAAGTGCTGAAGGGTCTGATTTGCTCAGTGTTGTTTCTGAGCTTCATACAGCCACCATCAACGTTAAGGGGGCAGATGATGCTGTAGGCGGTCTTGTTAAGCAAATTGGTGACTTTTTACAGGGTATGCCAGGGGCTGACCAGGCTTTGCTTGCAGAACGCTGGAGCGGTTATGAAGAAGCGGCGGCGGCAAAACGCGGTACAGAAGCTCTCTCTGATGCCCCAAGTGATTCAGAAGGCGGCGTGAAGCAGAATTTAAAGGATTCTCTTTATGAAATTTTGGAATACTCTGAAATTGCAGAGGAGGATGCCAACCGCTTCGCCCGCAATATCCATGATTTCACCTTGGTGAGGGATAGAACAAGCACAGAGGACCATGTTTATAGAATGCGCCGCGAAATAACCAATGACTTTTTTAAGGTTTACACGCCAGTGTTTTTAAAAAGCCTGCGGGATAACAATGTTCCGACGGTTATTAAAATGTTCCTTAACTTTGGCTATATGGACGCGGCTTTGGCGGGGATGGACAACGCTGACTATCTCTACTCTATCGCTGACAGCTATAAGGGCGACCCAAGCCGCGGCGTGTACACCATTGTAGAGTGGCTCACCGCCATCTATAATGGGGATAAAGAGCCAAGCCAAGGGGATTTGGACACGGATTATGCAAGCACCGTTAAGGAAATTATCCAATCCAAACGCCTCCATGGTCCAGAGGCAGAGAAAGAGGAAAAACGCCTGTTGGCTGACAGGGAAGGCAAAATGCGTTTTGAGCTTGAAAGCGTGTTCCCTATCGGCAACAAAATAACTTTTGGGCGAGTGACTTCTTATGTGCCCGTTTTCGCTGACAGCAATGTGCAAAGGGGTTTGAAGCAATCTCTTGTGACGGCGGATAAGTTGTCTGATATTATGGAGGAAATTTTGAGTTTAGACTTTTCCGCATTTAACCGCGAAGTGGTGTACAGCAACCCTGAGCTTGAAATTAATTCCACCCAGCTGGATATAAGCATCATGCCGAACTTTATTTTAATGCCGAATGTAGGGGTTCGCGGGGCTTTGTGGCAGGAAATTGAAGGCCGCAACAGAGGCACAAATGCCCGTATGTTCTTGCCCATCTTCTACTTAGAAGATTTAAAGCAGGCTCTGATACGCCTGGCGGGCGAGTTCCGTTGGGAAATGTGCAAGCGGGTTCAAGGTGCGCGCTGGTCCGATGCCACCTACCCATCCCTTACCAGTGAATATTTCACTTACTTGCAATTCTACCGCAATAACAAGGATTTGTCTATGGATGCAAAATCCTCTGTTAAAACAGAAATTATGCGCGCCCGCAATGTTTACCGCGCTGTGTTTGTAAATAATTATACTGACTGGCTGATGTACGAATGTAACGGTAGCCAAAGGCTTAATAAGGTTGCAAGGAAAATTATGGCAATGTATTGCCCTTTCCCTGAAGAAATCCGAGAAAGGCTGGCAACCAACCCTCAATACTCCGAGCCGCTAAAGCTTCGTAACCTGCAAAATAAGCAAGCTGTTCAAAAGCTAGCCAATATGATGCAAAAGGTGGAGAAAATGGGCAAGCCTGTTCCGCAAGAGTTGCAAGACCAGATGAAATTTTTAGAAAAATAGAACGGGGGCGCATAATATGCGCCCCTACAATATTTTATTGGTTAATTTCTGACATTACGTAATTGTTGATGTCCTCCCAAAGTTTGGAAGCCTCTGTAACGCCTTCTTCTCCCCATTTACGCATGTCTTTAACAAAATTCTCATCCTTTATCCCAGGCAGGTTAATAAGAATATTCATCCAAGCACCGCTAACTCCTGAAAGCAAGGCGGTTGCCGCAACTCCAAGGTCGCTTGCGGCGTTGGTGTTGCTTGTGCCAATTGCCTTGTGAGCAAGCTTTAGCGCACCAAGGCACTGGGTCAAAATAGTAAATGGCGAAACGGTGGCGTTTTTGGTGGCTGTTTGGATGGCAGAAGCGCGAATGTCTTTTTCTTCATCGGTTTCCTTTGGCATACCAAAGGCGGCAGACACCTGGTTGTAAGCTTCTGCATCATTGTCAATAGCTTCCAGCAAACCTTGATGCAAGCCTTTGGTTTCTTTCAAAATCTCATCCATCAAGGCTTCGTGGTCAGCGTACTTCTTCCGCCCAAGGGTAAGGTTTGCCACCATTTGCACAAGTGACACCCCCATAACTCCAGACAATGCCGCCGCAGAACCTCCCCCTGGGGTTGGCTCTTTGCTGGCTAGTTTATTCATAAAATCGGTTACGCTCATGTCTATTAACTGCATGTTTGTAATCTCTCCTCTGTGTTTGTGATTGTTGTACTTCCAATGTTTATAACCGTTGTGGGTTTGTGCTTTAACCATCCTATCCCATAACCTAACCCGTCATACCGCGCCCCCAACCCCGTCATACCGCACCCCAACCCCGTCACCCCGCACTTGATGCGGGGTCTCGTCAGTTGTTCCAAGCCCCATACTGTAGGGTCTTGTTATTACTGATGGGATTGCGGGTCAAGCCCGCAATGACGGGAAAGGCGCAGGGCTAGCGGGCGCATAATATGCGCCCCTACAAGGTGTGGGTAATCCCTCGCGCCGTCACGCCACAGTGATGGTAAAAAGGTATGTGTTAACCTGCAATAGTAATTGCTACCCCATTTTTAATCACAGTTCCCGCTTGGTTGTTGCCAAAACGATAAAACAAATAGTCAAGGTCGGGGCAGTTCCAGATGACCAAATCTGCATCCTTGCCCACTTCCACCGTGCCTTTTGTGTCGCCAAGCCCAATGGCACAGGCGGCATTAAGGGTTACGGCAGTGAGGATTTCGGCAGGGTACAGGCGATATTTTAGATAGCCCAAGGTCATTGCCAGCTGCATGTTAAAGTTAGGGCTTGAGCCTGGGTTAAAGTCACTTGCGATTGCCACAGGTATGCCAAAGTCCACCATATTGCGGGCGCGGGCGAAAGGTTTGTTAAGGTTAAAGCTAGTGGCGGGAAGCAAAACCGCAATTGTTTCTGACTTTGACAACGCCTCCAGCCCTTGGTCGCTGGCGGCGATGAGGTGTTCCGCAGAAACCGCCCCCATCTCCGCTGCAAGTTTTGCCCCGCCTAAATCCACAATTTCATCTGCGTGGATTTTAAGCTTAAAGCCATAGCTGCGCGCCGCTTCCATAATTCTGCGGCTTTGCTCTGGGTCAAAAACCCCCTTCTCGCAGAAAATGTCGCAATACTCTGTAAGCCCCGTTTTGGCAATTTTTGGTATCATGTCGTTAATCAGCAGGTCAATAAAACCTTCGGTGTTGCCCTTATACTCAGGCGGAACAGCATGAGCCCCCATAAATGTGGACACAATATCCATTTTATGGGATTTTTGAAGCTCTGCAACCACATTAAGCTGTTTCAGCTCGGTTTCATATTCCAGACCATAGCCGCTTTTGGCTTCCACGGTGGTTGTTCCGTGCGCCATCATTTGGTCAAGGAAATCTGACGCTTTGTTGTAAAGCTCATCAGCGTCAGCCTCGCGGGTGGCTTTAACAGTGGACAAAATGCCGCCGCCTGCCGCCAAAATCTCCAAATACTCTGCCCCGCGGAGCTTTAACTCCAGCTCATGCTGGCGATAACCCCCGAAAACAAGGTGGGTATGAGCGTCAACAAGCCCTGCTGTCACCAACTTGCCCTCTGCGTCAATGGTCTGTTTGCCCTCGCAATTATCAGTGCAAACACAGGCAATTTTGCCGTCTTTGATACCAATGTTAGCATTTTGGCTGATGGTAACATCTTTTTGCTCCGTTCCCTTTTTAGGAGTGTTCCCCATAGCCGTTGCCAATTGAGCATTTTTTATGACTAAATCAAACATTCTCGCCCTCTTTTCTCTCTTGGTGTAATTTTTCGATGATGATGTTTTGGTTGTAAATCACCCGCGACAAGCCTTGGAAGGCTATTCCCGCCAAAAGCAGCATTATGTTTACCGTGCGGAACAGGTTCAAATCATCAAGATTGTTCATCAAGAATTGCACAAACAAAAACGCCGCAAAACCAAGGCACAAAAAGCTTGTAACGGTAAAGGCATTAGACAGAGCTTTGTTTGTTTTTATAGTTCTTTCCATTTCTACACCTCCTTTAATAGATATTCTTCTAACCATTTGGCAACGCCGTCATTATCATTTGTGTCACAAACATAGTCAGCAGCCCCTTTAATTTCAGAAATACCATTTTCCATAGCAACGCCAATGCCGCATTTTTCCACCATTTCAAGGTCATTAAAATCATCACCAAAGGCGACAATTTCCCCCGTTTCAATGCCAAGGTGCTTTGCAACAGCCGCCACCCCCTGCCATTTAGCGGCATTTTTGCAGTGAAAGGCGACCCATTTCTCCCCTGTAAATGCTGTTGCCGCAACATTGGGGAGGCTCTCTAAAAGGCTCTTTGCCACCTCTGGCGAGGGCATTTCTACAACGATTTTTTGAGTTTGCCCAAGGACGTTTTTGGTAAAATCTACCACAACCGCCCCTTCGTAACCTTTCGAGTCAAAGGGTTTGCTAGTAAAATACCCCTCATCAGTGCGGGCTATGGTGATGCCAACGCCCTCAACAGCCGTTAATTTATTGGCTATCCCATTGGCATCATCAGCAGTCAGCAGGGCTTGATGGACTATTTGCTCTCTATAACGGGCAACACTGCCCCCGCTTGTGATTAGCACATCAGGCACAAAAAAGTCGGTAACAATGTTTATATTGTACTCGCTTCTGGCGGTGGCAATTGCAATTATTATCCCCTTTTCACGGCATCCCGCCAGCGCGTCCAAGGTAGGTTGCGACAAGGTTTTGTCAGACCGTAACAGCGTGCCATCCAAATCGCATACAATCATTTTAATGTCCATAAATCCCCCTTTTTTATTAATTCTGGTCGTTAATTACACTCTCCGCTCCCTTTGTTAAAACAACTTTGATAGTGGGGGGTTCTATGTTAATTCCTCCGCCTTGCTGGTTTTGCTCCAAAATCTGAATAAGCCGCATTTGGTTTTTGGCAATGGCAGCTAAAAATATGCAAAGCACACCAAAAAGTATAGTAGCAAAAAGAATTATCCTAAAAATATTATCTGTATTGCCGCCAGCAAAAATCATTATCCCCTGAATAACTGCACCGATAAAAATGCCAATAGTTATTCCTGGTAAAATCCTGTATAAATTCATGGCCCCTCCTTTACAATAAAGCATTCTCCAAAACTTGGCTATCAAAGTCAAAGTTTTCGAGCTGTAAATAATATTCAGCAGAGTTGATTAAAGCCCGTGCAGGGGCAAGCCCGATAAGCTCCGACCCAATAACAGAAACCCCATAACGCTTGGCCTCCATGCGGATAAACTCCACCACACGGTAAAGGGCATTAGTTTCATAATCAACCAAATTCATAGAAACCTGCGCCATGTCACGCTCTTCAATGTAAATTCCTATGCCTTTAACATGCTTTAAACCACCAGAACTGCCGCGGATTGCCTTGGCAATGCTGTTGGCAATGTCCACATTGTTGGTTGAAAGGTTTACATTAAAAGCAATTAGCGGGCGGCGGGCAGAAACCCCAGTAACCCCGGCTGTTGGGTGGGGCTTAGCGTCGCCGAAATCTGGCTTCCATTCGGGCTGCTGCATCTTTTCTGCCATGCCTTCAAACTGCCCTTTCCGCACCGTTGCCAAATTTTTCCGACCAGCTGATGATGCGGCTTCTTCATACAAAAACACAGGTATGCCCGCCTCTTCCGCAAGCCTTGCCCCCACTTTTTTAGCAACTTCCACACATTCTTCCATGGTAATGTTTTTAATTGGCACAAAAGGGATAACGTCGGTTGCTCCCATGCGGGGATGCTCTCCCTCATGCTTGGTAAGGTCAATTTTCTCCGCGGCAAACTTCGCCATTTTCACAGCGGCTTCAGCGCAGGCCTCCACATCCCCCACAAGGGTGTAAACACTGCGGTTGTGGCTTTTATCGCCGCTGTAATCTAACAGCATACAACCTGGAACAGACCTGCCAAGCTCTGCCAAGCCCTCCAAAATAGCCGTGTCGCTACCTACGCTGAAATTTGGTACACATTGTACGATTTTTGTCATTTTTATTTCCTCCTATGTTGAAAATATTTTGTTTAGTGCATTTTTGATAAGTACAAATCTAGCTTTTAACAATTTAGTGTAAAATTCTTTTTGGATTCTTGGCATAACCGCTAATGTTCCTACGTGTTCAGGTATATCGTTTATTATAGCCTCGATTTTTGCCATATCCACAGAATTCATAAACCTACAGCCAGCATCAGTGCAACCCTGATGGCTGCCGCTCTCAATAAATTCAAAAGGGTTTATTTTGTGCCCTTCATTATCAAGTCCAGTGTATTTGTACGCACATTCGATGTTATACGCATCGTTTTGCACATACTCATCATCTTCTAAACGCTTTTGCATTTGCATGACGCTTCTTTTGTTGAAAAAGGCATTGCCGTTATCATAAACAGGAGCCAATTGTGGGGCAGAAAGCACATGCTGAAAAATATCAGGCCACATATTAACGAGAATACCCCAATTCCCGTTGTTTCGGTCATTATTTCCGATAAATGCATCAATGACAAACATGTCCCAAAAACGTTCCAAAACACCTGGTATTGATTTTAGGTTCTCTTGATTGTTGATTGTAGCGAGAACTTCGTCAAGAAGTGTTTCTGAGCCTGTGCCAGAATACTCATCAACATCATTAGACATGAAGCTGTTTTTCAAGTCGTGAAAAGGAACGAGCCTTAGTATAGGAACAGACATATCGGTTACTAATTGCGAAGTTCCAAATGTGAAATCTTTGCACGCCACTACAATCTTGTTCTTTCTTATTCCTAAAGCGGTTTCATGTACAGGTATACCCAAGCTCTCATAAATCTTTGAGCCGAGAAATTCACTCAAAGGGCTTGTTGTATATGAAATTTGAGGGTTCAATAAATCTCTTGTTGTTTTAGGGTGCTTTATCATCCACACGCCATCATTGTATATGACAGCTTCTTTTGCGCCCGCATTTCCGCCATAAACAATAAATGATGCAGATGATGGCGTTTGCACCGAATCAAAGTCAACGAGTTCTAACACGCTCCACTTCAGCTCCTTTAATAAATTTACTTCAACCCCGTGGCATTTTTCACGGTTTTGGCAACAAGATTCTCATCAGCTAGGTAAGGCAAAGTAATATGTCCACCATGTTGCTCATTATACTCCTTAGCAGTCGCAATAGCATTAGGATTTTTCGCCCAACTTCTGCGAGCAACGCCACAGGTAACATCCCACATCATGGCAGATTTGATAATTTCATCAATGCGGGTTGACCCGTCAAGGACAAGCCCAAAGCCACCATTTACAGACTTACCAATACCCACACCGCCCCCATTATGCAAAGCGATTAGTGACATGCCCCGCGCCGCGTTTCCTGCGAAGCTTTGGGTTGCCATGTCGGCGGTCATGTTGCTGCCATCCTTGATATTGCTGGTTTCGCGGAAGGGGCTGTCTGTTCCGCCAGTGTCGTGGTGGTCGCGGCCAAGCATAATTGGCCCAACCTCACCATTGCGCACCATTTCATTAAATTTCAAGGCGATTTGGGTGCGCCCAACAGCATCTTGGTACAAAATGCGGGCGAAAGTTCCCACAACCAAGGCGTTTTTCTCAGCGTCTTTTATCCATTGATAGTTGTCGCGGTCTGCTTCGCGGCGGGTTGGGTCTATGCAGTCTGCCGCCGCTTTGTCGGTTTTGCGCAAATCCTCCATGTTGCGGGATAGGCAAATCCAGCGGAAAGGCCCATAACCATAGTCAAAAAGCTCTGGCCCTAAAATGTCCTCAACATATGATGGATAGATGAAGCCGTCCTTCTCGTCCACGCCGTTTTTACTTATTTTGGTCACGCCGCAGTCGTACAAAGCCTTTAGGAAGGAGTTGCCATAGTCAAAGAAATATGTTCCGCGGCTGGTGAGGGTGTCAATGGCTTCGTGGTGCTTTAACAGGGTTTCGTTAATAAGCTTTTCAAACTTTGGTCTGTCCTCTCCCAGAAGGCGGGTGCGCTCTTCAAAGGTTATTTGCGGGCAATATCCGCCATTGTACACATCATGGCAGCTGGTCTGGTCTGTTAGCAAATCAATATGGACATTGTTGTCAACGGCATATTGCAGCAAGTCCACAATATTGCCAGAATAGGCGATGGAATAGGATTCCCCTTTATCTTGGTAGACCTTTGCCAAATCAAAAGCTTCTTTAGGGGTTTGGCACACTGCCTTCACCCAGCCTTGGCTGTGGCGGGTTTCGATGCGGCTTGGGTCAACCTCTGCAATAATGCCCACGCCCCCTGCAATTTCGATTGCTTTAGGCTGTGCGCCGCTCATGCCTCCAAGCCCAGAGGAAACGAACAGTTTACCTGCCAAATCTTCCCCTTGTTTAAGCCCCAATTTCATACGTCCAGCGTGTAAAATTGTGTTGTATGTGCCGTGGACAATCCCTTGAGGCCCAATGTACATCCAACCCCCTGCTGTCATCTGCCCGTAGTTGGTAACACCGAGTTGAGCCGCAATTTCAAAATCCTGTAAATTGTCAAACATGCCCATCATCAAGCCATTTGTGACGATAACCCGCGGAGCATCTGGCTTTGACGGAAACAGCCCAAGAGGATGCCCGCTTTGCACAACCAGGGTCAAATCATGGGTTAAATGCTTTAAATATTCCATAATAAGTTGATATTGAAGCCAGTTGCCGCACACAGCCCCTGTTTCACCATAGGTAACAAGCTCGTAGGGGTATAGGGCAATGTCGAAGTCAAGGTTATTATCAATCATCACTTGGAAAGCCTTGCCTTCTAGGCATTTGCCTTCATACTCATCAACAGGCTTGCCCCACAAACGCCCTTCAGGGCGATAGCGATAGGCATAAATGCGCCCATAGGTTACAAGCTCCTCCATAAACTCGGGAGCAAGGGTCTCGTGAAGGCTTTCTGGCACATAGCGCAGGGCATTAGCAAGAGCCTTCCCAGCTTGGGCTTCTGTTAGGCGAAAACCGCGGTTTGGTGCGCGCCTAATCCCCTCTTGAAACTTTGGATAATTTGGTAACTTGTCTGAAAGTTTAATTTGCATTATAAAAACTCCTTTATAAAGAAAAAATCTGTTACTCTTATGTTAAATGAACAGGAACATTTTGTCAAGATGCCATTGCAAAAATGATTGAGGTAATGTTATAATTAGTTAGCAAAAAATTAAATAAATTTTGACAGGAGATAAAATTACATGAAAAAAGTTTTGATTAACGGAACAAGCTTGACTTTGGAAGATGTTGTAAATGTCGCCCGCTTTGGGCAAGAGGTGGAAATTGACCCTGCTGCTGTGGCGAAAATCCAGGCTTCTCGGGCTTATGTTGAAAATATCGTGGCTGAAGGGCGCACTGTATACGGCATAAACACAGGCTTTGGGGAGTTTTCAAAGGTGACAATCCCCGCTGAGGATGTTGCCCAACTGCAACATAATTTAATTGTGAGCCACGCTTGCGGTGTTGGTTCGTGGCTATCCCCCGAAATTGTCCGCGCTATGATGCTTTTGCGGGTTAACAGCCTTGCGGCAGGCTTTTCTGGGGTTCGTTTGGAGCTTTTACAGACATTTACTCTCATGCTTAACGCAGGGGTTATCCCTTGTGTGCCAGAAAAAGGCTCTCTAGGGGCTTCTGGCGACCTTGCGCCCCTTTCTCACATCGCCCTAACTCTAATCGGGCTCGGGGAAGCCTTTTTTGACGGCAAATTGATGACTGGGGCAGAAGCAATGGAAGCCGCAGGCATCATTCCAATTAAATTAGCGGCAAAAGAGGGACTTGCCTTAATCAATGGCACCCAAGCCATGACAGCAATTGGTGCGCTGACCCTTTATGACGCTAAAAACCTTGCAATTACGGCAGATGTGGCAGGTGCAATGACCATGGAGGCTCTACAGGGCATTACCTGCGCCTTCCATCCCACCCTTCACGCTGTTCGTCAGCAAAAAGGGCAAATCGCCACCGCCGCCCATATGCTGGAGCTTTTAAAAGGCAGTGAAAGGGTGACAAAGCAAGGGCAAGTCCGTGTGCAGGATGCCTATAGTTTGCGTTGCATCCCTCAAATCCACGGAGCAAGCAAGGATGCTTTGGCATATGTGGAAGAAAAGATTTTATTGGAGATAAACGCCGTAACTGACAACCCCATAATAGCCCATGAAGAAGATATTGCCATTTCTGGCGGAAACTTTCACGGGCAACCCATCGCCCTGCCTATGGACTTTTTAGCCATCGCCATGGCAGAGCTTTGCAATGTGTCCGAACGCCGCATTGAACGCCTGGTAAACCCTGCCCTTTCAGGCTTGCCAGGGTTTTTAACCAAAACAGGGGGCATCAGCTCTGGCTTTATGATTGCCCAATATGCCGCCGCCGCCCTTGTGTCTGAAAATAAGGTGCTTTCCCACCCTGCCAGCGTGGACAGCATACCTTCTTCTGCAAATCAAGAGGACCATGTGTCCATGGGTACAATTGGCGCACGAAAGGCAAGCGAGGTGCTGTTTAACCTAAAGAAAACCCTGGCAATTGAGCTTTTGTGCGCCGCCCAAGGCATCGACCTGTCTGGCGACGGCAAACTGGGCAACGCCACTGGGGTTGCCTATGACCTGGTTCGCGGTGTCGCCCCCACATTGGAAGAAGACAGGGAAATGTATGTGGATTTTGAGCGGGTTTCTGCTCTTATTGATACTAATTTGATTGTGCAGGAAACTAGAAAGGTCATATAGTGCGGGGTATGTTTGATGCTGCAAAGGCGCAAAAATATACGATTAGCAGAATATGACTACAGTCAAGCAGGTTGTTACTTCATAACCATCTGCACAAAGGACAAAACAAAAATACTATGGACTGACGCGGTAGGGGCGGGCATTGCCCGCCCCAGTTCGCCATGCAATCATGGTGTTGAGTATACATTATCCACCATAGGCGAAATCATAAAAGCCGCAATCGAAAATATACCAAAATTTTATCCAAGCACAATCGTTGATAAATATGTGATTATGCCCAATCATGTACATATGATTTTAACATTATCAGAGGTGTGTTCTGAACTGGGGCGGACAATGCCCGCCCCTACCATTTCCCGCATAATCGACCAATTAAAAGGTGCTGTTAGCAAACAGGCGGGTTATTCTGTGTGGCAGAAGTCGTTTTATGAGCATGTTATTCTTAGTGAAAAGAGGTATCAAGAAATTTGGCAATATCATAGAGGATAACCCTGCAAAATGGCAATCAGATGAATATTTTTGATTATCTTTCAGGCAAATCCAAAAATAGGGCTTGTGGCTATTCATGGGATTGCGGGCGGGGTCCGCAATGACGTTGTAGGACACTTTGTCCACAGTCTAAAACGCCCCTGCAAATGGGGCGTTTTGTTATTTTTTGCGAAATTTAGCGAAAAAATTCTTCATCATATTGGCGCATTGGTTTTCTAACACGCCTTGGGTTACGTTTACTTTGTGATTGAAACCTTCGGCTTCTAGCAAGTTGATAACAGACCCAACTGCCCCAGCCTTAGGGTTTTTCGCCCCAAAAACAAGGCGGGTTAAGCGTCCTTGCAAAATCGCGCCTGCACACATGGGGCAAGGCTCAAGGGTCACATACATGGTGCAACCCTCCAGCCGCCAATCTCCTAAATGCTCACAAGCCTGATTTATAGCGGAAATCTCTGCGTGGTAAAGGGTATTTCCTTTGGTGTTCCGCAGATTGTACCCCTTGCCAATCACCACGCCGTTGTGGACGATAACACAGCCCACTGGCACTTCTAGGGCTTCCGCGGCTTTTTCTGCAAGCTCCAAAGCCTGCTTCATAAAATCCTCATCCATATTATCGCGCCCAAACGCTGTCAATTCTGCCTTCCACCTCCACATATCTTGTGCGAATCATAATAACAGAGTTGGCAGTAATTTCATATGTTCCCTCAACATAAATTGCTGTGTCGGTGTAGCGACCTTGGGCTTGAACGTCTAGGTAAATCGTCACATGGTCTGGCCATTCGGCAAAAATCACCGTGCCGTCATTAAGGGAATGGGGAACGGTGTGAGGTTCGTAACGAAAGCCCACAACATGGCCAATAAACTGGTTTGCGCGGTTGTCATAAACCCGCAAGCCAGGGGCGTAATTTTCTAGGGTAAAGGCTCTTGGGCCTTCGATGCGAATTGTAAAATCCACAGTGGCTTCCCCGCGGGACACCGCCGCCCCAGGGGCTGTAAAGCGATAAACCCCGCCAATGGCAACCACCAAAATAATCAAAATCACAACCAAATCAACAATGCTAATTTTTCCGAAAAGTTTTCCGTTTTTATCCAATTTGTCCACCCCCTAATTTGATATGGTTGTCACATCAACAACCACGCCAATGCCTGCGACGCCCCGCGCCCTCAAAAACTTGTCCATACCAACCCGTACAGGCTGACCTTCTGTTAAAATGTGACTGTCGTTCCAGCTGCCCCGCCCGCGTATCAGAATGTAAACGTCATAACGGTCGGGAACAACCACATTGCTGAAAGTGTTGGTTTCGTAGTTAAAGGTCATGGTGACGGCAGGTTGCTGCCAAAATTCAACCACACGCCCTAACACATGGTTGCGGATGCTGTCTCTAATCTCCATACCAGGGAGCAATTGCTCTGTAAAGTAGGGCATTGCCTGGCGCAGCTCCACCACAAATTCTACATATCCATCATCGGTAGCGGCAGTGGTGCTAAAAAACCAAATGCCCCCACCAATAGCACCTATAACCCCTAATATTATCAGAATATCTATTACATTAAACTTTTTCATTAGTAAATTCCCCTTTCAAGTTTGCAATACCTGCGGCAAGTGCCATAAACACCCAGAAAACCGCTAATACCCTAAAGTTGTACCACACATTGTCGGTGAAGCCTTTTATTAGAAAGCCAGCCATGCCAGCCGCCAACGCTGCTGCCAATGCCTTAATTTCGGGGCTTCCGCGGTTCGAACTGCGGAACATACCCTTGAAAAAGCCGCCTATCATTAGCAAGAACAGCCCAAAGCCCCCAATTCCGAAATAAATCATAATTTGCAGGTACAGGTTGTGGGAATGTTGGGTAAATACCGCATTAAAGGCGTATAAATTGTAGATGAAGTTGAAGTTTTCAACCCCCTGCCCTATGCCGATTGGCCAAAAGACCCTAAGCATGTCCACCGCCCCAAGCCATATTGACACGCGGTAAGACGTGGAAGTGTCTGCCAAATCGCCAATTGACAGGAAGCGTTGCAAAACATCTGGCGGCACAAGAAAGGGGGCGGCAATAAGCCCCAAAATGCCCAAAACCACCAACCTACGGTCACGCATTAAGGCGAATACGGCAAAGGCAACCAAAAGCCCAAGCCACGCCCCGCGGGAATGGGTGAAAACCATACAAAGGCTTGTTGCCCCAAAAATCCCAAGAGCAAATAGCTTGTGAAGCCAGTGGCGATAATAATAAATCATGGCAAATGCCAAAATTGACACAAAAATTAAATATCCGCCAAGGACATTGGGATTTTCAAGGAAAGAATAAATCCGCGCGGTGGCTTCGCCAAACATATCGCCGTCAATCCAAGCGGCGGTCATCACAAAATTACCTGTAACCCTCTGCCAAATGCCAAATCCTGCCACAACCAAGCCAGACGTGGCAAGAACCCCCGCCAAAGCCAACAGCTTGCCCTTTGTGTTCATGGTGTTTTTTACCACGAAATAGAAGGTTATAAACAAAATGTAAATCCCTGCTGATGGGGCGGAGTTTGCAGGGTTAAAGGAAATTGCAACAGAAAAGGCTACAAGACCTGCGAAAAGCAACACAAAAATATCTGTATAGGTGAATTTTAGGGTAGCTTTGCCGCTGATTAGCCATTTGCCTGCAAAGCTAACAATGGTCAAAGCGACAAGACCCAAAATCAACATAGTTGGCAGAATTGGGGCGAAAAATGCCGCGGCAAAGATGCCCGCTTCCACACGATGCAAAATCAACAAACCGCCGATTATGCCACCTGCCGCCATGACGAAAGGCAAAAGCCCCGTAAAAGCCCCTACCAAGCCAAGGACAACACCAAAAACACCAAACAAAAGCAGATATTTCTTGCTAGAAACTTCTTTAGGTTCAAGCATTTCGGGGGTTACATAAAAAAAGCTGAAAATCTTTTGTAGCACCCATGAGCCGCTGTGTAACTGCGCCAAGGAGCGGTTAAGAAGAATCAAAGGCACACCAAGCCCTGCAACCGCAACAAAAGCGGGGATTAAATAGCCATTTATAATAAAATTAGCCCCAGAGGGGATGCCTCCCGCCAGTATAAAGAACACACCAAAAACCCGTAAAGACATATGTGGCAAGCTGTTGCAAAAGCCTGCAACTGCGCCAATTATTCCGCTGTTTTCTGCCTTGGGCTTAAAACCGCTAAAGCGCGCCAAAAAACGGTCTGCGGCAGAGCCTTCAAAGCCACGCTCCAGGCGGCTTTCCCCATGTAATAAATGAAAAAGCCCACTACTTCGCCAAATCTTCACCAAACCGCGGTAAAGCCCGCCAAGAAGCCGCCCTGTTCCGCTATGTTCAAAAAAATGCAGAAATTTCGCCCACAAAGCCGTTAAAAAGCTGATTATCAAGCTTTGCTGTATCATAAATCACCAACTTTCGTTTTTATCATTAGATTAGAGCGCGTTAACATAAATGGGTCACGCGGATTTGTGTGCCGATTTTGCGTCAATCCTAGGAGGTAAATTCGCGGTGTGCCCAAGGCACATAAGAATTTTCCGACGACGGATTGGCGTGAAAGCGGTGCATAAAGCCGTGGGGCAGCTTTATGTTAACGCGCTCTAGGTTACTCAATTATAACCCCCTCCCCAAAATACGTCAAGGGTTTTTCTAATTTAAACCAAAGTTAGTTAAAAACATGCCCTCTGGCACTTCCCCCGCAAAAACCGTGTTAACCAAAGGCACGCGGCGGCTTACTGGCACAATCTCCTCTTGCAAGGGGATAACAATGCGCATATCTGTTTCAACATACAGCCAAACCTGAAAATTTATTTGGTTGATGCCAGCTGACGCAAAGCTTGTGTGATACTCTACCCGCGCCTCTCCCATAGGAATAACGCTAATAGGAATAGAAGGACCAATGCCCGCAAGGAGGGGTATGCCCGTTAACATGCCGATGGGCATACGAACAGAGGCGGACTCATCATCAGATAATCCTTCAGAAATGTCCACGGCAAGCTGGGCCGTTACTTGTGTAATCAAAATAGTGTCCACCGCCAGATGGGTAAGTTGACCGTCGGCTTCGGTGCGCATTGTAAAAAAATCTTCGCTAACTAGCTCAAATTGGGATATTGTGGATAATAGGCTGTCGTTTATCACTTGATTAAAAAGAGCTACAGAACGCTGATTAGCAATGGTGATAACCGCAGGCATTATTGAGCGGTTAGCTATCATGGTAAAAAGATAGCCTAAGCCGATTATCAGAATAAGCAGCACAAACAAGACCCGCTTGGCTTTGGCAGGTTTTTTTCGCTTTGTTGGAGCGGGATGGGCAACACTCGCCCCCGCCAAGGTGCGGGTTGGGGCAGGGCGACGGCGGGGCGGGCGGCGACCCATGGCAAAATATGGTCGAAACATAAATCCTCCAAGGGTGTGTTGGATAATGAAAAAATTTTTGCTGTGGTTGCTCCGCAACCACACGGTTTCCCTTGATTTTGCGTTGCAAAATCAGAGTACCTACGCAAAAATTTTGAATTAATCAACACACCCTCCAAATATTAAATATTCGTTGTACATGTTACAATTTTGTAAAATTAGTGGATTTTGGGAACAATGTCTGGTATAATACAGTCTATTACAGTTAGAGAGGTGATATTTGTGAATTATTCCCAAGAAAACAACAAAAGGCGTATGAAACAATACAAGGCAGGAGCAAAAAAAGTTCGCAATAAGGTGGGATACACCATTTTGCGGGTTCTTGTGGCTTCTTTGCTTATTTCTGTGTTTGCTGTAGGAGGGGCAGGCATTGGTTTTTACATGTCCATCATCAACTCCGCCCCAGATGTGCGGGATTTGTCAAGAGGTATTATGGGCATGGAAAGCCTTGACACCATTGTTTTTGATGCCCATGGCAACGAAATTGCCGTTCTTGATGCTGGCGTAAACCGCATTTTTGCCGAGTGGGATGACATTCCCCAGCATTTAAAAGATGCCGCCGTGGCAATTGAGGACGAGCGTTTTTTTGAACACAATGGGGTTGATGCCCAGTCTATGGTGCGGGCGGTCTATATGACCTTGATGCATGATAACAGACAGGGTGCGTCCACCATAACACAACAGTTAATCAAAAATTTAAGTAATGTACAGCGGAACACCATCGAAACCAAGTTGCAAGAGCAACATATGGCAATCCAGTTTGAAGCCCTGCTTGTAGAAGAGCTCGGCAGTGTAGAAGCCGCCAAAAACCAAATATTACACGAATATTTGAATATTATTTACCTTGGACACGGCAACATGGGTGTGCAAGCCGCCGCCCGTTTCTACTTTAATAAAGACGTTAGCGAATTGACTTTAAGCGAATCTGCCGTAATAATCTCCATAACCCGCTTCCCTTGGGGCAACTCCCCTATTCGCTTTCCTGACAATAATAGGCAACGTCAAGTCCATACTTTAGACGCTATGTTGCGCCTTGGTATGATAACAGCGGCAGAGCATCGCTACGCCTACAACGACCCTGTTTTTGACCGCATACAAGCCCACAGGGCAGACATTGCCCCGGATGCTCACATTTGGCATTTCTTTGTAGATGCGGTAATCGACCGCCTTTATGAAGATTTTGAGGACATGGGCATACCTTTCGAGCAGGCTCAACAGCGTATTTTCCACGGCGGTTTGCGGGTGCATACCACAATGGAACCTCAAATTCAAGAAATTGTGGATGCGGCGTTTTTAAACGAAAACAACTTCCCCACAAACCCACAGGACTTTGAATATTTTATTGAAATGGTCATCAGCGTGCGCAATACCATAACGGGGGTCACGCGCCATTATGAAAGAACCACAATACATTACGGAAGCCGAATAACCAGCCGTGATGATTTTGAATATTTTAGGCAATGGGCTTTAAATGACGTAATGGGCATGGATGACGAGCTGATTGCAGAGCGTTTTATGTACCAGCCTCAGCCTCAATCTTCCATGGTTATTTTAGACCACAACAATGGTCATGTTGTGGCTATCGCTGGTCAGCGAGGGGAAAAGCAAGCCAACCGCGGGCTTAACCGTGCTACAAATTCCATGCGCCAGCCAGGTTCGGTATTTAAAATTTTTGCGTCATATGCTCCAGGCATTGACATGGAGATTATGACAGCCGCAACAGGGATTGACGATGTGCCTAATGTCCGTTTTGACTATGGTGCGCGCCGTTACGAAGTTTGGCCAAGGAACTGGAACAATGTATATAGAGGGCGCGACAATGTTCGCCGCGCCATAGAAATGTCGTCAAATGTGGTTGCTGTCCATGCATGGAACATGGTTGGCGGGCAAAATGCCTTCAATTATCTTATGAATTTTGGTTTTACAACCCTTGACACCAATGAAGCCCACAACGCAGCTGTTACTTTGGGTGGTCTTACCCATGGTGTTACAAATTTGGAGATAACAGCGGCAATGGGTGCAATCGCCAACGGCGGTATGCTTAACCAGTCCATTTTCTACACCGTTGTGTATGACAGAAATGGCGACATCCTTATTGACAACCGCAATTTAGACGCAACCCAGGTTATCCAGCGTAACTCTGCCTATGTTCTTACGGACATTATGCGGGGGGTTATGACTGGCGCGGGAACGGCAGGTTCTGCCCGCTTCCCAAGCATGGACATGGCTGGCAAAACTGGAACAACCCAAAACGGCCGTGATGTATATTTTGTTGGCTACACACCGTATTTTACCGCAGGGGTATGGGTTGGGCATGACCGCGCAAGGGATTTAACCTGGCATGTAACAGGGCAACGCCCCGACACCCGCCTGTGGCGTTATGTTATGGAGCAGGTTCACGAAGGCATAGAAAACCGCCGCTTTGAGCGTCCTGCTGGTTTTGTAACTCATACAGTTTGCGCAACCTCTGGGCTTTTACCCACATCTGCCTGCTCTGGCACAAGAAGCGAGCTTTTTGCACCAGGCACAGTGCCAGTGCGCCATTGCGATGTTTGCGTTTTGGTTGAAATTGAAATTGAAACAGGGCTTTTGCCAAGCCAATGGACTCCCGTGGAAAGCCGCGAAATGCGTGGCTTCATCCTTCGTGACCGTAGCCGTTGGGCTGATATAGCTGGCAACGTTTCTATAAGCGATTCCCATAGGGAAGCCCCCACCACAATATCAACCTTCTGGAATCCCTTTGTTGACAGTTATTATGGTGATTTTGGCTATCCAGATGAAAATTATTATCAGCCCTACGAGGACCAAAATGACGAAGAGGACGGAAATTTCGTGCCTAACCAAGGTGGGTTCTGGTTTCCACAACCGCCAACACCTGGCTACATCCCGACAGTTACAGGGGAGCAGGAATATGCCACAGGCGGCGGGTTAATATCAAACTATGTTCCAGCAGAGCCAGAAGAGCCCGCGGCAGATTTGTTACCGCCTTTTCAACCACCTGTACAGCAACAAACCGACAGAGAGCCGATAACATGGCCCGCAACACCACCAGCAACAACGAACTAATCAAAAATCAAAACACCCCGCATTATCCAACGCGGGGTGTTTTTGTTACAAGTCGCTTTACTTTCCTTTGCTGTCCTCAAGAATTTTATGTGCAAGCCCTTCTTCGGCATTTTTAGCGGCTTGCTTGGCTTCACGGGTTGCCATTTGAGCCGCAAGACCCGATTCGCTTTCGGCAATTGCCGCTTTTTTCATCTCTTCTTCTCTAACTGCTGCCTCTTCTGCTTTTTTCATAGCGTTAATCTCGCTGTCAGAAGCAACTTTACCAATTATCTCTTCAAAAGCCTGCACTATCCTTTCAGGGTCTGGGGGTTTTACAATATAATCAATAGCCCCTGATACCAAGCTGCTGACCACATTGGTTTTGTGACTACTTGCGGTACACATTATAATTTTCGCATCTGGGTCAAAGTTTAAAATTTCCTTTGTAGCCTCTATGCCGCCCATACCAGGCATAGTCACATCCATAAAAACCAAACCAGGGCGCACATCTTTGTAGCGCATCACAGCCTGTCGTCCGTCACTGGCTTCGTGAACAGATGATGAAGGCACTCTGCACCTTCCAGTGAGAACCCCCTTAATCGCCGCGCGCATAACCGCGGCATCATCTACAACTAAAATATCCAAAAATATCACCTCACACAGAACATTTTACAATAATGACCGTTAAATGTCAAGCGTTCCAAAAATTATTATTAATTTTTTTGTGTAGGTTGTCGAAATAGATTAGACAGGGAATTAAACTGACTGCCACACCACGGAGGATAACACATGACAAATCCTAATATCATGGGCTTTAACGTACACAATGCAGGGCTAGCCCCTAGAATAAATCCAGCTTTGAACAATGGGCGCAATGCTCTCGGTTTTACAGCAGATGGTAATGGTTTGATTTCTGCTATGATACAGCAAAAAAACGATGCAGGCACAATTCTTGCCATGGCTGACGGGCAAAATTTAACCGTTGCTGACGGGCAGGTTGTAGGCAATGTTGGTGATGAAGTTTTCTTCAAACAAAGCGGGGAAAATTCCCTTAAACAAGTTTTTCCTAATGTTAATGGGCAGAACACTTTTGGCAAGCAATTAAGCCTTGCAAGCGTGCAGGATTTAATGAAGCACAGCGATTTTGGGCGGCAGGCAGAGGGTACTTTGGACATCTCATCAGACCTTGAAGCCCGCCTTGAAAAACGCCAAGCTGCCGCAACTGCCGCAAACCGCCTTTCCCGTAACATTGGGCGCATCAGCGGCAATGTACACTCTGCCGCCATTGCCCAGCTTGCGGCAGAAGGCATAAATATCGACAAAATTTCCATCCCTGTCCTTGATGGGGTTGTGGGGCAGCTGACCGCCGCCAAAACTCATAATGATGCCCGTTTGGAAGGGGAAATTAGCCAGAAATTAGCCTCTTCCGCTGATTTAAGCGAAAACCAAATCACCCAAATGCTCACCAATGATGCTGAGCTTACTTTGGACAACTTATATAAATACAAACACACCGCTGAAGGGGTAACTGGTGCGCCAATGACCCAGGCAGACTGGGATAGCCTGCAAAAAGACGTTGAAAAGTTCCTGCAAGAGCAGGGGCTTGAGAAAAATGCCGAAAACATGGCGCGCATCCGCCTTGTTCTTGACAACCAAATCCCCTTGACAGGCGAAAACTTTGACAAGTTAATTTTCTTGCAGGATGTTGAAGGCAATGTGGACATGCCTGCCCTTGTTGATGCCGCCGCAGACCTTGAGTATAAGGGCAAAAACATTGGTGAGCTAAATGTTTACGACCCTGTGAAGGATGCAATTTTCAAGGCAGAAACCCGCCTTGCCATGTCTTACGAAGCAAGTGCGAACCTTCTTTCCAGCGATATAAATATTGACCTTGACCCGCAAATTGAGGCGTTAAAAGCCTTAAAAGAGCAGGAGCAAGCCCTAACTTCCGCCCTAAAAGAGGTTGCCGCAGACACAGACGCAAATTTCAAGAAAATGGCAGATGCTTACAAGGCAATCCACACCGCCCCCTATGTGAACATGCAAGCCTATGCCGAAATCGCTAAAGACGCGGCAAAGTTTACCTTGGCAGACCTTGAGCGTCACGTGGCAAGCCATAAATATGATGCAAACGCTACTGTAGCAAACCTCAAATATGGCGACAATTTCGCGAAAATTGCTGACCAATTTGCGCCAATGCTTAGAGAAATGGGCTTGGGGGATGACAAATACACGATACGCGCCGCTAAAATCCTAAACGCTAACAATATGGACATTAATGCTGAAAATTTAGCGAAAATCAAGGATATTGACGCTAAAATTGAGGACATCCAAGCAAAATTGCACCCTCGCATTGCGGCGCAAATGGTGGCAGAAGGGCTGACCCCTGCCAATATGCATATGGACGAGGTTTTGGCATTTGTGGAAAAACATGCCCACCAATATGGCACATCCGACCAAGACCAATTACTTGAAAACATCGCTAAAATGGACAGGCAGGGTGATGTTGACCCAGAAACCCGCCAGCAAATCATGGATATTTACAAGATGCTACATAAAATTAGCAAAAATGAGGGCGCAGGTGTTGGTTATGCCGTAAATGCGGGCATAGACCTAACCCTTGAGAATCTTTTGGAGTTTTCTCAAAATTTTGACGCAAGCAAAGGCAAAAATAACACCCTAAACTATGCCGCAGAAGATGGAGTTTACTTTGCTAAACACTTGGTTTCAAGCTTTATCGCCGTGGCAAAACCTGCCCCAATGGTGACTTTTGTAAAGCAAGAATCTAAAAGCGACCCTTTGCCACAATCTCTTGAAAAGCTTGAGGAAATCGCCAAAAAAGAGCTTAAAGCCGAAGGTTTGGATTTGGAGAAAATCAACGCTTCCATTAAGGAGCTTGCTGGCACAGGCAAGGAAGCCCTGCGCACATTAGTTGCTATGGGTGTGCCTGTGACCTTGGAAAATTTGCGCCAACTAAAAGCGGCTAAGGACAAGAAGGCGGAAGAAGAAATTAACAGCCTTAACGCTGATGAAAAAGCCAGTATTTTGGATATTCTGCCAACAGCTGATGACATTGCAGATATTGAGCCCACCGCAGCAAACGAAGCCTTGACTGAAAAAATTGAAGAGGTGATGGAGCAAGCAGGTGATGGCGAAAAAATCACTAAAGTTGATATGGTGCTTAAAAACCTTGCTTTCCGCCAAATGTTGCATCAAAGCGGCGCAGATTTCAGTTTTTCTATGAATTTTAACGGTCGCATGGCTGACGTTAAGTTGCATCTGCTTAATGATAATGTAGATGTCCAGTCTGGAGTTAATGTGTTTTTATCCCTTAACACTGCAATGGGTGAGGTTGAAGGCTTGTTGAAATTGCAGGGGTCACGGGCAGAGGTTTCCATCTCCGCAAGCAATGAAGGTTTGAGCTTTATGAAGGAAAACCGTGAAATGTTAACCGAAATTTTGGGTGGAATGGGCATCACCGACATTAACACCAACTTTTTGGACAAAAATTATTTTAGAAATCACTTAAGTCGCACTGACAATTTGCCGAAGTATTAAAAGAGAGGAGCTGAACCCCTAATGACTGACCTGGAAAACAGCAAAAATCAGCTTCCTAAAGAAGTTTACACAGCAATATCTGGCTTAATGAAGTTTTTGGAAAATGTCGAAGGCAAGTACATAGAGCGTAACACAACCAAGGAGGACGAAAATGAGAATAGTTGATAATATTGCAGCTTTGAGAGTTCACACCCAGCTAACCCGTACCAACCGCGCTATTGAAGGGAACACCATGCGCTTGTCCAGCGGTTTCCGCATTAATTCTGCTGGTGACGACCCTGCAGGCTTTGCAATTTCCTTACATATGCGCAACCAAATTCGTGGTATGCAAATGGCAGACAGAAACACTTTGGACGGCAGCTCTCTTTTGGAAACGGCTGACGGCGTTTTGCAAGGGATTCACGACAAACTGCACCGTGTTCGTGAGCTTTTTGTACAAGGTGCAAACGACACATACAGCGCCGAAAACCGCCAAGCCATCCAAAAAGAAATTGACTCTCTTTTGGAAGAAATTAACGACACCACTCGCAAAGTTGAATTTAACAATATAAACCTGCTTAATGGAGAAGCGCAAAATTTGCGCGTTCAGGTTGGCGGCCGCCGTGGTATGTCTATTTCTTTGACAATACCTCCAATTCGCACCTGGGAAATTGGCTCACGCACCACTGTTGACCCAACAACTGGCAACACCACAAGACTGCCTGGGCTAACCACTGAAAACTGGTATCTAAATGCAGAACGCGGTCCAAACTGGCCAGAACAACATGACTGGGTTGACGTAACCGTAAACTCTCACACCGCCACAAACCACATTTATGACCTTGACGTTGCCATGGGTGAAATTGCCATGATACGTGCAGAAATTGGCGCGTTTATTAACCGCTTTGAGTACACCTCTGAAGGTTTGCGCTCTTCCACAGAAGCCACCCAACGCTCCCTGTCCCGCGTGTTTGACACGGACATGGCTTACGAAATGATGATGCTTTCTAAGCACAATGTACTATCCCAAGCGGGAATGGCAATTATGGCGCAATTAAACGCCAGACCACAGCAAATTTTACAGCTACTATAAAACCTATTAAAACACCCCGCTGACATTGCGGGGTTTTTAAATTTGTTGACACATCCAGTATTTATTGATACAATTTGATTGAGGTGATTTTATGAAACAGCAAATCAGAGAAACTTTAAACCGCCTATATAGCGTCATTGGCTATGTGGACAACCAACTAAAGTCCTCGGGAAATGAAGAGTTTGAAAAATCATTATGCGAACAATATTTTAGCGAGAAAACAAACGCCATAAATAGGATTTATTATGCCTTGGATATGCATTTTAAAAATGCAGTTAACTGGGAAATTGGGCATTTGGCAACATTGGAGGGCGACATTAATCGGCGTTTGCAGGGCTTGCAGGGGCATACCAGCCCCGCTGTTGGTGAAGAGGCTCTGGAGGCACATCAACAAATAGCCGAGCTTGGCAACGAATTTAGCCGCCGTGTTCAAGATGCGAGAGGGTCGGCTTCTGCCATAACATTTTCGGAAAAAGAGATTGAAGAGCTTAACGAATTACGCAACAGCCGCCCTGATGCTGGCGGATTTGCCGAAAACGCCATGAAGGAGCTGAACAGCTTGGCATCCTGGGAAGGCGCAGTTCGCCAGCGGGCAAAGGATTTGCAAATGCAAGCATATCACCTGCGGGATGGGCTTGCCCGCGCATCTCATCAGCAAATAGGGGAATTGGCTCACAAATTAGGCACGCCGCCAAAGCCGCCAAAGAAAACCGCAGAAAGATACATAGGTTTAAATATTTTAAACGCTGTTGGTGTTTTGCTTCTAACCATTGGCACAATTGCCGCTGGGCGTTTGGGTTATACCTGGGTTGGTTTTATATTGGGCGCGGGCTTTTTAGCGGGGGGCGAAATAATGAACCGCCGCAAAACCACTGCTTTTTCTGTTGGGCTGACCGTCGGAGGTCTGGCTGTGTTATACGCCACCCTTGCCATTGGATTTTTACAAGAAACCATGCCGCAAGTTGCTGTGGCTTGGGGCTTTGCAGGGCTTGGTTTGCTTACGGCAGTTTTGGCATTTGTCAAAAAGTGGACTGCCCTTAAATTTGCGGGGCTTGGGGCGAATTTAGTCGCCATGGGCGGCGTTGCTTTGCTCTCCGACCTTCATCAAGCCCTTGTAACGTTGATTTACATAGGGGTTTCAACGCTAATATACACAATAATACCAATTGTCCGCAAGTCTGATGAAGCAGATGTGGTGTTAGTCGCCATGAACGCTTTAGGCGGCGGCTTCATCCTTCTTGCTTTTGTGGGTTGGCATTTTGAAAGTTACATGGGTGTTGCTTCTGGCGTGTCTGGGCTATTTTATGGGCTTTGTGGGCTGTTTGTCAGCCGCAAAACCGAAAGTTTTAAGCCCATGGCAGCGACCCTTTTTGTGTCAGCGGCGGCATTTGCCTTGGTTTTCGCCATTATCCAGCTAGATTACCGCTGGATAACCGTAGGGCTGACCATCATCGCTGTGGGACTTGCCTTTTTCGGCATCATCAAGGGAAGCCGCAAAGTTGTGGTTTGCGCCACAGTGGCGGGAAGCATGGCTCTTGCAACTCTTTTCACTATAGACGCTTTCAATTTTATTATAAGCTCCCCATTAGCCTGGGATTATTTTACATTGCAAACCGCATCTGTCACAGCAGGGGGCGTTTTAGTGCTTATTTTGCTTGCCGCCCGCAACCAGCTTAAAACCCCGCCACAAAAGGCTTTAAAGCATGTGGTTACAGCAGGGGTGTGGCTTTTTGCGGCGTTCTTGTCCTTTAGATTGGGCTACCATATAAACGATTGGTTATTTATAATTTTTGCGGCAATGTCGGGCTTCACGGTTCTTTATGGCATGTTGCTGCCAAAAATCCCAAGGTTAAACTGCGGAGGAACGGAAGTTGCAGGAATTTTCCTTGCCGTCATTGGCATAATGGGGATTTTTATTTCTAGCCTAATGGGTTGGCAAGTTACTGGTATTGATGCCTTTGTTCTTGCGGTTGTTAATGTTTTAGGTATTTTGGCGGTGTTTAACTTCGCCCGCAGCGGCGTTGCCAAAGGCATTTTGAAGCCCCAATGGATGCCCGTCATCACCTTCGCCTATTTTCTATGGACTTTCACCATCACATCCACAATGAGCTTTGGTTTGTCTTTTGCAAGCTTTTGGGTCAGCGCGGTTTATATTGCCGTCGCCCTCATCCTTATAATTTCGGGCTTTGTAAGGAGATACGGAGGGTTGCGCCTGGCAGGGCTTGTCCTTATCATTCTTTCTGTTGCCAAACTTTTGCTTTTTGATGTTTGGTATCTAACTGGAGAAATCCGAGTGATGTCCTATTTTGTTACAGGGGGCGTGCTTGTGGGAATTTCCTTCGCCTATCAATATTTTGCAAAGCGACTAGATAGCAACGAAGCCGCAGAAGCCCAAAATAACGCGGAAAGTGAGGAGTAGCCATGGAGCGGAATATTAGAGAGATGGTTCATGGGTTGCGCAAAGCAATTGATGATATTGACGGACAGTTAAAGGCAATTGAAAAAAGCGACACCTTTCGCGAAAATACAGAGCTTGCCCAGAAAAACGCCAAAATGGCAGAGCAGCTGGAAAAAGCAGAAAGGGAAAGGGAAAAACTTGCCCGCGATAACGCCACCCTCAAAAACACTTTATATGAGCAGTATTTTAATGAGAAAGTCAGCACCGTCAACAGATTTCAGCACAATATGGAGATATTTTTTAAGGAAACAGCCGCAGGGGAAGCTAACAAGCTTAACGCCCTTGAAACCCAAATCCGCGGGCGGCTTAGGGAGTGGCAAAGATATTCCCAGCAAGCAGGGGCGGAGATTGCAAAGGATGCCGTCGCAGAAATCGACCAGCTAGGGGGAAACATCGCCAAGCGCATTGAAGAAGCCCGCAAAAACACCTCGTCAATAACATTTTTAGAGGAAGAGCGGGCAGAAATGGAACGTCTGCGTAAACAAAATATAACTGACGACCAAATTACCCAACTATCCAGCAAAAACAATGTGGAACGGTATGTGGGGCTTAATATCCTTAACGCCGTGGGTATTTTGCTGTTTATTGTGGGGGCCATTGCCGCCAGCCGTTTCGGCTACACTTGGGTCAGCTTTGCCCTTGGTGCAGGCTTTTTGGTTGGTGGTGAGATGCTTAACCGCCGCCGCCCAAATGTCTTTTCCTTAGGCATGACGGCAGGAGGGCTTGCAATTTCCTATGTATCCCTTGCCATTGGGCATTTTTTCCACGAAACCATAGCCATGTACCCCGCCTTGGGCATTTGCGTGGGCATCACCGCCCTCGCTTTTTACCTGTCCATGAGGTATAAATCTCAATCACTGCTCACCATGACTTTGGTGGGGGGCTATCTGCCGATAATGTCCATTTTGCTAGATGCGGGCAGACCAGACCCCGCCCTAATTTATGGCATGATGGGGTATTTTGTGCTGTTTAACCTATTGGCGTTGATGGTTGCCCTGCGGAACAAGTGGAAGTTGGCAGCTTTTATCGGTCTTGGGCTTAATTTGGTTGGCACATGGCTTATTGCAATCAACACAACCCCCGAACAAGCCCTGATAACGCTGATTTACATAGTTTTCGCTGTGATGATTTACAATATAATCCCAATAATTTCCACAATGCGCACAACAGGGAAGCTCACAGATGTAGATACGGTTTTGGTCGGAGCAAACACCCTTTTCGGCGGACTTGTCATAGGTATGCATATTGACTGGGTTTTTGCAGATTTTGCAGGGCTTGCATCAGCTTCGGGGGCGGCTTTATATTTAGCCGCCAGCCACTGGGTAGCGCGGAAATTTGAAAATGCAAAACCCATGCAAATCACCCTATTCACGGCATCCATGATGCTTGCCTTGTTGTTTGTGCCCTTTCAATCGGATGCCGCCTGGTGGACACCCGCTTGGATGGGTCTGACCCTTGTTTTGGCAATATTTAGCATATTCAAAGCATGGGTAAATTACCGCTATGCAGCCATTGCAGTCGCCACCATTGCCATGCTGAGGTTTATAGGTTTTGACATATATGAGGTTTTATGGTGGACAGCCGCCCCCCACTGGACAGATTTCATTTTGCAATTCAGCTCAATTGTTGTGGTTGGTGTGACAATCCTCACCATTATGGCTCTGCGAAATATGTTATATAGCTGGGCGCAAAAATCCTTTAAATACGGGGTTATCGCCATTATTTGGGCTTTTGGGCTGTTTATGATAGGCAGGCTGTGGGATGTTCTGCTTGCGGCGTTTCCTGCCAGCCCCATTTCCATCGAATACCTAATGTATGCCCTAATGGCAGTGTTTACCCTCCTTTACGGCAAATTTATGCCCCGCATACCTAGAATTGGTGACACAGGGGCAAGAATAATGGGCGTTATGTTTACCTTCATGGCAATTATTGGCATTTTTGCCCTAGGGTCAACAACAAGCCCCACAACAACACAGCTAACAGGTCATCACACCAATATCATAATCCTTGCTACAGCAATTTTGATTGTGGTGGAAATGGCAGGCATTTACGCTGTGTATGACGTGACCCGCCAGGCAGTCCTCAAAAAAATCATGGGCATACAATATTTACCATTGGTCGTTTCCACATACATAGTCCTTGTTTTCACAGTCACTCTAACCCTAGACTTCGGGCTTGACTTCGCCAGTTTTTGGATAAGTTTGGTGTACATCGCCGCCGCCCTGCTGTGGACCATCCTCGGCTTCCTTCGCCGATATTCCCTTTTAAGGCGGGCGGGGCTTGCCCTTGCCCTATTTTCCGTGGTCAAACTATTCCTATTTGACCTCACCCTGCTAACCCAAGGCCTCCGCATCTTATCCTACTTCATCATGGGGGCAGTGCTTGTCATAATTTCCTTTGTTTATCAATACTTCAGCAAAAGGCTGGAGCTTAGTATAAAAATACAAAAAGAAGAGGAGAGCAATTAATGAATGCTTATGTTTTAAAAATCATCGCAATTGTTGGTATGGCTTTGCAACATGCCTCCCTTGTGTTGGGGGATGCAATTCCTGTGCCTTTGCATTTCCCTTTCCAATTTGCAGGGGGTTTCACTTTCCCTATTATGGCTTTTTTGCTTGTGGAAGGGTATCGCAGAACCTCTAATGTTAAGGCTTATGCCATACGCCTTGGGGTTTTCGCCTTGGTGCCACAACCCTTTTACATGTGGGCTTTTGGCACGTGGTTTGGCTTTAACATTATGTTTATCCTTGTTCTCGGGGTTTTATCCCTTATGCTTTATGACCACACAAAAGGCGGGGCGGTGTTTTGGGTCGCCTTCATCCCTTATGCTTTGCTAAGCTTCCTTGCTGATTGGGGCATTGTTGGGCCTGTGATGATATTGCTGTATCACACAATACAAAAAGAAGGTGCGCGGCGCACCCTCTCCCCCATTCTTGCAGGGGCTTATAATTTTGCTTTTATGTTGCTTTTGGTGGCATGCGTCGCCGCCATTAACGCCATCATGCCTGGGGTGATGGAAGAGGCACTTGCATACGCAGGCGCAGAGGTTAACCCTCTTGTTGCCGCGGCGGGATTGTTATTCCCTGTCGGTTCCATCCTGTCTTTGTTCTGCATCCGCGCCTATAATGGGGAGCGAGGGCCAAGCATGAAATATTTCTTCTACGCCTTCTACCCCGCTCATTTAGCCATTTTGGGGCTGTTCTCCTGGCTCTTCATCTAAATTAACCTGGGGCTTTTCTAAGGTCAAACGCCCTAATTTCCCACCTCGGTACTCATCAAGGAAAATAACGGCGGTGCGCAGCAGGTCTGCCCCGCCGTCTTTTAATTTAAAGCCCCGCACCTCTGAAATTTTAAGCAAAACCTGGTCAGGCGTGTCCTCGGGATGGGGCTGAAATTTATACCGCTCTGCAATATTATCGTAGCTCATTTTTTCGATTAGGGCAAGAGCCAATTTCTCTCTGTCTAAAATATTATCGTTAATAGCTCCTGTGATTGCAAGGTTTAGCCCCCCATCAACCTTTGGCCACAAAATCCCTGGGGTGTCCAGCAGTTCAAAATCCTTTGAAATGTTTATCCACTGCTTACCTTTGGTAACGCCAGGTTTGTCTGCCACTTTCGCCATGTTCTTCCCTGCATATCTGTTTATCATGGTAGACTTGCCAACATTTGGCACACCAACAATCATAGCTCTGATAGGCACAATGAGCCGCCCACGAGCCTTGCCGCGGGCAATTTTTTCAGCCATCAGCTGCCTTGCTAGGGCTTCCACTTGCTTCAAGCCCGCGCCCCCGTTAGCATTGGTTACAGCAACCTCAAAACCAAGCTTTTCATAATGAGCCTTCCAAGCCATATTGCCTTTTTCGTCAGCCAAATCCGCCTTGTTAAGAACCACAATACGCTTTTTATTCTTAGCCAGCTCGTCAATATCAGGGTTTTTAGAAGAATTTGGGATTCTGGCATCCAAAAGCTCTATAAGCACATCAACCAACTGCAAATTTTCCCGCATCATGCGCAATGCCTTGGTCATATGCCCAGGATACCACTGGATTTTTGTTAAATCGCTTTTATCCATTATCAATTTGCCCCCATTTTGTTAAATCGCTTTTATCCATTATCAATTTGCGCCCAAAATGTTAAAAAATTCATCTGTCTGCGCCCAACTGTGGATTTTCCAGCGGTCCTGCCAATCCATTTGCAGATAGTACACCCGATACATATCCCCCATATATTCAAAAGGGTGGCGGAAAGGGTGGCGAACCTCCACAAGGGCGGTGCGTCCGTCAACATAATCCAATGTAAACTCATAAACATGGGAACGACGGGGAGAAAGCCCGTAATAATCCATAATAACAAGGCTTTCCCTTAAATTGTTAAGCTGTTGCTGGGCAGTTAGCAGCCCTGCCAATTCATCTGTAAACAGGCTTCTTTGAAAATTTATGGCGCGCAAAAACATGTCCTCTTCCGCAATAAAACCTCCGTGGAGAAACAGAACCGTTTCAGCATAAAGCTCCAACAAAGCCCGCGGTGTGGAGGGATAGTCGTTTTCCATATCCCTGCCTATGGTTTGGTTGTAAAGCTGTTGGGCGGTGTGCCTGCGCTCGTGTACAAAGGGCGTTTCCATAGCGTCTTGAGTGGTTACAGCATACCAAGCAATGCCGCCGATAAGCCCAAGCCCCACAATTAAAATAAGGATGAAGGGCACTATATGTTTTCGCTGTTTTTTCATCAAATCACCTCAGGTTAGGAAAAAATTGTCTGTCTTAACTCTATTATACCAAGACACACTAAGAAAAACAAGCAGGAGAGGAGAAATTATTTTGAAAAGTTTGAAAATGGGGCTTTTGACAACGGCAGTTTGCGCTTTGGTGGCTATGTCTGCGGGGCAAAAAATTGTTGTAATTGATGCGGGGCATGGGGGCTGGGACCCTGGCAAAGTAAGCAGCCAAAACCACGAAGAAGCAGAAATTAACCTTGCCATTGCAGGGCTTTTGCAAACATATTTGGAAGGGGCAGGGGCAACAGTTTTCACCACCCGCGCTGATGATGTCGCCTTGGGAGATACAAAGCAAACAGATTTGCGGGCAAGGAGCAACATGCCAGGGGATATGCAAGCAGACTTGCTTGTGTCCATTCACCAAAATGCCTTCAACAAGGCAAGTGTGCGGGGGGCGCAAACCTTTTACTACGAAAGCTCAGAAGAAAGCCAGAAACTGGCAGAAGCCATCCAAGCCCAAATAAAGAATTTTTTGGATGAAGAAAACCGCATGGAAGCCAAGGCAAACACCAGCTACTACCTTCTTAAACAGTCCTCCACACCTGCGGTTATTGTAGAGTGTGGTTTTCTTACCAACCACGATGAAATGATGAAGCTGGCAAGCGAGGATTATCAGCAAAAAGTTGCTTGGTCAATTTATTTAGGGATTTTAGATTATTTCGCCCGCTAAATTATAGTATTTCACCGTCATGCAGGGTTATGGTGCGCCCAGTTTCCTTTGCCAACTCGCGATTGTGGGTAATTAAAATAATGGTTTTGCCATGTTCTTTATTCAAACGATGAAAAATGTCCATAACCAGGCGGCCCGTGGCAGAATCTAACGCCCCCGTAGGCTCGTCTGCAAGAAGTATGGCGGGGTCGTTTGCCATGGCGCGGGCAATTGCCACCCGCTGTTTTTGTCCTCCGCTAAGCTCCGAGGGCTTGTGGCTTGCCCTGTCGCTCATTTCCACCATTTCCAGCAGTTGCCTGGCGTGGCGTATTCGCCGTTCTGCCCCCATGCCTCCATATAGCATAGGCAATTCCACATTGCGCAGGGCTGACGAGCGGGGAATAAGGTTAAAGGTCTGGAAAACAAAGCCAATTTGCTGGTTACGAATGTCCGACAATTGATTATCACTTAATTCTGCCATATCCTGCCCTTTTAGGTGGTAAGACCCGCCCGTAGGTCTGTCAAGTGCTCCAATTATGTTCATCAGCGTGGATTTGCCGCTGCCCGATTGACCAACAATGGACACAAATTCTCCCGTTTCAACGGTTAAATTTATGCCCTTTAGGATTTGCAATTCGTTGGGAGTTCCCACATAAAAGTTTTTGGTGATGCTCTGCATGTTTATCATGGTATAACCGCCACTTCCATGCCAGAGCTGACTAGGTTGGCGTTGTTTATCACAACCGCCCCTTCTGTTAGCTCTGGGCTTATAATTTCTAGCAAAAAATCCGCTTCCAAGCCAGTTTGAACGCTTTGCCTTACAGCTCTTCCGTTTTCCACCACAAAAACATGGTCGCCGCCTTCGTCTGTGGCAACTGCATCAAATGGCACAGCAAAAACCCCATGCCTTTGCTCCGAATTTACATTAAGTCTTGTGGTCATGCCAATTGCAAGGGGGGTTCTGGGGTCTAAGGATATTTCAGCCCCAAATTCCACAGAGCCGTCAGGGTTATGGTTAGCAGAAGGGTCTATGCTGACAATTGTGCCATGAAAAACCGAATCCCCAGTGGCATCACTGCGAATGTCCACGCCCATGCCAACACCTACGCTTGCCACGTCATGCTCTCGCATACTGGCAACAATGCGCAAATTATTTGTATCTTCTATAGTAAAAAGCAGACCTTGAGCAGGTGAACCAAGGCGAGCATTTGCGTAGGTTATTGTCCCAGAGATTGGTGCGCGTATTGTGGCTTCTTCTAACTGATGCTCCAAGCGCAAAAGGGTGATTATTTGGGCTTCTGACATATAATCTTGCATATTCTGAAACCCTGCACCTGGCAGATTGGTCATACCCTGTAGGGCATCGCTGGCTTGCTGGGCGATTTCTAGGTTTATCCTTGCAACCTCTACCGCCAAAGCAAGCCCTGCTTCAACCAAAACAAGCCCTGTCTGGGCTTCGTTGTACAGAGTTTGAGCGGCATTTGCTTCTTCTGGAGATTCCGCATTTTCCAAAATCTCCCGCGCCACATTAACGGCAAAACGCCCCGCTACTAGCATGGGATGGTTGTCATTATGCAGGTCTAGCATGGCGTTAGCGTGTGCCGTTTCAGCCATTTCCAATTGGGCTAACGCCAGCTGGATGGGATGGTCAAGGTCAACTGCGCCTACAGCCGCTCCGACGGCATTGGGAAGGGTCGCTTGCAAAAGCATCATCTCCAACTGCAAGTCGGTGGTGTCCAAAATAGCTAAAATTTGACCTTCATAGACCACATCACCAACACCCACAAGCACATTTTCCACAGCAAGACCCAAATTTGCACTTACATCACGCACATTAAGGCTTTCCACACTGCCCCTCAAAGGCACTGTTCTGCTAAGGGTTGTCCGAGCCAAGGTTGTGGTGGCAACAGGCTGCCCTTCACCACCACTTACTGCCACAGCAATTACCACAATCAAAATAACAACCAAAACCCCCGCGGAAGCTCCGACCAGGGTTTTCATTTTCTTATCCATGGCTTTTAATGAGGTCAACAATCCTATCCAAATCCTCCCCAGAGAAATAATTAATTTCAATTTTACCGCCGCCGCCTGAGGTTTTGCTCTCCTTGATATTAACACGAGTGCCAAGGGCATCACGCAAATCTGCTTTATATTTATTGCGGATTTCTGCCACAGCGGGATTTTCTTCGGGGGGCGCCATATCTTCTGGGTTTTCCCCTGCTTCTAATTGGGCGGTGTAACGGCGCACAAAATCCTCTGCTTGGCGCACATTCATGCCCTGCTCTACCATTTTGCTTGCCGCATCAAACTGGGCATCCCCTGCTTCGATGGATAAAATAGGTTTTGCGTGACCCATTGTCAGCTTCTCTTCACTAATCATGTCCAAAACCCTTGGGTCTAAACGCAAAACACGCATAGAATTGGAAATGTGGCTTCGGCTTTTGCCCACTCGCTTTGCCAAATCCTCTTGGGTCATGTCAAATTCTTCTGTTAGGCGTTTGTAGCAGTTTGCCTCTTCAATGGGGTTAAGGTTTTGACGCTGGACATTCTCGATTAGGGCAATTCCTAGTATTTCAAAATCCGTATAATTGCGTATAATGGCGGGAATTGTGGACAGCCCCGCAAGCTGACTTGCGCGCCATCTTCGCTCCCCAGCCACAATCATATATCCCCCGCCTTCACCTCGGGGGGTGACTATTAAAGGCTGTACCACGCCAAATTCTTTAATAGATTCAGATAATTCTTCTAATTCTTCATCACTGAAAACCTTACGGGGCTGGTCTGGATTTGGTTTAATTTTCATTATATTTATTTCTGTTGCTTCCCCAACCCCTTCCCCGCTGACAGTTTGGTTCAAATCATCACCGAAGCCGATAAGGGTGTTAAGCCCTCTGCCTAAACCTTTTTTCATATGCTAGAACCTCCTGTCTATAACTTCCTTGGCAAGGGATTTGTAAGCCTCGCTTCCCTTGGATTTTGGGTCGTACATGGTAATGGGCAACCCGTGGCTTGGGGCTTCCGAAAGCCTTACACTGCGTGGGATTACGCTGTCGTAAACCTTCTCATCAAAATTTGTCCGCACCTCGTTTACAACGTCAGCGGAAAGGTTTGTCCGCGGGTCATACATCGTGAAAACGATACCTTCAATCTCAAGCTTTTTGTTAAGACGCTTGCGGACAAGGCTAATGGTGTACATAAGCTGCCCAAGCCCCTCCAAAGCAAAATATTCGCATTGTATCGGCACAAGCACCGTGTCAGATGCCGTCAGCGCGTTAACCGTCAGCACATTAAGAGATGGCGGACAGTCAATCAAAATAAAATCATAAGTGTATTTTAAATCCACCAGAAGGCGTTTTAAAATAAACTCCCTCTCCTCGTGGTCAATTAGCTCAATTTCCGCTCCTGCAAGCTCCACCTTGGCAGGTAAAAGATACAGGTTATCTACCTGGGTGCGGTAAATTGCCTCGTCAAGGCGTTTTTCCCCTACCAAAACCTCATAAAGGCTGGCAGACAGGCTGCGCTTGTCCATGCCAAGCCCGCTTGTGGTGTTTGCTTGGGGGTCAATGTCAATCACAAGCACCTTTTTGCCTGCACCTGCCAAACAAGCAGACAAGTTTATTGACGTAGTGGTTTTCCCCACGCCCCCCTTTTGATTTGCAACAGATATAATTCTACCCCTCATTTTTATCCTACTTTCTTTTGTGCGTTTTACAGTTACAATAATTATAACATACAAAAATAAAACATGCAACAACTATATAGTCAATCCGCCGTCCAGGGTGATGATTTGTCCGTTTATATAGCCAGAATTTACTAAAAAATCCACAGCTTGGGCAATTTCTTCTGGTTTGGCAAAGCGTTTAAGGGGGATTTCTGATGTTAAATCTGCCTTTTCATCTGGGTCAAGAAAGTTGTTCATCTCGGTTTCCACCACGCCGCAAGCAATGGCGTTAACGGTAATGCCCGCCCCGCCTACCTCCTTAGCCAGTGCCTTTGTAAATGTGTCCACACCGCCTTTTGTGGCAGAATAGACGGCTTCACAACTTGCCCCCACCCTGCCCCAAATGGAAGATATATTAATAATTTGACCATAACCTTGACCAAGCATCTGCCTAACCGCCAAATGACTGCAATTTATCACCCCGCCTAGGTTTGTGTTGATTAATTCGTGCCAAACTTCGGGGTTGGTGTCGGCAAAGTATCCCACATGGGATAATCCTGCGTTGTTTATCAGCACATCAAGACCGCCAAACTGTAGTATCACTTCCTCAAATAACCCTTTGCAATCGGCATAATCGCCAACGTCACCATTAAGTGACAAAACCCCCTCAAGCCCGCCCTTGCGGGAGCAAACAGCCACTTTATAGCCCTTTTCGGTAAAATATAAAGCCATGGCGCGCCCGATGCCCCTTGTGCCGCCTGTAATAAAAATTCGCATATTTTTACATCTCCTTGACTTTATGAAGTCTTTATGATATAATAGCTGTCAGTGTCAATTTGGAGGTTATTATGTTCCAAACAGTTTTAACCAATTTGATACCAATGGGAATCATCATGGCGATTGGTGTTATCGCACGTAAATTAAGACTTATTAACGATGAAATATCAAACGGCATGACAAAAATTTTAATTAACATTACCCTGCCTGCCATGCTTATCATGGGTATGCAACGGGAATTTTCCGCAGAGCTTTTAGGCGGCGGTTTGATGGTTATGGCATTGTTTTCTGTGCAAATCCTGTTGTCATGCGGTTTGGGATTGCTTGTTGCCAGGCTGTTAAAATTACCAAAAGACAGGCGTGGCGCATTTGGGGCATCGCTTGCCTTTGGCAACGTGGGCTTCATGGGCATACCTATGATTGTAGCCATTTTTGGCGACGAAGCCCTGTTTTACGCGGCAATGGCGCAGCTGCCTTTTACCCTTCTTCTGTTTTCCTTAGGAACGGGAATTATGGCGCAAAAAGGAGTCGCAAAATCAAAATTCCGCCCCAACACGCCATTTGTCGCCATCTTGTTAGGTTTTGTGATGTTTGTGGTTCAATTGGAAATACCCAACACAATGGCAATCACCCTAAACCACCTGGGCGGCATGACAACCCCTCTATCTATGCTGATAATTGGCGCGATGATTGCCAAGCAAAAACCAAAACAGCTAGTTGGTGATAAAACAGTGCTTGTTTTGGCAATGCTAAAGTTAATTGCTGTGCCTGCCATCACATGGCTTGCTCTTGTTTTCTTTTTGCAGGATACCTTAGCCCTTGGTGTATTAGTGATTTTAGGGGCGTTGCCTACGGCTGTTATGGTCGTCATGTGTGCCAAAGAGAATATGGACGCATCAGAATACGCATCTAAAGCCGTATTCGTCACAACAGTGTTGTGCCTTGCAACCCTACCCCTTATAAGCTTGATTTTATAAATGTTAGGAGAATAATGTGACACAATTAACCCCAGAACCAACCCCACAAAGAAACATCTTCATAATCTTTGGACAGGGCTTTTACCTGTATTTTAAATCGGCAAAATTTCTTTTAGCCATGACGGTTTTGGCATTTTTGCCCGTGTTTGTTTTCCGCATGTTTTTGCCCAGCCATTATGCAGAGGCTTTCGCAGAATTTAGCGTGCTGTGGCAATATTACGTTGGCGGGGGGCAAATGTACACCGCTGATTTGATAGCGGCGGCAGGTAATGGCGCGTCAATTTACGCCCTGCTGCACTTTGCTGTAGGTCTTGCATTTCTGCCCCTGATGGTGGGGGCAACCACCTACCTCGCCTCCTGTAAATTAGAGGACAAACAGCCAAATTTCAATGATATGTTCGCCCAGGTAATGCCCCGCTTCCCTGGTATGCTTGCAACCACAGCCATTGTGGCAGGGCTTATGTTTGGGTTGCTGGTTTTAACTGGCGGCACGTTTTTTGTGGGCATCCCCATATACTTTATGGTGACTCTAATCTTTTTCATGCATGTAACGGCAGATGTGGGCCGTTGGGGTCTTAACGCCATGTCAATCAGCCGTTTTTTGGTGCGGGGGCGATGGTTTAAAGTGTTTTTCATCACCTTGCTAATCCTCTTAACTGGCATGGGAACTTTTGTGATATTAACGGCTTTCGGAGGCCTTTTAGGGGTATCTGCCAGCCCCTTTGCAGAACTTCCTTTCTTCCTGGCGCAACAGTTTGTCCTTTCATACTTTATGTTGGTTTTTGCCCTTTGGTATTTTGACACAAAAAGCTTACACCAACGCAACCTGGAAGCTATGGAAAAAATGGTCTTTCAGCAGTTGAAAGACCATATGGAAAACTTTGATTTTCCCGAACGCCCTAAAGACAACTCTCAAGATAACGATAAGTCGTAAAAGTAGAATATAAGGGCGATGGAGTTTGACACAGCCACGAGCCACAACCAAACACAAATAGGCATCGCAATAACATACCTAAAGCCATCTCATAAGGTTTTAGGTTTTTTATTGTCTTATTATTTTCATACCGACCCCAACTCTGCAATGGCAGACATTACGGTTTGGGCAAGGTCGTTTAACTGCTCAGAATTAACTTTCGCTCCATAATGCTCTTCAAAGCTAATGGGTTCGCCTATGTTTACATGTATGGGCGAAAACATTTTGAAAGTAGATTGGATATAAACGGGAACAACGGGAGCTTGTCCTTTGATGCCAAACAAAGCCACTCCCGCCTTGTAATCTGCCGTATCTAGCTCTTCTTGGCGGCCGCCTTGCATAAAAATACCAATGGTCTTGCCCTTTTTTAATGTGCCAACAACCCTTTTAAGGCTGTCCATGCTGGGCTTTTCGCGGTCAATTGGTATTGCGCCAAGCCCCATAAACAGGCTTGCAAAAAATTTGCCTTTAAACAGCTCTTTCTTCGCCAAAAAGTGGACAGGCTTGGGGGATATAAGCCCCAAAACCACTGTATCATGGTAACTGCGGTGGTTGCAACATAAAATTACCCCGCCTTCCTTGGGTATGTTTTCTGCCCCCGTAACCTTAGTTTTAAAAAATATTTTGTATACAAAGCTTACAACCGTCTTTGCAAAGGCATAAAACATTTGCCTACTTCCTTTCATTGATGATTTTTATAAGAACTTCCAAGGTTTCTTCTTTGTTTAGGTTGCTTGTGTCAATTACATGAGCGTCTTCTGCCACTTTTAAAGGGGAAGAGGCGCGATTCATGTCTTGGTGGTCACGGCTGGCAATTTGCGCAGAAATGTCATCAAAATCCGCAGGCTGACCAAGCTCTGTCAGCTCCGCCACCCTCCTTAAAGCGCGAGACCCAACAGATGCATCAAGGTAAATTTTAACATCCGCATCAGGAAAAACCACTGTTCCAATATCCCGCCCATCCATTATAACATCCTGCCCCTGTGCCAACTGCCTAGACAAGCCAACAACCCATTCACGAAGCTTGTGAAAACGCGCCACGGCAGACGCTGCTACCCCAACATCCGCCGTGCGGACAGCAGTTGTCACGTCCTCCCCATTCAAAAAGATATGTTGCGCCTTGTCGATATATTTTATTTCCAGGGAAATATTTTCGACAAGAGCCGTCACGACAACTTCATCGTCAAGGCTTGCCCCTGCGCGAATCGCATATAAGCCCAAAGCGCGGTACATTGCCCCGCTGTCAATATACATACATCCCAATCGCATTGCCAACGCCTTTGCCACTGTGCTTTTGCCAGAAGCCGATGGACCATCAATTGCAATTTGCATTATTTTGCCCCCTCTACCAAATCAGGCCGCAGAACCTCTGCCCCGCCCAAATATATATGCTTTACCTGAGATTGAGCCAGATTAATATCGGCCAACACTTCCACGCGAATACATTTCGGCAACGCCCCCACCACATCCATAGACTGCAAACAAAGCAAAGACGCGGAAGTAAGCCCCAAATCCCGCGCGGCAACAGCAGGAAAAACCGCATCCAAATCCCTGGTAACCGCAAACGTAATAGAAATCACCTGACCATTATCCAAATCATTTGCCTCAAAAATTTCCCGCAGCAATTCTGTTGTGTTTTTTAAAATGCTCTCTTTTGTGTTTTCGGCACAAATTGCCCCGCGTATAGCTCTCATAATTTAATCCCCGCAATCAAGACATAAAGTGTGTGCTGTGAAGGGTGGAAATAACGCTACTAATGCTTATGTTCTGAAAATAAATGTACTATTACAGTCCATTTTTTCTTTCAAAATCTACAATCCTTGGAAACTCATGTTTGTTTTTGAAGCTATAGTATTTGCGTAGTGAATTTGAATAAGAACCGTTTCCGTCGTTCATGTTTTGTTTTATGCGGCGGAGTGCGTCATACATTTTCATGTCGTCTTGGACAATTACATCAAGACTTTCAGACAAGTACTCTTCAACCGCTCGTGCCTTTGACATGCGCGAATTTACGGCTTTAGTTTTGCTGGTGATATTTGCATCACCAATAAGATATTTTTCAAATTGACTTTCAAGCATACTTATACCCCTTCAAATGTATTTAATAGATGCCCAGCTAGTAAAGCCATTTTACCATAGTTTCGATGTTTTTCCGCGAAGTTACCCAAACTGCGTTATGTACACTCTCTACAGTTTGCATCCTATCGTATGATAGTATCACATTTAACCCAACGCGTCAAGCAAAGTCGGCAAAACCTTGCCTTCTGCGATTTCTACCAGAGCATAGCTTTTGCCCATACTGCCGCGGGGTTGGGTGATGCTGCCAGGGTTAAGGAAAGTTATTCCGTTATTTTCGAAAACAATTGGCACGTGGCTGTGCCCGAAAAAGCAGGCATCAACCCCAATTTCTGCGGCGTAGGCGGTTATCATGCCATACCCCCGCTTAACCCCGTGTAAATGACCATGGGTTAGCAAAATTTTTGCTCCGCCAAGCTCCACAATCTGTACAGGCTCTAGCCTAGAGCCTGGGTCGCAATTACCAGGCACGGCATAAATGTCCAAGTTTGGGAAAGCGGCTTGAAGCTTGGCGCAATCCCGCAAAACATCCCCTAAAAAGCAAACTGCGAAAATCTCCTGAGAGTGACGCTGTGTTATGCTTTCCATCAAGTCTGTTCTGCCGTGGCTATCACTAAAAACCAAAATTTTCATAATAACACCTCTCATGTAATTATATCTCTTCTTGGTAAATTACGTCAAGGCTTTTCCTTAAAAAGTCTTGACAAATTGCCCGTGTGTGTTATAATAAAACCGCTATACAAGCAAGTTATTTAGGAGGCATGAGATGGAAAGGGCAAGACTTTTAGCGGCCATCGAGGCGCGCCGTTCTCGTAGAGAGTATAGGGGAAGATATATTGACAATCAGAAATTATCCCATTTGCGCAGGTTAATTGGGGAATATACCGCCCAAAGCGGCATACGGATGGAGCTGGCAACAGACAGCGGTGCGGCCTTTAATGGGCTGACAAAAAGCTATGGCATGTTATCTGGTGTTAACAATTTTGTTGGTATGATAGGCGGCAAAGAGGACTGGCAAACGGCAGAAAAACTAGGCTATTACGGTCAGCTTTTGGTTTTGGAAGCTGTTTCTATGGGGCTTGGAACATGTTGGGTTAGCTTGACTTTGAAGCGCGAAAACCTGCCCTTTAAGCTATCTAAAGGGGAAGAGGTGTTGTCCACCATAACCATTGGCGACGTTAGCCCAGAGGACAGTTTAAAAGAAAAATTTGTTCGCGGGATGCTTAACATCCGCAACAAAACTTTAGAAGAAATGTTTATTAGTGACGTAGAGCCGCCAAAATGGTTCATTAATGGCGTTCGTGCCGCTCAAAAAGCTCCCTCTGCCATGAAAAAGCAACCCGTGTGCTTCCGCTATAAAAATGGCGTGGTGACGGCAGGGGTTTCTGACATTTCAGAATTTATGAACGCCCACGACCTGGGAATTTTCAAGCTTCACTTTCAAATTGGTGCTGGCGGCGGTCAGTGGGAATGGGGCAACCACGGCGTTTACACCCCGAAAGAAGGGCTATCAACCGAATAAACCAAAAGGCAGGAGCGCAAATTGCGACCTCTGCCTTTTTTATTATTATGAAATAATAGCAGGGATAAACCCGATAAAAAACCCAAGCACACCCCCGAGAATGGCTATCCATTTCAGCTGCTTGCCCACAACAGACAGAAGAAGGCTCTCCATTTCCTTAATGTCCATCTCGTTAATTTTTTCTTCTACAATTGCAGGTATGTTTATTATATCCACCAAATGCTGCCCTGCCTTTTCTGCCAAAAAGGCAACAATGGGTCGGGTGATAGAAGCCACATCCTTATCCCTTGCAGATTTTGGTAAAATATCAGCGGGCGACATAGAAAGTATTGCCTTTGCGGCTTTGTCGGCATGACCTTCATCTTTTATGTAGGCGGCAAGATTTGTTAGGGTGGTGGTTGCCCATGTCCTTGCGTGTTCAGGAATGTCATCAAAGCTTTGTTCAAGAAGCCAGTCAATTGCTTTGTCTGCATTTTCTGAGAGCAGAGCTTGTCCTGCATCGCTTTCCAAAAACTCTAGCAAACTATCGGTCATGTTGTCATAAATTTTGTCGGGGTTAATGAACATGCCAATCAACCCCTTTGCATTGTCTTTGATGATTTTTGTGGCAGTTTGGCGCAAAAACTGCTCCCCTGTGGGATGCTCTAAAATTTTGCGGCACAAATCAGCCGATTGGGGTATGCGGCTTTTTATCATGTTTTTAAGGTGGTCAACGGCAACGGACGGCACAAGGTCGCCTATTTTTTTGCCCCTGCCAGCCCCTGCAATAAAATCTGGTGCTGCGGTTTGGGATATGTAGTCAATGGCGGTGTGAACCCGTGTTGTCACCTGGGCAGACAGCTCCTGTTCCGAAATGCCAAGCCCCACCGAAACCATATCCCCCAAACTTCGGCTGTCATCTAAAAAGCCCTCAAAAGCCTTGGTAGCCTTGGCAGACACCATGTCAATAACCCCTGTGTTGCTAACGGCTTCCACTAACGCCTCTGGCGTAAGCACAGACTCACCAAGGACCTCCCCTATATTTTTGGCAAGCTCTGCCTTTTCCTTGGGAATAAGCCCTGGGGTGAAGGGTAAGACGAAACCCCCAATCCGAATTTGCCGATGGGGGCGAAAAAGCATTACAATCGCTAAAACATTGGTCGAAAAGCCAATAACAGCCCCCACCACAGGCACAATGAAAAAGCTTAGGGTATCACCAAACATTCCATATACCTGTTCCGTTTAATGTGGTTTCTTCGTTTATTTTGTAGGATAATGTGGCAAGGCTGTCCTGCAGGCGAATGTTTTCTACTGGTATACGATTTGGCATTTGCAAGTCAACACAGGCAAAATTCCAAATGCCCCCAATTCTCGTTCCTGCAAGAACCTTGGAAATTTCAATGGCTTCTTTGTTTGGCAGAGTGATAACGGCAACATCCACATTGTTCTTTGATAAATACTCCTCAATCCCAAGCAGGTCTTGAACCACAAAACCAGACACGGTTTTGCCTACAAGGTCTGGGTCTGGGTCAAAAGCTGCCACAAAGCTAAACCCCTTAGCGATAAGACCTGGGGTTTCCAGCAACGCAGCCCCAAGCCCTGACGTGCCAAGCAAAACCATGGTATGTTTGTTATCAAGCCCAAGGATATATTGCATTTCTTTTTGCAAAAATGCCACATTGTAGCCATATCCCTGTTGCCCAAAACTGCCAAATTGGTTTAAATCTTGCCTAACTTGACTGGCAGTAACCCCCATGCGCTCTGCAAGCTCCCTAGACGAAATCCTCCAAATATCCTTCTCCATTAACCTGGTCAAAAAGCCGTAATAACGCGGCAAACGCCGAATTACAGCAGTTGAAATTCTTTTGTTTTCATTAGACATATGCAGCCTCCCCTTTGCTCAAGAAATAACCCCAAATAAAAACCCTATCTAGTGTTATATTATATATTTACCGACAAGTTTTGTCAAGTGATTTAATTAAGAGCCTTTTTAAATTATTCATACCGAAGAGCCTCAATGGGGTCTAGTTTTGCCGCCTTATTAGCGGGATAGTACCCGAAAAATAGCCCAATTAGCATAGAGAAACCAACAGCAATAAAAATTATAGACACAGATGGCAAGGAAGGATTTTCCAAAAGCAGACTACCAAAATATCCCAAAACCATGCCTAAAACAACTCCCAAGATGCCCCCGATGGCACAAATTATAACCGCTTCCACCACAAATTGGACGCGGATGGCAGAACTGCGCGCCCCAAGTGCTTTACGAGTGCCGATTTCCCTGGTGCGCTCGGTAACAGAAACAAGCATGATGTTCATAACCCCCACGCCCCCAACAACCAGCGAAATGCCTGCAATAACCGCAACGGCAATTGCTAGGGTGTCCATTATGGTTTCTGTCACCCCCAAAATGGTGTCCATAGGCAGAGCCGCCACGGTAAACCTTGGGTTATAACTGTAAAGGGGGCTGAAAAAATCCAAAATATGGCGAACAAATGAGGATATTTCCACATCAGGCTCTACCATAACCACAAAGCTCTGATGCCCTCCGCCACTGCGGGTTAGCAAATTTGCAGTGGTTATGGGAATATAAAAATCTGTACGGTCTGAGCCGAAAGCCCCCATGCCAGGTATAGGCAAACCCATAGCAACATGCTCATACACACCAACAACCATAAAAACGTCAGTATCCCCGCCTATGTTAATGCGAATTTCTTGCCCAAGAGGGTCTGCGCCTTCAAAAAGCTCCTCGGCTAAATAATTGCTGATGGTAGCTGTATATCTACGGGAAAGCACATCTGCTTCGCTAATAAACCGCCCCCCCAACATGTTTATGTTGTTGGTTTGACCAAAACCCGCATTAACGCCAACTACAGAAACATTTACCAAAACCTGCCCTTCGCCAGCCCAGCCATTGCCCACTGGGCGGGTTAGCCCCATAGCGGTAATTTGCGGGTGGTGAAGGTCGCGAAACCGCTCTATCATCTCATCCGTCATCAAATCGCTTTCCAAAGGTGCAGTGGGCGCACCGCCAAACCCCACGGTCAAATCTGTGCCGCCCCGCGGATGCAATGTCACCTGTATATTATTTGCCCCGATAGAATGCATCTGCTCTGTAACCACATCCGTCATAGCTCCGCCTACGGTTACAATGGCGATAACCGCAGAAATTCCAATAATTATCCCAAGCATGGTAAGCAGCGAGCGCATCTTGTTCGCCCGCAAACCCTCCAATGCCAACTTCACATTTTCCCACAAAAACATTTGAAACCCTCCGCTTCATACCAATACCCATTATACAGAACGGCGCAAACTTTTTCAAGTCAATTGTGTACAAAGTGAAAATTTTATGGTAGAATATTTTCATACATAAATTAAGAGGTGAAAAAATGATTACATATACGTGGATTAGCGGAAAACAAGACGAGGCTTTGAAGGATGCCTATATGATACGGCGAGTGGTTTTTATTGACGAGCAAAAAGTGCCTATTGAAGAGGAGGTTATCCCCTGGGAAGAGGAAATTTCTGAGCATCTTACGGTTTATGACAACGGCAAACCCGTGGCAGTGGGGCGAATTTTGCGCCATAATGGCAAGTTTATTTTGGGGCGCATCGCTGTGCCAAAAGAACACAGAGGGCAAGGCTTTGGTCGCCTTGTGACCCAAGCTTTGATTGACAAGTCTGCCGAAATGGGGGCGCAGGAGCTGGAATTATCCAGCCAAACCCACGCCATGGGGCTTTATTCCAAACTTGGCTTTGTTGCCTATGGCGACGAATACATGGATGCGGGAATACCGCACAAATCAATGAAACGGAGGGTGTAGAACATGAAAAGACTTTTATTGCTACTTTCTTTGGTGGCTGCCACAATAATCTTTTCTGCTTGCGGGTCAGAAGAAACGGTTTACGAACCATATGAACCAATTTACGAAGAAAGCTATGAGGAAATATACGAACCGCAATACGAATACGCGGAAATTGAAGGGGTCTACAGGCGCATAATGCCCCGTGGGTCACTGACCATTGAACATTTTCTTGAGGATTTGGACTATATGGTCTATGTCCTTGAAAACAATTTTGCCCTGTTAGATGTGGCATATTGGGCGCATGGGATTGATTACCGCCAGCTAGCACAACAAGCCCGCTCTCTTGTGTTAGAAATGGATGAACCTTGTGAGGACACGTTTTCGGCTATAGTGATTTACAGTTTCTTGCCCCTTTTTAGGACGGGGAATTTCACCATTTTCTCACTTGATAGCCTAGAGGAACATCAGCAAACATTTCGTCGTTATACTGGCGTAAAACACACTATGAACATGGATTTAACTCGGTCGCCTTTGGCAAATCGGTTTTACGGGTCTGAGGACCAATACCGCAGAAATACTTTTGCCAGGAAAATTGAAGAGTTGATAGAAACTTATGGTATGCCCTTTAACCGCACCTTTGGCGCAGTCCCTCAACCAGTTGTTACAGAAATCATCGAAGCTGGCAGAATAGCTTATGTTTCAACGGGTCACTCTTCGGCATATTTGTGGGATGCAAGGCATAAAATCTTTGACTTCAAGCAACAGGTTTCAAATTACCAACACTTGATATTAGATTTGCGGGAGAATACAGGTGGCGGCATTGGTGCTTTTTTGGATATTTTGCTGCGCCCCCATTTAAGAGAGGACTTTGAAGCCCCCATGGTTTTCCAGTTCTTTATGGATGCGCCATATATCAATAGATTTGGTGACCTTCTACTGCAACCTACCATAGGCAGTTTTGATTTAATGGGTTTGCAAGACCCCCGTCGCGCCCACGAAATTTTAGAAGAATTTAACCTGCCAGAAATTAACCTAGATGACATGGCTCGTCTGGATTATGGCGCGCCCTCAAGAAGAGATAGACCGATAATACCCAATAGAGCGTTTTTCCCAGAAGAATATATATTTGACGGCAACATTTGGTTGCTAACCGACCAAGGTACGACCGCTGCCAGCACACTTTTCGCCTGGTACGCACAAGAGCTTGAATTTGCCACCATTGTGGGGGATAGGACTGGCGGCGTGGTTGGTGGACCTCGCACCATGTCATTTATGCCAAATACTGGTATCATTTTCCAATTTGATGTATTTTATTTAACGGACAGCAGAGGCAGACCTTTGGAGGCAGGGGTCATCCCTCACCACTTTAACCGCGAAGGCATGGACGCATTAGAAACCACTCTCGCCCTAATTTATGAGGGCGAATGGTAAATACCAAGCTATATGGATGCGGGAATACCCCGCAAATCAATGAAACGGAGGGTTTAGAACATGAAAATGATTATCTTGGTATCAATATTGGTGATAACAGCGGTAATTTTCGCTGCTTGCGGTGGGTCGTCTACGGATGAGGATTATTTTATTGACTACACAACAGAAAACGGCTTTGATTATGGCGGTTTACATGATGACAACGAAGATTACAACGAAATCCAATTTGTGGAAATTGAAGGGGTTATGCGGGAAATCCGCCCCCGTGGTTCGCTAACCATTGATGATTTTTTAGCAGATTTGGATTATATGGTTTACGTCCTTGAAAACAATTTTGCCCTGCTAGATGTAGCATATTGGGCGCATGGTATAGATTACAAAGAACTTGCAGAGCAAGCCCGCCGTCTTGTGCTAGACATGGACGAGCCTTGCGAGGACACCTTTTTGGCAATAGTAAGTTACAGCTTTATGCCGTTACTTGGCACAGGGCATTTCCAAATTGTTGGTCATAGCACCCACGCTTCAATGGCAAACAATAGTTTTTATGGTGGCTATCTAGGCAGAAAGCATTTGATGAATGTCGAATTAGTGCGCTCTCCTCTGGCAAGAAGATTTTATACTGGTAACACAGGTCATATTCACACTTCCAACACGGCAATGGAACAGTTAATAGAACTTTATGGTATGCCCTTTAACCGCTTGCTTGCAGGTGAACCATCCATATCCCAGCCTGTTACTACAGAAATTATTGAAGAAGGCAGAATTGCTTATATATCATCAGGGCGCAATATGGCAGAGTTAGCGAATGCACAAAACCAAATTTTCAGCTTCAAGAGAGAAATTGCCGACTTTGACCATCTAATACTAGATTTAAGAGGAAATATCGGGGGTAATGTGGGAAGTTTTCTGCATGTTCTCCTAAGACCCCATTTGCGGGAGGCCACGGAAGCTCCTTTGGCTTTTTACTTCTTCCAAGACAGCCCATATATTCGCAGGTTTGGCGACCTTTTGTTTGAAGCCACTATAAGCAGTGGTGGTATGACCATAACCGAACCTTATCGTCCTGCCGAAGAGATTTTAGCGGCATTTGACTTACCAGAAATCAACCATGACGACATTGCGCGCCTGCATTACGGCGCACCCGCCAGATTTTACAGTCTTTTGATACCTAACTGGATACTGGTTGCTCCCGACTTTGAGTTTAATGGTAAAATTTGGATGTTAACCGACGAAAGTATGGGTTCGGCAAGCACTGCAGCCCCTTGGATTGCTAAAGAAATGGGGTTTGCAACCCTTGTGGGAGAAACAACCGCTGGCGTTTTGGGCGGACCGCGCACGCTGGCATTTATGCCCAATACTGGCATCATTTTCTATTTTGATATGTTTTATCTAACAGACAGCAGGGGCAGACCTTTGGAGGCGGGAGTCATCCCCCACCACTTTAACCGCGAAGGCATGGACGCATTGGAAACCACTCTCGCCCTAATTTATGAGGGCGAATGGTAAATTGAAAGGAAGTGCAAAAATGATAAATTTTGACATAAACAAGCTTGAAACCCCTTATTTTGCGGTGGATGAAGCCTTAATAAAAAGCAATTTGGAGATTTTGGCAGATGTTAAAAAACGGGCAGGGTGCAAAATTTTGCTTGCCCAGAAGGCGTTTTCTATGTTTGCAACATACCCCCTAATTAGCCAGTGTTTAGACGGCACATGTGCCTCTGGTCTACATGAGGCTCTTCTCGCTCACGAGCATTTTGCAGGGGAAAATCACATTTTCTCCCCTGCATACACCGAAAAAGACATGCCCGAAATTTTGCGGGTTTGTGACCATTTGATTTTTAATTCCTTTAGCCAGTGGGAGCGGTTTCGCCATTTGGCGGAGGGCAAGACCTGCGGCATCCGCATAAATCCTGAGTTTTCAACCCAAGACACGGCAATTTATGACCCTTGCTCTCCTATGTCACGCCTTGGAGTCACCCGCGGCAATTTCCGCCCTGACCTGCTCGAGGGCATTAGCGGCATGCACTTCCACACCCTTTGCCAACAAGGGGCAGAGGAATTGGCGGCAACCTTCAAAGCCGCAGAGGAAAAGTTTGGAGAGTTTTTCCATAAAATGGATTGGCTTAACTTTGGGGGCGGCCATCACATCACGCGAGATGGCTACAATATTCAGCTTTTGGTGGACACAATAAAGCACGCCAAGCAAAAGTATGGTGTAAAAATTTATTTAGAGCCTGGGGAGGCAATTGCCCTTGACGCTGGCTTTTTGGTGGCGCAGGTTATAGACATTATCGACAATGGCGGCAAAATCGCCATTTTAGACGCTTCTGCAGCCTGCCACATGCCCGATGTCCTCGAAATGCCCTATCGCCCACATATTATAGGGAGCGGGCAACCAGAAGAAAAGCCCCACACCTACCGCCTAGGAGGCCCAAGCTGCCTAGCGGGCGACATCATCGGCGACTATTCCTTTGAAACCCCCTTAGAAATTGGCACACGCCTAATTTTTACCGACATGGCAATATACTCCATGGTAAAAACCAACACCTTCAACGGCATAAAACTGCCAGACCTCGCCCTCCACAAACTGGACGGCACACTGGAGCTTGTAAAAACCTTTGGTTATGAAGATTTTAAAATGCGCTTGTCGTAAACAAAAAGTGCGGGAGCTATTCCGCACTTTTTGTTTCTAATCTCTTTATTCGCCAATGAAGTATGCCTGAGGATAATGCAGTTATCCCAGCAAGATACAGTATGAATTGCAATATTGTGACAAACAGCGACCCATCTATGCCCGCAACAAGACCTATGCTCAAAATAAAATGAGGTGACAACCTCTCTAAGTAGTAGAGTATTCCTATTGGATAGACTGTAAGTGTATGTGCAAAATACATAAAAACTACAGCAGCGACAGACAGAGCGATAAGACCCTCCTTAAAGATGTGCCCTAAAAATATTCCAAAAACAGCCAGCCCGAACATATGCAGAAAGACCCCCAAAGCCGCTTGCATGTGATATGCCAAATCAGGCCTCCATAAGCCGTCTATATCGCTATATAAGCTCCGCAACATCATCATGCCTTCGCTGCCGCTAACTTGGGCGTATCTTATGCGGTCGATAATCAACCCAAAAGCTACCAAAACAACCAACAATGTCAGCACGAACAAAAATGCAGTGAAAACCTGTCGTCCTATTATGTAAATGGCATTTTTGCCTTGTAAACTTTCTTTCTCAGCTCTATATTTGCTTGTTCCAATAAATATTCCTGCAAAAGTCAAGGTGAAAAGTGAGGTTCTAATAAAGTTCGTCAACAGCGTGTTCAACCTCCAATATGGGTGATTTCCAAGGGCTGAATACCCCCAATGAAACTGCAAATCTAACCTTGAAATGCTCTCCCCCGACAGGATTTGTTCTGGATGAATAGTGTATACTAAATCCAAATTTTCAAAAGGGGATTGACCAAACACAAGCATATTAGCCCTTATGGTTGAACTTGCCATAAAAAATATAGATTCAAAGTTGGGGTCGCTAACCAGATTAAATGCACTTATAGCAAGTATAGTCAAAGGAACAGCCGCACAAATTATAAAAATGACCACAATATGCTTATCTACATGTATGGGTAGTTTGCTTGCTATTTTCTTTATGAAATTCATACTAAGCCCTCCACGGCTTCAAGACCGTTGTACGGTCGCGCAACGGTCTTGAAATATTTTATTTTTGGTTAATAAGAGAGTCCTGTGGTGCGCTCCATTGTTCTGATTGCATTTAAAGCCTCCTCTTGGTTTGTAGCACCAACAACTATTATTGGAGAATAGTGCGTGTCGCCCAACCCATTTTCAAAAACCATTATTAGGCTTCCCTTAAGAAAGCTCCCCCTTTCGGCAAACATAATTCCGAATGGGGGTCGCCTAGGTTTTTCGCCTAATTCGCCTAAATAAAATATATCAGCTAATCTAAAATTTGAATTTCCTATAAAGCGATGAAACTGCAACCCATCCATTTCAAGGAAAGTTTCTGGGTATCCAGAAACTGTAACAGAACCTCTAAATTCATTATGTGATGAAAAAATTCTTGTTGAATACCACCCTCGAACCGTTACTGTATGTTCTATCGAGTGGCTTGGGTCGGTCTGTATTATTTCTATTGCGGTGGTTGTAAAGTTTACTGGGAAAGGTATGTTTATTGTAATCAAAAACACTGAAAGAAGCGCAATAAAAACTCTTTTGCGCTTCTTAGGTTTGTTATTAAGTTTTTTGTAAACTGTGTTCATCATAGCGTCAGTGTTAAACCTACGTTCCAAATATTAATCCACTCCCTATGTATCATATTCCTAGCAAAGTTGTTATAGTATCGCATTATACAAGTTAGTGATTGGGTCCGTTTATACTTAGCCGCGTAGTAGCCGTTGCAGGAATTATTGAAACATTACCTGCCCCAATACGAGTTCCTACATCTACTGTACTACTTAATGTAACCATGTTCGCGGGCGTTATTAGAGAGTGAGTGCTAGCGACAAAGTTGCCAGACCATGGGCGTGAAATCCATACTGCTACATTATGAAATAGTCCACTATTCCATGTAACAGAGTTACTGTTAGTAATGCCGAAAGATGGCCAAGGTATAGATACGCTTGTGATTGCGATGTTTCCACCAGTTGTGAATGTTTGAGAGAGTCGCATAGAGTACGCGTTACCTTGCCCAAAGTAGAAACCAAAAACTTGACCATTTGATAAAGTAAGTTGGCTAGTCCCGAATATCCCTTGACCGCCAACAACTGGAGGAACACTCCACCCTTGCCATCCGAAATTGTGCATTACTTGTATGTTAGAGTTTCTGGTCGATACGCCCCACTCCTCTCGCCATCCACTACCTCCGATTCCGCTCAATGGGGATATATTGGCGTAATTATCCGTGGGCGCGGTGTCTTGTTGTGTTTGTGACATCATTACTTCTAAAATTCTAAAATTAAGATTTTCAGGTAGATAACTATTTGCTTCAGAGTCATATTCCATAATTACGATACTACCTTGAACATCTTCCATTATTGTAGCCGTATCAATAAGCATTCCATTTTCATAATACGTGCGAATCATAATCGGGAAACCTTCAATATGGATTAATTCCTCCGAAATAACAAACCTAGCACCAATTGGCATATATTCGGAATACAAACCAGGGAAACCTTCATACGTTGGTGGATGAACACTTCTTCCTAACACATCAATAGGCACGGTTACAAAAACCATAGCTATGGCCATAAAAACAGCGGTAATCCTTAATCTTGTTCTTTTCATTTTTGTTTCCTCCTTTAGTTTGGGTTTGTGACAATCTGGTTGCGCACACCATTTGCCATATGTATATCGTACGATACATATATTGTAACCCCCCCCCAACCCATTTGTCAAGGTAAAAGTATCGACAAATTTCGACAAATGCGTAAAAGAGCCACCAACTTGAAATTTATCAGTGTTATCTAAAATTTTCCCACACATCCCATTCGTTTTGGTTGGGGATGATGCCCATGCGCCATACTGACGCGCCCCTTATGCCGAAAAGGCGGGCAAGTTGCAGTTTTTCCGCAACGCTTTGGTGGTTTTCGTACCAAAGGAAAACCCTTTCGCCACCTTCTGTGGTGTAGATGATGTAGGGATTTCGGGCGTGCTCGCACCAGCCAAAATAGGTATCAGGCTGCCCCATTCGGGTTAGCACCGTTTCCATTGATACTGTAACGGGGGTGGGTCTGGTTAGGTTGTTGTTTTCGTCCACAAACCAGCCGATATTTGGGAAACTGAAGGCGATGGCGACCCTGTTAATATCCTCCACCCCTGTTCCTGGGCAGGCGATTGCCGACAGGGAGCGATAAACCTGATTAATCGGGGTTAATGCGGCATTGCGTTGCCACTGAGTACCCAGGAAGCCTTCCATAGAGCGGGGGCGATAGTCATGCACCATCAAAATTACCCTATCTGCCAGCCTGCCGATGGTTCGCAGGTCGTAGCCGTCAAAATACACGCCGTCGATGGTGGTGGGATGAACTGTGACATACAAATTAAATTCCCCAGGTCGCAATGCATCCGCCAGTTCAGTTAAAAAGTGGTTGAAGTTATCCCTGGATTGCTGACCTCTCAGTCCCTCAAAATTTATTGTGACACCATCAAAAGATTTGCGGGCAAGCTCTGCATAAATGGCATTCACAGCCCCAGTACGTGATGCAGGGTCTGCTATCATTTCTGCAAGGTTGGTGGTTGTGTCCATAAACACATTTAGGTTAGTTGTCGCGCCATTCTCTCTTGGATAGTTGATAATCAGCTCATAACCAGCGGGGATAACCCAGGGGTTGCCTCCAGCGGCTGTTGTGTTCAGCCTTGCCCCTGTTTCGGCATCCCATTCCATCTGGCTCCAACCAAAGCTGACAGCATCCATGTCAGCAATCAGATGCCGCTGCCCGAAAGCACCAAAGGCATAAAAGCCGTGAACCCAGTCCAAAGGGGCATTTAAACCCTCGTACACGCGAACCATCATTGCGGCGGCTTGCTCTCTAGTGGCTGTGGCATTTGGCGCAAACAAGCCCTCTCCCACGCCGCTAATCATGCCGATGTGGTGGGCTATTATGATGTAACCTGCATAATCTTCCACATCTGTGAAGGGGTTCGCCTCAAAACTTTCTACCTGTGCCGCCAAATTGCTGTAACCCAAGGCACGAACCAGCATCACAGCCATATCCCTGCGGGTAATAGGCAAATTTGGGTCTGACAAATCTTCTGACTCTTGGTCAAACATATTGCCAACCACAATGGCAAAATGCCCGCGGGTAATTGTTTGCCCATATCCAAAAACCCCGTCACCCATGCCGCGCATAAGCCCATATTCTGCGGCGGCTTCAATGGTTGGCGCAGCCCAACTATCCTCGGGAACATCTAAAAATCCCAAGCCAGCCACCGCCATTATGGCAACTAACAAAACATTTTTCATAAAATCACTCCTACACAAAACTCTCAAACATAGAATATTCGCGGGTCATGCCAACGTTAAGCACTAGCCCAATCATTGCCATAAACACCCATGCCGAACTGCCGCCGCTGGAGATGAAGGGCAGGTTTATGCCTGTGTTTGGCAACATAAAGGTATTTACGCCCACATGGGCGAAGGTTTGGAAGGCGATTGCCGCGCCGACACCTGTTGCAAGGAGCTTGCCTAGGAAAACTTGGCTTCGGTGGGCAATCATAAAACAGCGGATGACGATAACCAGGATAACCGCAAGCACAGCCATAGAGCCTAAAAAGCCCAGCTCTGCGCCGATTATGGAAAATATAAAGTCATTGCTGGCTTCTGGCACGCGGGTGTTGCTGAACAGCCCCCTCCCAGTTAAAAGCCCGCTGTTAAGGGCATCCAATGCGCGCTCGTTTTGGTATAACAGTGCCGACCCTTCTTCGGGGTACAAAAAGGTCATAATTCGGTTAATTTGCCATGGCTCGAAAAGGTCGTTTAGAATTAAGGGGGTTTCTGCGTGGAGTTCGATGAAGATAAACAGCCCTAAAGGCACGATTATAGCGGCAGCTATGATGAAGTACCTCCACTTTAAACCTCCTGTAAAAAGCATGGCGACCATAATCGCTAAGGGTACCATGCTGGCGGAATAGCTTGGCTGTGCGAAAATAAGGGCAACAACAATGGAGGTGGTTGCCGCAACAATGCCAACAACCCAAAGCTTGTTAATATCATGGCGAAACTTATTTATAATGGCCGCTAAAAAAATTATCATAAAAATTTTAGCAAATTCTGATGGTTGTATGCCCAGCATTGTATCCCCAATTGGCACGCCAAGCCAGCGGTTTACATTGTTGCTGTCAGCAGGCATCAGCAAAACCACAATTAAAAACACAATATTAACCCCATAAATGGGCAAATAAAATTTACAGATGGTTTCAAAGTTTACAAAGGCGGCAAGAAGCATCACGGCAATACCTGTCACCACAAAAACCAGCTGGTTTATAAATGTGCCACTGACGTTGCCCTCTCCCATGCCTGTGGTAGAGCCAATCATCAAAAGCCCAAAAGCCGAAGCGATGATAACGAGAACAAAAAGCACCACATCAAAGCTTCTGGCATCACGTTTCAAACTGTTCATATTTAATCAACACTCCCTAATGTCTTTTCTTCCAGGCTCTAATTGGTATAGATGCAGTTAGGGATGGCAATTCCCCAACTGTTTTCCCGCCAGGCAACCACAGGTCAAGCTCTATCTGGTTTTCGTCAAAATCCATATAATTCGCCATAACGGAAATTATCTCCGATTTCATCATTTCTAAAATCTCTGGCGACCGCTCCATACGGTCTTGAAAAATTATGGTGGTTAGACGGTTTTTTGCCACATCCCCAGACCCTGTAAAAGGCGTTTTTTTAGAAACAAACACAAGTTACCTCCCCTTTCGGAACAAATTTCTGAGTTTTTCGCCAAAAGTGGGGTGGCGTTCTACAATTTCTAACATCGGCACATTAATATCCAAAATCCGACTGGCGATGTTGGCATATGCCATTCCCGCAGGAGAGCTTGGGTCGCTTATGGCAGGCTCGCCCACATTGCCCGCAGCGATAATATGCTCATCATCTGGCACAATCCCCAAAACATCAATGGACAGCACACTGGTCACTGCTTCCATATCAAGCATTTCCTTGCGCCGCACCATGTCAGGACGCACCCGATTAAGCACCAGACGAATTTCTTCAAAATCTTCAGACTCTAAAAGACCAACAACACGGTCAGCATCCCGCACGCTGTTAACCTCTGGCGTTGCCACCACAATCGCCTTATTTGCCGCTACGATGGCATTGCGGAAACCTTGCTCTATCCCTGCAGGGCAATCAATTAGTATATAATCAAAATCATCCACCAATGAGGAGCAAAGTTTTTGCATCTGCTCTGGGCTTATTGCATCTTTATCCCTGGTTTGAGGGGCAGCAAGCAAGAAAAGATTGTCAAGCCGCTTATCCTTTACCAGGGCTTGCTTCATGCGGCAACGCCCTTCTACCACCTGCACTAAATCATAAACTATATGTCGCTCTAGCCCTAAAATAATATCTAAATTTCTCAAGCCAATGTCCATATCAATTAAAACAACTTTTTTGCCAAGGGTAGCAAGCCCCGAGCCGATGTTTGCGGTGGTTGTGGTTTTTCCCACGCCACCTTTACCGCTTGTCACTACAATAATTTCACCCATATATCTTTTCCTCCTAAATATCCGCTACAAATCTTACGTGTATATCCCCATCTTTGAGAAAAGCAAAGCCAGGGTCAATTTTATTATCGCCAAAGCCTTCACCAGGGAAAATAACTTTTTCATTAGCAATGCGCAGCACCTGGGTGGGTTGCAGGGTCATGGCGCATATAAATGCTTTTTCGTTCCCGCCGCTTCCCGCGTGAACCATTCCGCGCAAAGCCCCGAAAACCAGAACATTGCCCGTTGCAATAATCTCCGCACCAGAGTTTACATCCCCAAGCACCACAACCGAACCGTTCTGAATAATGGCCTGCCCATTGCGCAGGCTGTGCTTATGAAAATATGTATCGTCCGCAGGTTTTGGTTCAAAGCTTGGGTCTGGTAACGGAGGCGGAGCAATCTCCGTAACAGCAGGCCCCGTCAAATCCTCTACAAAAGTAAAGGAAAGGTTGGTTTCCTCGTCGATAATCTCTAACAAGGTGACTATTTCGTCCTCCGTTAGCTGTTTACCTTTAAACACAAGGGAAGTTTGCGCCCCCGAAAAAAACCCGCTGGCAGAACGGGTTTTTTCCCGCAAAGCCGTGGTTATATCTTTAAAACTTGCTCTTTCATCCAGCAAAACAATTATTCCGCTTTTGCCGCCTTTAAATATTACAGAATTGTTTTTCTTCATCACATGCCCCCGCCTTATCAAGACCTTTCACCCATTATACACCAAAGGATAAGTTTTGTCATATACTTTTTTGAAATTATCTAAAAATTTTATTGGGTTTGACAAAAGGGAGGGCAGGATGGTATAATATAGGCAAGCCTCTTTTGAATATATGGGCAAGACAGCTCATATCATTGACTAGGGTGGATTTGACACTGCCTCGTTAGAGCGTGTTAACACGCTCTAGACTTTAACTAGCAGTTTCGGAGGTGCTTTTGTGGAAACGCATACTAAATATATTGCTTCGCTGTTTGGCTTAACCGCCAAAAACGCTAATCGGGAAAAGTTTGGTTTTCTGTGCGAAACAGAGGAACAGGGCTTTGTTCTCGTACAAAAAACCATAGCAACAGATGAAAATTCGGAAAACATTTTGTTTCAACATCAGGTTAAAGAACATTTGTATAAAAAAGGATTTACACAAATTGACCGCTTTTTTGTTACAGAGCAAGGCGGCACCCCCTGCCTTAAGTCAAGCGGTGACCTTTTTACGGTTGCCAGGGGGTTTAACAAACCAAAGGCAGATTATGCCCAAAAAGACCAGCTCTTGGCGGTTGTGGCAGAGCTTGGCAAAATCCATAAAATTTCGGAAGGTGTGAAATTTGATGGCGAACCTAAAAAACGGCGGGAAGCAACCTCGCCAGAAAAAGCTTTGGGGCTGTTGTCTAGCCAAAAGAAAAAATTAATGAAGGCTGGCAGGTTTTCAGAATTTGATATGATTTTCCTAAAGGCTTATGAAAAATTTGAGCCGTATATACAAGCATGGGGCGGTATTCCCAAAGATGTTTTGGGAAACAATAACTACATTTGCCACAACCTGCTAAAAGAGGAAAATATTTTCATGGAAGATAAGCCAATTTTCACCAATTTTGTTGCCGCAAGCTATGGTCATTATTTAACAGATTTGGTGTATCTTGTTAAACGGTATTTAAAGGCAGAACCCCAGGGCGACTTGCCCATGGCAGACATTTTTGAAGCTTACAAAAAAGGGCATCCAGAAGCCCTTCTTGACCAAGACTTTTTTAAAGCCAAACTAATGTATCCCGACAAATTTATAAAGGTGGCAAAGGAATTTTACAGCAAAAACCGCAGTTTCGCACCTAAGGCATATTTGACCCAAATGGAAGAATGTTTAGAGCGAGGTATAGCCCTTGAAAATTATCTACAGTTATAGAAGAGGTGAGTAATATGAATGACGAAAGAAAAAATCAAACCAGAAAAATGCCCATTCAACGGGATGGTGTAGCGTATATCCCTGGCGGGCACAGGATACCGCCAGAAGCAGAACAGGGCGAAACCAAGAAATTTAATTTTGTGGACGCGAAAACCACTGAAAGCGAGCTTGTGCCAAATCCTGTGCCCACAGGCCCAAAGGTTGCGCCGAAAAAGAGGGTTGCCCCTGTTAAAAGCACAAACTATTCAATTATTATGATTGCCGCCGTGGCAGTTCTTGGTCTGGCGGCGGTTTTCGTGTTCGCCACCATGTTTACCAGCTTTTTAGACAGCACAGCAGATGCAGGTCCTGGCTCTGTGGTAACAGGCGATGTTGGCGGCGGTCTGCTTCAAGGCTCTGGCTCTGGTTCTGGTTCTGGAGGGGATTATTATTCAGAAGGGGCTGCTCCGCCACCTGTTGCGCAGGGTTCTGTCAGAGCTGTTGGACTTATCCGCAGCATTGGCGGCAACCATCTTGACGTGTATTTGTTTGACGAGGACAGGGTGCATAGGTATTTTATAGAACCCCATTCTACCTTGCGGGATAGGGTGGGCTCTCCTGCCACTCTGCCCCAATTTGCAGTGGGCGAGGTGGTGTATATAGACCACGCCCCAACCTCCAACACAGCAGAAACCGCGCAATTAAGCGCGAGGGTTCGGCGTTTTGTGGACATTACAGGCATAACCATTGAAAACAACGAGCATCTTATTGTGGGCAATTACCGATTTCAGTTAGGGGATGACCCGATTATCCTCTACAATAATCAGCCTATTACTATTGCAGACCTTGACCCCATTGACCTTGTGACCGTGCGGGTTTTTGAAAACAGCTTTGTTGCTTCTATCGAAGTTGGCAGAAGCCATGCCGATGTGAACATTCCCGCAAACGAAGAAATTGTAAACGGCACTGTGGCAGTTGGTACGACGGTTTTTGCCACCCTTGACGAGGGCGGTATGCAGGTGCGCGTTCCCACCGGGCAAAACCGCGTTATAATTAACGGGGAGAACATCGAGCCTTTTACATTTGACGTGACGGTAAGCCGTGGCGACATTGCAAACATTAATTTTGACGGGCTTGCTTTCCGTGCAGGCTCTTTAACAATCAACACAAACACAGAAGAGGCTATTTTGCATATCGGCGACCGCTGGCATCCTGTTAACGAGCCAATTTCTTTAGATTTTGGCGAGCATGAGCTTCGCTTAGAAGCCGTGGGACACCATCCTGCGTACCAAACTGTAACAATTGGCGCAGAAGCCCAGGAAATCACCATAAATTTAGAGGTTATTGCGCGCACCCGCAATGTGATAATCACCACCTCTCCGTCAGAGGTTCGGATTTATTTGGATGATGTGTTTAGGGGCGTTACCCCCCTCTCCACCGAGCTTGAGCTTGGACGTTACAGCCTAACTTTGGAGCGTCAAGGGTTTTTACCCACCACCACAACCATACATCTCACCGAGGATGGTAATACGGTTTTCAGCTACATTCTCGCCCCTGACCCCGCTTGGACGATATTTAATTAAGCCAATAAAAAACGCGCCACCGCAAAATGGCGCGTTTTTATATTATAACAGCTTCTCTATATGACCAAGAGCAACCTGCTTCCCTGGCAGTTTTCTTTCCTCCACAAGGGTTTTTAGGGCAGTTAACTTTTCTTTATCGGCATCACCCGCATAAATGTCCGCCAAAAGGGTGTAAGTTTGGGAAATTTCCGAACCAGATTCTACCGCAATTTCAAGCACTGTCCGAGCATCTTCTTTTTGGTCGTAGGACAGCAACGCTTCTGCCCAATGGCGCATGGCATGGATAAAGTTGGTGAAATTTTCTTCATAATTGGCAACAAATTCCAGGTTTGCCCTGCCGAACATTTGTTTCAGCTCCACATTGGTTTTTGGGCTGTCAAAATGCAGCATTTTCTTCTCTGCGGCTTTAAGCACCTTGCCCTGCCACATACAAGGAGAATGGGGTTTGTCCTCTTCTTCCTTGCTATACTCCCGCAAAGGCAAGTCATCAATATTAACATGAAAAAACAACTCCACATCAACTTCTTGGGGGCGGGCATTGTTTGCCTCATCATCTTCTGCTATCATCTGCTCACTTTGTCTGCGTTTTTCATCATTTCTGCGCTTCACCATCCGCGACATTATCAAAAAAAGCAGCACCAAAACCAAAATTGGCGTTAGCCCAATGGCTACACGGCTTAGAAGTGTTCCCGTAAAATCGCCGTTTAATATCATCATTAAAATTCCCATTACTATCTCCTTAAAAATTTAGTGCTTCCATTATAACACAAAATATTGTATAATGGAAGTGTAATATTTTCTGGACAAGGGCATAAAATTTATGAATTACAATTTACGAATGAGGTGTCTAACAATGGACAAAAAGATTTTAGGGATTTTGCTTATTTTGACAGCGTTTGCCTTAACCAGCTGCGGCTCTGCCCTTGCGGATTATTATGAGGGGTATGGGGCTGCTTTTGTGAGCGATGGAGGGCGGGAGCAACCAGAAGCCCAGCCTGTGGGAGATGACATCACCGTCAGCCGTGGTATGCTTGCCATGATGATTGCCCTGACCTTTGCTGACCCTGCGGAAATAGACCGTGCAGAGCGGGTTATAACCTTTGTGGACACAACCCCAGAGGACTGGTTTGATAAATACATAAACAAAGCCTTTTATCTAGGTTGGCTTGGGGGCTTTGGCAACGAATTTCGCCCCCACGACCCCCTGACCTTGGAACATGCCCAAGCTGTTTTAGATGTGATGGATGAATACAACCCAATCCGCATACAGCTAACGGATGAGAACCGCCATATGGCTATATCTTACGCTCTTTGGGTTAGTTTGTATACACAAATGTTAGAAAATATCACAGGAAACGGAGGGCTTGCCGCCCTTAACATCCGCAAAGTTGATGCGGTGGTTCTGCTTACGCCAGATTTTAATTCAGAATTGCCAACAGACAATATTGTAACAAATCTAGGGCGTTTTGCCACTCATGGGCTTAATTTTGACCCATATCTTGATAGGGAAGTAACTTTGTTGTTAAGGGGAGGTCACGTCCTAGCCATTGCGGGCATTTCTAACCCAACCCCTACCCTTCGCAATGCCTTTTTAGCAGAGCGAGGCACAGGAACAATAACCCTTCTTTCTGGAGGGGCAGGGCGCACTTTTAACATTGACCCGCGGTTGCTTGAAACCCTGCCTGAAGGGCGTATTGCAGATGTGACAATTGAAAACGGGCGGGCTGTTGCCGTGCAGGTTTTTGGCGAGAGTATCTCTGGTGTTGTTGTTGAAATTAGTAATGGGCATATTGAATTTGAAGGCATGGGCAGAGTACCAACCCATGAAGATTTTGCCATTTATTCCATGTTGTCAACCTCTAGCCCTGTAACTTTAGGGCGGGCAAGCCAAATCACCATTGGTTATGATGTGGCAGACTTTACCCTACGCAATGGGGAAATTGCCGCCGCCACCATATTGCGCCGCCCTGTGCCGAGCCATATCCGCGTGGTGCTGTCCACAACAGGCTTTCAAGGGCGCATACATCAGGCTGTGGAGCTTCGCAGTGCAGGGAGGCTGACCATCCACGCCCATGACGGCATAACAGAGCTTGCCCCTGGGGAGATTTTCCGCCTGGGTTATCAAAATGCCCATTTACTAGGGGGCGGGCGCATTACCATACATCCCGCAGGGGATAATCAAATTGAAATTATGTCCTTTAGCCGCAATTGGAACGGCGGGGCAAACCCGCAATACCGTGGAACAATAGAAATTACAGGGCGGGATGGGGGCTTTATCATAGTTAACCAACTGCCTTTAGAGCAATATCTTTACGCCGTTATACCAAGCGAAATGCCCACCGCCTTCGGGCTAGAACCTGCCAAAGTTCAGGCTGTTACTGCCCGCAGCTATGCCTATAATCAATTTTTTGCCAATCGTTTTTACCGCTATGGGGCAAATGTCTGCGACAGTGTGATGACACAGGTTTATAACAATATCCCAGAAACCGAGCTTGCCCGCCAAGCCACCCGCGCCACAGCAGGGCTGTTTTTAACCCATAATGGGCAGGTGGTCAGCACCAACTATTTTTCTACAAGCTCTGGACATACAGCAGACCGCGGGGATGTTTGGGTGAATTTTGCCACGGGAGATTTAGATGCAGAAACCCCCATTTACCTTTCTGGCAGACCACAAAACCTCAACGTAAACCCTGGAAATTTGTCTGATGAGCAAAACGCAAGAGCGTTTTTTATGGACACCACCATCACTGCCTATGACGACCAATCCCCCTGGTTTCGCTGGAATTTTCATGTAACCAACGACCAGCTAACCCGCATAATAAACCAGAACCTGCCTGCCCTTTCCCAGCGTAGCCCGCAACACTTTGCCATTGTAGGGGAAACCCCCGCCTTCCCGCCCCAAACCGTCTACACCATTGGGGATTTTGTCAGCATGGAGGTTGTCAGCCGCGGAAGAGGCGGCAATATCGGGCTTTTGCAAATAAACGGCACAACAAACAGCATCACCGTGCGGACAGAATACCTAATACGCCGCCTGCTAACCCCTTCATTACCAGAGGGCATTGCCATGAACCGCCACGCAGGCGCAGCCCCCGTCAACAACCACTTTATTTTGCCCAGCACATTTGCCACCTTTGCAGCCGCAGAAAACGGCATAACCTTCCACGGCGGCGGCTTTGGCCACGGGGTTGGCATGTCCCAACACGGGGCATACGGCATGGCACGCAAGGGCTACGACTTCACCCAAATTCTAGCGCATTTTTATCCCGAAACCAGACTTTTGAACCTAACTAACAATCAATAACACCTCAAAAAACCATAGCCCCAAAATACAGGGCTATGGTTTTTTGGTGAGCCATTATTTGCCTTCCGTTATGGTTGCTGTGTTACCTTCTACACAGTATTTAGGCTTTCAATAAATGGAGGCGAGCTGAAACAATTGGATTCCACATATTGGAAATTGAATTAATCAGAAGCTTTATGCGTATCGAACATCCTACGCTTTAACATAGACCTCACTTCTTCAATTGTATAACAACCTTCTTTTTTGCTATGTAAGACCATATGGCAATTTGGACATACAGGGCGAAGGTCGTTTATGGGGTTAATTGCATATTCCCCATCTGTTTCACTTATCATCTTTAGGTGATGAATATGAACAAATCCTTCACACTCTTCTCCATATTCCTTGCCAAAATCGAATCCACAAATGAAGCAAGCTGCTCCGTAATAGTCAATACACAGTTTTCTCGCAGCAGGATTACGCTCGTATGTGTTAACAGCAACAGTTTTCTTTTTCCCCTCAAGGTATTTAACTGAATTATCTGGCAAATCATCAGGGTAAACTGCCCGACCTACAGCGCGCATCTCTGATGCATCAATAATTCCTTTTATTTTTTCTCTGAATTCTTCAAATGCCAAATCCTTTAACTCCTCATGGAAGTCTTTCACGGCGCGCGTTGGCTTTCTGTTGCGCTGCCCCTTTCTGTCATTATCCATAAACACGTCAAACTCATCCCTGCGGCGCTTCAGATACTGATTAGCATTCCCTAGTTTAGCCGAAATAGCCCTCATCGCTTCAGTACGAGTTGTATAGCCTAATGCTTCAACAGCTTGCATATCAAACTTAGAAAAAAATACGCACATACCGATAACTTTGAGTTTACATCCATATGCAAAACCTCGTTTCTTAATAAAAATCCTCGTACTCAAAATTCCGACAACGAAACTTTAATTTCGAGGATTTTCGATATGGAGGCGAGGAGAGTCGAACTCCTGTCCGAGAACCAGTCCACGAGGACTTCTTCCATCATAGTCAGTTTTGGGGATTCCCCCGCACAGGAAAAACTGACAAAGTCGTGTGCGGGGTAGCTGCTTAGGTCTTTATCCTATGGCGCAGCAACACAGGATAAGTGCCCCATCTGTCGATGCCAGGCCCCTGACCGACGGGTTTATCAGGGCTGACAACGGCTTTAATTAAGCCGCAAAAGCGTAATCGTTATTGTCGATTATATTTAGGTTTGCCTTGATGACGCGGTTGGCGCCGCGGATGGCTATCCAAGTTTTCCAAATCCCCGTCGAAACCAGTGCGCCCCCGAGAATTTTAACTAAGCATCACAATTTTACACCATTTAGGCTTCTGTGTCAATAGGTTAAAGCAGAAAAATTTGCAAAACTGTACCAGCGTCAAACATAGGTTGCAAGGTTATAGTTGCAGATTTACCAAAAAAAGCTTGCTTTTTATTTTCTTTTGTGATAGAATAGGAAAGTTATTAAAGCCCGTGCTAGGTTGACGGTCGCTCCGTCCGCTTCTTGGCATGAGGGATAAATATATTTTAGGAGGAAACAAAATGACAGTAGACAAGCAAGCGATTATTGAGAAGTTTGGCAGAAAGCCTGGGGACACAGGCTCGCCAGAGGTGCAGGTGGCGCTTTTAACTGCCCGCATTAACTCTTTGACAGAGCATTTAAAAACCCATAAAAAGGACCACCACAGCCGTCGTGGTTTGCTTATGATGGTTGGTCAACGCCGTGGGCTTTTGGATTATATCATCAAAACCGACATTAACAAATACCGTGATTTGATTGCCGAGCTTGGCATTAGAAAGTAGTTTTTAAACTTTGGGGGGCGGCTTTTGTCGCCCCTTTTTACGAATATTGCAGGGGTGGATATTATCCACCCGCTTTACCAGAGGAGAGATTATGCACAGAACTTATGAAATGACATTGGGTACAAGCCCGTTTAAAGTGGAAGTGGGCAGAGTTGCAGAGCAAGCAGATGGCGCATGTGTAATACATTATGGCGAAACCGTTGTTTTGTGTACCGCCACCATGAGCGAAAAACCAAGGGCAGGGATTGATTTCTTCCCCCTATCTTGTGACTATGAAGAAAGATTGTATGCCGTTGGCAAAATACCTGGAGGCTTTATTAAGCGCGAAGGCCGCCCAACAGAAAAGGCTGTTTTGGCTTCTCGTTTAATAGACAGACCAATCCGCCCTCTATTTCCTGACAATATGCGCAATGATGTGGCTGTGGTTGCCACCGTTTGGTGCTGCGACCAAACCCATGCTCCAGAGGTTGCCGCTATGATTGGCGCAAACATTGCCCTTGCTATTTCTGACATACCTTTTAACGGTCCTGTTTCTTCTGTAAACATTGGGCTTGTTGACGGGCAGCTTATCGTTTGCCCTAATGAAGAGCAAAGGGAAGCCAGCCAGCTTCATCTTACTGTGTCATCCACCAAACATAAGGTAATGATGATAGAGGCAGGGGCAAATGAAGTGGACGAAGCCACAATGATGAAAGCCATCGAGCTTGCCCATGATGAAAACGTGAGAATTGTTGAGTTTATTGAGAGTATCGTTGCCAAGGAAGGCAAGCCTAAAAAATCATTTGAAAGCATGGAAATTCCTGCGGAAATTTATAGCGCAGTTACCAACTTTATAGGCAGCCAGCGCATGGAAGAAGCTGTGTTTTTTGAGATTAAGCAAATGCGTGACGAGGCTTTAAGTCTTATCAAAGAAGAAACTAAGGAAGCTCTTGCGCCCCAGTTTGAAGATGTAAGCGACATTGAAGGCTGGATTGGGCAAGCGATTTACAAATTTGAAAAGGAAACCGTGCGCAAAATGATTTTGGTGGACGGCAAACGCCCAGACGGCAGGACAGCGAACCAACTTCGCAACCTCCACAGCTCTGTTGACATTTTGCCGCGCACCCACGGCTCTGCCATTTTCAGCCGCGGGCAAACCCAGGTTATGACCGTTACCACCCTAAGCTCCATGTCAGACGTGCAGCGTCTTGATGGCTTGGATTTAGGGGAAGAGCAGAAGCGTTACATGCACCATTACAACTTCCCAAGCTATTCCGTTGGGGAAACCCGTCCAAACCGCGGGCCGGGAAGGCGGGAAATTGGTCATGGTGCTTTGGCGGAAAAGGCTCTGCTTCCTGTTTTGCCAGATGTGGAAGATTTCCCATATGCCATCCGCACTGTAAGCGAAGTTGTAAGCTCTAACGGCTCAACTTCACAGGCGGCAGTTTGCGGAAGCTCTCTTTCCCTAATGGCGGCAGGTGTGCCGCTGAAAAAGCCTGTTGCAGGTATATCTGTAGGGCTTGTCACAGGGGCTACTGACGACGAATATATTTTGATTGACGACATCCAAGGTATTGAAGATTTCTTTGGCGACATGGACTTTAAAGTGGCAGGAACAGATGCGGGCATCACCGCAATTCAGCTAGATATGAAAATTGAGGGGCTAACCCACGAAATCATCAAAGCCAGCCTTGACCATTGCCGCAAAACCCGCCTTGAAATCCTTGAAAACAGCATGAACCCCGCAATATCCACCCCACGCCCGCAAATTTCCAAATACGCGCCGAAAATCGTTATGATACAAATTGACCCAGAGCGCATGGGCGAGGTTATCGGGCCAAAAGGTAAGGTTATCCACCAAATTATTGACGAATGTGGCGGCTCTAAACGTGAGCTTGGCGGCATTTCTATCGACACTATGGACGACGGGAAAATTTATGTTGTTGGCACAAATATGGACAACATCCAAAAAGCCGTTGCCATGATAAACCTTATCCTCGAAACGCCAGAGGTTGGCGCAGTGTTCAAGGGCAAGGTTGTGCGCCTTATGTCCTTTGGTGCTTTTGTAGAAATTGCCCCAGGTAAAGACGGGCTTTGCCACATCAGCCAGCTTGCAGTAGAGCGTGTAAACGCCGTCGAGGACGTGGTGAAGGTCGGCGACGAGCTTGCCGTGCGCCTTATCGAAATTGACGACACAGGACGCTTGAACTTCTCCCACAAAGCTACAATTCCAGGGTACGAGGACAGCAAGCCTCCAGCTAAAAAACCAAGTAGCGGTCCGCCGAATAGAGGTGGCGACCGTAGACCACCGAGAAGATAAACTATTCCTACACCAAACAACGCCGTTAGACCCGTTCCGAAACCTCATTCCGCCATCTTTTTGGTCTTTTTGCCGAAATGCTACAGCGTCAGAACCCTCGCATACCTTTGGGTATGCGAGGAACCTGCCCCCTTGCATTTCAACAAAAATCCTCAAAAATCTGACGAAAGCAGGTTTCGGAACGGGTCTATTGCGGATTAACACACAATGGCGTTTGTAAAAAAGAGGGTTATATATGAATGAGCATGTCCGCCAAACCAAGGGCTTAATTGTATTTTTTGCTATTTTAACGGTTGCTTTCGCCTTGGGCGGGCTGTTTTTCCATGTGCGGGATACCCTCGCTATGCAGGGATATGAGGTTGTTCGTGGCATCGCAATTTTACCCGAAGGTGAAACTGGCATAGAAACCAATTTAATTGAATTTGAATTTGGGGATGAAACCTTTAGAGTAACCAATCCTGTAGGGTCGGTTACGGTTGGAAGGGGGTTTTATGTGCGCATTGATATTGAAAACCCTGCCCGAATAAGGATTGTGGAGCCTACTCAGAACACCGCGGGTCTGCTTTGGACGATAGCTGTAGCCCCTGCTGTTGGGGCTATCGTCAGCCTGGTCGTCCACTGCGCAATCTCACAAAAAGAAAAGCGAAGGAGAAGCAAATGAAACCCCTGTCCATTTACATCCACATACCCTTCTGCAAAAGCCGCTGTCATTATTGCGACTTTTTGACCTTTGATGATAAACCCTGTCAAATTGAGGATTATGTTAAAGCTTTGGAAGAGGACATTGCCGCAAGTGGGGCGGATTTCATGGGCTATTCCGTTGAAACGGTGTTTTTTGGAGGCGGCACACCTAGCCTGCTTACAACTGGGCAATTAGGTGGTATTTTGCGCGCCTTAAATGACAATTTTTCGTTGTACAAAAATTGCCATATGTCCGTTGAAGCTAATCCTGATACTGTTGACAAGACGTATTTGGCGGAGTTGTACGGGCTGGGTTTTAGGCGAATCAGTTTTGGGGTGCAAAGTTTTGATGATGAGATTTTAAAACATATTGGGCGGGTGCATAATGCAGATGCCGCCCGCAAGGCTGTTGAAATGGCGCAAAAAGCAGGCTTTGATGATATTAGTGTTGATTTGATTTTTGCCCTGCCCCATCAAACCCTTGACAATTTCAAGGCAAGCCTTGACGCGGCGTTGAGCTTGCCTATAACCCATATTTCTTGTTACGCACTGTCGGTAGAGGGCGGCACGCCCCTGGCGGAAAACAAGCCCCTTGTGGATGCAATTCCTGATGATGCTTTAGACAGGCAAATGTACGCCCTTGCCAAAGAGAAGTTGGCAGAGGCGGGTTTTGAGCATTATGAAATTTCCAATTGGGCAAAGGAAGGCTATATGTGCCGTCATAATTTGGGATATTGGACGGGACGGGAATATCTCGGCTTGGGGCTTGGAGCGTCGTCATATTTCGGGGGCAAACGCCTAAAAAAGACAGAGTGCCTAGAAAGCTATATAAAAGGCGATTTTTCATTCTCGCACACGGAAACCATCGACAAACAAACCCAAATGGCAGAGTTTGCCTTGCTAGGTTTGCGCTTAACAGAGGGCATCTGCGTCGCAGACTTTAAAAACCGCTTTAATCAAGATATTTTTGAGGTGTATGGTGAGGTTTTGACTGGGTTTCTAAACCAAGGGCTTTTGGTGCAAAAAAACAACAAAATAAGCCTAACCCCCAAAGGGCTAGACCTATCAAACACTGTTTTTTGTGAGTTTTTATAACGGGTATATTGACTGCGGAGTCAAAATGTGTTATGGTATTTGTATGATACAAGACATTGCCCCGCATATTTTAGATAATGTATACAGCCCGCGCCCGCCACGAGATGAGGATTTTGTTTTGGTTTGCCGCGACGGACAGGTGTTGCTGAATGTAGAAACAAAAGAAATCAAGCTACCCCAATACCGACATTTTAAAGGGGAGAGCTTGCTATTTTTGTTTACCCTTGATGGAATGGGTTTTTATCTCCACACAGGGGAGGTTGAGGAGCTGGAAGGCTTCACCTATGTCAACATCCGTCTGCCCTTAAACGAGTTTAAGCCAAAGCACCTTGTTTTTGCTGTGCTGACTGGGTTGCATTTAGCCACTTGGTATGACAGCAACCGTTTTTGTGGCAAATGTGCAAGCCAGATGGAACATAGCACCACAGAAAGGGCGTTATTATGCCCTAAATGCGGCTTAACGAAATATCCACAAATATCCCCTGTTGTTATCGTAGGTATAACAAATGGCGACAATTTGCTTTTAACAAAATACGCCTCTGGGTATGATAGATACGCCCTTGTGGCGGGGTTTGCGGAAATCGGAGAAACTCTGGAAGAAACAGTTAAGCGGGAAATCCTAGAAGAAGTGGGCTTGAAGGTTCGCAATATACGCTATTATAAAAGCCAGCCCTGGGCATTTTCCCAATCCCTTCTGATGGGTTTCTTTGCAGATATTTGCGACGACACCACTGTTGAAGTGGACAAAAACGAGCTTTCAGAAGCCACCTGGTTTCACAGAAGCCAAATCCCTAAAGACGACACAGGGGCTATGAGCCTTACATGGAATATGATAGAGGCGTTTCGCGCTAATATTCACCCAATATAAATCCCCCAAAGGGTCGGGGGTTTCAGACTGATGGTAAACCCTACAAACTCGTCATCCCATGCTTGACACGGGAGCCCATCAGCAATAACTATACTCATTTCCTGCCAAAACAGCAACAATAAACTTGTCTTTTTGTCCGATTGACTACGTCACAAGAACCTGCACGTACCTATGGGTACGCACAGAACCTTGCTCCTTGCAATCGAACAAAAATCCTGCGTTTCTTGTCACTGTTTTGGCAGGAAATGAGTATAACCCCTATAGTAGCAGGATAGGAACAACTGACAAGACCCCGCATCAAGTGCGGGGTGACGACTGGAGAGGGTTTGTCTGCAATATAAAATCCCCGCCAAAGGGTCGGGGATTTTTTGTTATTTTTTGCTAGGCAAAATTGAAAATGCGATGTTGTTGGCGTGGTCGCCGCTGCGCTCTAAATCCCCAATCATGTCGGTGAAAATTGCTCCGCAGCGGGGTTCACATGTTTCGGCAATAAGGCGGTTTATGTGGTTTTCTGTGTATTCTCCCGACAGGGCATCGGTTTTATCCTCTAAAATTTGGATTTTTGGCAACATGTTTTCGTCATGTTTTTCATACACTTCCAAAGCCTTTTCAACAAGCTCCACAACCACATTACCAAGGTTTTTCATCTCCAAAAGAGCTTCTTCAGAAAACCTCATCTTTTCGTTGTCAATCATAATTTCAGCGTATTCTGCAATGTTTTCGGCATGGTCGCTAACCCGCTCAATATCAGACAAAATCCAGAACATATCTCCCACCTTCTTGGCTTCCGCGTTAGACAAAGGCATGCGGTTTATCCAAGCAAGTTTGGCGGCGATATTATGGTTAAGGTAATTTACAACACCTTCATTTTTATAGACTTTTTCAACCTTTTCTGGGCTTTTTTCAAAAAAAGCATCCAAGGCTATTGTTAGGTTTTCCTTGGCGATTTTGCCCATGCGGCAAAGCTCCATATGAGCGTTAAGCACCGCGGTATGAGGGGCAACCTCCACCTTTGCGTCAATAAACATCAGCTTTTTCTCAAAGGTTGCATCTGCCACTTCAAAATCATAAACGGGGATAATCCGCTCCATTATCCTGGCGA